>Ga0224504_10000191_pt1 | contig 26601 bp, 21 predicted proteins | sample SF_Oct11_sed_USG_3_FD_170160 | JGI IMG/M metagenome (GOLD analysis project Ga0224504, IMG submission 170160) | Sediment microbial communities from San Francisco Bay, California, United States - SF_Oct11_sed_USGS_24 | ecosystem: Environmental > Aquatic > Marine > Sediment | place: USA...
TTCGGGCTTCGACTCCGGTTGCTCCGCAGCGCCGGTCTGCGCCGGTTGTGGCCGCCGGGTTTCCGGCTCGACAGCTGCCGCCGGCACCGGCTCGTCCCTGTCCCGCTCCAGCACTACCGTACGCGTTTCGCCCTCTGCAGCCTGTCCCGGGAGGGGCACACGCTCACTCACGATCTCGCCATTATCCGGCGGCCCATCGAGGAAAACCGGCACGACGAGCACGACGAAGACGACGAGCACGGCCGCGCCAATGATGCGTTCTTTCAAAGCTCGATCCATTATTGGCAGGTCATTTCCCAGGCGGGGGGCAGTATATATCAGTCATGCGCGGAGAGGCGCTCGAGAATCGGACCGACGGTATAGAACGATCCCGTAACGAGCGTCCGGCCGCCAGGCCCGGCGACGGCGACGGCATTTTCGATGGCCAGGTCGAAACTGTCCGCGACCAGGCAGGCCTTGCCGGTCTCGTTCGCAACCCGCCGCGCGAGTCCGGCTGCATCGATCGCGCGCGGGCTCGCCGCGGTCACTGCGATCCAGATGTCGACCTGCGCGGCAATCGGCCCGACAACGCCTTCCACGATCTTGTCGTCGAGGATGCCGACGATCGCGACCGCGGCACGCAGTTCGTGCTGCCTGAGGCTCGCCGCCAGGGCTTCAGCCGCGGCGGGATTGTGGGCGACGTCGAATAGCCACTCCTGCTCATGCTCGATTGTCTGCATGCGGCCGGGCAGGCGCAGGCCGGCAAGCGCACGATTGACGTTGTCTGTCACGAGTTCCTGCTCCAGCCCCAACGCCTCGACGAGTGCGAGCGCGCCCGCGGCATTCTGCAGTTGCATCGGCCCGCGCAGCGACGGCACCGTAAGACCCGGGAGTTCAAGGCCCTGGCCGCGCCAGTCCCAACGGTCATCTTCGACCGGGGTCCAGGAGTAATCGTGCCCGGCGCTTATGAGCCGCGCGCCGAGCTTCTCCGCGTGCGCTGCCACTGCAGCCGGCATGTCGGTGTCTCCAAATACGACCGGCTTGCCGGCACGCATGATGCCGGCCTTCTCGTAGCCGATGCTCTCGACATCGTTTCCCAGCCAGTCGCAATGGTCGAGCGATACGTTGGTGATCAACGACGCGTCGGGTTCGACGACATTGACCGCATCGAGGCGGCCTCCCAATCCGACCTCGAGGATCGCCGTGTCGACGCTCGCGGCCTCGAACGCGACAAGCGCCGCGAGCGTGCCGAATTCGAAGTAGGTCAACGGAACATCGGCACGCGCCGCCTCGACCCGCTCGAACGCGGTGACGATTTTCTCGTCCGTCGCAGGCTCGCCATTGACCGCTATGCGTTCGTTGTAGCGGATAACGTGCGGCGACGTGTAAGCGCCGACAACACGTCCCGGGGACAATAATGCACGCAGCATCTCGACGCTCGAGCCCTTACCGTTGGTCCCGCCGACAAGGATGACCCGTGCAGGCGGCTCGAGCGCCAGGCGGCCGAGCACCTCGGCCACGCGCTCGAGGCCGAGATCGATTTCCCTGGGGGATAATGTCTCGAGACGACGCAGCCAGTCAGACAGCGGCAATCTAGCCGGTGACATTGCCGTCAGTCTGTCTCGAGCGGGCTCGGACGGTGTTCGAACTTGGCCAGCAGATCGGCAATCTGCCCGCGCATTTCACGGCGATCCAAAATCATGTCGATCGCGCCGTGATCGAGCAGAAATTCGCTGCGCTGAAAGCCTTCCGGCAGGGTCTGGCGCACGGTCTGTTCGATCACGCGCGGGCCCGCGAAACCGATCAGCGCGTCGGGCTCGGCGATGTTTACATCGCCCAGCATCGCGAGACTGGCAGAGACACCGCCCGTCGTCGGGTCCGTAAGGACCGATATGTACGGCACGCTCTTTTGCCCGAGCTGCGCGAGTGCCGCCGAAGTCTTTGCCATCTGCAACAACGAGAACAATGCCTCCTGCATGCGTGCACCGCCGCTCGCCGCAAACGAAACGAGCGGCATGCCATTATCCGCAGCATGTCTTGCGGCGCGTGCAAAGCGCTCGCCGACCACCGAGCCCATTGAACCGCCCATGAATGCGAACTCGAAGGCGCAGACGACGACCGGGCGACCGAGCAAGGTTCCCGCCGCCGCAATCAGGGCGTCTTTTTCACCCGTTTTTCTCTGGGCCTGCGTAAGGCGATCGCGGTAGCGCTTGCTGTCGCGGAACTTCAGCGGATCTTCCGGTTCCAGGTTGCCGAAAAGCTCCTGCCCGGAATCCGGGTCGAGAAATGTCTCCAGCCGTCGTCGCGCCCCGATGCGCATGTGGAAGTTGCACTTGGGGCAGACCTGCAGATTGCGCTCCAGCTCGTTGCGGTACAGCTGTGCATCACAACGTGCGCACTTGATCCACACACCTTCCGGCACCGAGCGCGTGCGCTTTTCCGTGCTGATGCGCGAAGGCATCAATTTCTCGAACCAGCTCATGCTCGCATCATATCCAAATTCCGCTACCGCCCCAATTCGAACGGCGCAGGAATTGCGAAAGCATCGGGATAAAAGATCTGTACCAGCGTGAGCCCGTGAGGCGGCGCCGCCACGCCCGCCCGGGTCCGGTCGCGGCCATCCAGCACCCGCGCCGCCCAGGCGACTTCTTCCTCGCCGCTGCCGATGGCAACGAGTGTCCCGGTGATATTGCGCACCATGTGTTGCAAGAAGGCGTCGGCCATGACGTCGAGTACGATCCAGTCGCCATGGCGCGCAACGCGGATGTCGGTGACCTCCCTTACTGCATTCGACGCCTGGCAGCCTGCCGCACGAAATGCCGAAAAATCGTGCTTGCCAAGGAGCGCCTGCGCCGCATCGTGCATGCGCCGATGATCGAGGTCCTGGTATAGCCACCAGGCACGATGACGATACAGCGCTGAACGAACCAGGCGACTGAGTATACGGTAGCGGTAACGCCTCGCTGTGGCCGAGAAACGGGCGTGAAAGTCATCGCCGACGGGCTTCACCCAGGTTACACAGATGTCGTCGGGAAGGTGTGTGTTTGCGCCCAGCAGCCAACCGCGTTCGCTACGCTCGGCCGCAGTATCGAAATGCGCCACCTGGCCGCTCGCGTGTACGCCGGCATCCGTGCGTCCGGCACATGTCACTGCGACAGGCTCGTCCGCGACTTCCCCCAGTGCCTGCTCGAGCCGTTCCTGCACACCGAGGCCGTTGCGCTGGCGCTGCCAGCCGCTGTACGAAGTACCGTCGTACTCGATGCCGATCGCGATTCGCATCCGGGGAAGTGCCGTCGCGCCGCTTGCGCGCGGCGCGATTGCTCAACCAGGCAGAGATTCCAGCAACTGCTGCGCCTGCTGGCGCTGCGATTCATCACCCTCGTCGAGCACCTCCTCGAGGATGCTGCGCGCGCCGCCGGGATCGCCCATATCCACATAAGCGCGCGCGAGGTCGAGTTTCGTTCCCACCTCAGTCATGGTGCGTGCTTCGTGAAGATCATCGCTCATGTCGTCCGGCGACAGCGACATCGTCGGCACCTCGGCAGTCTCGTCGGACTCGTCGAAGCCCGGGCGGACGTGCTCCACGGTTGCGTCGTCGCGCGGCATGTCCACCGTGTCCCCCATCTCACTGACTTTGAGCGCCGCAGTCAGGTCGTCCAGGTCGAGGTCGAAGTCTGTGCTCGCGACGGCAGGCATCTCGCCCGTCTCGTCCAGGTCCATGTTGCCGGTAAAGACATCCGGGGGCAGTGCTTCGGTCTTTGCGAAATCGAAATCGGCATCCTCATTGAGCGTGCGCGAGAGTATCGTCTCGTCGTCTTCGGCCCCGTCATCATCCTCGTCGTCCAGGGACGCGAGCAGCGTCTCCGCCTCGTCGGGGATCACGTCCGCACCTTCCTCGGCATCCGTAATCGTCTCGACCGCGAAATCCTCGGGCAGGATTTGTGTTCGGCCAGTGGCCTCCAGCAAGCTCTCGTCGAAATCGACGTCGGTGTCGTCGTCGACCTGCTGCATCAGAGGGTTCTGGCCCGTCTCGTCAGCAGCCAACCGCATCTCCGAGGTTCCCGATAGCATTTCATCAATATCGAGCTTCTCGTTGAGACCGGTGTCGTCGGAATCAAAGCTCTCATGCATCCCCGTCGTATCCGGATCGATTTCAGGGTTCCTGCCGGTCGCCTCGGCGGTGTCCTCCAGCGCCTCATTCAGACTCGTGTCGTCGAGTATTTTCTGGCTGGCCGTAACGTCGTCGTCATCTTCCGCTTCGCCGAAATCGTCGATGTCGTCCAGTGACGCGACTTCCGTCTCCGCGAGCGAGTCCACGTCCAGGCCGAGTTCGTCGAGGTTGATTTCGGCGGTTTCGTCCGGCGATGGTGCTGACTCGGCAACCGCTTCCTCCACTGCCTCCGGTATCGACGGCAGCTCGGAAGTCGCATCAAGCCCCGAAAACTGCTCCTCGATGGTCGGCGTCTCCGTGGCCGAATCGGTACCTGGTATTTCCGCGGTGCTGTCTTCCGCCGGCTCGTCGGCGGAAAAATCGAAGTCGACGTCGTCGCTTTCTACAGCGCTCATTTCCTCAGCCGGCTCTTCGTCGAATACAAAGTCCATACCGTCGTCATCACCGTCCGTCGACTCGGAACTTTCTTCGGCACCGCTCAGGTCGATAACTTCCTCGGCCGTATCATCGGTGACCGTGAACTCGAAGACGTCTTCGCCATCGTCGCCCCCGCCGAGGTCGATAACCTCGCCAGCATCCTCGTCGCCGGCACCGAAATCCATGTCGAGGGCACCGCCCCCGTCCGTATCGGCATCGAACGTAAGGTCGACGGCCTTTGTCGCGCCGGCGACGCCGGCCCCGGCGAACAACTCGTCATCGGCGGCGATTTGCTGTCCCATAATGACAATCTTGTCCCACTCACCGCCTTCGCCATCGCCCGCAACCTGCTTGACGCGGCGGGCCGCATCGACAAACGCGTCGCGGTTGCCCCATACGAAGTAGATTTCGCAGAGCTTGGTCAGCAAGTCGAGTTTGTCAGCCTCTGCCTCGAGGGCGCCGTTGATCAGGTCGGCCGCCTGGTCGTAGAGGCCATACGCCATGTGGAAATCGGCTTCGGCAATCGGGTCACTCTGGTCGAGGTTTACAGCAGTCTCGCTGCTGAAGGTATCCTCCATCGAGCCCAATCCGCCGATTTCCGTGGTCTGTCCGCCGATGCCCTGCTCCGGTCCCGGTGCGTCGAGCGTGTCCTCGTCCAGTGGCCGGATTCCCGACCCCTGCTCGACCACCACGATCGATTCGTCGTCGCGCGCCGGCGCTCGCAGCGCTTCGGTGGACGACAGAGCCGTTTCGTCGAGATCGGGCGCGGACATGCCGGCACTCATCCACTCTTCGTCGTCCTCAGCGCGACTGCGGCGCAGGAACCAGAACAGCAAGACACCGGCGAGGATGAGGGCGCCAGTAATAATGAGCACCCACGTATTCGTGGCAATGCCGATTATCTTGTCGAGCAGCGACGGTTCGGCGCGAATCGGCGACGAAATCACGTTGCTCGGCGGCTGTATCGGCGTGTCTGCCTCTTCCTCGGCCGCGGTGTCGGCCTCGTCGGGTTCGGCGAGCAGCTCATCCTCGGCAGCAAGATCGTCCTCGGCCACTTCGGGTTCGTAGCCCGAGGGCTCGAAGCCGTCCGGCTCGTAGAGTTCGCCGCGAATCTCGGCCAGCTCCTGGCGTAACGCGGCCAGCTCGTTGTCACGAATCTCGATGAGCGATTGCTGCTCGGGCACGTCTGCGGCTTCGAGTTGGGCGATACGATCGACCAACTCCTCTTCACGCATCGATACGTCTGCTTCATCGGCCGTCGATACCGTGTCTTCGGGCGCTTCCACCCCGGTATCCAGGCCAACGGGTTCCTCGTCGGGCGGCACCAGCTGCAGGCTCGGGCGCGTCGTCGTTGCAACGGGCTCTTCGGCCACAGGCGCAGGAGCGGGTGCGCCACTCCACTGCGCGTGGTGGCGCTTCGCTTCGTTCAGCGCATAGGCGCGATCGATACGATAGATGTCGTCCGCGCTGGGGATTCTGAGCCGGGCACCGGCGCGCAGAATATTGATGTTGCCGCCGAACGCCTCGGGATTAGCCTCGTAAATCGCGAGCATCGTCTGGTTCATCGTCAGACGGAAGTCCGGACGGAATCGCGACGTGATGCCCCACAGGGTCTCGCGCGGCTGCACGACGTAGTCTTCGCCGGACGTCGCGTCGTACGGAAGGTCCGGCTCGCCGGCCTGTGGCTTGGGCTCGGGCGCCGGTTCCGGCTCACTGCGTGGCGCCGGTGCCGGTGCCGGTATCGGCCGCGGGCGCGCCGCCGGCGTCTCGGCTGCAGGCATGGGCCGCGGCTCGGCCTGGCGTTCGATGCGGCCACTGTCCGCCGGCGCGCTGCGCTGCGGCGCCGTGACGGCCGGGCTTGTTTCCTCGGCCGGTAGCGGCGCGAAGGTCGGCGGATCCAGCAGGACCGTGTATTCGCGCAGCAGACGGCCACGCGACCACATTGCCTCGACCAGGAAAGTCAGGAACGGCTCGGTTATCGGCTTGCTGGAAGTGACACGTATGTAATTGCCCTGCGAGGAGCCCGACTCGACGATTTCGAAGCGGAGGTCCTGCAGGTAATAAGGTCTGTCCAGCCCATAACGCTCGAAGGTTTCCTGTGAGGCCAGCCCCACCTGCAGATTCTCGAGTTCCTCCGGCGTCGCCGACAACAATTCGATTTGTGCGCGCATGGGCGCGTTGAGCGCTGAATCCAGACGAATTTCACCCAGGCCCAGGGCCCAGGCGTTACCCGACAGCAATAAAACGAGCGCAAGCGATAAACGATTGCTTCGTCGCGGCATAATGATGGTCTCCAACTCCCCAAGTGCCTCTGCTGACGCCGCGCAGAGACGTACGCATGGCAGGCGATGCTGCCTCTCCGATTGCCTGCGAACTATAGCCTATAAATAGTTTTTCGCCAAAATTTCAGCAATTTGGACGCTATTTAGAGCCGCGCCCTTACGTATGTTGTCGGCGACCACCCACAGGTCTATGCCGCGCGGATGGGAGATGTCTTCACGCACCCGGCCGACGTAGACCGGATCGTTTCCGGACGCTTCCGTCACCGCCGTGGGGTACGCGCCGGTCTCGACGCCATCGACGAGTTCCACGCCCGGTGCATTGCGCAACAACTCGCAGACCTCCGCGGCCGAAATCTTGTCGCGGGTCTCGATGTGCACCGCCTCGGAATGGCCGTAGAACGCAGGGATTCGCACCGCGGTGGGATTCACGAGGATATCCGGGTCGCCGAATATCTTGCGCGTCTCCCAAACCATCTTCATCTCTTCCCTGGTGTAGCGGTTTTCCTGGAAGGTATCGATATGCGGCACCGCGTTGAATGCGATCTGCTTAGCGGCACCTTCGATGTCCAGCGGGCGGCCGTTCAGCATCATGGTCACCTGCCTGACCAGTTCCTCGATAGCGCTGCGTCCGGCGCCAGACACGGCCTGGTAGGTCGCGACGTTGATTCGTTCGATGCCGACCGCGTCGTAGATCGGCTTCAGCGCCACGACCATCTGGATCGTCGAGCAGTTCGGGTTAGCGATGATGCCGCGGCTCGTGTAGCCACCGATCGCTTCGGCATTCACTTCGGGCACCACGAGCGGAATGTCGTCGTCGTAACGAAAGTGCGAGGTATTGTCGACGACGACGCAACCCGCCTCCGCGGCCCGCGGCGCGTATTCCGCCGAAATCGACCCGCCGGCCGAGAACAGGCCGATCTTTACCTGCGAAAAATCGAATCCGGCGAGGTCCTGGACGGTCAGCTCGCGGTTGCCGAACGCCACGTTCATACCAACGGAGCGCTCGCTTGCGAGCGCGTAAATGTCACCGACGGGGAATTTGCGCTCCGCCAGAATTTCGAGCATGGATTCACCGACGACACCCGTGGCGCCGACGATGGCTACATCAAATCGATCTGTCATTGTCCTGTCTACGTAATGGCTGGTGTTCCCGACTGAACGTCGGCGTTTTGTGCACGATTGCGCAAGAAGTGGTCCATGATGACGAGCGCGACCATTGCCTCGGCGATCGGCGTAGCGCGCAAGCCGACGCAGGGGTCGTGACGGCCTTTCGTTACGATCTCGGTCTCGCTGCCGCTCTTGTCGATCGTCTTGCCCGGCACCGAGATGCTCGACGTCGGCTTCAGCGCGATGCTGGCGAGCAGGTCCTGCCCGGACGAAATGCCGCCGAGGGTGCCGCCGGCATCGTTCTTGCTGAAGCCGGTGCCGGACATCTCGTCGCGGTGCTGGCTGCCGCGCTGCGTAACGGCCGCGAAACCGGCGCCGATCTCCACACCCTTCACCGCATTGATGCTCATGAGCCCGCGTGCGAGGTCTGCCTCGAGTTTGTCGAACACGGGTTCGCCGAGGCCGACCGGCATGTTACTCGCCAGTACGCTGATCTTCGCGCCAATCGAATCGCCCTGCTCGCGCAGCTCGTCCATGAACGCTTCGAGCTCCTCGACGCGAGAGGGGTCCGCGCAAAAAAACGGATTGTCGTCGATCGCTCCGAGATCGGCGGCGTCGAGTTCGATGGGGCCCAGCTGCGAGAGATAGCCGCGTATGTCGACGCCCAGCCGCTCCCGAAGGTACTTGCGTGCAATTGCGCCTGCCGCGACCCGCATCGTGGTCTCGCGCGCGGACGAACGACCTCCACCGCGGTAGTCGCGAATGCCGTACTTCTGCTGGTAGGTGTAGTCGGCATGTCCCGGACGGAACTTGTCCTTGATGTCGCCGTAGTCCTTCGAACGCTGGTCTTTGTTCTCGATAAGAAGGCCGATCGGCGTGCCCGTCGTGAGCCCCTCGAATACGCCGGACAGAATCTGCACCTGGTCCGGCTCGTTACGCTGCGTCGTATGGCGCGAACGGCCGGGACGGCGGCGGTCGAGATCCGCCTGGATATCCGCCTCATCGAGTGCCATGCCGGGAGGACAGCCGTCGACGACACAGCCCAGCGCGCGGCCGTGGCTTTCGCCAAACGTCGTCACAACGAACAGCGTTCCGAAACTGTTACCCGACACTCTTCAAATCTCCGGCGGTAAGCAGAAACACACCCTGCCCGCCATGCTCGAACGTTAGCCAGACAAATGCAACATCCGGATACGCGGCTTCGAGCGCCTGCTGGCTGTTGCCGACCTCGCAAACGAGTATTCCATCGTCGGACAGGAAACGCGACGCATCATGCAGGATGACTCTAACCGAATCCAGACCGTCATCACCTGCGGCAAGACCGAGCGGCGGCTCGTGCCGAAACTCGTCCGCCAGCGAGTTCATGTCCTCGCGATCCACATAGGGCGGATTGCTGACCATGAGATCGTAGCGCCTCCCATCGAGGGCATCGAAAAAGTTCGACTGGACAAGGCGCACACGGTCTCCAGCCCCGTGCTTGTCAATGTTGATTGCGGCTACCTCGAGCGCATCTGCAGAGACGTCCACCGCGTCCACGGCGGCTTGCGGAAACGCTTTTGCCAGCGCGATCGCGATGCAGCCGCTGCCTGTGCCGAGATCGACGATCGAGCGCACCTTGGCCGGCTCGAGCCACGGTACGAAGCGCTCGTGTATCAGTTCCGCGATTGGCGAGCGCGGAATGAGGACACGCTCGTCGACGTAAAACCGCATGCCCGCAAACCAGGCCTCGTTGACGAGGTAGGCGACCGGCACGTGCTCGCATATACGGCGCTCGACGAGCGCGGCAAACCCTTCGAGTTCATCGTCACCGACCGGGCGCGAATAGGCCCTGGGCACGTCGTCGTGAGACAGGCCGAGGTGGGCAAATACCAGCCACGCAGCCTCGTCGGTTGGATTGTCCGTGCCGTGGCCGTAACTCAGGCCTGCGTCTGCAAATCGATCGGCGGTCTGCCGGATCAGCTGCTCGACGGTCATGGCTTGTGGATCGCTCTCTGTCACTGTTGTGTTCTTGCTTGCAACGCCGATTATCGGACCCACCTTATAATCTCACACGGCTGCTGTAGAATCGCGCCCTCTGGATCGCTCTTTCCCGGAATCCATGCAAACTCGGAACCTCATAGCTGCTCTCGTACTCGGCACAGCGATCGCCGCGGGGCTTGCGCTCGCGCTGCGAAATGCAGGCGAGACCGCTGCGCCACTAACGGCAACGATACTCCCGGCCGGCAACGAACTGCCCGACTTCGCGCTGCTCGATCAGGACGGCGCACCGGTGGACCGGTCAGTGTTCGTCGGTCAATGGGACGTGGTGTTTTTCGGCTTTACCAACTGCCCGGACGTCTGCCCGGCGACGATGACCGTGCTCGGACAGGCAAAGCGCGAACTCGAGGCGCTGGGCCAGGATCCGCTGCCGCGGGTCGTGCTCGTAAGCGTTGATCCGGAGCGGGACACTCCGGAGGCGATGGCGCGCTATATCGGCTACTTCGGGAACGGCAATCTCGGCCTGACGGGCGAACTCGAGGAAATCAGCAAGCTGACCGATGCGCTGGGGATCTTCTTTCAGAAGGCCGGGACCGAAGACGGCATCTACGGCGTCGATCACTCCACTGTCGTACTGGTCATCGACCTGCAGGGCCGGTTCAAAGCCCTGTTCAGCGCGCCGCACCGCGTCGAGAATCTCGTTCACGACCTGCCCCTGATCATGGCAGGCGAATAATGCGGCTGATGCGGCGTCGTTTCATCATGTTCTGCATTCTTGCCGCGACCGGGGCCTGCAACAGCCACGACGGGCCGCCGGTGGTCGCCGCAAACGTCGTGGTGACCGCGCCAGCCCCCGGCATGCCGATGGCGGCCGGGTATCTCGACATCAGCAATCATTCGGGGACGAGCATTCACATCACCCGCGTCTCGAGCCCTGATTACGAGGCCGTCGAGATGCATGAAACGGTTGTCGAGGACGACGTCGCCAGGATGCGCGCGATTCCGGTACTCGAAATCGAGGACGGCGGCACCGTGGTCTTCGAACGCGGCGGCAAGCACCTGATGCTCATGCGGCCTGCAGGTACTCCCGAAACGATTACACTGAATTTTTATTCCGACGAGGAATTGCTCCTCAGCGTCAGCGCGGAATTCACGGCCCCGATGGATTGAAGCATGCTGTCACGATTGTTCGTATTGATGCAGTACCTGCTCCCGAAGTACTTGCTGACCGCGCTGGTATACCGGCTCGCGCGCGTCAATGTGCCGGCCGTCAAGAACGCCCTGATTCAGGGTTTTCTCAAGCTGTATCACGTCAACCTCGATGAAGTCCGGGCGCAGGTGCCCGACGACTTCAGGACATTCAACGACTTCTTTATTCGTGAACTCAAGGAAGGCGCCCGGCCGATCGACGCGAATCCCGGTGCGATCGTCTCGCCCGCGGACGGCACGCTAAGCCAGGCAGGCACGCTGCGCGGCAACCGTATCCTGCAGGCCAAAGGCATCGACTACACGCTGGAAGACCTGCTCGCAGCCGATCTCGATACAGCAAGGGAGTTTGCCGACGGCGCTTTCGCGACGATCTACCTCGCGCCTTATAATTATCACCGTGTGCACGCGCCCGTTGACGGCGAACTGGTGGCCGCACATTACGTGCCCGGGGACCTGTTCAGCGTGAACAACAAGACCGCGACACACGTGCACGGCCTTTTCAGCCGCAATGAACGCCTGAACCTGCATTTCCGCACCGCTTCCGGCCCGGTGGTAGTGGTACTGGTCGGCGCCCTGAACGTCGGCAGCATCTCGACGCCCTGGAGCGGCGAGATCCGGCCGCGCAAGAGCGGGGTCGTGGAAACCGTCGACCTGTCGGCCGCTCCACGCGACGTTAGTAAGGGCGACCTGCTCGGCTGGTTCAATATGGGATCGACGGTCATCCTGCTGCTTCCTGCTGACAGCTGCAGCTGGCGCGAGAACTTCGAGCCAGGTGTCACGACCGTCATGGGTGAGTCAATCGGCGAACTGGCGGCGCGCGCCGGGTGAACTGGAAGGCGTCATCCGACGTTGCCATGGTTCGGCAGCGCAACGCCATGCTCGAACGGGCAAGGTCATTCTTCCGCTCGCGCGACGTGCTCGAAGTCGATACGCCCGCATTGGGCCGCTGCACAACGAGCGACCCCAACATCGACAGCCTCCGCGTTGCCGGACCCGGTGGGGCCACGCTGTATCTCCAGACTTCGCCCGAGTCGTTCATGAAACGGCTGCTCGCCGACGGCTACCCTGACATCTATGCGATTTGCCGCGTGTTTCGGGAAGGCGAATCAGGAAGGCTGCACCAGCCGGAGTTCACGATGGTGGAATGGTATCGGCACGGCTTCGGCCTGGGCGCGATGATCGACGAGACGGTGGCATTCATCGCGGATCTCCTTCAACAGCCCGAGCTTGCGGATGCCGAGTGGCTCGAGTACGAAACGGCGTTCCGGCGCTTCGCCAATATCGAGCCGTTCGCGGCCTCGCTGGACGAACTCGCGGATGCCGCGAATGCTGACGCCAGCCTGCGTGAGAGTCTCGGAGACGATCGGGACGCGTGGCTGGACCTGCTGCTTGGTACGCGCGTCGCCCCGAACTTCGCTGGCGAGCGGCTCACGGTGTTGCGGCATTTCCCTGTGAGCCAGGCTGCACTGGCACGTGCCTGTCCGGCCGACGGCAGGGTGGCAGACCGCTTCGAGGTATTTCATGGCGCGGTGGAACTTGCCAATGGCTTCGTCGAGCTGCGCGACGCGAACGAGCAACGGCAACGCATGCATGCGGACCTCGCCAGGCGCCGCGCATCCGCGCGACGGCCGGTGCCGCTGGACGAACCGTTGCTGGCGGCGCTAGAGTCCGGCCTCCCGGAATGTGCGGGTGTCGCAGTGGGCTTCGAGCGCCTCCTGATGCTCGCAACCGGTGCGGCGGACATCCGCGACGTTTTGACATTTGCGCTCGACGACAAAGACGACTGACCAGGGCCTGCTGACACCATGACAGATTACAAGCTGCTGAACTCGCAGGCCGTAGCCCTGCTGCGCGACGAAGCGGACGCGCTGGCGAACGCTGCCAATTTCGTTGCGCTGTTGTACAACGCTCTCGAGGACGTGAACTGGCTGGGCATCTACGTGCTTCGCGGCGACGAGCTGGTGCTCGGCCCGTTCCAGGGACAGCCCGCGTGCGTTCACATTGATGTCGGCAGCGGCGTCTGCGGGACCGCGGCGGCCACGCTGGAGACGCAGCGCGTCCGCGACGTGCATGAATTCCCGGGACATATCGTCTGCGATGCGGCATCTCGTTCGGAGATCGTGGTTCCACTCATCGTCGACGGATCACTGATCGGCGTACTCGACATCGACAGCCCGGCGCTCGACCGTTTCAGCGAAGAAGACCAGGCCGGCATCGAGCGACTGTGCCAAACCTACTGCAGCCTGCAGTCGGGCCGCACGGAGTTCCTGTAGGCCGCGGCAGGCGTTCCGGGCGCAATCAGCCCTACTTCACGCGGCTGACGTACTCCTTCGAGCGCGTGTCGACCTTGATGACCTCGCCCTGGTCCACGAACAACGGCACGCGCACCACGGCACCCGTAGACAGCTTGGCCGGCTTGACGCCGCCGCTCGCCGTGTCGCCCTTGACGCCCGGATCGGTTTCGACGATCTCGAGTTCGACGAAGTTCGGGGGTTCAACGATCAGTGGCGAATTGTTCCACAGCGTGATCGGGCAGGTATCGCCGTCGCTCAGCCAGTCCTTCGCGTCGCCCACGGCATTTGCGTCCGCCGCATACTGCTCGAACGTATCGGGCACCATGAAGTGCCAGAATTCGCCATCCGCATAGAGAAATTGCATCTCGGTGTCCATGACGTCGGCCGCCTCGACGCTTTCCCCCGACTTGAAGGTCTTGTCGACGACCTTGCCGGTCTTGAGGTTCTTGATCCTGACGCGATTGAAGGCCTGGCCCTTGCCAGGCTTGACGAACTCGTTCTCGACAATAATGCAGGGGTCCTTGTCGATCAGGATCTTGAGCCCTGAGCGAAATTCATTGGTGCTGTAGCTTGCCATTGGGGTTTCCGGGGTTTTCGGCGAGGCGCCATTCTACAGAAAAAATCCCGGCTTGAACCGGCGCCCGGCAGGCGCTCGGGTCATTTGTCTCCCTCATGGCTCGCTGCGCTTCGCTCGCTGCGCTTTACTTCGGTCGACAATCGCCCCGGACGCCTATCCCGGGCAGTCCTTGCCGGTCCTGGTCGCGAATCCCGAACCCTTCCCGCGGTCGACAGACGTCCCCGGCGCCCGCGCCCTCTGCAGCATCCGGTTGTCGGCGCGGCGGCGGGTGTTTGTTCGAGCGTCGTGCGGAGCGCAGCGAAGCAGGACGCCCGAGCAAGCGCAGAACGATCCGAGCGAGCCAGGGACGGCGGGCGAGGTTAAGCGAAAACATATGCCCTCTGCCGCGCCATCGCCATTTATCCGGCCCCGGGAACGATCCGGATCCTGAGCGGTGGTTTGGCGCGGGAGGGGTGCCGAACCTAGAACCGGGTCACAGTATGGTAAATCGTCGACGGCTAGTCTGGGAGCATCGCTAAATCCGGCATTTTTAACAAAATATGGATATCCGGAACGAAGTCCGGAGGCACGCAAGGACCGCGCATTGAACGACCGCCACAGCATTTCGATCGCCGTGTTGTCCCAGGATCAGGACGACGTGGCGCTCATCAACGGCACGCTCCGCGACGGTGGGCATGCCGCGCATTGCCACTGGATTGACCGACCCAGCAAACTCGACGACACCCTCTCGGCAGAGCAGGTCGAACTCATCATCGTCAACAGCGACCGTTATTCCGAAGGCATACGCCAGATCATCAAGCAGAAAGATCGTTTCAACCCGGAAGTCCCCGTGATCGCGCTCCGCAAGGAGGCCGACGAGAGCACCATCCAGGAAGCCATGCGCAACGGCGCCTGCGACCTCGTTTCCATCGGCCTCCGGAATCGACTGCAGTCCGTGGTTACCCGCGAACTGCGCGCGTTGCGCGCCGAGCGTGCCCTGAATTCGACGATCGCCTCTGCCAGCGAATACAAGCGCCAGATCCGCGACTACATGCAGTCTTCCAGCGCCGCCATTGCCCTCGCCCACGAAGGCATAGTGATCGAGGCCAACGACGCCTGGCTCAAGTTGTTCAAATTCGCCAGCACCGAAGAGGTCAAGGGCCTGCCACTCATGGACAGTTTCGACTCCCAAAGCCACGCGGCGCTGAAGGGTGCAATCAACGCCGCTATCAACGGCAAGTGGGCCAAGGACGAGAAACTGAAGGTCAAGCCGCATCTCGACGTCGGTCCTCGCGGGGAGCTGGAACTGGAATTCCAGCGCATGGATTTCGACAGTGTGCCGTGCGTTCACGTTCGCATTGCCCCGCAGGACGATTCGAAGAACGAACCGACCGCGCTGGTACACGATGCTCTGAAGCGGGACCCGACGACGCTCTTCTACCACCGTGCGCAGTTCGTAGAGCGACTCGGCAAGCGCCTCAAGCGCAAGCCGAAGTCCGGCCTGCATGTGCTGGCGTACGTAAAGATCGACAAGTTTGCCGAAGTGCAGAAGAAGATCGGCATCCTGGAGTCCGAAGAAGTGCTGGCACAGTTTGCCGAGGAAATGCGCAAACGCATGCACCCGCGCGACGTGGCGGGTCGCTTCGAAGGCACATCGTTAATGGTGCTTCTCGAGCGTGGCAATGCCCGGGACGGCCAGGTATGGGGCAGGCAGCTCGCCAAGCATATGAGTAAGACAACGTTCGACGTCGGCGAGAAGTCGGCGCAAATAACCTGCACGGTCGGCGTCTGTGCCGTAACCGACGTCTTCAGCAACCTCGAAGAACTGGTAACCGCAACGGTGGATGCCTACGAGCTTGGCAAGGCTGCCGGAGGCAACACCTGTTTCCTGAACGAGTCGGCGCACGAGGACACGAAGCAGAAGGAATTCGACGCGATCTGGGCCAAGCGGCTGAAGTCGGCACTGATGGACGATCGCTTCATGCTGGCACAGCTGCCGATCGCCGGGTTGCGGCGCGACTCGATCGAGATGTACGACCTGCTTGTGCGCATGGTCGATGAACAAGGCAACCCGATATTGCCATCGGAATTCATTCCGGCGGCGGAACGCAACAACATGATGAAGAATGTCGACCGCTGGATGATCAAGGCCGCGATCGATTTCTGTGAGCAGAGTAGCGCCGACCGTGTTTTCGTGAGGCTGTCTCGGCAGTCGATCGTCGACAAGGGCACCATCGGCTGGATGCAGCGTGAATTCGATGCGCGCAACTTCGATTGCTCGAGGCTGGTGACGCAGCTGCCGGAGCGCGATGCGGCCCGGCACATCAAGCAAACGCGCGCCATCGTAAGCAAGCTGAAGAAACTCGGCGTCGGATTCGCGCTCGAGCACTACGGCATCGACCAGGAACGTTTCCAGATCCTCGATATCCTGAAACCGGACTACATCAAGATCGACGGCGAACTGATGCACACGTTGATGACCGACTCTGGCATGCAGGAGGCTGTGCAGCGCATCGTGGCTGCCGCCGCAAAGAGAGATATCAAGTCGATCGCCGAGCGCGTCGAAAACGCCAACGCCATGGCGGTTCTGTTCCAGCTCGGACTCGATTACATGCAGGGACACTATGTTCACGAGCCCGAGGTCGTGCTGCAGGACAAGACCGACAGCGTCAAGAAGATGACGCTTGAGGAACTGGCTGCAGCCAACGCGGGCTGAACAATTGACGGAGAGTGTGACGGCCATCACACATTCGGACTGAAACCACCGGTTACGGGCTTTTTTTACAAAAAACGTCGAATCGGCGCGTAGACGGAACGGCACGGTGTTCGTAACCTGAACGCCGCGCCAGAGTACTGAGGTACGAGCAGTGAAGACACGAAAGAATTCGCACAAAGTGCCGGGCAAGCACCGGTTCAGGGCGGGCAAGGCAGCGCTACCGGCGCTCGTTGCTGCAGGAGGCGGACTCGCCGTCGGCTCCGCGGCCGCGCTCGAACTCGGTGAACTCCAGGTGCAGTCCACGCTCGGCCAGCCGCTGCGCGCGAGCATCGCCTACGCGCTCAGCCCGAATGAAATCATCGAGGATCACTGTGTGGCCGTACGCTCCGGTAGCCGCGATCTACCGGGACTGCACAACACGAGCGTAAGCGTATCGAAGGGCGTCATTTCGATTTCCGGCCAATCGCCCGTCATGGAGCCGATGTTGTCGGCCAATCTCGTGGTCGACTGCCCGTATTCGGCGCACGTGAGCCGCAGCTACCTGTTGTTCATCAACCCGCAGGATCGGCCGGTGACGGTGGCGAATTCGTCGACCGCGGCCGCTACCGCTGCAACAGCGCCGGCCGAGCGCCGCTCGGCTGCGCCGCGACCGGTAGTGTCAACAACACCCATCTCGCAGGACTCGCGCTACCTGGTGCAGCGCGGCGATTCGCTGTCCGGCATCGTGCAGCGCCTGGAAAACCGTAATGTCGCTACCGCGGACGCGATGGGCGCGATCGTCAACGCGAACCCGGGCGCATTCATCAACGGTAACCCGGACAGGCTGAAAGCCGGCAGCTGGCTGGATATCCCGTCGTTCGCCGGCGGTGTCGCTCCAGCCACCGCGGTTACGCCGCCCGCAGCGCCAGTCGCCCCGGCGGGGCCGCGAGGCGATGACGGCGCCGTGGCGCAGGCGTCGAGTGGCGCCAGTCTTTACCAGGGCGCCGAAACCCTTGAACAGGATGCAAGCAAACAGATTCCCGCGACCGAATTCCTGCCCGAGCTGCCGGAGCCCGAGGTCACTGAACCGGTCGAGACGGCCATTGGCGCGAGCGAGGAATCTGCCGCGGACGAGGCTGCCGCAGAAAGCGATTACTCGGCCGCCTACGCCGACCTCGTTGCCGGCGACGTAGTGGTCAACGAACCCGTCGCCGCTGAACCGCCGCCTGCCGAGCCGGCAGCCGCGCCCGCCAGGGTCGTCAATCCAAGTGCCGGCACGCGCATCGTCGGGTCGCCCCAACCTGCCGGATCGTCGTGGAACTGGCTCATCTGGGCCACCGTCGCGCTGATCTCGGCGTTCGGCTCCTACCTCATGTTCTGGCCAAGGCTTCGCGAGCGTTTTGGCTCGAAGCCTGTCGGCACCGATGAGCGCGTGCCGCCACGGTCCGAGCACAGCGCACCCCACGTGGCGCCCATTTCCGTGCCCGAGTCCGAGATGACCGTGCAGGAGATACAGCCGGCCTACGACAACGTCGATTTCGATTTGTCGGACGATTCCCCGACCGAGGAAAACCTTGCGCTCGACGCAGACCTCCTTGACGGAACCGGTTTCGACGACTCCGAAGACGTCGACGTCAACCGGGATTTCGGTTTCGCGGCCACGATGGATCTCGACATGGAGCTTCCGGAGAATGCTGCCGCCGAAGACCCGTCGCCGGAGACGGATATCATCCCGCCGCCGGAAAGGCCTGAGGAAGAGCTCGTTGTCGACAGCGAGGTTCTGCCGGAAGAGGATGAGGACGAATACGACATCTCGATGATTGTCGACGCAACCAAGATGCCGGACCCGGCCGAGGTGACCGAGCGCGACCTCAAGGCGGTACCGATCGAAGACACCGGTCAGACCCTGATCAACGACGACTACACGATCGTCGATGAAATCGCCCAGGACATTCTCGAGCAGGATTACGAGGACGAAATGAGTGCAACCCAGTTGCTGAATGCCGAAATCGAAAAGGCCGCATCGGATCTTGCGGACAGTCTCGGTGAGGACGATGGCGCTGGCGAGCTTGTCGCCTCTGATGATGACGATGCCGGCAAGGTCTTCGGTTCGGAAGACGATACGTCGATCGAGATGCAGCTGACGAACCTGTCGGAACTCGACCTGACGGCGACACTCGAAGCTCAGAATGACGAAATGAGCGACGATCTCGACGTGACGGCCAACATCGACGCCGAGGACAAGACCGTCGAAATGCCGCGCGACAAGGACGGCACCCGGGCCCGCTAGCCGCCCTGAATCCGCTCAACGCGAGGCGCGCTGCTGCCGCGTCCTACCCCCGCTCGCATTCGATTGCTCGGGCGCCTGAAAAAATCCTATTCGGGTTTGATGCCCACGAGGCGGTCGACGCTGCGCCAGCCGCGCGGCAGCAACGCGCCGCGCAGTGCCCGTTCACCGTAATAGGGCTCCGAATCATCCCACCTGATGGTCATGATGCGTTTGCCGGAATAGACCTGCAGGTCGCCGTCCTCGGGAACGACCGTGGCGGCAATCATTCGCTCCTCGCCGCCCTGGTATCTCTTGCCGGGAATATTGACCAGCTTGTTGCCTTTGCCCTTGGCGAGTTCCGGCAGTTCGTCCATCTCGAACATCAGCAGCCGGCCGATGGAACTGACCGCAGCGATAAGGCATTCAGTATCCCGGGGAACGGGCGCGGGCACCACTGCCTTGCCGCCTGCCGGCACGCGCAGTATCGCCTTGCCGGCCTTGTTCCGTGACACCAGGTCTTCGAGCTTCGCGACAAAACCGTAACCGGCGTCGCTGGCGAGCAGGTACTTCTGCTCATTGTCGCCGATCATCGCGCCGCAGAACTCGGCGCCATCCGGGGGCTTGAACCGCGAAGACAGCGGCTCGCCCTGCCCGCGTGCGGAAGGCAGCGTGTGCGCCATCACGGAATAGACGCGCCCTGTGCTGTCGATGAACATCGCCAACTGGTTGCTGCGCCCCTGAGCGGACGCAAGAAACCCGTCGCCGGACTTGTAGCTCAGCGACGTGGCATCGACATCATGGCCCTTCGCAGCGCGTGCGTATCCGCGCTGCGACAGAATGACCGTCACGGGCTCACTCGCGACGAGCTGGGTCTCGTCCAGCGCCTGAGCGGCCTCGCGCTCGACGATCTCGGTGCGGCGCTCATCACCGTAGGTTTCCGCGTCCTCGAGAATTTCCTTCTTGATGAGCGACTTGAGCCGCGCCGCGCTTTTCAGCGTCTTCTCGAGCACGCCACGCTCTTCGTTGAGTTCGTCCTGCTCTCCACGGATCTTCATTTCCTCGAGCTTGGCGAGGTTACGCAGCCGCAGATTGAGGATGGCTTCAGCCTGGAGATCGGTGAGCTTGAAGCGCTTCATCAGCACGGGCCTGGGCTCGTCTTCCGTACGGATGATCTTGATGACCTCGTCGATGTTGAGGTAGGCGACCAGCAGTCCGTCCAGGATGTGCAACCGGTCGGTAACGATCTGCAGGCGATGCTTCAGGCGCCGCTTCACGGTCTCGCGCCGGAACTTGAGCCACTCTTTCAGCATGTCCAGGAGGTTGAACATCCTCGGCCGGCCGTCGAGATCGATCACGTTCATATTGACGCGTACCGTACGCTCGAGCGAAGTCGTCGAGAACAGGTGCGACATCAGCTGCTCGACGTCGACACCCCGCTTCTTGCTGATTACGAGCCTGATGGGTTCCTCGTGATCTGATTCATCGCGAAGGTCGTCCACCTGGGGAAGCTTCTTGGCACGCATCTGCGTCGCGATCTGCTCCAGCACCTTGCTGCCCGATACCTGGTACGGCAGCGACCTGATAATAATGTCGCCGTTCTCGATCTTGTAGGAGGCCCGCAGCCGCAGTGTGCCGCCGCCTGTCGTGTAGATCTGCTTGATATCGGCGCGCGGCGAAACCATCTCGCCGCCTGTCGGGAAGTCCGGGCCTTTTATGTGCTTCATGAGCGCCGCGATAGTCGCCTTCGGCTCGTCCAGCAGGTGCACGAGCGCGCTCGCGACTTCTTTCAGGTTGTGCGGCGGCACGTCGGTCGAAAGGCCGACCGCAATACCGGTCGTGCCGTTCAGCAGCAGGTTGGGGAGCCGCGCCGGCAAGACCACGGGCTCGTTGAGCATGCCATCGAAGTTGGGAACCCAGTCGACCGTACCCTGCCCCAGTTCCTGCAGCAGGCTTTTCGCGTAGGGCGTGAGGCGCGACTCGGTGTATCGCATGGCCGCAAAAGACTTGGGATCGTCGGTCGATCCCCAGTTACCCTGGCCGTCGATGACCGGGTAACGGTATGAGAAGTCCTGCGCCATGAGCACCATCGCTTCGTAACAGGCGGAATCGCCGTGCGGGTGGAACTTGCCGATGACGTCGCCGACCGTGCGTGCCGACTTCTTGGGTTTGGAACCCGCCGACAGTCCAAGCTCGCTCATCGCGTAGATGATACGCCGCTGAACCGGCTTGAGCCCGTCGCCGATCTGCGGCAGCGCGCGATCGAGGATCACGTACATCGAGTAGTCGAGGTACGCCTTCTCGGTGTACTCCTTGAGCGACTGCTGTTCGACGCCTTCGAGATTCAGGCTGTTCTGCATGTCATCATTACCTCGGCCAGACTACTCCGCGCTCTGGGCCTGGCGCACCAATTCATACTTCTGCCAAATTTCCTTTGCTTTCGAGCCAGTCGCGGCGATCTTTCGCGCGCTTCTTGGCCAGCAGCATGTCCATCAACTGGTCCGTCTTGTCGCGCGGATTGACGGTGAGTTGCACGAGGCGGCGCGTGTCGCGATTCATCGTCGTCTCCCGCAGCTGCGACGGGTTCATTTCACCGAGACCCTTGAAGCGGGTGACGGTAATCCTGCCGCGCATCTTCTCCGCCTCGATTCGATCGAGTATGCCCTTGCGCTCACTGTCATCGAGCGCGTAGAAGACTTCCTTGCCGACATCGATGCGATACAGGGGCGGCATCGCCACATAAACGTGCCCCGCCAGCACCAGTTCGCGGAAGTGACGCAGGAACAGGGCGCACAGTAGCGTGGCGATGTGCAGGCCGTCCGAATCGGCATCCGCAAGAATGCATATCTTGTGGTAGCGCAGTCCGTCCAGATTGTCGTTTGCCGGATCGACGCCGAGCGCGACGCTGATATCGTGGACTTCCTGCGACGCGAGAATCTCCGCGGCATCCACTTCCCATGTGTTGAGTATCTTGCCTCGCAGGGGCATGATCGCCTGCGTCGTCCGGTCGCGGGCCTGCTTCGCGGACCCGCCGGCGGAGTCGCCCTCTACGAGGAAGATCTCGCAAAGCTCCGGTTCCTGCGACGTACAGTCGGCCAGCTTGCCGGGCAAGGCAGGGCCGGAGACGATCTTCTTGCGGACAACCTTCTTGGCAGCCTTCAGCCGCTTCTGCGCCTTGACGATGGCGAGCTGCGCGAGCTGGTCGCCGGTCTCCGGGTGCTGGTTCAGCCAGATGGCAAAATTGTCCTTGATGATGCCCGCGATGAATGCCGCCGACTCCCTCGAAGACAAGCGCTCCTTGGTCTGTCCCGAGAACTGTGGATCCTCGAGCTTCGCACTGAGAACGAAATTCAGGCCGTCCCATACATCTTCGGGTGCGATCGACACGCCGCGCGGCAGCAGGTTGCGGAAGTCGCAGAACTCCCGTAACGCGTTCGTAAGGCCCGTGCGCAGCCCGTTGACGTGAGTGCCACCCTGAGGCGTCGGGATCAGGTTAACGTAACTTTCCGTTACGGCCTGGCCGCCCTCGACGGCCCATGCGAGAGCCCAATCGACGACCTCATTGTTGCCCGTGATGCTGCCGGAATACGGTTCGGCCGGCAGCAATTCGGCACCGCCGATCGCCTCCAGGAGATACTCTTCGAGACCACCCGAGTAACACCACTCGAGTTTTTCCTTCGGCTTCTCGACCTTGAGGCGCACGGTCAGGCCCGGGCACAGCACGGCCTTGGCCCGCAGTGCATGTTTCAGTCGCGATATCGAGAACTTCGGGGAATCGAAGTATTGCGGATCCGGCCAGAAGCGGATGGTGGTTCCGGTATTCGCCTTGCCTACAGTGCCTACTTGCTCGAGCTTGCCGCGTTTCTTGCCACCGGCAAAACTCATGTTGTATTCCTTGCCGCTGCGGCGTATCCACACCTCCAGGTTCTTTGACAGCGCGTTCACGACCGACACGCCCACGCCGTGCAGGCCGCCGGAGAACTGGTAATTCTTGTTCGAGAATTTGCCGCCCGCGTGCAGCTTGGTGAGAATCACCTCGACGCCCGGCAGCTTTTCCTTGGGGTGCTTGTCCACCGGCATGCCGCGCCCGTCGTCAGCGACCTCGAGCGAACCGTCCTTGTAGATGGTTACCTCGATCTTCTTGCAGTGCCCTGCAAGCGCCTCGTCAATGCTGTTGTCGATGACCTCGTGCGCGAGATGATTGGGCCGGGACGTGTCGGTATACATGCCCGGCCGCCGGCGCACCGGTTCCAGCCCGCTCAGGACTTCGATGTCCGCGGCGTCGTAGGATTTTGCCATTACGTGAAGCTGCCCAGCGAATTCACGCCGGGAATTCTAGCCTGATTGCAATAACCGTGCACCCGCGAAATCACGGTTGCCCGAGAAAAATTGACAGCGCTCAGGCGAGATCGCCAATCAGGGACTGACGGATGTTTTCCGGAAGCGCAGGAATCTCGACCACGTAGTTGTCGTGATCGATACCGGCCGTCAGCGCCGCCCCGGACTTCAGTGCATCGACCTGCTCCGGCGAAAGTTCGAAACGCATGAAATGCACAGCGGAGGTCTTCTTCTCGTCGGAACGTTCGAGGTCCTCGTCCGCAATCGCGAAAACGCGGTCGAAACCCTCGACCTGCACGTACACCTTGTTCTCGATACCGATGAGCTGCCCCAACATCGCACGCCGCTCTTCGACGTCCGGGAACTCGACCATGAAAGTCGCCTTCCAGTTCGAGCCATCCGGGATCAGTGGATTGTAGGCCTCGAGTTCGTCGTTTATGCCCGCGGCCTCGAATATGCGCTCGATGCGCAGCATCTCCTGAACCTGGTACTGCATCGTCAGGCGGTCTTCGAAATACAGCGCGGCATTGGTGCCGAGTTCGACGCGGCGATTGCGCTTGTGAGAGAGAACCTGGTTACGAAACTCGTCGCGTAATTCCGAGTACTTCTCCAGGCTGTACAAATCATCTCGTGTCAGTTTCTGCATCGCATTCATACTCCGTAAGCTTTCCTCAGCAGGCTCATGGGGTGCCCTGCGGAGTAGTCGTCGAGATCCTGGGCAATCTGGTCGGACGCCATCGGGCAGTCACTGACGAAGTGATCGGCACCGCTCTTCTTCACTTTGTTGACGACCGGCCGCGCGATCTTCTTCGAGATATCGTGGAATTCCTTCTTCACCGCGTAAGTGCCGTCGTGGCCTGAACAGCGTTCAATGGCCTCTACCGCGGTGTCCGGCACGAGTTGCAGCACGTCGCGTGTCTTCAGGCCGATGTTCTGCACGCGCAGGTGACATGGCACCTGGTACGACACCTTGCCCAGCGATTGCGCGAAATCCGTCTTCAACTTGCCGTCCTTGTGCCGCAGCATCAGGTACTCGAACGGATCGTACATGGCGGCCTGAACCTTCTTCACACCCTCGTCGTCCGGAAACATCAGCGGGAGTTCCTGCTTGTACATGAGCGTGCAGGAAGGAATCGGCGTCACGATGTCGTAGCCCTTGTCGACCCAGGCGGCAAGCACCGGAATATTGATCTCCTTCGCGCGCACGACCGCGTCGAGATCGCCGAGTTCGAGCTTCGCCATGCCGCAACAGGCTTCCTTCTCCGCCAGCGCCACTTCGATGCCGTTGTGTTCGTATACCGCAACCAGGTCGACGTCCATCTCCGGCCGATTGCGATTGCCGTAGCAGGTCGTATATAGAATGACCTTGCCTTTGGTACTCGCCGAAGCCTCGCTCTTCACCGTGGACTGCGCACGCAGATGCTTGAGTCGCTTGCGCGCACTCTTCGAGTGATAGTCCGGGACCGGCGCCGCGTGATGGACCCCGAGCGCGCCCTCGAGCATCTTGCGCCCGAATTTGCTGCGATTGGTCGCGTTGACCACCTGCGCTATGACCGGTATGCCCGCGAACCTGCCGACGGCATCGGTCGCCGCAAGCACCTTGTCGCGCATCGATGCGCCCTGCTTCCGGAATCGCGCAGCCTTGGCGCGCAGCATCAGGTGCGGAAAATCGATATTCCACTCGTGCGGCGGAACGTACGGGCACTTGGTCATGTAGCACATGTCACACAGGTAACAGTGATCGACGACGTCCCAGTAGATCGACTTCGGCACGGTGTCGAGCTCCATGCTCTCCGATTCGTCGATCGCGTCGAACAGAGTCGGGAAGGAATGGCACAGGTTGAAACAGCGCCGGCAACCGTGGCAAATGTCGAATACCCGTTCGAGTTCCTCGAACAGGGATTTTTCTTCATAAAATTCGTCGGACTGCCAGTCGATCGGGTGACGCGTGGGAGCCTCGAGACTGCCCTCGCGACGAACTTCGGAGTTGGACATGGCGAGAAAAAAGCCGGGCTTTACGCCCGGCTTTCCTTGTGAAGATTAGTCGTCGAGCGTATCGAGGGCCTTCTGGAAGCGATTCGCGTGCGACCGCTCCGCCTTGGCGAGCGTCTCGAACCAGTCGGCGATCTCGTCAAAATCTTCGTCGCGCGCGGCTTTCGCCATGCCGGGGTACATGTCCGTGTATTCATGGGTCTCTCCGGCGATCGCCGACGCAAGATTCTCGGCGGTCGAACCGATGGGCATACCGGTAGCGGGATCACCAACCTCTTCCAGGTATTCGAGGTGGCCGTGAGCATGACCGGTCTCACCTTCGGCGGTGGAACGGAACACGGCAGCCACGTCGTTGTAGCCCTCGACGTCAGCCTTGGCGGCAAAGTAGAGATAACGGCGATTGGCCTGGGACTCACCCGCGAAGGCGTCCTTGAGATTTTGTTCGGTCTTGCTGCCTTTCAGTGACATGATTTCCCCTCTGCAATTGAGATTGATTTTCAATTAGACTGAGTCTAAGGAGACTGTACTCTATGCCCGAGCCGCAACGTTGTCAACGGGCCACAACGCGCATCTCAGGACCGCGGCGAGCATTGACGCTGCCACGCACGGGAGGTAGCGTAGCGACGCAATCACGCACGGGATGCCACATGAGCACGAAGCAAGCAATCGACCTCGAAAAAGCACTCAACGACCTGGAAGAACTGGTCGAAGAACTCGAATCCGGCGACCTGCCGCTCGAAAAAGCGATGCAGAAATTCGAGGAAGGCATCAAGCTCACCCGTAACTGCCAGTTGGCGCTAAAGGACGCGGAACAGAAAGTCGAGGTCCTCCTGAAGAGCGCCGGCGGCGAGGAGACGCTCGAGGATTTCGACGTCGAAGCGGAGGAGGAATGACAACCGACGGCGCGATCGAGAGCTGAAGCCCGTTATCTGATCTACCCGGCCTCCATCAATTCCATCAGCGCGACAACCGTCGACTCGACTCCGGCGCGTACCGAAGGCTCCGGAGAAATCTTGAACAACGGCGAGTGGTGACTCGGCACCGGTGGACCACCTGCTTCCGCCGCGTCGAATGCCTCCTGCGGTGTACCGCCGATCTGCCAGTACACCGAGGGAATCGTCGGGTCGATCGTAAAGAACGGAAAGTCCTCGGCGCCCATACCCTTCGTCGGATTCGAGATAACGGTTTCGTCGCCGATGGCAGTCTTCCACGCAGCCGTGACCCGCTCCGTCAGCTCCGGGGTATTCACGGTCGGCGGCACGGCCTCACGCTCGGCCACAATAACCTCGGGTAACTTATCCTCCGGCAGGCCTGCGAC
>Ga0224504_10000193_pt1 | contig 26494 bp, 31 predicted proteins | sample SF_Oct11_sed_USG_3_FD_170160 | JGI IMG/M metagenome (GOLD analysis project Ga0224504, IMG submission 170160) | Sediment microbial communities from San Francisco Bay, California, United States - SF_Oct11_sed_USGS_24 | ecosystem: Environmental > Aquatic > Marine > Sediment | place: USA...
CCGATATGTCTGCCCGCCTGGCCCGCCAGGTGGAGAACCCGGAAGAGCGCATCGAACTCCTGACGCTGGTGCATATGGAGGCGAAGCGGGTTGATCTGCCTCCCGAACTCATCCTCGCGGTCATTGAAGTGGAGAGCAATTTCGACCGCTTTGCGATATCCGTTGCCGGAGCCCGCGGACTCATGCAAATCATGCCCTTCTGGAAAGAAGAGATTGGACGCCCTGGCGACAACTTGATGCACGCCAACACCAACCTGCGCTACGGCTGCACGATTCTCAAGCACTACTACGACAAGGAAAACGGCGATCTGAGGCGTGCACTTGGCCGCTATAACGGTAGCCTCGGAAAGCGCAAATACCCGAACAAGGTCATCGATAAACTAACCCGCAAGTGGTTTAAAGCCTAGGCAATCCGGAATCCTGCGGGTGGCGGTTGAGGAACGACCTCGATACGCGATTCCACCTTGCTCACCCTCGCCAGCGGCGGACCCTGCTGCAGCCAGGCCTCCAGCTCACGCAGCGATTCGGGCGTACCCCAGGCGAGTACCTCAACATTGCCGTCCGGCAAATTGATCGCGTAGCCAGTAAGCGCAAGCCGCTCTGCCTCGCGCCGGGTACTGTCGCGAAACCATACGCCCTGCACACGACCGTACACCGTGAATACTCGAGCTTCGGGGTTCATGGCGCGGCTATTTGTCCGTTTCGGACTCTTCGCTGGCCTTCAGTGCATCCAGCGCCTTTGCCTTCGCCTGTTTCGCATCACGACGCGCTTCGGTGTAGGAATGGTCGTTCAAGGCTTGCTGAGCGCTTTCGAGGTAGTCCTCTGCCGCTTTCAGATGAAACGCCGCACGCTGCGCCGCGCCTGCCTCTTTGGCGACGGCAATGGCCTGCCGCGCATCGCTCATCTCCTGCACGGGCGGTGAGGTTTCACACGCCGCCAGGGAGAACACTACTGTAATCAGCAGGCCTTTGAGAATCGTATTAAATCCAGCGAGTTGCACGTTTGTTCTTATTATTAGCAGAGATGAAATCGGCTGCACAAATTAGCAATTGTAATGCCTTGCCGTCAAGCTATTCCGGGGGCCTGACTGATCTGCCGGACCCTGCTAGAGTGCGCGTTTCGCCATTAGCCGACTATTCGCCATCGAGGCCGTCATGTCACTCCAGATCTACCACAACCCACGCTGTTCCAAGTCACGGAAAACACTCGAAATTATCAGGGAGGCGGGTATCGAGCCAGGCATCGTGCTGTACCTCGTCGACACACCAGCCGCCGCCGAAATACTCGATCTGGCGGGTAAGCTGGGAAAGTCGGTTGCAGATCTTCTGCGCCGTGGCGAGAGTGCCTTCAAAGAAGCGGCAGACCTGCCAGATCTGAGTAACGACGCGGCACTGGCTGCCTGGATTGAAGCACACCCCATCGTGCTCGAGCGCCCAATTGTGGTCGACATTTCGAGTGCCAGGGCGGTAATAGGCCGCCCACCGGAAAACGTCAAGGAGTTGCTGATCTGATGGCCGACGTTCTCGTTCTTTATTACTCGCGAAACGGTGCAACCGAGGCGCTCGCGCGCGAAGTCTGCAGGGGCGTTGACGCGGTTGAAGGCATGTCCGCGCGACTGCGTACTGTCCCGACAGTATCCGCAGTCACCGAAGCAATCGAAGATGCCGTCCCCGATTCCGGCCCACCGTATGCAACGAACAGTGACCTCGACGAATGTGCCGGACTCATCATGGGTAGTCCGAGCAATTTCGGGAACATGGCCGCATCACTCAAGCATTATCTCGACGGCACCGTCGCAGACTGGTTCCGAGGTGTCGTCGTCGGCAAGCCCGCGGGTGTATTCGCATCCACGGCGTCGCTGCACGGCGGGCAGGAAACGACGCTGCTGAGTATGGCAATCACATTACTCCACCACGGGATGATCGTGGTCGGCCTGCCCTACACGGAAGAAGCGTTATCGACGACAACGTCGGGCGGCACGCCTTACGGCCCCACCCACGTCACGTGGAATCGCAAACCGGATTCCCTGTCTGAGGAAGAGAAGAAACTGGCGCAGGCCCTGGGCAAACGGGTTGCCGACCTGGCGCGCCGCCTGGAAGATTAAACGCCCGATCCCTGCAATACATCGCGGACAAACGGTATCGTCAGGCGGCGTTGCGCACGCAGCGCCTCGAGGTCGAGCCTGTCCAGCAGCCCGTAAAGACTCGCCATGTCGCGCCGGCTGCGCTTAAGCATATAGGCAGCGGTCTCGTCCGGTAGCTCCAGCCCCCGGTGACGGGCACGCAACTGCAGGGCCGCTACCCGCTGCTGTTCGTCGAGCGCTCGCAACTGGAAAACGGGGAGACGTGACATACGGCTCGCCAGATCGGCAAGCACGAACCTGCACTCACGAGGTGCCGACCTGGCGGAGACGATAAGCTGTCCGCCCTCCTCCTGCAGTTCGTTGAAAAGATTAAACAACGCCACTTCCCAATGCTTGTCTCCGGCGACTCTGTCCAGGTCATCGATACAGACAAGATCACGCGCGGCCAGTCCGTGGAGCATTCCCGGACCGGCCTCTTCCAGCATCGCCAGTGGCAGGTAGACTGATTGGTCGCCGGCCTGGTCACAAACCGCCTGCAACAGGTGTGTCTTGCCGGTTGCCGCCGCTCCCCAGAGCCAGCAACCCTGCCCGCCGTCGCCCGCCGCAATGCCGGCCAACGTCGCCACCAGCGTTTCGTTGCCAGCGTGAAGAAAACTCGCGAACACGGCATGGTCCGCAAGGCGCAGTGGAAGTACGAGCTGGCTCATTCGAGTTCGATTTCTACCTTGGCCTCAGGATGTTCCCTGAGGTAACGGTGAAATGCGAAGCGCACCATTACCGATAACACGGCGGCAGCCGGCAATGCGAGGAGAATGCCAAAGAAACCGAATAGTTGACCGCCTGCGGCCACGGCAAAGATAACGATGACCGGATGCAGGCCGATCTGGTCACCCACCAGCTTGGGCGTTAGCACCGAGCCCTCTATGAACTGCGCGATCGAGAACGTGGCCACGACACCAACCAGCAGCCACAGAGGATTCGGCTCAAGCGCAACCGTCATCCCCGCCATGCCGATACCAAACACAAAGCCAAGATACGGCACGAAACTCACGAGACCGGACACGACTCCAATGGCGATCGCAAATTTCAGACCGACAATACTCAGGCCAAGCGAATAAATTACAGAGAGCGCCACCATTACCAGCAACTGACCGCGTAAAAACGCACCCAAAACATCGTCTGATTCGCGCGCAAGCCTGAATACCGTCTCACGCTGGCTCTCGGGCACCAGCGCGCCGAGGTGCGCCATGATCACGTCCCAGTCACGCAGCATGTAGAAAGTAATGATAGGTATCAGGAACAGACTCAACACAGCGGCCGCCAACGCGCCCCCCGATTTCGTCACTGAAAGCAGTATCTTCCCGCTCCAGCTGCCAAACATCTCGCCGTACTTCGCGAGGAACGGCCCGATGCCCACATCAGCGCCGGACTCGATATTCAACCAGCCGAGAATACCTGGGAGCCATACCTGTTCAACTCGATTTGCGATCTCCGGCAAGGCATCGAACAGCGCACCGACTTGCGCACTGATCAACGGCCCGACCAGGAGTATGAGCAAAGCCAGGATGATGAAGGTAATGAGAAATACGGCTGCAACAGCGAGAGTCCGCGGCATTTTCAACTTTTGCAGCCGGTCAGCAAGCGGGTCACCCACGTAGGCCAGCAGCGCCGCCGCGACGAATGGCGTCAGCACCGGCGCGAGCAGGTATAACAGCCACCCGGTCAGTGCCACGGCGATCAACCAGTTTAGTCTCAAATTTGTTTGCATATCACTCACCTGCCCGGGCGCGACGCGACCAGGACCATACGTAGTCGACGCCACTGATGACGACGGTAGCAAAAACGGATGCACCCAATACAGTAATTGTAATCTTGTCCGGCCAGTTGAATCCCGCCCGACTGAGTACAAACAGTACGAACAGCATCTGCAACGCGGTATTCAGCTTGCTGATTCGCGTAGGCTCTCCCGGCACAGGCTTGACGAGGAAGTTGTAGGCCAAAGCGCCAGCGATGATCACGACGTCGCGCAGTATCACGAGTGCAGCCAGCCAGACCGGGATATGCTGTGTAACGGCCAACGTGATGAACATACCCGTGATCAGCAGCTTGTCGGCAGTCGGGTCCAGCAGTCCGCCAAGGCGAGTGCTCCAGCCGAAGCGCACAGCGAGGTAGCCATCAAGCCCGTCCGAGAATCCCGCGATCAAGAACAGGGCCAGAGCCCAGCCGAAATCACCCTGCAGAATGAGTATCAGGATAGGCGCGACGAACCCTATACGTAGCAGCGAGATCGCGTTGGGTAACCAGTGCAAGGACATGCGGATCGATCTCAATCTTCGTAGAAGAACTCAAGTACAGATACTGGCTGCAGCGGATCGTCAGACACCGTTTCTACGAGACCCCCAAAGCGCAGCGCACGACTCAGTCGATCCGCGCCGCCGTGAACGTCAACCCGGTAACTGACACGATCACCGACAACCTCTGTGACAGTAAATCGCTCAATTAGCGCAACGTCATCGAGCAGTTCATGTACCGATCCATACGCATCGAACGAAACGATGCCGGAAATATTCAGTGCCACGGTCTCGACCGGCGTATCACCGCCCACGGCGAACTCGCTCGCCAACAGGTCCGCCACCTGGCCGACTACGCCCTCCGGCGTGCCGGTCAGAGACGACTCGACACCGCTAAAGTAGTAGGTCCAGCGTCCGCTCTGTCCTGACGATGGCCGAATACGACCAATGAGAATCGAATTCGCGTCATATCGCTCGGACGCGTTAAGGATCATCTCGTCGAATCCGCCCCAGATATCGGTATACGTCACCATCTGCAGATCCGTCGTATCCAGCAGTGGAAAAACCAGCGGCAAGCCACGACGTTCGGCGATATCCAGCACGCGTTCGCGCACCAGTCGATTCCGATCGATCGAGCGGAACTGCTGCTGGGTACGTTCCGGATCATCGGCGGCGACAATCTCCCGCTCGCCCTGCCCCCAGTCCACAGCGAGCCACACCAGCGTCAATGGCCGCTCCGCGCCCCAGACGGTTTGCCCGGCGTTCCGCAGCGTCTGCTCGATCGCCTGGCCGTCAAATGTCACCCAGAGTGTGTCCTCGGCGCCGGAGCGAAACTGCATGACATACGACGCCGGCCGCGGGAATAACTCCTCGACCATAGCCTCATTGAAGGCGAGATCCGAGCCCGAAACGCGCAATAGAATCTCTTTCAACGCCGCATCGTAGGCATCCGCCCGCGGATCTTCGGCCTCGCGATCAAGCGGCACTTCGGCCGTGTAAAGTGTCGGCACCTCGACAGCAAATGCCGGTATGCTCAGCAATACCAGCGTCATCAAGAAAGCGTGCCGGCCCCAGCCGACCAATTTTGAACAACAAGATTTCACAAGGGTGGTTTCCCCGGTTGGCCCTAAGCACTATTATATCGCCCTCCCAGAGTATGCCACTCCATAATGAGCAATAAACCACTTACGTACAAAGACGCCGGCGTCGATATTGATGCAGGCAACGAACTTGTTGAGCGCATCAAGCCGCTTGTGAAACGCACTCGCCGGCCCGAGGTCCTCGCGGGCATCGGTGGTTTTGGTGGATTATTCGCATTACCACCCGGCAAGTACAACGAACCGGTCCTCGTTTCCGGGACCGACGGCGTCGGCACCAAGCTCATGCTGGCCCAGCATCTTGGTGTGCACAACACGATCGGCATCGACCTCGTCGCCATGTGCGTCAATGATGTACTGGTGCAGGGCGCGGAACCGCTGTTTTTCCTCGACTACTTCGCCTGCGGCAAGCTGGATAACGCTGTGGCCAGCGATGTCATAGCCGGTATCGCCGAGGGTTGTGTTCAGGCGGGTGCGGCGCTGGTCGGCGGCGAAACCGCGGAAATGCCGGATATGTATACACCCGAGGAGTACGACCTCGCCGGCTTCACGGTCGGCGTCGTCGAGCGCAGCGAAATGATCGACGGCAGCGCCATCTGCGCGGGCGATGTTATTATTGGTATTGCATCGAGCGGGCCGCATTCGAATGGTTATTCACTAATTCGCAAAGTGCTCGAGCGAGCCGGTGATGCGCAGATCGACGGCGTGCCGGCCGCCGAACGGCTCCTCGCACCGACGCGAATTTACGTGAAATCCGTCCTCGCGCTCATGAAAGAGGTCACGGTAAACGGGCTAGCGCATATCACGGGCGGTGGCATCACTGAGAACATTCCACGCGTGCTGCATGGCCAACTGAATGTGGCGATCGATACGACATCCTGGGAACAGGGAGCCGTGTTCGACTTCCTGCAGCAGCATGGCAATATCGAGACTGCCGAGATGCGCCGCACGTTTAATTGCGGTGTCGGCATGGTGGTCGTCGTCAATCCGGTCCATGCTCCCAGAGCAATCGACATTCTGCATGCAAATGGCGAACACGCCTGGCCGTTGGGTACGGTCATTCCCGGCAACCAGGCAGTGCAGTACGTCTGATGGCCTGCCGAACCGCGATCCTGATCTCCGGATCGGGGACCAACCTGCAGGCTTTTATCGATGCCGTTGCGGCAGGTGACCTCGATCTCGAACTCTGCGTCGTGTTCAGTAACAGACCTGATGCGTTCGGCCTGGAACGCGCGGAGAAAGCCGGCATCCCGACATCGTGCATCCGGCACGGAGACTACCCGGACCGCGAGTCGTTCGATCGCGCCGTTGCAGCCGACCTCGATCGCCATGCTCCCGAATTACTCATCCTTGCCGGTTTCATGCGCATACTGAGTCCGGCGTTTGTCGAGCACTACGCCGGCAGAATTCTCAATATTCACCCGGCCCTGTTGCCAAAATATCCGGGACTCGACACCCATCAGCGTGTGCTGGATGCGGGCGATGAATGGCATGGGAGTACGGTGCACTTTGTCACCGAAGAACTCGACGGCGGCCCGCGCATCCTGCAGGGACGGCTGCGAGTCAATCCGGGAGAGTCCGCTGACGAGTTGCAGGCCCGCGTACAGGCTGTGGAGCACCGGATTTACCCTGAGGCGGCTGGCTTGGTCGGCTCCGGACGCGTATTGTTTGACGATGGTAAGGCGATAATTGACGGCAAGCGCGCCGCGGACCCTGTCATTCGATCGTATTAAAACGGGACAAAACCATGAACTGCGATGTTTCGCCCAGTCAGGACCGCAAGCAACAGGTAGCCGCAGCCGGTGGCGTTGTCGGCGCGTTGCTTGCGTCTTCGTGCTGTATTGCACCGTTGCTGTTGATCATGCTTGGCGCCAGCGGCGCCTGGATTGGACGTCTCTCGGCCCTTAAAGCCTATCAACCCGTATTTGTGACATTGACCGTTGGTTTTCTCGCGTTTGGCTTTTGGCTGGTCTACGGCAGACCGCAACAATCCTGCGAGGAAGCGTCCTGTTCGACGCCGGCGTCAGACCGTATTGTCAAAGCGGCGTTGTGGAGCGCAACAGTACTGGTCGTTATTTCATTAACAACGGATCTGTGGGCGCCGCTGTTCTATTGAGGAGTGAATCATGAGGGTCGTTTGGGCCGCTTTGACCATACTCGTTCTGACATCCGGCATATCGCTGGCTGCAGACAACGAGCTAACCGTGACTTTTGATGTCCAGGAAATGACCTGCGCGACCTGCCCCATTGCCGTGCGCAAAGCGATAGAACGAGTCGATGGGGTTACACAGGTGGAGGTCAGTCTTGACGATCATTCGGCAGTCGTAACATTTGACTCAAGCGCGACAACAGCCGCCGCGATTGGCCAGGCATCGACAGATGTAGGCTTCCCGGCAACAGTCCGAGAAGAGCGTTGACAGAAGCTTCTGCGATTGAAGCCTACTCGACACTCACCTGTCCCGAGTGCGGACATCAGTCAAGGAACCTCATGCCCACCAATGCCTGTCAGTTCTACTATGACTGCGAGGGCTGCGGCGCCTTGCTCAAACCCTTGCCCGGCGATTGCTGTGTCTATTGTTCGTATGGCGACGTGAACTGCCCGCCGATACAAGAGGGCACGTCGTGCTGCGGTGAATAAGGCTCTATCGGGTTAAAAATTAAGTAATTAAGAATAATAAATATCCGCTATTTGTCATTCGTAGCTTCACATAAGTCCACGCCTATTTAACCGGTTCCCGGGTTTTTGAGCTCATTACTAACCAAACGACCAGTACCACGGAGAATTCTTACCCTGTAACGTATTGAGTGTAAATATTCAGCCATACAACGCCAGAAGGATACGCCTTCAAATTGAAATTCGGTGGCCCATCAGATCTGCGCAGGATTGTTGTTCTGAACCCCAAAGGTGGTTCGGGAAAAACGACGCTCGCCTTCAATCTGGCAGGCTATCTGACACACGCCGGCCACAAGGTGGCGCTGGTCGACATGGATCCGCAGGGATCCTCAACCCGCTGGCTGAAAAATCGCCCGTCCAAGCTTCCGCGAATCCACGGTGTCGCGGCTAGTCCTGTAGCTCCGAACAGCAACGGTGACTGGCGCATCGACCTGCCAAAAGACATCCAGTACGCTGTTGTTGACGCACCTGCGGGACTTCCCAGCGAACAGCTGATCGATTATACCTGTGGTGCCCACGCGATCATCGTACCGGTCCTCCCATCGGATCTCGATATACACGCGGCGTCACGCTTGATCTCGGACCTGCTTCTCGTGGCCCAGGTCAGTCGACGAAAAGGACGGTTGGGAGTGGTCGCCAACCGCGTCAATGAACGTACGCTGGCCTACCGGCAATTGATGAGTTTTCTCGATCGCCTGTCCATTTCGATTGTCGGCACACTTCGCGATACTCAGAACTACACATGGGCTGCGAAAAACGGACGCAGTATCCACGAGATGTCGCCTTCCCGTGTGTCCAAGGACCTCGAGCAATGGAAGAAGACAACAACGTGGCTGGAGAGCCGCCTGGCCATGCCAATCACGCCTCGCGACCTGTTGCGCCCGGCAGTTACCGATACGCAGGAAAAACAGCGTAAGCCGCGCATGGCGATGCTGATGCCTGCGGCAGCTGCACTGGCTTTATTCGTTGTCTCGCTGTTGTGGTTAACCGCGCCTGACGTGAATGATGCGACTCCCGCAGACCCCGTGCCCGTGGTGCTGGCGAAAACCTCCCCACCCGCATCCAAAGCCTCCCCACCTGCATCCGTAGAACCGGCCAATCCAGTGCCGGCGAAAGAGTCTTCGAAGATCGAAGCGGGAGATGAACTGGAGCAAGAATGGCAGTTGAACGGTATCGTGCAGGTCAACGGCCGCAGCGTTTTACTGCTCAATAACCGTCACGACAACGACTCTCGGCGGCTTGAATCAGGCGGGGATCTCGATGGCTGGAACGTAGTGGACATGGGCTCCAACTTCGCGGTTTTCACTCAGAATGGCAAAGAGGCCCGCCTCGTATTCGACCCGGAATCAGACACCCGGCGCTAGATCACCAAGCGACGGGGGCTACGGGGAGACTCATGCCTTTGGCAGCGTAACACCTGTCTGCCCCTGGTATTTACCGCCGCGATCCTTGTAGGACGTTTCACAGGGTTCATCGGACTCGAGGAACAACATCTGGGCCACGCCCTCGTTCGCATAGATCTTGGCCGGCAGCGGTGTCGTGTTGGAGAACTCCAGCGTGACATGTCCTTCCCATTCAGGCTCGAGCGGCGTGACATTCACGATAATCCCGCAGCGCGCGTACGTCGATTTGCCGAGGCAGATCGTGAGTACGGTGCGGGGAATCCGGAAGAACTCGACCGTGCGGGCCAGGGCAAAGGAGTTTGGCGGGATGACACAGACATCGCTTTTCAAATCGACAAAGCTGGACTCATCGAACGATTTCGGATCAACGATGGCCGAATTGATGTTTGTGAAGATCTTGAACTCATCGGAACAGCGGACGTCGTAGCCATAGCTCGATGTGCCGTAGCTGACAATCCGCCCCTGCTCGTTCTCCCTGACCTGCCCGGGCTCGAACGGCTCGATCATGCCGTGCTCGTCAGCCATACGGCGAATCCAGCGGTCGGACTTGATGCTCATTTAGCCGACTCGACGACGATGCTGCCAAACTTCGCGCTGTGGTCTACGCGCTCCGCAGCCAGCGCAGCACCGACGTTCCAGGCAGCTTGCCGATAGGCCTGCGCAATGGCCGAGTCGGGCTCGGCGACCATGGTTGGCCTGCCTGAGTCCGCTTGTTCGCGTATACGTCCGTCCAGCGGCAGGCGACCCAGCAACGGTACGTCGAAGTCATCCACGATCTTATCCGCACCACCGGCGCCAAAAATCGCGTCTTCATGACCGCAGTTCGAACAAATATGCGTGGCCATGTTCTCGATGACCCCCAGTACGGGAATCGCCACCTTGCGGAACATCGCGAGCCCCTTACGCGCATCGAGCGTGGCGATGTTCTGCGGGGTCGTGACAATCACCGAGCCGGCAACCGGTATCTGTTGTGAAAGCGTGAGCTGAATGTCACCCGTGCCAGGCGGCATATCGACGATCAGGTAGTCGAGGTCCTCCCAGTTCGTCTGGGTCGCCAGTTGGGTCAGGGCCGATGTCACCATCGGGCCTCTCCAGACCATGGGCTGATCAGCATCGACGAGTGCTCCCATCGACATGATCTGCAGGCCATGTGAGCGCAGAGGCAACATCGTCTTGCCATCCTTGCTATCCGGCACCTGGCCGACGGTCCCCAGCATCTGCGGCTGGCTCGGTCCGTAGATATCCGCATCGAGCACCCCGACCGACGCCCCTTCTGCGGCAAGGGCAAGCGCAAGATTGGCCGATACGGTCGATTTGCCCACGCCACCCTTGCCCGACGCCACCGCAATCACGTTCCTGACGCCGGCGATGGGCTTGAGGTTTCGCTGCACGGCATGGCGCGTTACGCGCGTCGTCAGCTTGATTTCACCAGGCTGCAGGCCCGATTTCGCGCTAACTGCGGCCGATATTTCCTCATGAATTGCGCTGTGCGCACTGTCGCAGGGAAACCCGAGCTCGATGGTCGCGCTGAGTACGCCACCATCCTCGCTGAGATCGCGAAGCTTTGCGACCTTTCCCAGGGGGCGGCCAACGACCGATAAGTCGATGGAATCTAAGAACTTGCTGGCTTCCAAATTTGTTGACACCGTCACACTTCGCACGTCTGCATTAGGTAAAATTCCCTCTTGAGGTTCCGGCTTCGGCCGGCGAATCGGGGGCACATTGTAATGGCCTGTATTGGCCGAAAGCCAGCATTGGCGGGCAATGTGCGCATGGCTATGTGGCATAATGCCGCGTCGACGCTTAGGGCAAGAGCGAACCAAAGTTTGACGAAAGCACTTAAATCACTGGCAGATCCAGCCGACGCAGGGATGCGGCGATGAGTTTTCTCGCGTCATTCCGCGTCGATCAGGTGCTGTCTCAGCTGATCGCTGAGGTCGATCCGGCCTCAGGTAATGCGCAGAAACTCGTCGACAAGCTCAAGAAAGCCGGCAACAAGGCGGTGCCCAAGATCATTGACGCCCTCGCATTGTCAGACAAGACCCACACCATGGTGCTCGTCGATATCCTGGGCTCGCTGGTCAACGACAGAAATCTCGACATGTATCGTGAAGGCCTCGCCGACGGCAACGAGCGAGTGGTGTCGGGGACCGCCTGGGCCCTGTCCAGCAGCACCGACTACAACGCGAATAGCCTGCTCGATTTCTTCGATGACGATGAAGTCTCGAAAGCCGCGCTGATCGAAGTCCTCAGGGTTCACAAGCAGGACCTGTCAGTCCACGAACTGCTGCAACGCGCTTACGACTGCGAGCCCCGGGAAACGGCCGCGATTTTCAGGATCATCCAGGAAACCATCAGACCCGAAATGGTTGGGGATCTCATCGCGCGCATGGGCGGCAAGGATCCGATCATCAAGATCCACCTGATGCAGCTGCTCGCCAAGTTCGACAAGCCCGAGATCAACCAGGCACTGGAAATGCAGCTCAAGGACACGAACAAGATGGTGCGTAGCGCAGCGCTCGGTGCCATTGGCTCTCGTGGTGGCAATATCAATATCGGAAAGGTCGCGGAGGTCCTCACAGATCCCGATCTCGACGTCCAGGGCAAGGCGGTGGAGGTGTTGATCAAGGCCAAGCATCCCGACACGGTCAAATATCTCGTCAATGCGCTGAAAGACGAATCCGAATACGCACGCCGCGCGGCTGTCGAAATTCTAAACGAAATCGGCGACGAGTCCTCGGTCAAGGATTTGCTCGACGCCATCAAGGACGACGACTGGTGGGTTCGGTCACGCGCGGGCGACGCCCTGGCGGAGATCGGCGGCCCGAGGGTTGTCGATTCCGTCGTCAATCTTATCGCTGTCGAAGATGAGGAAATCCGTCGTACAGCCATCGAAATTCTCAATGCGACCAAGAGCGATCGGGCAGAAGACCACCTGATCAAGGCCACCGACGATTCAGACTGGTGGGTCCGCGAACGGGCTATCGATGCTCTGTCGAAAATCGGCAGCACCAAGGTTCTGCCAAAACTCGAAGGAATGCTCGGCCAGGACTCCAAGACCGACGCGGTGCTGATCCGAGCCATCGGCAAACTCGGTACCTACAAGCAGATCACCAATATTCTGCCGATGCTGGAACGCCCGGAACGCGAAATTCAGCTTGAGGCTATCAAGGCAATTTCACACCTGTCGAACGACTCCCAGGCCGAGACGATTCGCATCCTGTTCAAGAAGATCAAGCAGTCCGAGGACATAGCGATCGTCAATGCGGCCGACAAGGCACTCAAGGATCTTGACGACCGCTTCTCGCCTTCGGTCATGGAACAGAACGCACGGGCGAAAAAGGTCGCCGAAAACACGAAGACGATGCTCGTCGACAACGTGGATCTCGAGAAACTGCTGCAGAAAGCCAAGGAAGAAAGTGCCGTTGCGCAGGCAGACGGAGACGGCGATATAGTGCCGGCGATGCCAGACGACGCCGCAGCGGTTGGTCTCCAGATGCTGGATATTTCCAAGTTGAAGCCGGGCGACGTTATCGAAGGCCGCTACCGATACATTGAGAAGATCGGTAAAGGTGCATTCGGTACCGTTCTGCTGATGGAAGATGAGGTCGTCGACGAACAGCTCATTCTCAAGTTCCTGAACCCGAACGTGTCATCCGACGAAGAGATGATGAAGCGCTTTGTTCACGAGTTACGCTATTCGCGCAAGATTACACATCGCAACGTCATTCGAATCTATGACTTTCTGCACCTGCAGGGCGCCTACGCCATCTCGATGGAGTACTTCCCGTCGCATACGCTGTCTGGCGAGATTCCCGACAGTAAACCCATGGATCTGAAGAAGGCCTTGCGCTTTTCACGTGACATGGCAACGGGCATGACCGTCGCACACCAGGCTGGCGTGATTCACCGTGACCTGAAGCCGGCCAACATCCTGGTCAACAACGATGGTCTGCTTAAGATTGTGGACTTCGGCGTTGCGGCAGCGGCCAGCAGCGGCGACACGCAGCTAACCAAAACGGGTTACGTCATCGGTTCACCAAAATACATGGCACCCGAGCAGATCCTCGGCAAGAAAGTCGACGAATCCGCCGACGTCTACAGCATCGGCGTCATCATGTACGAAATGTGTACCGGTATACCGCCCTACAGCCGCGGCGACCACATGTCCGTCATGTACCAGCATGTGCAGGGTAAAGCGAAGGGCTGTCAGGAGGTCAACCCCGACCTGCCCGACGATTTCGCTGCAATCATCATTAAAGCCATGTCTGTCGACAAGACCAAGCGCTATCAATCGATGGAAGAGCTTACAGACGCCCTCGATACCGTTAAACTCTGAGCCCATACATGGCACGCATAGACGCATTCCTCAAACTGGGCCTCGCACAGGGCTGTTCCGACATTCATCTCGCGGTCGGTGTCCCGCCGATGCTGCGCATGAACGGCGAGCTGATGCCAATCAAGTTTCGCGAATTGACCGATACCGAGTTGGAAACCTACCTGTACGAAATCCTGACTACCAAGCAGCAGGAACGCCTGATTTCGGGACATGACCTGGATTTTTCCTACGTCGGTGACGAGAGCGACCGGTTCCGTGTAAATGTGTTTCGCAAGGCCACAGGCATGGGCGCCGTGTTCCGGTATATTCCCGGCGATGTACCCAAGCTAGACGATCTGAAAGTACCGCCGGTACTCAAGGACTTCTGCGACTATCACCAGGGTATGGTGCTCGTCACAGGCAGTACAGGTACGGGCAAATCGACTACGCTCGCTGCGATGATCAACCATCTTAACGAAACCCGAAATCTCAACATCATCAGCCTTGAAGACCCGATCGAGTTTGTCCACCCGAGCAAGAAGAGCCAGATCATCCAGCGTGAAGTCGGCACGCATGTCGTGAGTTTTGCCGACGGCGTGCGTTCGGCAATGCGCGAAGATCCCGACGTCATTCTCGTGGGCGAGTTACGTGATGCGGAGACGATTTCGATGGCCATGACGGCCGCCGAAACCGGCCATCTTGTGCTCGGTACCCTGCACACAACGGGCGCGGTGAAGACCCTCGACCGTATTATTGACGCCCTGCCCGGCGAACTACGTGAGCAGACCAAGGGCTTCCTCGCCATGAGCCTGAAGGCTGTCGTAACGCAGGTCCTGGTGAAGACACCGGACGGCCGCGGCCGCCGCGCTATCCTCGAGATCCTGGTTAACAGTCGCGCTATAGCCAAGCTGATCACGACCGACCAGACACACCAGATCGCATCACAGTTGCAGACCGGCAAAGACATCGGGATGCAGGTAATGGATCAGGCGCTCCTTGATGCAATCAATTCCAAGGAAGTCGACCCCGACGACGCGATCCGTTTTGCCAATGACAAAAAAAGATTCCAGCGCTTCGTGACGAATTCCGACATGTTCCCCTCGATCGAATTCGGCGACGGTTCAAAGGTCTGATGCCATGAATAAACTGGACCAGTTTCTGCAAGCGTCACTGCAGCAAAATGCATCGGACCTGCATTTCCTGTCCGGCGATCCGCCGCGCATCCGCGTGCATGGTGGACTCAAGAACCTGATGGACCAGAAACTCACCGTTGAGTTCACGCAGGACGCTATCTTCGAGGTCATGGACGGCGCAGCGAAGGCTACGTTCGAAAAGCTGGATGCAGTCGATTTCGCATATGAGATACCCGATGTTTCACGTTTTCGCGTCAATGCATTCCGGCACCTGAACGGCGTCGGCGCGATCTTCAGGGCCATCCCGTCGAACGCAATGTCGCTCGAAGAGCTGAACATGCCGAAGGTCGTGCACCAGCTTTGCAAGTACACCTCGGGCATGATTCTCGTTACCGGTAAGACCGGGTCGGGCAAATCGACGACACTCGCGGCCATGATTGACGAAATGAACCGGCGCATGAAAGGCCACATCCTGACGATCGAAGACCCCATTGAATTCGTGCACAAGGCGAAAGGCTGCCTGATCAGCCAGCGCGAGGTCGGCGTGCACAGTCCGAACTTCGCGGAGGCGCTGCACTCTGCACTTCGTGAAGATCCAGACGTGATCCTCGTCGGCGAAATGCGCGATTTGGAAACGATCAGCATCGCGGTAACGGCTGCCGAGATGGGAATTCTCGTCATGGGCACCTTGCACACTAACGGTGCCGCGCAAACGGTCGATCGCATCATCAACTCCTTCCCGGCCGACAAGCAGTCGCACATTCGTACGATGATCTCGACGTCGCTCCGCGGCGTCGTGTCTCAGCAGCTGTTGCCAACCATTCACAAACCAGGAAGAGCCGCGGCACTCGAAATCATGATCAACACCTCGGCCGTTGCCAACCTGATTCGTCAGGGCAAGCTCGACCAACTCGAAACAGCCATCCAGAGTGGCGGCGCGTCCGGCATGGTCTCCATGGACAAAGCGCTCATGAGCCTAGTTGAAAAGGGCTGGATTTCCGGCTACGAGGCCTACCTGCAGGCCAACAACAAGCACATGTTCGAGCAAGTCAAAGAGATGGATACGTAGAAAGGTCTCCCGACCCGAATCACCAGTGGCTTTTTGGCCACGATGGCCTTGTGATGCCCAGTACATGGAAGTGCGTGAGCGACCAGGCCCAAATACTGGCATAATCGCGCCCCATGTCAGACAGCCAACGAAAAATCCTCGTTACCAGTGCCCTGCCGTATGCCAATGGCTCACCGCATATGGGGCATCTCGTCGAATACATCCAGACCGACATCTGGGTCCGCTTCCAGAAGCTTCGCGGCCATGACTGTATTTACGTGTGCGCATCGGATTCGCATGGCACACCGATTATGCTCAAGGCGCGTGAACTCGGCATCACGCCTGAGGAACTGACAGAGGGTTATTCGAAGGAGTTTGTCAGCGATTTCGCTGATTTTGGTATCGAGTTCGACAACTACCATACGACGCACTCGCCCGAGAATGAGGAGATCGTCGGCCGCATGTACCAGGCGCTGCGTGAACGCGGCGACATCTACACGCGGACGATCGAGCAATCCTACGACGAAAAAGAAGGCATGTTCCTGCCGGACCGTTTCGTGAAGGGCACTTGCCCGCGTTGCAAAAGCGAAGACCAGTACGGCGATGCCTGTGAGGTGTGCGGCGCGACCTACGCCCCTGAGGACCTTATCGATCCCAAGTCTGTGCTGTCTGGTACAACTCCGATCAAGCGCGAGTCGGAACATTATTTTTTCAAGCTCAGTGAATACGAGGAGCGGCTGCGCAATTGGATGACCGTCGCAAAACTCGACAAGAACGTCGTCGCCAAGCTCGATGAATGGTTCGATGCCGGCCTGCAGGATTGGGATATTTCCCGGGATGCGCCCTACTTTGGGTTCCGCATCCCCGGTACCGAAGATAAGTATTTTTATGTCTGGCTCGATGCTCCGGTCGGCTACATGGCGAGCTTCAAGCACCTGTGCGATCGCACTGCAGGGCTTGAATTCGACGACTACTGGAAGGCCGACAGCGACACTGAGCTATACCACTTCATCGGCAAGGACATCATGTACTTCCACACGCTGTTCTGGCCGGCTGTACTCGAAGGCTCTGGCTTTCGGACTCCGACCAGCGTCTATGCCCATGGATTCCTGACTGTCGACGGACAGAAAATGTCGAAGTCGCGCGGGACGTTCATTAAGGCACGGACCTATCTCGACAACCTGAATCCCGAAGTCCTGCGTTACTACTACGCGGCGAAACTCGGGCCCACGATCGAAGACATCGACCTCAACCTCGAGGACTTCATCGCGCGCGTGAACTCGGACCTGGTCGGCAAGCTCGTCAATATTGCCAGCCGTTGTGCCGGTTTCATCGGCAAGCGTTTCGAGGGCAGGCTGGCCGACACACTCGCAGACGACGCCCTGTTCGCGGAGATTGCAGACGCGTCAGAGGTTATTGCACAGCATTACGAGAAACGTGAATTTTCCAAGGCAATGCGCTTGATCATGGCGCTGGCCGATAAAGCCAATCGCTACATCGACGAGCACAAACCCTGGGTCATGGCGAAAGACGAGGACCGACTGCCTGAAGTGCAGCTGGTTTGCACGCAGGGTATCAATATGTTCCGCAGCCTGATGGTCTACCTGTCGCCCGTCATTCCCGGGGTTGCGAGCGGCGCCCGCGCCTTCCTGAACGAAGCCAAATGGCAGTGGCAGGACGCCTCCTCGCCGTTACTTGGCGAAACCCTGTCAAGATTCAAACCACTGCTCACCCGGGTCGAAGCCGACCAGGTAGCGCGCATGGTGGAACAGTCAAAAGAGAGCTCGCCCGTGACTGATACCGAACAGCAAGACGATTACATCAGCATCGACGATTTCGCGAAGGTTGACCTGCGGATAGCAAGAATCGAGAAGGCCGAGTCTGTGGAGGGCGCGGACAAGCTGTTAGCCCTGACGCTCGCTGTCGGCGACAACCAGCGCCAGGTATTTGCTGGCATCAAGGCGGCTTACGACCCCGCTACCCTGGTTGGTCGCCACGTAATCGTCGTGGCCAACCTCGCCCCGCGCAAGATGCGCTTCGGCGTATCGGAAGGCATGGTGCTGGCGGCTGGCCCGGGAGGCGAGGATATCTTCCTGCTGTCACCCGACGAGGGTGCAAAACCCGGCATGCGCGTCAAGTAGTCGCTCCCGCGCTGTAACCCGTACAATAGAGGAATGACCGAGCTCTTCGTCATTCTGATCAGCACTGTGCTGGTCAATAACTTCGTACTCGTGCGATTCCTTGGGCTTTGCCCATTCCTCGGTGTGTCGCGCAATCTTGAGGCGGCAATGGGCATGTCGCTGGCAACGGCATTCGTCCTGACCTTGTCCTCCGCGACCGCATATCTACTGCACCAGTACGTGCTGGTACCGCTCGATCTCGAATACCTGCGCACACTCGGCTTTATTCTCGTCATTGCAGCCAGTGTGCAATTCACGGAAATCATGGTGCGCCGCATGAGCCCGCTTCTCGATCAGGTACTGGGCATCTACATCCCATTAATAGCGACTAACTGTGCGGTTCTCGGCGTGGCGTTGCTCAACGTGCAGCAATCCAAAGGCTTCATCCAATCCGTCTTCTATGGCTTCGGCGCATCGGTCGGGTTCGCACTTGTCCTCGTCATGTTTGCGGCCATTCGCGAACGCCTGGAGGCCGCTGACATTCCTGCGCCCTTTAGGGGAACCGCCATCGCCCTGATGACGGCCGGCATCATGTCACTGGCCTTTATGGGCTTCTCGGGCATGGCAAGGCCCTGATGACTCCGTATGTGGATCGCCATACTCACAATAGCCTCAATAGCGCTCATCGCGGGCCTTGCGCTGAGCTTTGCTTCCGGTCGCCTCCCGCCAGCGGCTGGCGACCTCGTGGAACAGGTCAATGATCTGCTGCCGCAAACTCAGTGCGCACAGTGCGGTTACCCGGGCTGTCGGCCCTACGCGGCTGCCGTTGTCGAGGGGTCAGCCAGTATCAATCTGTGTCCGCCCGGTGGCGATGACACGATTCGCCGCCTGGCGCGGCTCTTGGGCAAAGAGGCCATACCGCTGGCCGAGAGCGTGGTGCCAGCCGTTGCCATTATTGACGAGGCTGCGTGCATCGGTTGCTACCACTGCCGCAGTGCCTGCCCGGTCGATGCGATCATCGGTGCACACCAGTTCATGCACACCGTTATTGAGAGTGAGTGCACGGGCTGCGAGCTGTGCGTTGCGCCCTGCCCCGTGGACTGCATCACGATGAGGCCACTGTCGTGACTGCGCCGACCTATGATCTGGGCAAACTGCACGGCGGCTTGCGCTTACAGGGACACAAACAGGCGTCCACGACTCAGTCAATTCTGGATGTACCCGTCCCATCGCAGCTGGTCCTCCCGATCGAACAACATGTCGGGGAGCCGGCACAGCCAGTGGTTGGGGTTGGCGACTACGTACTAAAGGGACAGTTGATCGCCGAACCGGACGGAGAACTCGGCGCCCCTGTGCACGCTTCATCGTCGGGCACCGTGGTGGCGATCGAACGGTGGCCGGTATCCCGACGGCATGGCGACACAGCGCCCTGCATCGTGATCGAGTGTGACGGTAAGGATGCAGCGGTGCCGGACCCGACAACTACGGATTACCAGTCTCAGGCACCGGCCGACCTGTTGCTGCGTATTCTCGATGGCGGCATCGTCGGACTCGGCGGCGCTGTTTTTCCAACGGCCCAGAAGCTGATGCAGGCGCGGACCTGTGATACTGAATACCTTATTTTGAATGGCGTCGAATGTGAGCCATACATCAGCTGCGATGATGTACTGATGCGCGAGCGCGCACCAGAGATACTCACTGGCGCACAGGTGTTAATGCACGCACTGCAGATTAACGATTGCTTTGTCGTCGTTGAAAGCGACAAGCCTGAAGCGATAACGCGTCTTGGCGAAGCACTTGCCGAACTGGGTGATGACCGTATCGTTCTGAAGCAGGTCCCGACCATCTACCCTTCCGGCGGCGAGGACCAGCTCGTGCAGCTGGTAACGAATCGCGAAGTGCCCAGCGGCGGACTGCCAACTGATGTTGGTTGCATCGTCCAGAACGTCGGTACGGCAGCTGCCGTTCACGACTGGATACTGCGATCCGAACCGCTTATTTCACGCGTCACCACGGTCACCGGTGATGGCGTTGTCTCGCCCGTAAACATCCGCGCGCGCATCGGCACACCGATCGAGGAAGTAATCGAGCTCGCGGGTGGCTACACCGAGCATGTGAAGCACCTGATTATTGGCGGCCCCATGACCGGTAAGTCAGTCACAACCGATGAGGTGCCACTCGTCAAAGCCAGCAACTGCGTACTCGCGATTTCAGATACAGCGCCCAAAGGTGACGAGCTCGCCTGCATTCGCTGCGGCGATTGCGCAGCGGTATGTCCGGTCCAGCTTCTACCGCAGCAGTTGTTCTGGTACGCCTGCGCCGATGACGAAAAGAAGCTGCGCGAATTCGGGCTTATCGACTGTATCGAGTGCGGGTGCTGTGACCTCGTGTGCCCGAGCCATATTCCGCTCACAGCTGATTTTCGAATAGCCAAAGGGCGAATTCGTGAGCTGGCCGATGAGAAGTCACGAGCCGAACGCGCGCGCCAGCGTTTCGAAGCGCGCAACCAGCGCCTTGAAAAGGAGCAGGAAGAACGCGAGGCTGAGCTTGCTCGTCAGAAAGACTCGGCAAGGAGTGCCGGGCCCGCGGCTATCGCGGAGATTCTGAAGCGGAAGCAACAGAAAAAGAAGGACGACTCAGGGTGAGGTTCGAACGCAAGGAAGCCCCGCACTGGTCATCCCAGGCCAGCGTTGCCTCGATGATGCTGCAGGTCCTCGCGGCACTCGTGCCTGCAGCGATCGCGCACGTCTGGTTCTTCGGACCGGGCTTCATCTTTAACCTGCTCGTCGCCGGGATCTTTGCCGTTGCCGGCGAGGCGCTCATGATGTGGGCACGTCGTCGTCCGCTCGAGATTGCACTTTCCGATTACAGTGCACTTGTCACGGCCGCCTTGCTCGCGTTCGCCCTGCCATCGCTGACACCCTGGTGGGTCACGGCAACCGGTGCGTTATTTGGGGTCGTGGTGGCCAAGCACCTGTATGGCGGGCTGGGTTTCAACATCTTTAACCCGGCGATGGCCGGTTATGTCGTTATTCTCGTGACCTTTCCAATGTATCTGAATCTGTGGGTAGCCCCACGTATGGGTGACATCGATTATCAGCATCTGACAATCATTCAGACGCTGGTATTCACACTGACCGGTAACCTGCCCGATGCGCTGGGCTTCGACGCCGTCACCCGTGCGACGCCACTCGATGTGATGAAATCAGGCCTTAACAACATGGCGACGGCCACGGAGATACGCACAAACCCGGTCATGGGCGACTTCGGCGGACGCGGCTGGGAGTGGATCGGAAACTTCCTTGCAATCGGCGGACTCTGGTTACTCATCAAGAAGATAATCCGCTGGCAGATTCCGGTCGGCGTTGGGGTCGGCCTGCTTGGACCCGCGTTGATCATGTACCTCGTCGACGCTGGCACCAGCCCGGGTCCCGGGTTTCACTTGTTCGCGGGCGCGACAATCCTGTGTGCATTTTTTATTGCCACCGACCCGGTATCGGCGGCGACGAGCCCGAAAGGTCGATTGATCTACGGCATCGGAATCGGCTTCTTAATCTGGTGTATCCGCCGCTGGGGCAGCTACGCGGACGGAGTCGCATTCGCCGTGCTGATTATGAACATGGCCGTACCCGCGATCGACTACCTTACGCGACCGCGGATCGTCGGCCATAAAGACGGAGCGGCAGCCGATGGCTGACAACTCCATCATGAGAAGCGGTCTGACGCTGGCGACTATTGCTGCGATATGCACCGCGCTCGTCGCCTTCACCTACCAGCTCACCGACAAACGCATCGCGGCGAACGAACAGGCCTGGCTCGAACAAAGCCTGCAGCCCGCCCTGTCGGGTCTCTTTTTTGACAGTGGCGTCAGTGAGTCTGTTGTGACGATCCCGGCGCCCCACGAGCTCCCCGGCTCCAACGATGCCACTATTTACCGTGTGTACTCCGGCGAGTCACCGGTTGCCGCTCTTTTTGTCGTCAGCGCTCGTGACGGTTACGCCGGCGCCATCAAGATGCTCGTGGGCGTCGACATCGGTGGCCAGGTAACGGGCGTTCATGTTCTGGCGCATCGTGAAACACCCGGCCTCGGCGATCGGATCGAATCAAACAAGACCGATTGGGTCAGGCAGTTCGACGGACGCTCGCTCGGCGACCCCGTGGCCGGCAACTGGAAGATAAAGCGTGATGGCGGCGAGTTCGACCAGCTAACCGGCGCGTCGGTAACACCGCGCGCCGTGGTAAAGGCCATCAGGCAAACTCTGGAGTACTTCGACGCGAACTCGGCGGCGATTTTCGCCGCAGCGGCACAGATTGAAGACGAGGTGATCGAGTGACGACGCCAACGATCATCGACCGCTTCAAGACCGGCCTCTGGTACGAAAATCCGGGGCTGGTACAGCTGCTTGGCCTGTGTCCGCTGCTCGCCGTCACCTCGACGTTTAGCAACGGTCTTGGCCTTGGCATCGCCACGCTGGCCGTACTTGTTTTGTCCAATGCGCTCGTATCAGCAACGCGTCGCTGGATAAGCAGGGACATTCGCATTCCGATTTATGTGCTGATTATTGCCAGCCTGGTGACCTGCACCGAACTGGTTTTCAAGGCGTGGTTCCCCGCTCTCGATCGCTCTCTCGGAATCTTCATCCCGCTCATCGTCACTAACTGTGCAATCGTCGCGCGCGCCGAAATTTTCGCGTCGCGCAATCCGATCGGCTCCAGCATAGTGGACGGCCTCGTGATGGGGACCGGGTTTGCGCTGCTCCTCATCGCGATTGGCATATTCCGGGAAGTCATCGCAATGGGATGGCTGCTCGCCATCCTGCCACCCGGTGCTTTCTTTAGCCTGGCGTTGGCTATCGCCGCCAAGAATGCGATCGACAATCGGCGTCGTGAGGCACGCAGTAGTGCGATGCCCCGACGCTCACGACAGATCAACCGGTAGAATCTCATGAACGGGGATAAACGCACCGCGATCTACAGCACCTTGCGTGAGCGTATGCCGGCGCCGACGACCGAACTCGAATACGCCAATCCATTCGAACTCCTGATTGCCGTCATTCTGTCCGCACAGGCGACGGACATCAGCGTCAACAAAGCGACAGCCAGGCTCTACCCGGTGGCGAACACGCCCGAGTCCATACTCGCACTGGGGGTGCACGGGCTTAAGCCTTACATACGCACGATTGGCCTGTTCAACAGCAAGGCAGAAAATATCATCAAGACCTGCCGCATTCTCGTTGAGCACCACCATGGGGAAGTACCCCGCACGCGGCCAGAACTCGAGGCCCTTCCCGGCGTCGGACGCAAGACGGCCAACGTCGTGCTGAACACTGCCTTTGGCGAACCGACAATTGCAGTCGACACGCACATTTTTCGCGTATCAAACCGCACCGGCATCGCCAAGGGCAAGACGCCACTTGAGGTCGAAAAACGGCTCGTGCGGCTAACGCCCGATGAATTCAAGAAAGACGCGCATCATTGGCTGATTTTACACGGACGCTACGTTTGCAAGGCGCGCAAACCGCTGTGCAACGAATGTCCGATCAGCGAATGGTGTGAGTACACCAACAAGGAACTTCCATGATCTTCGGTCAGGACCGAAATGAACTGCGCCAGATGTATGCCGATGCATGGCGGAAACACTGCGACAAGTTGCCACTCTCACCGCTCGAAGCGCAGATCGCGGATGTCATCGCGATGCACCCGGAGTACCACGGCGATATTACGGGCGACGACCTGAATCGCGATTTCACGCCGGATGGAGGACAGACCAATCCTTTCCTGCACATGGGGCTGCATCTCGGCATCCGGGAACAGGTTGCCACCAATCGACCCGCCGGCATAGCGGCCATACACGCTACGCTCGCCGCCAGACTTGGCGACCTGCACGCCGCCGAGCATGAGATGATCGAGTGTCTCGCGGAGACGCTGTGGGACGCCCAGAGCAGCAACCAGCCTCCCGACGAGGCCAAATACCTGGAACGCCTGAGGCATCTGTAATAAATACGGGCTACCCATGGTCTGATCAGATAACGATTCACGGGGACGTCATGAGCGACCACCAGTCAAAATACCCGGTTCAAGGCGCAGGCCTTGGCCTACGCCGCCCGATAGCCGACCAGCTGATGGCTGATCCGCCGGAGGATGTCGACTTCATGGAGGTCGCACCTGAAAACTGGATTCACGTCGGTGGCAAGCTCGGCAAAAAGCTGCGGTTCTTCACCGAGCGCTACCCGTTCCTTATACACGGCCTGTCGCTATCGATCGGCGCACCCTCGCCGCTAAACGAACAGCTCGTGCGGGATATCAAGGACTTCATGGCCGAGCACAAAATTCGCTTGTACTCGGAACACCTGAGCTACTGCGGCGATGACGGCCAGCTCTACGACCTGATGCCCATTCCTTTTACCGAGGAAGCCGTCAAGTATGTTGCCGGTCGCGTGCGCCGCGTACAGGACATTCTCGAGCAGCGCATGGCGTTGGAGAATGTGAGCTACTACGCGCCGATCGACACGTCGATGAGTGAACGCGAGTTCCTGCTGGCCGTGATCGAAGAAGCCGACTGCGATCTGATGCTCGATATCAACAATATTGTCGTTAACAGCATCAATCACCGCTATGACGCACGCGAGTTCCTGCATGCGATGCCCGCGGAGCGCATTCGCTATTTCCATCTCGCCGGGCACTTTGTCGAAGACGAAGACCTGCGAATCGATACCCACGGCACGCCCGTCGACGATCAGGCATGGGCGCTGCTTGAAGAGGCCTACAGCCTCTATGGCCCGGTACCAACACTGCTCGAGCGAGACTTTAACTTCCCACCGATGGACGAACTGTTGGACGAAGTTCGCCGCATCAAGCAGCTACAGATAGCAGCTGCGAGCAGGATGGCTGCGAATGGCTGACTCGAAGACTTTCAAAGAGAAGCAGTACGCTTTCGCGGCACACATTCGTGATCCCGAGCACGTGGCCGCGCCCGAGGGTATCGAATCGCGCCGCATGGCAATCTATCGCAGTCTGTTCTTCAACAATCTGTACAACCTGCTCGCGACGTTCTTTCCCGTCCTGCGGAAGATCCACTCCGACGCACAATGGCGACGTTTCATCCGTGGATTCATGCAACGTCACCAGGCCGAAACACCCTATTTTCTGGAGCTGCCCCAGGAATTCCTTGCGTACCTGCAGAATGAATTTGTCGAGGCAGAAGACGATTATCCGTTCCTGCTGGAACTTGCGCACTACGAGTATGCGGAACTGGAACTGGCGGTTTTGGATGTCGAAATCGACATGCAGGGCATCGATCCGAGCGGCGACCTGCTGGCCGGCGTTCCGGCAAAGTCGCCACTTTCAAGAACGTACGCCTATCAGTACGCTGTGCATCGAATCTCACCGAAGTGTCTGCCCGACGCGCCGGAGGAACAACCGGTTTACCTGGCCCTGTACCGCGGTAGCGACGATTCGGTCGGATTCCTGGAACTCAACGCGATCACGGCAGCTTTGCTGGAATCAATAGAATGTAATCAGGCCAACAAAACCGGCGAGGAACTGCTGCGCGCGCTAGCTACCACGATTAACTATCCCGACGCCGACGCACTGGTCGCGCACGGGGCCGATGCACTGCGGGAAATGCGTCAGCTGGAAATTCTCACCGGCACGCGCGGCCCTGCCTGACGGAGAACACCATGAACGCTCTGGTAAACCTCAGAGATCGTATTGTCGACACGCTGGATCCGGCAGGTCACTGGTTCGCGTTATTGCCCATCCGCCTGTTAATGGCCTGGGAATACGGCCGTGCCGGAATGATGAAGTACAACGGCAGCAACTGGTTTGCCAACGTCCAGGACAACTTTCCGTTTCCTTTCAACATCATTCCCGTCGAAATCAGCTGGTTCCTGGCAACCTGGGCGGAAATTCTGGGCGGAGTCTGTCTGTTGTTCGGCCTGTTCACACGCTTCTGGGCATTCAGCCTGATCATCCTGACTATCGTAGCGATCGCTGGGGTGCACTGGCCCGACCAATGGGATTCGCTGGTTGAATTGTGGAAGGGATATACCATCACCGACAAGGGTTTCGGCAACTATCGGGTCCCGCTGCTGTTTATGGCCATGCTGTTCCCACTGGTCTTTGCTGGTGGCGGCAAGCTCAGTCTGGATCATGTCCTGTTTTCGAAATTGAGTAAGCGTTAAGGCGAACACCGTCGGCAGTCCTCCGCACGTCTGCTAGTATCGCGGACATGCAACTGAAGCGTGATATCGGTTATTTTGGCGCCGCCTTTATTGTCCTCAATTCAGTAATTGGCGCAGGAATCTTTGCCCTGCCAGGCAAAATT
>Ga0224504_10000195_pt1 | contig 26424 bp, 24 predicted proteins | sample SF_Oct11_sed_USG_3_FD_170160 | JGI IMG/M metagenome (GOLD analysis project Ga0224504, IMG submission 170160) | Sediment microbial communities from San Francisco Bay, California, United States - SF_Oct11_sed_USGS_24 | ecosystem: Environmental > Aquatic > Marine > Sediment | place: USA...
GAAGAACTCCCAGGTCATGTTGCCGCTCACGCCCAGCAGTCCCAGCGGGCCCAGGCCGCCCGTCAGCCGCAGGATGATGCCGGGATTCACGAAGGTCACGTTCATGTGGACGACGCCTCCGCCGTTCTCGAACGTCTCGCAGAAACATCCCTGCGGCACGCTATTGATGCTCATGCGCCCGGCGTCGCCGTTGACCGTGTGATCGTCGCTCCACCACTTTCCGATCTCGTCGACCGCCGCCTGCCAGGTGCGCGTCCGAGGCGCATTGATGATCACTTCGTGCGCCGTCGTAAAGCCGTTTTCCGCGGAGTCGGTCACCTCCGCAGCGGCGGCGCTGCTAAGCATTAGAAGCGCAGCAAGGGAAATCAGCTGCCTCATCGGGACTCCTGGCGATTGATCGGGCTAGCTACTTTAACCAAAATGCCCCAATGAATCCCGATGCCCGCCAGTTAGGGCGCTTCATTGCGCGCGCCGGACGTGTCGCCGTTGTCACCGGCGCCGGCGTCAGTACGGCGTCCGGCATCCCGGACTACCGCGATCGAAATGGCGACTGGAAGCATGCACGTCCCGTGCAGTACGCAGATTTCGTGGCGAGACCGGAAGTTCGCCAGCGCTACTGGGCTCGCAGCTTCGCCGGCTGGGGACGGATCGCAAATGCGAGGCCGAACCTCGCCCACACTGCCCTGGCGACGCTCGAGGCAGCCGGCAAGGTAGATACCCTGATAACCCAGAATGTGGACGGCCTTCACCGCCGCGCAGGCAGCCGCCGCGTGATAGACCTGCACGGCCGGCTGCAGACCGTTCGCTGTATGGGCTGCGGCAAACGCGTCGGCCGGGAGCGATGGCAGGAGCAGCTGGCTGCAGCCAACCCGTCATGGCGTTCCGACACCGACTATTTCGCGCCGGACGGGGACGCGAAGCTGCAGGATGAAGACGTCGGCGCTTTCGTTGCGCCGGACTGTGAAACCTGCGGCGGATTCGTAAAACCGGACGTGGTGTTTTTCGGGGAGAACGTCCCGAAGAATCGGGTCGCGTCTGCCTTTGAGGTCCTGGACCGCGCCAGAGCCTTGCTGGTCGTCGGCTCGTCGCTGATGGTGTATTCGGGCTATCGATTCGCGCGCCGGGCCGCCGAAAAAGGCACGCCTATCGCCATTGTCAACCAGGGCCGCACGCGCGCCGACGACGTTGCCGCACTGAAAATCGATGCGGACTGCGGCGACATACTCGATCATGTGAGCAAGAACGTTGGATGACGACCTGCGTATTGTCTTCGAGAGCCGCAACCGGGCGGCCTGCGCGGACCGCTCGCTGGTTCTCGCCGCAGCTCAGATCCCACACCAGGTCCTGCACGACCAGGGCGGCTCCATGATCGTGGTGCCTGCCGGGCATTCGGCGCGCGCCATCGAAGAGATTGCGATTTACGACGAAGCCAATCCGCCCGTCGTCCCCAAACCGCGCAAGACCATACGCTACCAGAACGCGATGCCGGGCATCGCCGCGTACGTGCTCGTCGTCTGCGGGGTCGCCTGGCTCGCGGGCGAATCGGCGTTCGGCGAAAACTGGTTCCGCGCAGGTCGTGTCGATGGAGTGCTCGTTCGAGCCGGCGAAGTCTGGCGCACCGTGACGGCCCTGACGCTGCATTCCGGCCTCGGGCACCTGGCCGGCAACGTGGTATTCGGCGCCCTGTTCGGGCTGTTCGCCGGCCGCATCCTCGGATCGGGGGTCGCATGGTTCGCGATCATCACGACCGGCGCCCTGGGCAACCTCCTCAATACGCTGGTGCTCGTGCCCGACCATCGCTCGATAGGCGCGTCAACCGCCGTATTTGCCGCTCTGGGCATCGTCGCGGGCTATGTGTGGCGGGCAAAGCTGATGTCGCAGGAGCGCTGGGTCTATCGCAACGGCCCTGTCGTTGGAGGACTTGCCTTGCTGATGTACACCGGAACGGGTGATGAGAACACGGACATCGGCGCGCACCTGTTCGGTTTCCTGTGCGGTTTCGGTGGAGGCGTCCTGCTTACGCTCGCAAGGGACCGGATACTCGAAGACCGCTGGCAATGGCTCGGTGGCGCCGCCGCCGTAGTCTTCATTTTCGGCGCATGGGGTATCGCGCTGCTTTCATGAACCCGAAGTCAATCAGGTAGAATCGCTGCCCCTAACCAGTCGCCGGTATCGGATCACCATCGATGAAACACGTTCTGCTGTTGCTGTTGACGTTGCTGGTTGCGGCGGCCGCCACCGCGTGGATTCGTTACGGCGGAGGAGCGCCTTATGCGGATTTGACGGGCGCGCCGGTCCTGCAACAGGAAGTGCTGGAAGAGGTGCTCTCGTATCCACTCCCGATTGGAAACGTTGCCGTCAGCGCGACGGGCCGCGTATTTTTCACGGTGCACCCCGAGGCACGACCCAAAGGCAACAAGCTGCTCGAGTTCGTAGACGGTGCAGCGGTGCCCTATCCGGGCATTGGCCAACAAGCGGAGCTGTTCGACACCGTGCTCGGTGTCGCCATCGACCGGCAGGGAAATCTCTGGACGATCGACCACGGCAATCACGGGACACGATCCGTACGCTTGCTGGCGTTCGATCTCGACAGCGGCAAGATCGTTCACGACCATCGTCTGCCGGCGGAAATAGCGCCAGCGGGATCGTTCCTGCAGGACCTTCAGGTCAGTGCAGACGGTCGAACGATCATAATTGCCGACGCGAGTTTCTGGCGCAAGCGCCCGGCGATCATCGTCTACGACGTTGAATCGGCAGCCGCAAGGCGCGCACTCGAATCGCACCCGTCGGTCTTCGCCGAGAAATTCGTCATCGCACACGGCGGCAACGAAATGCGCTTCTTCGGCGGGCTCGTCGCGCTGCGCGGCGGCGTCGACGGTATCGCGCTCGGCCCCGAATGGCTGTATTACGGTGCACTGAGCGGCTCCTCGCTTTACCGCGTGCGGCTGCGCGATCTTCGCGACTCGGCACTGCCGCCGGCGCAGCTGGCGAGGCGCGTGGAAGAATACAGCGCCAAGCCGCTTTCTGACGGCTTCAGCACCGATGTCGAGGGCCACGTGTACGTCACCGATGTCGAGCACAATGCGATATTCAGGATCGGGGAAGATCGCGATCCGGTGACGCTGCTTCGTTCCACTCGGGTGCGCTGGCCGGATGCACTGTCGTTTGGGCCCGACGGCTGGCTGTACGTTGCCGACAGCGCGCTGCAGGAGGTTGTGCTGCAGCCGCAGGAGAACATCGAGGCAAATAGCCCTTACAAAGTATTCCGCTTCCGCCCGGGGTACGAAGGCGTGCCCGGGCAGTAGTTTGCAGGTCCTGCTTCAATCACTCGACGGTCGTCCTCATCTGGGGCCCGACGCGGGCGGCCACACCCTTTCAGCCTGGCGTGGTCGCCGAGGGAGAATTATTCCCATACCGGTGGACGATTCCTGCCGCGATCGGCATGCTACTCACCCTCGCAGGCAACTGGCTGTTCGTAAGCCAGCAGAAAAACAAATAGCAGCAATAAGGGAAAATCAATGAACACAGATAATCTCCCCGATCTCGGTTTTGACTGGGCCGAAGTCTGGACAATGATACAGACCACCGGCGTCGATTTCGGGATCAACCTGATCACCGCGATCGTCATCTTCTTCGTCGGTAAGTGGGTCGTAAACCTGGTCGTGAAGGGCCTGCTGAAAGCCATGCAGAAGAGCGAAGTGGACACCACGCTGCGGCGCTTTGTTGCCAACCTGGCGCGCATGCTGCTAATGCTGTTCGTCATCATCGCGGCCATTGGCGCGCTTGGCGTCAAGACGGCTTCACTGGTTGCCCTGATCGGTGCGGCAGGCCTCGCGGTCGGCCTGGCATTGCAGGGTTCGCTGTCGAATTTCGCGGCCGGCGTGCTGATCGTGCTGTTTCGCCCATACAAGGTGGGCGACTGGATCGAGGGCGGCGGCGTCTCCGGTTCTGTCGAGGAAGTGCAGATCCTCACGACGGTGTTGAAGACCGGTGACAACAAGCGCGTGATCATCCCCAACAGCCAGATCATGGGCACCACCATCACCAACTACTCGGCGAACGAGACGCGCCGCGTCGATCTTGTCGTCGGCGTGAGCTACAGCGACGACCTGGACAAGGTGCGCAAGGAACTCGAAGGTCTCGTTGCGGCCGACGACCGAATCCTCGACGAACCGGCGGTTACCATAGCCGTCTCGGAACTCGCGGACAGCAGCGTGAATTTCGTGCTGCGCCCGTGGGTCAACACGTCGGATTACTGGGGTGTGTACTTCGGCCTGACCGAGGCCATCAAGAAGCGCTTCGACGAAGTGGGCATTTCGATCCCGTTCCCGCAGCAGGACGTTTACATACACAACGTGCCGGCGGACTGATCGTCAGTCGGCGACGTCGGCCTCGAGCAGGATTGCAAGCGACAGCACAACGATCGCCACCCAGATCATCGCTAGCGGCTCTGGATGCTGCCCGAACCCGTCAGCCCGGCCGCCCGGGTCTTGGGAACTGCGATGCCGAAATTGGCGAGAAATGCGTGGTGGATGGCTCTGGCCATAGACGAATGTGAGGATGTGGCCATCGGCGCTCATTGACCCTGTCAACCGAACGCGCCGTCGCGCGTTACCGGCAGTAAACGCCTCACGCAGCTTGACGCCGGCAGCGGCTGCAGGCCAGTTGCAGCCGGATCGTTCAGCCAGTGTTCAAGCCACTGGGGCATAATGCGCGGGCGCGCCCGACAGGAATTGGAAACGTTATGGCAGGAAAGATCCGATCGTATGCCGCCGTTCTTATCGCACTCGCATTGGGGGGCTGCGCCGCACATCCTGACCCGATCATCGACACCAAAGGTGTGGACCCTGACCGGCTCGCTGAAGACTGGGAAGAGTGCGAGGCGTATACGGAAGAGATCTTGATGGCAAAAGGCGTCGGCAAGGGCGCAGCCCTGGGTGGGGCTGTCGGCGCCGCGACAGGTGCGGTGAGCAATCGGCGCGAAATTGACGAAGCCGCCGGGCTGGGAGCGATCTATGGCGGCACCCGCTCCGGCCTCGAGGCAGACCGGGAAAAACAGAAGGTCTTCAAAAACTGCATGCGCGGGCGCGGCTACCGGGTACTGAACTAGCCGCGAAAGCGCGCTTCGCAATTCCGTATTGAAATCCGGGGCATGTCGAAGTACTGTGTTTTTGTACAGTAATGAGGTCTGCCATGTCTCTTCGTCACCGAAAAGGGCGCGGCGCAGTGTCGGATCGCGAGGGACGATTCACCACGCGACCCGTCGAGTTCGACCCCGAGGAAGCGTATAAGCGCTCGCTGAGCGCCCCGGATACCGAATTGCGGGCGATGCGCTCGCGTCGCATCATCGCAAGCAACAGCTCCCCCGACGTTCCCTTCGACCGGTCCATTAACCCTTACCAGGGTTGCGAACACGGCTGCGTTTATTGCTACGCAAGGCCTGGCCACAGCTACCTCGACCTCTCCCCCGGGCTCGATTTCGAAACAAAGATCTTTTACAAACCCGACGCCGCGGTGCGATTGGCGGAAGAGTGGGAAAAGCCGGGATACGCCTGCGAGCCGATTACAATCGGCGCAAACACCGACCCCTATCAGCCAGCCGAACGGACCACGCGAGTGACTCGAGAATTGCTCGAGTTGTTCCTCGAGCATTCGCACCCGGTCAGCATTATCACCAAGGGCACGCTGATCACCCGTGACCTTGACCTGCTCGGAGAACTCGCACGACGCAAGCTGTGTTCGGTGGCAATCAGCCTTCCGACCATGAGCCGGAGCCTGAAGCGCGTGATGGAACCTCGCGTGCCGTCCGCGGAGGCGCGCCTCAAAGCCATTGAGCAGCTTGCGGAGGCTGATGTCCCGGTTAGTGTTCTGCTCGCGCCGATAATCCCGGCGCTGAACGACGACGAGATAGAGCGGGTGCTCGAAGCGGCGGCAAACGCCGGGGCCAGTGAAGCTGCCTATATCTTTCTTCGGCTGCCACACGAGGTTAAGGACATCTTCAAAGAGTGGCTGCACACGCACTACCCGGATCGCGCAGCGCGCGTGATGGGGCTTGTGCGCGAGGCTGGTGGCGGGCGTGATTATGACAACCGTTTCGGCATCCGCCAGACGGGCCGCGGCCCCTATGCGGACCTGCTCGGCAAGCGTTTCTACGCGGCGTGCAGGCGTTTCGGTCTCGAGTCAGGACGTCATCAGACGCGGCTCGACTGCAGCCGATTCGATCCTCCGGGGCAACAGCAACTGGGCCTCTTCTGAATAGAATGCCGAAACCCATTTTTTTTCGCGGGCGATGTATAGTTAAGACCAGAACCAAATCGCGGGCCAAGGGTCGAAATTTGAAATCCCCGGTCGCGCCGCTGGGTCCGGAACAGCCGCACTACGGCAAACTATGAGTATGATTTTTAAAACGTTTTTTCGACTAACCGCCGTCATGATCGTCTTGGCCGGCGGCGCCGCTTTCGCGGCAGAAGAGCCGATTGCGGAAGACGCCGGGGGCGACGGCGGCCTGATGGATCAATCCGTCCCGGTCGCAGAAGAAGACGCCGCAGCGGAGGCCGCGGCACAGGCAGGCCCGCCGAGGCTACGCAAGGCCTACCTGCGAGAAGAACTTCTCGACGAATTCGGCAATTACAAGCGTCTGATGTCCGAAGGGATTTACGATGAGGCCGACACCGTCGCCAAACGCGTAGTAACGCTCTCGATCCAACTGACCGGGCCCAGGTCCTCAGAGACAGCGAAGGCGCTTACGAACCTCGGAATCGTGCAGCATCGCAACAAGCAATTCGACGCCGCCCAACAGAACTTCGAATCCGCGATCGACATTATTGAAGATATCGAAGACCGCCTTAACCGCCGCCTGATCAACCCGCTGAAGGGTCTGGGCGCCGCACAGCTTGAAGGCGGCAGGCCGGACCTTGCAATGCAGACTTTTGGACGGGCCATTCATGTCACGCACGTCAACGAAGGTCCGCATAACCTCGACCAGATAGAAATCCTTGAATCGCTGGCTGAAACCAACGTGCGACTCGGCAATATTGAGGATGCCCGAGAGATGCATGACAAAATTTACCTGTTGCATCGACGGCGATACGAGGACGATCAGCTGGCGTTGATTCCATCACTCATGCGTCGCGCCGAATGGCAACACCGCGCAGGCTACATCGCCGATGAGCAGGCAACGTATCGTCGAGCTATCCGCATAATTGAGACCAATGCCGGCAAGGAAGATATCCGCCTGATAGAGCCGCTCACGAAACTCGGTAAATCGTATTTCTACACGGATCTGCATGGAGAACAAAGCATGCACCACAGCCCGGTAACGGGCGAGATCTATTTCAAGCGGGCGCTGCGCGTCGCAGAGTCCGGCCCGAAATCGGACTGGGTTACCACCACAAACACGAGACTTTCGTTGGCCGATTACTACATGATGCAGGGCAATCTCGCGCGCGCGCGCAAGATGTATGTGGAAGTATGGGAGTCGCTTGCCGAAGACGACACGAAACTGCTCTTTCGTGACGAGATTTTTGGTCGGCCCGTAGCGTTGAACGATCGACCCATTCCCGAGTTCGCGAGCGAAACCGGACCAAATCCGCTCGGCACCGTGTCGCAAGAGTTTATGCAGGGTTCGGTGACAGTGAGATTTTCAATCACCGACCGTGGCCGGGTAACTGGACTGGAGCCTGTGGAAGTGCAGCCAGCTGAATTCACGGACATGCAAAAGCTCGTGCATCGGGAGATGCGCGCACGCCTCTATCGACCCCGTTTCGAAGATGCGGAGCCTGTCAAACGCACGGACGAGGTCTTCACGCACTTGTTTTATTACAAGCCGGCGGACCTCGAGGAAAGACGAGAGGAAGCGGCTGGCAACGCAGAATCCTAGCCGGCGGGTCCCGCCGGCGAGCTGAGAGGGGCAGCGAATGGCGTCAATGAATACGATCAGGCTGGCAGCTGCCACGATTGCAGCGATCGTGAGTTCGTCCGCGTTCGGCGACTGCCGCGATGACTGGATCTGCGTCGACGCGGTCGACCAGGGTGGCAACGTGGAGCTGCGCGCCAAGAACCTCCAGGATTACCCCGTGACCTATACGCTACGGGTTCGCACACGCTACTTCGATGTCACCGGCCCGAAAACGGTGACGCGCACACTTGGCCCGCAGGAATCGGCCCGCGTGATGTTGCTGAATCGCGCTGATGAGCGTTTCGAGGGCCACTATCGCTACTTTTACGAATGGACCGTCGGCGACAAGGACGCGGCACATGACGACGACCACGTTTATGCCTTGCCTTATGCCCGCGGCAAATCGTACCGGGTATTGCAGGGCTATGGCTCGCGATTCAGCCATACGGGTCTCGAAGCTTACGCCGTGGACTTCGACATGCCGGAGGGATCGCCGGTCCATGCGGCGCGCGCCGGCACCGTTGCACGGCTAGAGGAATCTCATTCGATCGGCTGCTGGGAAGACGGCTGCGGCCGCTACGCGAACTACATCGTCATACTTCACAACGACGGCACGACCGGCGAGTATTATCATCTGCAGAAAGGCGGTGCTCTCGTCGAAGTCGGGGACCACGTAACCCGCGGCCAGAAGATCGGCCTGTCTGGCAATACCGGCCACACGACGATGCCACATCTGCATTTCGCAGTTTACCGTGCGACCGAGTGGGGCAATACCCAGTCGATTCCGGTTCGATTCCATAGCGCGGACGGCGTGGTCATGCGGCCCCGCCACGGCGCACGCTACCAGGCGACCTGATATGTTCGGCAAAGACAAGAAGACCACCCTCCCCACTCGCGAGCAGGTCCTGCCGGGCCGCGACGCTGCGATGCCGGTGCCAGCCACGCATTTCGTAAATGGCAATCCGCTCCAAGGCCCGTTCGCGCCCGAGCTCGAACAAGCCGTGTTCGGGCTCGGCTGCTTCTGGGGCGCGGAACGTCGCTTCTGGGAAACCGCGGGCGTATTCAGCACGTCCGCGGGATACGCCGGTGGCATTACGCCGAATCCGACCTACGAGGAAGTGTGCAGCGGCCTTACCGGGCACACCGAAGTGGTGCTCGTGGTGTTCGACCCCGCGGTCGTCAGCTATGACAGCCTCCTGGCCGTCTTCTGGGAAGCACACGACCCTACCCAGGGGATGCGCCAGGGCAACGATACTGGCACCCAGTACCGGTCAGCTATCTACACGTGCAGCGATGCGCAACAGGATGCGGCGCGGAAATCACTGGATGCGTACCAGGTAGAGCTCGACAAGGCAGGCTATGGCAGGGTAACGACCGAAGTAGCGCCGCTCGAGACCTTTTACTATGCCGAGGATTATCACCAGCAATACCTGGCGAAAAACCCCGGAGGGTACTGCGGCATCGGCGGCACCGGCGTCAGCTGTCCGTCGGGCCTCGAGCTCGACCGCCAGAGCGCCTGAATTCGCCGGCGTCTGCTCATACTGTCACGCCCCCATCATTCCCGGTAGTATCGGCACCTCACTCGATGAGGACCCCGCCGTGGCAGCAAACAAAAAGACGCCCCGAAAACAGCGCAGGCCGAGCCGCAATCAGGCGGAGGAAGCGATCAGGACTCTGCTCCTGTGGGCTGGAGAAGATCCGGGCCGGGAAGGCCTGCTCGATACACCGAAGCGTGTCGTGTCTGCCTACGAGGACTGGTTCAGCGGCTACAAGGAAGACCCCATCAAGTTCATGAAGCGCACCTTCGAGGAAGTCGAGGGTTATGACGAGATGATCGTACTCCGCGATATCGGTTTCGAGTCGCATTGCGAACATCACATGGCGCCGATCATCGGTCGCGCCCATGTCGGCTACCTGCCGAACAACAAGATCGTCGGAATCAGCAAACTCGCTCGCGTCGTCGAGGCGTTCGCGCGTCGATTCCAGGTCCAGGAGAAGATGACGGCGCAGATTGCCAACTGCATCTGGAACGTCCTGAATCCGAAAGGGGTCGGCGTCGTCATACAGGCGACGCATCAATGCATGACCACGCGCGGCGTACACAAGTCGGACGTGTCGATGGTCACAAGCCAGATGCTCGGGACCTTCCGCAAGGATGCGCGCACACGCGCCGAATTCCTGGGCATGATCGACAAACAGCGCTGATTCCGCGGTCGACTTAACCGGAGCCTTTCTTGCGACGTTTCCGGTCATTACTGATTGCGGGGCTGGTGCTGCTCAGCCTTTACCTCGCGGCCTGGCCCGTGCCTGTCGATCCCGTTGCCTGGCAGGCACCCGAAGATCGTGGCCTCAGCGGCGCTTTTGCGGCGAACCAGGCGCTGGCGGGCGCGAGGGCGATCAGTCTCGACGCCCACGAAGGTCCGGAGGACGTAACCGTCGGGCACGACGGTGCGCTGTATGCGACGACGGATTCGGGAACGATACTGCGCATCGATCGGGATGCCGCCGTGGTTTCCGAGTTTGCCCGCGCCGGCGGCCGCCCGCTCGGCATCGAAACGGCATCCGACGGCTCCTTGCTCATCGCCAACGCCTATTCCGGCATACAGCGGATATCGCCGCGCGGCGAAGTCACCGTCCTGCTGGGCGAAGTTGACGGCAAGCCGCTCGTTTATGCGGACGATCTCGCCGTCTCCAGGGACGGCATCATCTATTTCTCCGAAGCATCCACGAAGTTCGGTGCGGAAGCCTGGAACGGCAGCTACGAGGCCAGCCTGCTGGACATCCTCGAACACGGCGGAAACGGGCGCGTAATTGCTTTCGATTCCCGAAACAATGACGTAAGCGTCCTCGTCGACGGACTCAATTTCGCCAACGGCGTTGCCATCAGCAGCGACGAACGTTTCCTGCTGATCGCGGAAACCGGCAGCTACCGGATCCTGCGTCACTGGCTGCGCGGGCCGGACGCCGGCACGACCGAGGTAATCATCGACAATCTGCCGGGCTTTCCCGACAACGTAAACAGCGGCGAAGAGGGGCGCTTCTGGGTCGGGCTCGTAGCGCCTCGCGACGCCAAACTCGACGGCTTGTCGGATCAGCCCTTCCTGCGCAAGGTCGTGCAGCGGCTGCCTCCTTTCTTGCGGCCCAGCGCTGTTCCTTCGTCGCACGTCATCGCGATAAGCGGCGACGGCGACATGCTGATGAGCCTGCAGGATCCGGCAGCCCGTTACCCTGCCATGACCGGCGTCTGCGAAACCGGGGAGCGGCTATACATCACGCGCCTGTTTGGCCACGACCTTCCGTACATCGACAAAGCCACGCTGACACGCTAGTCAGGGTTCGACGCCGATCGCGCAGAACCTCCTTTCTGCTGCTCCAGTTAGTCGAGCCCCAACTGCGCAAGGCCCTGCCTGAACGTGATATCGACCGGGATGCCTGCCCGGGTCAGGCGATCCAGGTCTGCCTGCAATTGCTCGCCGATGACACCCTCGGTTGCCGTCAGTTCGCTCGCGCCTGCGTAGTCTCCGTCGCCCTGCAAGGTCAGCAGCAGACGCGACAACTCGGTCATGGCCTGCGTCATGTTCTCGGCATCGACCCGGTACGTTCCGGACTCCGGATCACGTACGAAGGCGCCCTGCTCCTTGAAGAAATTGAACCGCACCATGTTTGCCTTGCCGTGTGCGCTGGCCGCGCCGAAACGGATTGAGCGGAAGATGCTGGCCATGAACGTCACGTAGTGATCCATGATGTCGACGTCGCCGAGCTCACCAGCCTTGTGCAGTTCCGTGACCATGTACAGGCCCAGCACGTCCGCCTTGCCCTCTTCCATGACCGACGCGACGTCGAGCAGCGCCTCCCGCACCGTGCCCCTGCCGGTAATCGTATTCTTGATACCGAGGCCATGGGCGACTTCATGGAACATGGTGTTGCCGAAAAACGCGTTGAACGTAACGTGCTTGCGCTGCGCTTCGTCGATCAACGTCCCCGAAATCGGCAGAAGTATTTTCTCGAACTTCGCCTGCATCGCGTTCTTCAGCTGCAGGCGCCGCGTCCCCTTCTCGAGCTGCACTTCCTCGTCGTTCGGCAAGTTGATCGCGATCGTCTTGGAGCCCGCATTGCTGTGGCCGGCATAGTAGACGACGTCATAAGCGTTCAGGTCCGAATCCGTGCCGGGTGTTTCCCACTTGTATTCTTTCGGAACCGGCAACCCTTCCTGCAGTTCCGGCAGGAACAGTGCAAAACGGCTCAGTCGCTCGCTCCACCCCATGTCCTTGATGAGGACGTAGGATGAGTAAGCGGCGCGGTAGCCGAACAAGCGATCTTCATAGGTCTCGATGGGCCCTATGACGACGTCGATCTCGTTCGACTTGACGTCCATCCAGAATAGATCGCTCGTCTGGAAATTGTCGCTGATCAATGCCGCCCCCCGAAGCTTGAGGTAGGTCGCAAACTGCTGGTCTTCGGCGAGATCCGCAGCCTCGCGAAGCAGTGTTGCGGCCCGCTGCAGCTCTTCCTTGTAGGCAACGTGGTACGACACCTGGACCAGTTCACCGGCATTGTCTCGACGCAACAGCGAATAAAGGCCTTTCTTGCCCGGGAGATAAGCAGCGTCGAACTCTTCCTTGCTCATGTCGGGCGGATAGAAGTTCGCGCCGAGCGGCTTGGGGCCGACACCTTTAATGAAGGGGGAATCATCGGCAAGGCGGTCCCACGGTCCGTAATTCAGCACTGTGAATCGCCGCGCCTTTTCATCGTCAATGGACGCGATCTGGCCTTCGAAATCGTCTCCCCAGGCCTGGCGCCAGAACAGCTCATCCATGATCTGCGACGCTTCGATCAATACCCCGATCATCTCGCGCTGCGAGTCGCTTAAATGACCCAGGTCGGCCGTCAACTCGAATTCCGCGTAGATTTCGGGGCGCGGTTCAACCGTCTCGGTTGCGGATACAACCGGTTCGTCCGGCGTCTCTGCGCCGCAGGCCGCAAGCACCATCGCGGGTACGAGAATGCGCGCCGCGCGCGCGAGCATCGTTACGGTCACGTTGGGTCCTCTCTGAAAGCGGGTCGGCGATTATTGCACAGGTCGCAGCGGATTCGCGCCTCGAACGCTTCGTTCTAGAGATCGACGAGTTCGATGTCGGACGCGTCCAGATCCTCGCCGATGAACCGGCCACCGACCCGCGCGAAACGGCTTGCGCCATCGGTCGCCATCAGTTGCAACCGCCCCGGGCCTTGCTGTGCGTTTAGCAACCCGTCTTCGGCGAGCAAGGCCGCCGCGACACTTGCCGTGGTGCTTGCCGAGTCCACGATCGCGGTTCCTTCGCTAACGACGCGCTCGATCGCCGGCCTGAGCAACGGGAAATGCGTGCACCCCAGGATGATGCTGTGAGGCTCGAAATCCATGTCCGCGAGCGGCTCCAGGTAACGCCGGATAATTGCTTCCGCGATGCTGCCGGCCGTCCAGCCCTCCTCCGCCAACGACACCATTAGCTCGCAGGCGAGTTCGCGGACCTCGGCGAGCTTGTCGCGCCGGAGGATCGCCTCCCGGTATGCGCCGTAGCGGACCGTAGCCTCGGTGGCCAGCACCAGGTGCCGGCCACCCGGCCGGGTCGCGACCGCGGCGGTCGCCCCCGGCTCGACAACACCGATCACGGGCAGCGGTTTCACCTGTTCCTTCAACGCGTCCAGGGCAACCGCGGATGCCGTGTTGCAGGCCACAACGAGCAGCTTGATGCCGCGGTCCTGAAGCTGCGCGGTGGCCTGGCCCGCGTAGCGGCTGATCGATGACCTGCTCTTGGTACCGTAGGGCAGCCGCGCTGTATCGCCCAGGTAGATGAGGTCTTCCTGCGGCAGTGCCTGGCGAAGCGCGCGGAGCACGGTTAGCCCACCGACGCCGGAGTCGAAAACACCGATAGGCAGGCGCGTGTCGTGTGATGCATTCATAGGCGCATTGTGCCAGAGTACGGCGTGCAAAAATTTCTGTATGTCAGCGGCGCTGCCGTCGCCGTTCTCATCGTCGTCGGCTTGTTCCTGCCGAGACACAGCCGCGTTGAAGTCAGCACGCTCGTCGACGCACCCCCCGCGACCGTGTACGCGCTCGTCAACGACTTTCGCCGCGTGGACCTTTGGTCGCCGAGGACCGCCACTGATCCCAATGCGCGCGTAATTTTTTCCGGCCCCAAGCGCGGTATCGGCGCGACCGTCACATGGGACGGCGTCATTGTCGGCAGTGGTACGCAGACGATCGTGGAAAGCCGCGCGAACGAGCACGTAGCCACCACGCTCAACCCGGGGGAGCCGGGTGAAGCCCGAACGTGGTTCGACATCGGGCGCGAGGACGGCAGTACCCGGGTGACGTGGGGATTCGCGCATGATCACGGCCTGAACCTCGTCGGTCGTTACTTCGCCTTGCTACTGTCCGGAGTCGTGAAACGTGAATACGAAAGCGGCATCGGAGCACTGAAAGAACTCGCCGAATCCCTTCCGCGCACTGACTTCGGCGATCTCGACGTCGAGCACCTGGTGGTCGAACAGGTGCAGATCGCTTACCTGCCGACGACATCGTTGCCCGAGCCGGCAGCGATCTCGGAAGCCATGGGCAAGGCCTATTTCGAGATCCTCTCCTTCATCGATACGCACGGGCTGACGGAAGCCGGCGCAGCGTTATCCATCGTTCGCGGTTTCGCGGGCAGCCAGCTGCGTTTCGATGCAGCGATCCCGGTTCGTGGCATCACGGAGGAAACGCCACGCGGCGGCGCAGCGGTCAAACTGGGCAGCACGTATTCGGGGCCGGCAATCCGCGTTCGCCATGTGGGCTCTTACCGCCAACTCGGCACGACGCACCGCAAGCTTGCCGCCTATCTCACCGCCCTGGGTCTGGAGCGCAACGGTGATGCATGGGAGACCTACGTCAGCGATCCGACCCGGGTGCCCGAGGCAGAGCTCCTGACCGACGTTTACTACCCGGTCCGTGAGGACTAGGCGCCGGGGATCCTGCAAGGCCGCTGTTTCGAACTGGCGTCACCTTTTCGGCATACTTGCGCGCGGTTCGCGATCTCTGTTATAAGAAAGCTACGCAGGTATCTGAAAGTTCAGGGAGGAACGTGACGATCTTTTCGAAGATCGGTGACTGCAAGATGCAGTCGGCTCAGTAAGCGTAAAAAGCCGCTGAGAGGTGAAAAGAGCGGCATAACAAGAATACGAACGCTGGAGTGGAAATGACCTACCACGTCGACCGCTTATACGCCGCGGTGTCGGTACTCGCCGGCGACGGCCATATAAAACAAAGACTTATAAAGGCCTACCAGGAGAATCTCGACGATATCGTCGAGGACGATTTGCCCCGGAATCTGAAAAAAGCCTTTTGCGACCTGCGATCGCGGCTGCACTGCGTTGCCCCACTCAATGGCGAGGGGCCGGTTCGTGCCTCGGTTCGAAAGATGTCGGTCAGCGAGGCCAGCGAGTGTGCTGTAAAGGTCGTCGACCTTTACAGCAAGGTGATTCGCGAGGCGGAAAACCTGCAGGATCCGCTGCCGCTTCAACACGACGCCGAAAAGGTACCGCCTTTCCTCGTAAAGTCGGTTTAGTGATTCCCGGGCACTGATTTATAAGGCTTTCCTGAACTCCAGCGTCCAGTGCTCGTCGCCCAGATCGCGCCGGTCGCTGTGGAGCGGCTGCGCCTGCCCCGTCTCCCAGTTCGTCGCGAGTGTTTCGGACATAATGTAATCGCGGTGCTTCGCCAGCGCCCGCTCGATTCCGTCTGAACCACTCACGCCAAGGGCAATGCGGTCCGAGACCTCGAGTCCGGCCTGTTTTCGCGCGTCCTGGATGGACCGGACGATTTCCCGCGCCAGGCCTTCCTCGATCAGCGCCTCGTCCAGGCTCGTGTCCAGCGCCGTCAGGTAACCACCGTCCTCGCCGCAAGCATAGCCCTCGGCCGACTCGGTCTCGATCAGCACGTCATCGCCGCCGAGCTCGAGCTTCTTGCCGCCCGCATCGATTTCGAATGTCTCGCCCCGCGCAACGGCACCGGCAATAGACGCACCGTCGGCCTCCTCGAGCGCTTTCCTGATCACGGGGATCAGTTTCCCGTACTGCTTACCCAGCACCGGCAGATTCGGCTTGATCCGGTAGCTGACGAGACCGGCGTCGCGCGCGATGAACTCGATCGCTTTCACGTTGAGTTCCTCGAGAATCTGATCCTGGTGATCCTCGAGCGCCTTCGCGGCCTCGTCGCTGGGCGCCCGGACCAGGAGGCGGGACAGGGGTTGCCTCGTGCGGACGCCGGACTGGCCGCGCGCTGCCCGCGCCAATCCGACGACCTTCTGCACGACACCGACATCACGCAGCAGCTCGTCGTTTTGCCACTCGGGAACCGCGTCTGGCCACGGCACCATATGCACGCTGTCGGGCGCTTCGCCGTCGATGTTTCTTACCAGGTTCTGGTAGACGTGCTCCGCAAGAAACGGCACGAACGGCGCCATCAGTTCGTCGGCAACCTTGAGGCACTCGTACAAGGTCAGGTACGCCATGTGCTTGTCGTCGAGATCGGTCGACTTCCAGAAGCGGCGTCGATTACGCCGCACGTACCAGTTGCTGAGCTGGTCGATGAAGGACTCGATCGCTTCCCCCGCCGTCTTGGCGTCGTAGTCGTCCAGCGCATCCGTGACGGTCGTGATCGTGCGGTGCGCCAGTGCCAGCGCCCAGCGGTCGATTTCGGGGCGGGCTTCGACAGGCACGCGCTTCGAAACGTCTACCTCGTCCAGGCGCGCGTAGAGTACGAAGAAACCGTAAGTATTCCAGAAGGTGTTGATGAACGAGCTCGCCACTTCGGCAACGATCTCCACGGAGATGCGTTTCGGCATATCGGGCGACAAGCGGGCGAGAAAATACCAGCGCAGCGCGTCTGCGCCGACCGTGTCGAACACGTCGTACGGGTTCACGATGTTGCCGACGGACTTCGACATCTTTTTCCCGTCTTTGTCGACGATGAGGTTGAGACAGATGCAGTTCCGGTAGGCGACGCTATCCGAAACGAGCGTCGCGATCGCGTGCAGCGTGTAGAACCAGCCGCGAGTCTGGTCGATCGCCTCGCAGATGAAATCCGCCGGGAAATGTTGCTCGAAGATCTCCTGGTTCTCGAACGGGTAGTGCCACTGCGCGTAGGACATGGCACCCGAATCGAACCAGCAGTCGATCACCTCGGGTACCCGCTGCCAGGTCTTGCCGCCTTTCTCGTAGGTGATCTCGTCCACTGCGGGCCGGTGCAGATCGAGTTCCTCCAGCGACAGCCCGGACAACTGCTCGAGTTCTTCGACCGAACCGACGATCTCGTAGTTGCCCTCGCCGTCCGTCCAGATCGGCAATGGCGTGCCCCAGAAACGTTCCCGGGAGAGCGCCCAGTCCACGTTGTTCTCCAGCCAGTTGCCGAAACGGCCATCGCGGATATGCTCGGGCACCCACTTGATGGTCTGGTTGAGCTCGCTCATGCGCTCGCGGAACTGCGAAGTGCGGATATACCAGGCGTTTTTGGCGTAGTAGATGATCGGGTCGCCCGTGCGCCAGCCGAACGGGTAGTTATGCGTGTAGCGCTCGGAACGGAACATCATGCCCCGTTCCCTGAGGATACGGATCAGCGGTTTGTCGGCGTCCTTGAAGAACATTCCGGCCACCGGTTCGACGTCGTCGATGAAGTTGCCGTCGAGACCCACTCCGTGCACGACGGGCAGTCCGTGTTCCTGCCCGAACGCAAGGTCGTCGACACCATACGCGGGGGCCGTGTGCACGATACCCGTGCCGTCTTCAGTGCTGACGAAATCGGCGGGTAACACCTGGAAGGCGTCGGGGGCATCGACTTGCAGGTAGTCGAACAGTTGCTCGTAGCGCGTGCCTACTAGGTCGCTGCCTTTGACCGTTTTTGTCACTGCGTGCTCGATGTCGCGGAATACCGCTTCCCGAAGCGCTTCCGCGACGATCAGGGTCTGCCCCTCCGATTCGCAATAGCTGTAGTCGATGTCCTCGCCGACCGCCAGCGCCAGGTTCGACGGCAGCGTCCAGGGTGTCGTGGTCCACACCAGTATGTACGTGTCCTCCTCGCCCGACACCTTGAAACGGACCGTGATCGAGGGATCGTCGGTCTCCTTGTAGCCCAGAGCGAGTTCATGCGACGACAGCGTCGCGCCGATCCTCGGGTCGTAAGGCACGACTTTGTAGCCCCGGTAAATAAGGCCCTTGTCGAAGATGATCTTGAGGAGATTCCACACCGACTCGATGTAGCTGTTGTCGAGCGTGTAGTAGGCCTCGTCGAGGTGCACCCAGAAGCCCATGCGCTCGGTCATCTTCTCCCAGTCGCCGATGTAGGTCATGACCGATTCGCGGCAAAGGCGAGTGAACTCGCTGATGCCGACCTTCTCCTCGATCTCGTCCTTGTCGTAGCTTTCGATCCTGCCTTCTTTCTTGAGGAGTTTTTCGACCTCGTGCTCGACGGGCAGGCCGTGTGTATCCCAGCCTGCCTTGCGCGGCACGTAGTAGCCGCGCATCGTCTTGTAGCGCGGGAAGATGTCCTTGAAGGCGCGTGCCAGCACGTGATGTATGCCGGGTTTGCCGTTCGCCGTCGGCGGGCCCTCGTTGAAACTGAAGCGTGGCCGCCCTTCCGACATCGCCAGCGTCTGTTCGAACGTTCCATGCTCGCGCCAGAATGCCAGCACCTCCTGTTCGAGGGCAGGCCCGTCATATCGACTGGATATTTCCTTGAACGTCAAACCATATTCTCCAATCTGTTCCCGTAGGAGCAGTTCTAGAACCGCGATCGCGCGCCGCGGCGCGCTCCTGCAAAAAATAAAAACGCCCCGGACGCATACTCTGCGCCCGGGGCGACAAAATTCATCGCGGTACCACCCGGCTTCGTGGCATCCGCCACCTCATGGACCTCCTGGTCCGCCGTCCGTGTCGTGGACCAGGCGGCTATGTCTACTGGGGCGCGCTCCTGCGCGACCTGTTCGGATAGCGACTCCGGGGTGATATTCGGCGGATTCCGGCCCGGGGCTTACACCGTCCCCCGGTCGCTCTGGCCAGAGTGGCCCGCCTGTTTGTCCCCATCGACGTCTTGCCGCGAAAATTAGCCTCTGGGGCCGCAAAACACAAGCGCGACGCCGGTCATTTTCGGCAAGCCGGGGCAGATATCGATAGGATAGGGTGCGATATGAATGCCATGAAACAGAAACTCGCCGCGATGCGGGAAGAACTGGAAAGCATCGCGGACACCGGCGACGACTCTGCCGCGGTTGTGGAACTGGACCAGGCCAAGGTCGGCAGGCTGTCACGCATGGACGCCTTGCAGGCGCAGGCTATGGCGAAGGCATCGGGACAGCGGCGTGCCGTGCAGCTCCGCGAGATCGAAGCCGCCCTGCGGCGCATCGATGACGGCAGCTACGGCAACTGTGAGCGTTGTGAAGAGCCCATCGATCCCCGGCGTCTGGACGCCGATCCCACTGCGCGGCTGTGCATCGACTGCGCGAGTAACAGCGAGTGACGCACAAGCCTGCCCCCGCATTCCCCGAGCCGGCGTTTGTCGAGACCAATGGCATTCGCATGGCGGTGTATGAACAGGGCGACGGTCCGCCGGTAATACTGCTGCACGGATTTCCCGAACTGGCATTCTCGTGGCGCCACCAGTTCCCCGCGCTCTCGGCAGCCGGGTTTCGTGCAATTGCCCCGGACCAGCGCGGCTATGGACGCACGGATGTACCGTCAGAGGTCCGTGACTACCGGGTCGAAGAACTGATCGCAGACATTTACGGGATGCTTGACGCGCTTGAACTCGATTCAGCCACGTTCGTTGGTCATGATTGGGGTGCGCTGCTGCTCTGGCAGATGGCGATGCGCGCGCCCGAGCGTATCGAACGCATGATCATCCTGAACATCCCGCACTATCCACGCCTGCCGGTCGATCCGATCCAGATCATGCGCGAACGCTTCGGCGACGAATTCTATATCGTCAATTTCCAGGACTCGGATGAGGCAGACAGGACCTTCGCAAACGATCCCGTGCACTTTTTCGACATGATGATGCGCCGCGGGCAAATTTCCCGGGAACAGTTCGACGAGCTTCCCCAGGCAGTGAAGGCTTTGAGCCTGTTGAAGGTACTGGCTCGCAGTCATGGCAGTGGTGAACCACTGCTGACGGACGCGGAACGCGATTACTTCGCCACTGCGTTTGCGAACACCGGATTCACGGGCCCGATCAACTGGTATCGCAACTGGACGCGCAACTGGGAAACACAGAAAGGCTTCGACCAGCACATCGGCATCCCCACACTCTTCATCGGCGCTGCGGATGACGTGATCATCGCTCCCGAGCATATCGAGGCAATGAAGCCCCTGGTGAGCGACCTCGAGATTCACATGCTCGAACATTGCGGGCACTGGAGCCAGCAGGAAAGACCGGACGAAGTGAACCGGCTGATGATCGACTGGCTGCGGCGGCGGTCCGCCTGAAATACGGTTAGTGCAGCGCCGGTGAGATGATCGCGTCGTTGCCCTCGCCAAACATGGCGCGGTCGAAGGCATTGACCAACGCATCCGTGTCCTGCGCGCCGATCACGAGCAGCCGGCGATTCAGGAGGAAGCCCGGCACCCCGGCAATACCGCTGGACCGGACCTGCGCCTCGCGCGACAGGACAATCTGTCGCACGCTCTCGTCAACTGTCACTCGATCGATATCCTCGGGCAACAGGCCGTGACGTCCGCCGAGTTCGACAAGAATCTCCAGGTTGCCGATATCCTCGCCACGCCGGAAAAACGCCGTCATGAGCTCCTCGGCGAGCGCACTTTGGTCCTTGCGCTGAGTCTCCGCAAGGTACATGAGCTGGTGAGCACGGAGCGTATTCGGCACGTGCTCGATCCGGTCGAATCGGAAGTCGATGTCTTCCTGACACGCGTCGGCTGCAAGCTGTTGGAGAACGGGCTCGACGTTGGCCGGGCTGCCGAACCGCATCGACAGGTAATCGTGCAGCGACATCCCTTCCTCGGGCATGTCGGGATTCAGCTGGTAGGGATACCAGCTGATATCGCTCGGCCCCTGCACCGCCTGCATCGCCTGATCGAAGCGCCGCTTGCCGATATAACAAAATGGACAAACCAGGTCCGCGATGACTTCCACATGCAGCGCGGCCGCAGGCGAGGGCCCCTGGTCCGGACCGGCGCCCCTGGTTCTCACAAGATGGGATAGTAATTCGCTCATCTGATTTCCTTCTCCATGCCAGCAGAGGTGGTGGTGTCCATCCTGATATCAAGCTTACCTGGGTAGCCTTAATCGGGCCTTAACCGGTTAGAACGGCGAAATCAGCGATAATTCCTGGAACTTTCGCGAAGTTCGACGAATTTACCGGCTGCTGGAGGTCATGGGGCTAGCGTCGCGGCCCAAACAGCCGGGCCATGCCGCGCTGCCAGGCAAACCAGGCGATCGAGCCAGAAATCAGGAAATTCACCAGTTCGGCCATGCCGGGAAAGCCCGCGCCGGTCTCGAGCATTTGTTCACTCACAAGCACCGAGCGCAGCGCAACGCTGAAGATCAACGTGACCAGGGTAGCCAGGGACTCGACGACACCGACCGCCGTTGACCATTCGGGCCGCCAGAGCGTCAGTCCGAGACAGCCGAATATCACGAGGTAATAGCCTGCCTTCAGATCCGGAAAACCCTGCAGGCCGGCGACGCGAACGTTGACGCCGAAGCCGTAATCGAGCATCAGGAATACGATCGTGGCCGCATAATACGCCTGCATAACGCGGCGCGACCCGAGATTCGGCGCTGCTGACATGACACCGGTTCCGTAACAAGATGTTGCAGTAAAACCCAGGCGCGCCGAAATGTGCAATATTCTCCCGTCAGACCCGGTCTACTGAGTACGAAGACCAACCAGGAGAGAGCGTTGCTGATCCGCAAACCTTCAGATATCCGCCCATCGGAGATTACGAGCAGGGACAATTATCTCAACCGCCGGCAGTTCATGTCGGCAGGGCTTGCTGCCGGCAGCATTGCGCTTGCTCCGCCGGCGCTTACGGCCGTAGTGCCGCGAGCGGAGTTTGCAAAAATTCCCGACGTGCAGAATAGCGAGTTCAGCACCGACGAAACTCCGACCAGCTACGACGACATCACTACGTACAACAATTTTTGGGAATTCGGCACGGCCAAGGACGACCCGGCGAAGCATTCAACGGGCTTCGAGCCGCGGCCCTGGCGCATTACGGTTGACGGGCATGCCGAGAAGACAGGCTCGTTCCACTTTGACGATTTTATGAAGCCATTCGACCTGGAGGAGCGCATCTACCGAATGCGCTGCGTCGAAGCCTGGTCGATGATTATCCCGTGGGTGGGCGTATCGCTGGCCGACGTCGTCAAGCATTTCCGGCCAACATCGAAGGCGAAGTACGTTGCATTCGAGACGCTTCACGATCCCGTGCGCATGCCCGGTCAGCGGAGGGACGTACTGGAGTGGCCGTATCGCGAAGGCCTGACCATTGCGGAAGCGACGAATCCCTTGCCTATCCTTGCAGTCGGCCTTTATGGCGAGGCGCTGCCCAACCCCAATGGCGCGCCGATCCGGCTCGTCGTGCCCTGGAAGTACGGTTTCAAGGGCATCAAGAGCATCGTGCGCATCAGTTTCGTCGAGGAACAGCCGCAAACCAGCTGGAACATGTCGCAGCCCTGGGAATACGGCTTCCACGCCAACGTCAATCCCGAAGTCGATCATCCCCGCTGGAGCCAGGCGCGCGAGCGGCGCATCGGCAGTGGGCGTTTTGCCAGCAAGCAGCCGACGCTGATGTTCAACGGTTACGGCGAGCACGTGGCGCACCTCTACAAGGGCCTCGACCTGCGCAAGAACTACTGAGACTTGGACACACTCAAGCAGATCCGCTTCGTCTGGAAGCCCGTCGTCTTCCTGCTGTGCCTCGTACCGGCACTGCTGCTGCTTGGCGATACATTCGAGATTACCGGCGCGCTTGGCGCCAATCCCGTGGAAGAGATTCAGGATCGGCTGGGCAACTGGGGGCTGCGTTTCATCTTGATCGCGCTCGCGGTGACGCCGCTGCGGCGAATCACGGGTTGGAACGGGCTGCAGCGATTCCGGCGCATGCTGGGGCTGTACGCGTTCTTTTATACGTTGCTGCACTTCCTGGCCTGGTTGTTCCTCGATCAGGGCATGCTGTTGTCGGCAATCCTCGAGGACATCGTAAAGCGACCATTCATCACCATCGGATTTGCGGCCTTGCTGATTCTCACCGCGATGGCGGCAACGTCGACAAACGGCATGCGACGTCGACTGGGCAGGCGCTGGCAGCAACTGCACTATGGCGCCTATGTCGTGGGCATACTCGGCGTCTGGCACTACTGGTGGCAGGTGAAGAAGGACATACGCGAACCGCTGATATACGCCGTCATCCTCGCGCTGTTGCTCGGGCTGCGTCTCTGGTTTCGTTACCGGAAATCATCACAGCGCCAGCGCAAGCCGAAACACACCGAAACGCTGGAAACCCGGTCTGGCAAGCCTTGAAAGCGCCACCGCCGCCATCATTTCTGCAGTCTGATTGAATCTCGGAGTACCAGCTATGTTCAAACGCGTAATGCTGTTCATTGCCACCAACCTGGCCGTCGTGCTCGTGCTGAGCATCGTGCTGCGGTTGCTGGGCGTTGACCGCATCCTCGACGAAAGCGGCGCCGGCATCAATTACGAAGCCCTGCTGGTGCTGTCGCTGGTTATTGGCTTTGGCGGCTCGTTCATATCGCTTGCCATGTCCAAGTGGCTGGCGAAGCGATCAACGGGGGCGCGAGTAATCACGCAGCCGCAGAACTCGGCCGAATCCTGGCTCGTCGCGACGGTCGAACGGCAGGCGCGTGAGGCCGGCATCGAGACGCCCGAAGTGGCCGTCTACGATGCGCCGGACATGAACGCGTTCGCGACCGGCGCCCGCCGTAATGCGGCCCTGGTGGCGGTCAGCACGGGACTGCTGCGCGGCATGCCGAAGGAAGAAGTCGAGGCGGTCCTGGCACATGAAATCTCGCACGTGGCCAACGGCGACATGGTAACGCTGACGCTCGTACAGGGCGTCGTAAATACCTTCGTGATCTTCCTGTCGCGCATCGTCGGTCATTTCGTGGACCGGGTCATACTGCGCAATGAGTCGGGCTATGGTCTCGGTTACTTCGGCGCGGTCATTGCGGCTCAGCTCGTGCTCGGCATCCTTGCCAGCACCATCGTGATGTGGGTCTCCCGCCAGCGCGAATTCCACGCGGACGCGGGCTCCGCGAAGCTCAATGGGCGCGAACCGATGATCCGGGCGCTGCAGCGGCTCGAGTCCAACGTGCCGTCGCAGCTACCCAAGGAAATGCAGGCCTTCGGCATCTCGGGCGGCAAGAGCGCGATGATGAAGCTCTTCATGAGCCACCCGCCGATCCCCGAGCGCATAAAAGCGCTGCAGCGGGCCTGAAACTCCCACGACCAGTCGAACCAAAGCCGGGCAATGCCCGGCTTTTTTTCGCTTTTATTGTCGCCACCTGGACCAACTCCACGCGGACAAGATGCTGCGAATTAGACTCATTCAAGATGAGTTAGACGAATTGACAGTAGCGAAGGCCGTAGCTCGCGCCTAGTCTTTATTGGTTAGGCGCCTGACAACATAGAGAGCGCGTGCGAATGGAATGCGATCTGCTGCACGGTTTCCGCCTTGGCGAGTGGCGCGTTTACCCGGAACGCAACTGTATCGTCTCGGACGGCAGGGAATTGCACCTTGAAGGCAAGATCATGGCCGTGCTCGTCTACCTGTGCGGCAAACCGCGGCAAGTCGTCCCGAAGTTCGAGTTGCTCGACAAGGTTTGGCCCAACCAGGCGGTTGCCGAAGGAGTGCTGACGCGAGCCGTGTACGAATTGCGGCGGATGCTCGACGACGATGCCGGCAAGCCGCGATATATCGAAAATGTTCCGCGCCTCGGCTACCGCCTCCTCGAACGGCCGCAGGTTCTGGACAGCGTAGTCAACCGGCCTTCGCGCCGCATGCGCAGGCGGTTGAAAACAGTTTCTGCTACCGCGATGGTACTTGCCGCCACGATGCTGGCCTACCAGCTTCTGACCGGCTACTCGGGGTCGCCGCGCATCCGTTCCGTCGCCGTCCTGCCGCTGGTCAACATGACTGGCGACAGCGACAAGAGCTACATCAGTGATGGCCTTACGGAAGAAATCATACATGTCATCGCGCAACAGCCGGCGCTCAGCGTGTCCGCGCGTACCTCGTCATTTGCGCTCCGCAATCAGGGGCTGACTGCCGAAGAGATAGGCCAAAGGCTCGGCGTAGACAGCATTATTGAGGGTAGCGTGCGAAATGAACGCGGGGTGATGCGCGTAACGGTGCAGCTGATCGAGACACAATCGGGAGCCCACAGGGGATCGGTATCACTGGACGTCGCCGACGGCACTCTGTTCGCTGCACAGTCGCGACTATCAGAAATCGTCATTCGCATGCTCGGGGGTGCGGGTGCAGACGTGCAGTCGATGCCGGTCAGTGCATCGTCGACGGACCAAATCGAGGTCTATGAACTATATCTCCGAGGCAGAGCCGCCCTCCAGACCCGGTCAGCGGAGTCCCTGCGCGCTGCGCGGGAGTTTCTGCTGGAAGCCGTTCACCTCGACGACGATTTCGCGCCCGCCCATGCAAGCCTTGCGCAGCTCCACCTTGTCGCACGCGCCTATCTCGGTATCGGCATCGCAGAGACCCGCGACCTCGCCGAAGCCTCGATACGCAAAGCCCTTGCTCATGATCCCAATAACGTAGAGGCGCTCGTCGTGTCGGCGGCGCTTACCGCAGATGCTGGAAACTTCCCGGAATCTCTACGGTTATTCGACCGCGCCATCGAGCTGCAACCCAGTCATGCGATTGGTCATCTCTGGCGCGGCGAGGTTCTCCACACCCTTGGATACCTGCAAGCCGGCCGGAAGAGTATCGAGACAGCCGTCCGGCTGGACCCGCTTGCAGGTTCGACGAACACGGTCATGGCTAAAGCACTTTCATTTTATCCCGATGACGAGCGGATGCTGACCTTGACGAAGCACGCCCAGGTGCTAGACGCTCGTCTCGCGCCAAAGTTTCTTACGCTTCATTATTTTCGGGAAGGGGACCTGCAGGCTTTCGCGCAGGAGCTCGTTAATTACAACGACGTGCTCGGCATTCACCCCGAGGCGACCGAGCTTCTGATACAGGCTGCGAACGACGAAATCGATCGGGACTCGCTGGCGGATCAACTGAAGCCGTATGCGATCCGGCGCAACAACTATTTCGCTCGCGAGTTCGCAATGCTGGGCTTGCACTCGGAAGCGCTCGACGCCCTGTTGCGCTGGCCGAGTCACGAGGGCAGCTTCATCGACGATATGTGGCTCCCCGAATTCAGGGAGGTGCGCGCCCTCCCCGGTTTTCCCGAACTGATCCGGCAGATGGGCCTGGACGAATACTGGCACACCCATGGCCCACCCGACGCCTGCAAT
>Ga0224504_10000196_pt1 | contig 26379 bp, 27 predicted proteins | sample SF_Oct11_sed_USG_3_FD_170160 | JGI IMG/M metagenome (GOLD analysis project Ga0224504, IMG submission 170160) | Sediment microbial communities from San Francisco Bay, California, United States - SF_Oct11_sed_USGS_24 | ecosystem: Environmental > Aquatic > Marine > Sediment | place: USA...
GGTCGCGATCGCCTAGATCGAGGGCAATTTCGCCGAGCAGGTGAGCCGTCGCCTGCCGCAGGACGCCCCGGGCTTCTACTTCATCGACATTCAACCGGACCAGGTCGCCGCCTTCGACCGGACCGTCGAGGCGGTGCCCGGGGTGCGCGAGCTGCGCCGGGTACCCATGCTGAGAGGCCGCATCACCGCAGTCAACGGCACGCCGAGCGAAGAGCTCGAGATCCCGTCCGAAGTCGAATGGGTGTTTCGCGGCGACCGCGGCCTGACCTGGACACGCGAACCCCTGGCCGGGGCCGAGCTGACCGCCGGCGAGTGGTGGCCGGCCGATTACGACGGGCCGCCGCTGATCTCGCTGGACAACGGGGTCGGAGAGGCCTTGGGCCTGGCACCGGGAGACCGGCTGACCGTCAACATCCTGGGACGCGATGTCGAGGTGACGATCGCCAACCTCCGGGTCATCGACTGGTCGAACCTGACCATCAATTTCGTCCTGGTCTTTTCGCCCGGTCTGCTGGAACGCGCGCCGCAGACCCAGATCGCCACGGTCAAGGCCGACCCGGAGGCCGAGGCCCTGGTCGAGCGGGCGGTCACGGACCGCTTCGCCAACGTCTCGGCGATCCGGGTCAAGGAGGCGCTGCGGGCGGTCGCCGAGCTGATGGCGCACATCGCAGCGGCCGTGCGGGCGACGGCCAGCGTGGCCCTTCTCGCCGGCGTGCTGGTGCTGGCCGGCGCGGTCGCCGCGGGACACCACAGGCGGGTCTACGACGCCGTGGTCCTCAAGGTCCTGGGCGCGACCCGGCGCGACATCGGCCAGGCCTTTCTCATGGAGTACGGTCTGCTGGGCTTGGCCACGGCGTTCATCGCCGGGCTGCTGGGCACCCTCGCGGCCTATCTCGTCCTGACGGAGGTCATGCACATGACCTTCGCCTTCCTGCCCGGCGCGGTTATCTGGACGGCCTTGATCGCGACCGGGATCACGCTGGCGCTGGGTTTCGCCGGCACCTGGCGGGCCTTGTCCCAGAAGGCGGCCCCGCTGCTGCGCAACGAGTGATTAACCGGGCGGCATTACAATCCGCCAATGTGGCAGGAATCGTTGCGAATGCTTATTGATTCGCGCGGTTCATGCTACAATATTACTCCTGTTATTCGCTAACTGAGGCAGCTAGAGGGCTATCATGGCAATCGGACCCGATCGCAGAACAATGACCCCCGCACAGACGCGTGCGGCCGAAATCGACGTCGGCCTGCGCAGCTATATGCTGCGGGTCTACAACTACATGTCGCTGGGCGTCGCCTTTACCGGCATCGTCTCGTTGTTGGTGGCCATGAATCCCGCGGTCATGCAGGCCGTCGTGGGCGGGCCCTTCGTTTTCGTGCTTATCATCGGTGTCCTGGGCTTGGGCTGGTTTGCGCCCCGGCTCATGATGTCGGGCAGCGTGGTCACCGCACAGGCCTGCTTCTGGGTCTATGCGGGGCTGTGGGGTGCGCTGATCGCGCCCTACTTCTACATCTACACCGGCGATTCCATTGCCCGGGTGTTTTTCATCAGCGCCGGCGCGTTCGCCGGCCTGAGCCTCTTCGGCTACACCACCAAGCGCAATCTGGCGCCCCTGGGAGCTTTCTTCACCATGGCTTTCATCGGTGTGATCATCGCGCTGTTCGTCAACTTCTTGCTGGTACAGAGTGCCGGATTCGACCTCTTGATCTCCGTCATCGCGGTGCTCCTCTTCGCGGGAGTGACGGCCTACTACACGCAGATGATCAAGGGCATGTATGCCGAGGCCGATGCCGGCGACGTGGCGACCCGCAAGGCGATCTTCGGTGCCTTTGCGCTCTACGGTGCCTTCATCGGACTGTTCATCTATCTTCTGCACATCTTCGGTGTCATGCGCGACTAGACAGACGCGAGCCGCCTTTTCGCAAACGGCCCGGGAGCCTGCTCCCGGGCCGTTTGTTTTTTTGGGCCGCCTAGATCGTGCGGCCGCCGTCGACCGGCAGGCAGACGCCGGTCAGGAACTCGCCCTCGTCGGCGGCCAGGTAGAGCACGGCGTTGGCGATGTCCTCGGGCCGGGACATGCGGCCGAGCGGAACCGACTCAATGAACTTCTCCCGGAGCTCCGGCGTGTCCGGCTGGCCCATGAAAGTCTCCAGCATGCCCGTCGCGCCGATCACGGGGCAGACCGCGTTGACCCGGATCCGGTCGGGCGCGAGTTCCAGCGCCATGGACTTGGTGATCGTGTTGACCGCGCCCTTCGAGCCGTTGTACCAGGTCAGCCCCGGACGCGGCCGGAGTGCGGCGGTGGACGAGGTGTTGACGATGCAACCGTGGCCCTGCTTGCGGAACAGCGGCACGACCTTGAGGGCCGCCAGGTAGATCGCCTTGACGTTGACCGCGTAGGTGCGGTCGAACTCCGCCTCGCTGACCTCGACCATGGACTGGTTGACGTGGCTGTAGCCGGCGTTGTTGACCAGGATGTCGAGCCTGCCGAAGGCGCTTACCGCGGTCTCGACCATCGCCTTGACCTCGCCCGGCCGGGTTACGTCGGCATGCACGAAGACGGCCTCGCCGCCGTCCCCCCCGATCTGCTCGGTCACCCTCTGCCCGCCCTCGTCGTTGATATCCGCGACCACGACGGCCGCCCCCTCGCGCGCGAAGCATTTGGCGATTCCCTCGCCGAAGCCCGATCCGGCGCCGGTCACCAGCGCCGCCTTGTCCTTCAGCCGCATGGTCCCCCCTCCACCCCGCATCGGGGCCCTTGGTTTCAGCCGTGCTGCAGCACCACGGTCTTCAGCACGCTGAAGCCGTACAGCGCCTCGAAGCCCTTCTCGCGGCCGTAGCCGCTTTTCTTGACGCCGCCGAACGGCAGCTCGACGCCACCGCCGGCGCCATAGTTGTTGACGAAGACCTGGCCCGAGCGCAGGGCGCGGGCGAGGCGCATCTGCCGGCCGCCGTCGCGGGTCCAGACCCCGGCGACCAGGCCGTAGTCCGTGCCGTTGGCGAGCTTCACCGCCTCGGCCTCGTCGCGGAACGGCAACACCGCCAGCACCGGCCCGAAGACCTCCTCCTGGGCGAGCGGATGGTCCGGCGGCACGTCGACGAATAGCTGCGGCGCCACGAAATAGCCGCCCGGGGCCGCGTTGGCCGCGATCCGGCCCTGGGCCGCGGGCCGCAGGCCGTCACCGGCCGCGCGCGCGAGATAGTTCTCGATCCGATCCCGCTGAGTCTCGCTGATCATGGGGCCGCAGTCGAGGTCGGCATCCCAGGGCCCGGCCTCGAGCCCGGCGAAGCGCTCGGACAGGCGGCCGACGACCTCGTCGTAGACCGGGCGCTCGACCAGCACGCGGCTGCCGGCGGAACAGGTCTGGCCGCCGTTCTGCACGATGGCCTTGGTCAGCACCGGCACGGCGTCGTCCAGGTCGGCGTCGGCGAAGACGATCTGCGGTGACTTGCCGCCGAGCTCCAGGGTCACCGGACAGTGGTGGCCGGCCGCCGCCGCCGCCACGCGGCTGCCGGTCTCGGGCGAACCGGTAAAGGACACGTGGTCGATGCCCGGATGGCCGGCCAGCGCCGCACCGGCCTCCTCGCCAAGACCGGTGACCAGGTTGATGGCCCCTGCCGGAAAGCCGACCTCCAGCGCCAGCTGGCCGATGCGCAGAATCGAGAGGCAGGCGTCCTCCGCCGGTTTGACCACCACTGCGTTGCCCATGGCGAGCGCCGCGCCGATCGAGCGGCCGGCGATCTGCGCCGGATAGTTCCACGGAACGATGTGGCCGGTCACGCCGTGCGGTTCGCGCAAGGTCAGGACGGTCATGCCGGCCTGATAGGGCAGGGTTTGCCCATGCACCTTGTCGGCGGCGCCTGCGTAGAATTCGAAGTAGCGCGCCGCGGCGACGATGTCGGCGCGGCCCTGGGCCAGCGGCTTGCCGGTGTCGCGGGCTTCCAGCGCAGCGAGCGAATCGCCGTCCTCGAGGATCGCCGCGCTCAGTCTGGCAAGCAGCCGGCCCCGCTCGGCCGCGGTCATACGTCCCCAGGGACCCTCCAGCGCGGCGTGGGCGGCGTCCACCGCCGCGTCCACATCCTCGGCCGTGCCCCGCGCCAAGGCGCCGAAGGCGCCGCCGTCGCTGGGATCGATGACCGGCAGGCTTTCCCCGCCCAGGGGCGGCCGCCACTCGCCGCCGATCAGCACCTGCGCCTCCGGCATGCCCAGACCCTCCCGTCGCCGCAACCACTATGGAGACTAGCGCAGGCAACGCGAAGGGCGCAAAGCCAAAGCAGAGCGCCGGCGGGCGCGTCGGCGGCTCGATCAGTCGGCCGCCGGCCGCAGGTCCGTCAGTTGATCCATGTCCTTCCGGCGCAGGCGGGCCTCCAGCGCGGCCAGCTTCGGTTCGATCGCGGAACCGAGGTGGATCTGCGGCTGCGATGGCGTGCGGCCCTCGCGCTTTTCCCGCTCCGCGATCGAGTCTCTGGCGTCGTAGAAAGCCTCGACGAAGGAAAATCCCTGGCGCAGCCGCTCGTTGAAATAGGCCCTTCCGAAGTAAGTGAAATCATTCTGATTGCTGCAGCCGAAAGAGTTACGGTCTGCGCGCGCAGCGGTCATGATCAGCGTGTTCTCGTCCTTCAAGACGTCGATGAATCCGCCCGAATAGCACGCCGAGACCACCAGGATCCGCCACTTGATACCCGAGAGGTCGAGGATTTCCTTCAGCTTCGCCGCCGATAGGCCGTTCAGGCGCAGCGGCCAGAAGCGCGTCGAAAGCACATGATTGCGCGACCCGTGCGACGTCAGGAAGACGAACACCATGTCCTCGTCGCGATCGATGCGCCGGGCTATGCCGCCCAGCGCCCGGCGAAGGTTGCTGGCGCTGGCCAGGGGTAGCTCTTCGACGGTCGACCGGTTGTTTATCAGCATGACCGACCGCTCCTTGGTGTCGAAGCGCTCGTCGAACAGCGTTCTGACGAACCGCACCTCCTTCATGAACACATCCTGATAGGCGGAGCCGCCGAAACCCACGAAATAGAGGTCAGTGACCCCAGCGCGCTGGGATGCCAGGGACTCGGTCACGCGATCGAGCAGGTCCCGCTGGGCATCGTAGGTGTCCTCGACGTTTATCCGGGCGTAATCCGGTGACTCGTCCTCGGCTGCGGCGCTGTACCAGAGCCGTTCTTCGGGCAAGACGAATTGTAGGCCGGTGTTACAAACGGCAAAAGCCAGGGCAAGCGCCACGGCCCGACCTATGCCTGAACCGTAGAGCAGTCCAACCACGCGAAAAAACCACGGCTGGCAGCCAGACGGCCCAGACGAGAAACAAGTTCGCGGCGGCCAAGTAGGACAAGTAGTAAATGGTGTTCGGCTGCAAAGTCGCTGTACCAACGCAAGAGGGCGACGACGGACAGTACGAGCGGGCCGACCGACGCCATGAGCACCAACAGTGCGCCGGCGGTCGACGGAGCCCCTTGGATGCGCGCCACTAGATAGACGCTGAACAGAAAGAGCAGATAGACGCTCGCAGTGTGGCTGAGGCCGTAGAAATTGAATTCACGTTCCGGGGCGGTGATGAAGAAGCTGTAGCCGAGCCAAAGGGCGAAGCTTGCAAGAAGCAGCAGGACCGCCTGGTCGATGCTGAGTCTGAAGGAGTCGCGCCGAACCGGGAGCATCAGAGCGAGCCGGAAACCTGCGATCATGTTGCCGGCCACGTCGCGCAGATGGTTCATGTCGCTCGACCTTCAGCAAATTCGTATGAACAGGAATGGCATCTACTATCGCGCGAAATCCATTAAGATCCAGTTGCCCGGGCGTGCGGGCACATGGACTGCCGCACGTCTGGCCTGTCTGATATGCGGAACAGAATCAGACGCTTACGTAATGACGGCGCCGGGGCGGCTTTTTCCCGCCCCGGCGCCGCCGACAGCTGCTCTGAACAAGTGTCCGTCTCGTGCCCTGAAATACGGTTGGTACGATCGGGTGTGGTTGCCACTATGTGGCGTGGCCTCTTAAGAAACCCTTGCCGGAACTGTCAGCGGGACCGCCACCGCCGCTCGAGCAGAGGCCAGGACAGCTCGGCCAGGACGGAGCCGCAGACCACGACGATTGCCGCGACCTGCACCCACGTGATCGACTGGCCCAGGATGGCCAGCGCCAGGACCGCGGTGATCACCGGCTTGAGGAAGAAGAGGTAGCTGCCGCGGGTGATGTCCGGCACGGCGGCCAGCCCCGCGAGCCAGAAGAGCTGCGTCACGGTGGTGTTCCACAGGGCCAGCGTGAGCAGCGACCAGGCCGCGACCGGCGGCTTGTCGAAGAGCGTCGCAGGGTCGACCCAGACGCCCCAGGCCACGCCGACGATGAGCCAGAGGCCAACGGCGCCGATCGACATGGAGACCGTCGTGATGCGGATCGCGCCATGCTTGACGATGAGCGGCTTCGCCAGCACCGCATAGGCCGAACCGGTGGCCGCGCAGATCAGGGTCAGGCCGAGCCCGGCAAGCGAGCGGTTGGCACCCGCCAGTTGCGCCAGGTAGCCGTCGGTCAGCAGCAGCGCCACCCCGAGAATCGCGCAGGCGCCGCTGATCAGCTTCGGGATGCCGATGGGCATGCGATAGACCACAAGGTTGGTCAGGCCGACGAAGATCGGCATGGTCGTGACCAGCGTGCCGACCTGGACGATCGAGGCGTAGTCGAGCGCCCAGTGGAACGCCAGGTAGGGCACGCTGACCCCGCCCAGCGACAAGAGCAGCAAGCGCAGGCCGTCCTGCCTGAGCGGCGTCAGGAGGTCGCGGGTCGCCTTGCGGGACAGCGCGACCACGAGCAGCCCGGCCCCGCCCAGGACGTAGCGCCAGACCGAGACCTCCGGCCCGGCGACGCCGGACAGCACGGCGAAGAACTCGCTGGAGGCGTGGCCCGTCACGCCGATGAAGACCGCGAAGTAGGCCAGCGTCGGGGTCATGCGCATCGGAGTCACAGGCCCTTCGCGAAGTCGAGCAGCGCCCGAACGGTCTCGGCCGGACGCTCGAGCGGGATCAGGTGGCCGGCATCGTCCAGCGTTATTTGGCGCGCCCTGGGCAAGCGGGCGCCCAGCGACGCCAGCGCCGAGGCCTCGTAGAACACGCGGTCCTGCAGGCCGGTCATGACCAGCACCGGCAAGTCGAGCCGCTCGTAAGGCAGGTCCCAATCGGCCTCGGCGGCCCAGGTCAGGAGGTTCATGTGGCCGTGAGCGGGGTCGAGCGGCTCGTAGGGGGCCTCGCCGAGGCAAGTCGAACGCAATGCCGTGAGCTTCTCCTCGTTCACCAGCAGCGGCAGATAGAGGTCCATCAGGAGCTGAAGGCCCCCGGTGCGCGCCGCCCGCGCCATGCCCTGGTTGATCCAGTCGAGCCGCGGTCCCGGACGCCGCAGCGTGTTGATCAGCACCAGCCCCTCGGCCGCAGCCCCTTGGAGCCAGGCCCGGGCGGCGAAGAGGCCGCCGATCGAAAGGCCGACCAGGATCGGCCGCGGCGGCGCGACGGCATCCAACAGACGGACCAGGTCGCCGGCGACGAGCCCGTCATCGAGCCGGGCGCCGGGGCTGAAGGGGCTGTCCTGCTGGCCGCGCAGGTTGTAGGCGAGGGTGCCATAGCCGAGGGCCCGCAGGGCGGGACCGATCTCGGCCTGCCACATCCCGGTGTTGCCGGTCAGCGCGTTGACGAAGACGAAGCTTTGGCTGGCCTCGCCCGGCGGATCGTATTTGTAGTGAAGGCCGTCGCCGGGGCCGAGCGTCAAGAAGGCCATGATTCACCTTGATCGGACGAGGGGCCGGGAGACGGCCCGCCGCCGCATTATCCGCACGAATTCGAACTGCTTGACAAGGGCTCCGACAGCGGCGCCCCGGCGGGGGCGTCAGCCGGGCACGAAGCGCTCGTCCAGCACGATGTCGAAGCGTCCGGCGAGCGCGCCCGGCTCGACCTCGGATGCCGGCTCCAGCGCGACGATCAGGCGGGCCCGGGCCAAGGGGTCGCGGACCCGGTTGAGGATGCCGTCGCGGGCATTGAGCGCTTCGCCGGCCACGTACATCTGCGTGGTCAGCCCTTCGATCCCCCGTCCCGAGATCGCGAAATGGATGTGCGGCGCCCGCCCGGGGTAGGGAACCGGCTTGATGGTGCGAAACCGAAAGGCGCCATCTTCGCCGACTGCCATGCGGCCATAGCCCTGGAAGTTCGGGTCGGCCCGGCCGCCGCGGTCGCCCGGATGGTGATAGCGCCCGAAGGCGTCGCACTGCCAGATCTCGACCCGGGCGCCGGCCAGCGGCCGGCCGGCGGCGTCGAGCACCCGGCCGAAGACATGGGTGACGGCGCCCGATGCCGCTTGGCCGCGGCCGGCCACCTGCACCAGGTCGGTGTCCGAGTCGAGCGGCAGGCGGAGCGGATAGAACGGCCCGGGGGTCTGCCGGGGTGTCGGCATCAAGGCCGCCGACAGACTTTTCGGCAGCACTGCGCCGGCGCCGGCGGCCAGACCGGCCGCGAGCAGCCGGCGCCGTTGCAGCGAACGGGACCGAACCATGCGTCGCCTCCTCCAGGTCTTGTCGACAGGAACAGGATATAGGTCGGCCGGATACGGATAACCAGTCGCGCCATGTCCCCCGCGCGTGACGGGATCCGGCGGCGGTCCGATGGAACGGCTACAGGACGATCACGAGGGTGATGGCCAGGACGCAGGCCATGCTCGTGGCGGCAAAGCTGTCGCGCAGGTCGGGTACGGGCCCCTCCCGCGCGCCGCTCGCAACGCCGAAATCCGCCGGCTCCAGCCGCCCGGCCGCCGCTTCGGCCAGGACTTGGCGCGTGAAATGTCGCACGTAACCGGGTACGAACCGTTTGAAGAGATAGGTCACGAAGGCCGGCTCGAGCCACCGGTCGTCGGGTTCCATGCCGTGCCAGTTTCGCCAGGCGACCCGAAACAATTCGAAGTCAAGGATGTCCAAGGCGGCCTTGGCTTCAGTTACGAGATCGTCGTCACTCAAGCCCTCGACGGCTCGAGAGGGGTCGAATTGCGATAGGTTTGGTTTCATCCCGAAAGCGCTCCTCTTGTCGCTGCGATGGCCTTCGGGCGTCTCCGTTCTGGTCAACCAACTTTAGGCCCACTGGCGTGATGTTCGAAGCTCGCGCAAAATCGATCCTACCGGTGGCAGGCAAAGGAACGGTAAATTTCGACTCCCCCTGCGGCAAGATCGTGCCATTTGAGCTAGACTGGCAACGCCACATCGACGGCATCCAGAAAGAGAGAGGTGCAATGTCCGCTTTCCTCATCGCTCATCTGAACGTTACCGACCCGACAGCTTTCGAGGACTACCGGGCCGCGGTTCCCGATGTGATCGCGCGTTTCGGCGGCCGGTATCTTGTGCGCGGCGGGGCCGTGGAGGTCCTGGAGGGGGAGTGGCGGGTGCCGCGCCTGGTGATTCTGGCCTTCGACAGCATGGACCGGGCCAAGCAATTCTACCACTCGACGGAATATCAGGAGATCCTGCCGCTCCGCCTCGCCGCGGCCAAGGGTGACGTCGTTCTGATCGAGGGCGCCTCCGGCGCCCCATGAGTGCGTGGCCTTCAGCCGCGCACGGCTTCCTTGGGGCGGCAAGCCCGTGCCGCGGCAATCCTTGAAACGACGGGTGAAGCGCCACAAGTGCTGGAGCAGGCCAAATCTATGGTATGGCTCGAACGAGGTGGCTATCCTGTCTTGACATGAGCTCGGAGACCATCGGCGATATCGACGGCCACGCTTCGGGCGCGCGGGACACGGCCCAGCGGGAAGCGCGGCTGGCGCGTTTGAGCCTGCGCTACAACGACATGCTGCGCTCGGCCGTCGGCTGGCTGTGGGAAACCGACGCGCGGCTGAACCTGACCTATGTTTCGCCGCCGATCGCGACCACCCTGGGCGTTCCGGCGCAGATGCTTATCGGGCGCAACCTGCTCCACCTGTTCGGCCTCGAGGAGGGCGAGCGTGCCAGTGGGCGCATGGCCGCGGCCATCGCCGCGCGCCGCTCGTTTCGCGACGAGCACTTCGTGCTCGATATGGGCGAAGGCCTCAGGACGAGCTACCGGGTCACCGGCGTTCCCTATTACAACGAGACCGCCGGTCGCTTCGCCGGGTATCGCGGAACCGGCACGGCGATTCCCGAGTCGCTCGATGCCACCACAGACGACGCCGAGACCGCCGGGCAGCTCTTGGAAATGCTCGAGGCCGCCCTGGTGCAGAAGGACCAGCTCGAATGGGAGATCTCCAAGGCCGGGGACGAATCGCTTCAAATCCGTCTGGCCGGAATCGCGCACGAACTGCGCACGCCGCTCAATGCCATCATCGGCTTCGCCGAAGTGATCAAGGAACGCCAACTGGGTGACGACTGGAAACGCTACCAGGACTATGCACGCAACATCCACGAGAGCGGACTGCACCTGCTCGAGGTGATCAACGACCTGATCGACCTCGCCAGGATCGATAGCGAGCACAAGAGCCTGCAAGCCGAGCGGCTGGACGTGGAGCCGATCGTCGCCAGCGCGCTGCGCATGCTGGAAGACAAGGCGCAGGAAGCAGAGGTGCTTCTGGTCAACGGTTTGGCGCCCGGCACACCCTGGGTGAACGGCGAGCGCCACGCATTGCGGCAGATCCTGCTGAATCTGCTTACCAATGCAATCAAGTTCACGCCGGCCGGGGGCACGGTCGGTGTCGAGTGGCAGGCTCCCGACATGGCAGCACTTGAGCTTATCGTCTGGGATACCGGTGTCGGGATCGACCCGAAGGACCAGGAGCGGGTCTTCGAGAGATCCTACCGGGCACCCCAAAAGAACCTCGAGCGGCCGGGCAGCGGCCTCGGCCTGTCGATCTCGCGCAACCTGGCCCGCGCGATGCGCGGCGACATCACCATCGAAAGCCGGCCCGGCGAGGGCTCGCGTGTAACGCTGCAATTGCCGCTCGACCCGGACCCGGGGAAACCCTAGCGAAATCTCGGCTGGAAGCGTCTGGCGCGGGTGACGGTCTTCTGCGACCGAATGACCGACGAATCCGCCCGGCAGGCTCTTCAGGAGAGGCAACGCGACCTCTGTCTGCCCGGCGTCATCGAACTGCCGCAGGGCTCGGCGGGAAGGGGCGAAGCCCCGGGACAACCAGGGGCCGCCGAGTAACGCGACCCGCTCGGGGCCGCATGAGCTGATGACACGGCCGGCAAGAACGCGTTATACTTAATTTATTCCTATGGCTAGGAAGGCTGTGAAGGGGAAGAGCTATGAAGGCTTTACTAATTCTTATTGTAACGGCGGGGACTGTTCAGGGTGCCTCCCTAGGTCCCGATCAGACGGTCCAGATCCGCGAAATCGAGTTCTCGTCCATCGAATCCTGCCGGCAGGCAGCGCAGCAGATGGTGAAGGGTGCGCACAGGGCCGACGACCGGGCACGGATTTTCTCGGTCGAGGAGTCGACCGGCAGGGTCCTGGTGCCGGCGCCTGTGATTATCGCCGAGTGTGTCAAGATCTGAAATCCCGGCCTTCGCTGAGCATCGAGGACCTTGCAGCGGCGGACCCGGTCACTGTGCGACCGGTCTGACGGCCAAGGCCGTGCGCCGGGCATCGGCCAGGAAGCAGTCGAAGATCTCGGCGACGGCCAGGTTCAGGGCCATGATCGAGGCGTCGACGCTGTCCGCCCCGCTGGGCCGCTCGACGGCGTAGCTCTGGAGCACCAACAAGCGGTCGCCGGCCAAGCCGATCAGGGCCAGCTCGAGCTCGACAACGACGCGGGGCGCGCCGCCGCCAAGCAGCCGCTCGAGACGCTTTATGCGACCTCTGACCTCGAAATCAGGCCGGACCCGCATGTCCGGCGTGACCACCGATTGGGCGATCCTGCCCTGCCGGAGATAGTCGACCAGCTGTCCCTGCAGCAACCGGGTCGGCGGATCGATCCAGTAATGGTAGTCGTGCTGCTGCATTTCGTGGGGTTGCCCCGAGGCACTGAACAGTAGAGGCCGTTCACGCAGAAGCCCGTCGGCCTCCAGGGGCGGCACCGAAATGACGCCGGGCAGACGCCGATCCGCCGACCCGGCCCGCGGGGCCGTTATCAGGATCCTGTAGTAGTGATCGCGCGGGAGCGGCGGGGCCGAGCCCAGGCAACCGGCGAGCGCCGCGGCGGCGAGCGTCAAGAGGACTAGCCGCATCATTGGACCACGCCGTTGCCGGTTTCGGGCTGGGACGAGACCTCCTCGCGCGGCGTGCCGTTCAGCAACAGGCCGGGGTTCTGCCTGATGAGCCGGCTGAACTCGTTCATATTGCGCGTCGCCCCTTCGAGATTGTGAACCAGCGTATCGATGTTCCGCGCTATGGCGCCCAGGGTGTACCGGGCATCCTGGAACGACAGGTGAACATCGTCCTGGTTGTCGGCCACCAGCCCGTCGAGGTTGGCAACCAGTTGCTCGATCTCGGCCACGCTCCTGCTCAGCTGCCGGCTGGCCGTCGCGAAATTCCGCGAGGTTTCCTCGGCGTTCCCCATGAGGCTTTCGACCGCGGCGGCGTTCTTGCCGGAGAGGACCTGCTGCAGCGTTGCAGCGCTCGAATCCAGCCGCGCGACCAAGTCAGCGGCCTGGTCGAGCAACGCCGGTACGCGGCGCTCGATCACCAGGGCAAGCGAATTCACGGTACCGAGCAATCGCGGCAAGTCTTCATTTAGCGTCTGGCCGGTGCGCTCCACGAGGTCCGCGATCCTGCCGAACAGCGGCCTGACGCCGTCGCGGCTCAGATCGCCGAGTTCTGCCGCGGCGCCGGCCATGGCGGCGAAGACGTCGCGCGGCGCCCCGGCCGGGATCTCGCCGCCGCTCGGGACGGCCGTCTCCGAGCGGCCGCCTTCTATATCCACGGTCTTGGCGGACAGGAAGTTCGTGCTGCCGATGCGTGCGATGCTGTCGACCGGGATCCGCCAGCCCTCGTCGATGCTGAGCTTCAGGCGAAAGCGCATGCGCGCGCCCTCCGCAAGTGGCGCGATCTCTTCGACCTGGCCGACGGGATAGCCGTGGTAGCGCACCTGGGTCCCGAAACTCACGTCGGCCACGTTGTCCAGAACCGTGAAATAGGCATCCCGCGCGCCCATCCGCCCGGCGAGCAGCGCGCCCGATATCACCGCCGCCAAGACCATGGCGGCGATGAACCCGCCGACGGCGACGTAGTTCAGGTCATGCTTCCGCATATCCTCACCAATGCCTGGCTCCTGGCCCGTTCCGCCCCGACGCCACTATGCCCCTCCCGCCAACCGGCGCAGGTACCCGGCCGCATCGACTTCGGGATCCTCCGGGCGGCGGTTCAGCAGATTCTGGATGCGCCGGCTCGGGTTTCCGCGCAGACCCTCGGCCGAATCGACGGCAAGCACACGGCCCCGGTCCAGGACCGTGATCCGGTCCGCGATCTTGAATGCGCTTTCCATCTCGTGGGTGACCACCACGATGGTCATGTCCATGGCCTGGCGCAGGCGGAGGATGAGATCGTCGAACGCGGCAGCGACAGCCGGGTCGAGTCCCGCCGAGGGTTCATCGAAGAACAACAGCTTGGGATCCAGCACTATGGCGCGCGCGACCGCGGCGCGCTTCAGCATTCCGCCCGACAGTTCCGACGGCATGAGATCGCCGACGCCGGCCAGGTCGACCACCTCCAGCTTCAAGCGCGCGATGATGTCCATGGTCGTCTCGTCCAGCTCGGCGTGTTCGCGCAACGGCAACTTCACGTTCTCGGCCACGGTCATCGAGCTGAACAGGGCTCCGCCCTGGAAGGCCACGCCCATCTGACGGCGCAGGCCGGTCAGCTCCAAGGGGTCGAGCCGGGACATATTCCGACCGAGTACGGTCAGGCTGCCGGCGCTCGGCACCTCGAGCCCGAGCAGATGGCGCAGGAGCGTACTCTTGCCCGATCCGCTGCCGCCCATGATCACCATGACCTCGCCCGCCTGCACGGTCAGGTTCACGTCGAACAGGACCTGCACCGATCCGTAGTGCGCGTCCAGATGGTGCACCTCAAGGACCGCGGCGCCGTCTGGCGCGGCTGGCGAACGGGGGCCGGGACGCCGGGATCCAGGTGCGCCCATCCTACTGGGTCACCACGAAGGCGAAGATCATATCGGTCACGACGATCGCCGAAATGCCCTGCACCACCGACCGCGTGGTGGCCCTGCCGACCCCTTCTGCGCCGCCCGCGACCAGCGAGCCGTTGACCACGCCGACCAGCACGATCAAAACGGCGAACAAGGTGCTCTTGCCCAGACCGTGCCAGAGGTCGCCGGGCGAGAGCACTGCGATGGTTCCCGAGAGATAGGCCGCCATGGAAAGGTCGAGCGCCGTCGACACGTAGAGGCCGGCGGCTGCCAGGGCCACGAGGTTCGCCCACATAGTCAGCACCGGAAGCATGACCACCAAGGCAAGCAGCGCAGGGGCGACCAGGAAGCGCACCGGATCGACGCCGATCACCTTGAGGGCATCGAGCTCCTGGTTGATCGACATCGTGGCGAGGCGCGCCGCCAGAGCGGAACCTGAGCGCCCGGCGACCAGGATGCCCATGATCAGGGGCGAGAACTCCCGCGTGACCGACAGGGCGATCCCCACGTGGGCCAGGGACTCCGCGCCGAACAGGCCCAGCGAATAGAGGCTTTGAATAGCCAGCATGAGACCTACCGTGGCCGAAAGCAGCGTAGCGATCGGCAACGCCAGAATACCCATCTCCGTCATCTGGGCCGCCACGGCGGCCAGGCGCACCGGCTGCCGCCAGCGCCGGCCGGCGAAGACCCAGCGCAGCGACTCGCCCAGCAGGGCGGCGGAATATCCGATCTCGTCCAAGCTCCGCACGGCGCCGCGGCCCAAATTCTCGATTCCTCGCAGCACGCTGAGGCGCCCCTTCGGGCCTAGGACGCCAGCGCCGCATCGAGATCGGGATGGATCGCGAAGACCTTGTCCAGCCGCGCCAGCTCGAAAACGCGCATCGCCTGGGCGCTGGCCGAGAACAGCTTGAGCGCGGTCCCGTTCCTCGCCGCGATCTGCAGGGCCTCGACCAGGCTCGCGATACCTGAGCTGTCTAGGTAAGACACGCCCGAGAGGTCGACCAGCAGGTCCTTGCCGTGGGACACGGCATCGAGCAGCAGACCGCGCACCACAGTGCAATGCTCCAGGTCCACGTCGCCCGACAGCTTGACGACGACCTTGCCGTCGATTTCGCTCACTTCGTCACGCATTCCGGGTCACTCCAACCGTTTCATCAATCGCAAGAGGTTGCCTTGGCCATCCGGGGCCGGCTCGTATTCGACGCTGTCCATGATCGAGTGGATGAAGTGGGTGCCGAGCTGGCCCGGCCTCACGTCGCTTAGATCGCGCGGCTTGATCCCCGTGGGATCCATCGGCGGCGCGAAGTCGCGCAACAGCAGGACCATGCCGGCCTGACAGCGGAAGACGGCGAGCACAATCTCGCCGTCCTCGTCGTTCCGATAGGCATGGACAAGGATGTTCTTGCAAGCCTCGTCGAGCGCAAGGACGATGTCCCGGGCGTCCGCCTCGCCGAAACCGCAGTGCCGGGCCCCGGCCAGCACGCTGGCACGAACCTTCTTGAGCACCTCGAGCCTGGCGGCAAAGCGTTGCTCGAACAGCAGCTCGAGCGGGGCGGGTTCGGGAGTGTCGTCAAAGGACGTTGCATTAGTCATGGCGGCTTATCCAGGCATCGTCGATGGCGAGCACCGTGAGGTCGTCGCGGGCTTCCCAGCCTTCGTGATCCAGCTCCGACAACAGAACGTTCAATCGTTCCGCGAGAGGCAGGTCGGCGTGGCTTTCGACCAGCTGGATCAGGCCTTCGACGCCAAGCGCCTCCTGTTTGCCGTAGCGGTACTCGGTGAGGCCGTCGGTGAAGATGTAGAACTCGCCGCCGGCCAGTTCGATCTCATGGGTCTCGAAGGTGAGGTCCGGCAAGATCCCGAGCGGCGGCGCCTCGGCCGGGAAGGACTTGTAGCTTCGGTCGGGCGCCCGCAGCAAGGGCGGCTCGTGGCCGGCGTTGGCAAACCAAAGCGCGCCCGTCTCATGGTCGTAGATGCCGGCCACCATGGTCACGAACATGCCGCGGCTCGCCGTCTCGCAGATTTCCCGGTTGATCGCCGCCAGGAGGTCCGCCGGGTCGTCGTAGGTCTTGGCCAGGCAGCGGAACAGGCCGGCCGATTTGGCCATCAGCAGGGCGGCGTTCATGCCCTTGCCCGACACGTCGGCCAGCGCGAAGGGGATGCGCCGCTCGTCGAGAGGAAAGAAATCGAAGAAATCCCCGGACACAAGGCGGGCCGGCCGGTTGAGGCCGACCACCGGGAATTCGGCGGGATCGCCATGCGGCAGAAGGTTCCGCTGGATCTCGGCCGCGAGCTCCAGCTCGCGACCGACGCCTTTCTGGCTGTCCAGCGCACGCGTCAAGCGATCGTTCGAAATGGCGAGCGCGGCCGCGCCCGCCGCCGCCTCGAGGAGCCCGGACTCGCTGGGTAGGAAGGCTCCGATCCGCTTGTTCGCCACCGACAGAACCCCCAAGCGACGACCGTTCAGGGTGAGCGGTGCGCAGAGGAGCGAGCGCAAAGCGGTGTCCCCGCGGCTCCGCGGGTCCCGGTATTCACACTCCACGGTGCCGTGCTGCAGGCAGCGAGCGAATAGAGGGTCGCCCTCAGGGACGAGACCGCCGACAGTCCCCATGGAGCCGCGGCAGAACAGGGTCCCGTCGTCCGCCGTGAGAAACAGTCCGGCCGCCTTGGCGTCCATGGCGCGAAGGATGCCCGCCAGCAGAGACGATAGGGGGCCCTCCAGATCCCGCGATACCGTGAGATCCCGACTGAACGCAGCTAGGACCTCCAGGCGATCTGAAACCGCGTCCTCCAGCGGCAGGGCCGTATTTCGTCTAGCGGTCATAGGAACAACTTGGCTGTCTGGCAGAGCGGCACACCGACAAAGCCTAGTTGAAAAGTATTAACTACCTCTTGGCGACCACGAGGATTTGGGACGAGCGACATGACGCTTCGCCTTGGCCGGGCCGTCGGGTGACGCGAACACGCAACCCGTGCCCGGTCGCGCGGCGGTCCCGAACGGGCATGGAACGATTCAGCGTTCTTCTTCAGTCGCTTGACAGGAAGAACCGGACTTTCCGTGCCAAGGACCGCCGTACGTAACCTCGCGTATGCGCGATCCCTTACGTAGTTTTCCGAATTTACTATGGTTAACGGGCGATGGATCTTCCCGTCTGTCGATCCGATCGGGAGCTGCGGTTCCCGACAAAGCAAAGCTCAAAAGATGATACGAGAGCGGAGAAGGGTCAGGCAGGCCCTCACGACGTGGAGCTCTCATTGAACTCGGACCAGGAGGCGGGCGTGCGCACTCTACTCATCGAAGACAATTCCCTGCTGGCAACGAGCATCCAGAAGATGCTGAATTCGGCGCACATCATCTGCGATACGGTCGACACGGGCGAGGAGGGAACCGAGATCGCCCGGATCTACGACTACGACGTCATCCTCCTCGACCTCACGCTGCCCGATAGCCACGGTTTCGACGTGTTGCGCCGGCTTCGCCGCGGCGGGGTCAAGACACCGGTCGTCATCGTTTCGGGCTGCGCGGAGATAGACGGCAAGATCAAGGCCCTGACGATGGGGGCCGACGACTACTTGACGAAGCCCTTCCAAATGCGGGAGCTGATCGCCCGGATTCAGGCCATCGTTCGGCGCGCCAGGGGCCATAGCGACCCGGTCATCCGCACCGGCAGACTGTCGGTGGATTTGACGGCGCGCGTCGCCAAGGTGGACGACCGGCCGCTGCCGCTGCCGCCCAAGGAGTACGCGATACTCGAGCTCCTCTCGCTGCACAAGGGACGGACGCTCGACAAGACGACCTTTCTCGACCACCTCTATGGCGGGATGGACGAGCCCGATCTCAAGATCATCGACGTGTTCATCTGCAAGCTGCGCAAGAGGCTGAAGGCCGCGACCGGGGGCGAGCAGTACCTCCAGACGGATTGGGGCCACGGCCACATGCTGTGCGACCTGCCGCCGAAGACCGCGGCCCACGAGGCCCCGGTCACAGCGTAAACGTCGCAGCGTAAACCAGGTGCCGCGGGAGGCCCCCGCGTCACCGCGAAAGCCCAAGTTGCGGGACATCCGGCCGTGGAGTGTGGCACCATTGCCGCCATGGCTTGGGATCCGTCATGCTATCTGCGCTTCGGCGCTCAGCGGCTGCGGCCGGCGGCAGAGCTTCTGGCGCGCGTGCCGCTCACCGCTCCGGACTCGATCGTCGACCTCGGCTGCGGACCCGGCAATGCCACCCGGCTGCTCGCCGACCGCTGGCCCCTGGCGGAACTTACCGGGGTCGATCGTTCATCGGAGATGCTTGCCAAGGCGCGCCGGGACGGACCCGATGCCGGCTGGGTCGAGGCGGACCTGGCGGACTGGACGCCGGACCGGCGTTGCGACCTTGTCTACTCGAACGCGACGCTGCACTGGCTCGATCACCACGACGTCCTCTTCCCGCGACTGATGACCTTCTTGCGGCCGGGCGGCGTGCTCGCCGTTCAAATGCCCAGAAACTTCGCGGCGCCGTCCCACGTGCTGTTGCGGGATACGGCGGCCTCCGGCCCCTGGGCGGCGCAGCTGGCGAACGTGCTGCAGGAAGATCCGGTCGGCGAGCCCGCCTTCTACTATGGCCTGCTGAGCGGATCCGCATCGTCCATCGATATCTGGGAGACCGAGTATCTTCAGGTCCTGGAGGGCGAAGACGCGGTGCTGAACTGGGTCAGGGGCACCGCCCTCCGGCCGGTGATCGAGACGGTGGACGCCGAAGCGCTCGGCGCCTTCGAAGCGCGCTACGCCGAACGGCTGCGCGCCGCCTATCCCCGACGGCCGGAGGACGGGCGCACCCTCTTTCCCTTCGCGCGTCTGTTCGTGATCGCCGTCGCCCGGGACGAAACGCCGGGGCGCTGACGCCGCCCGCACCCGCCGCGAGGGGGTGAATTTGCTCTGGCATTCCTTTATGATCGTAGTAATAGGTGGTTCTTGAGCGGGTTGCGCGATCCGGGCCGCTATTGGCATTTGGGTTCGGATCCCTTGCGCGGCCGGGGCATAGGAATACCGCCAAAATCAAGCGGTGCCGAAATCGGGCGCCGGGAGCGCAGTGGAGGGGAAACCGAATGGTCGATAGCTGCTTGGCCGTGAGCGCCGTGGTCCGCCGTCGGGCGTCGCTTGCGGCATTCATGGCTGTCTTTCTTCTCGCAGCCGGCGAGCTTCGCGCGGAGTCCAGCGCCTCGAAGGACGACCCGGCCGCCTTCCTGCGCGAATTCAGCAGCGAGGCGGTCGGCGTGCTGGCCGACACCGGCCTGACCGAGAATCAGCGCGAGGTCGAGTTCAGGCGGCTGTTCACGACCGGGTTCGACGTCGACGCGATCAGCCGTTTCGTGCTGGGCCGTTATTGGCGTGTGGCAACAAAGCCGGAAAAACGCGAATATCGTGGGCTTTTCGAAGACTTCATCATCGAGAGCTACTCGCGACGGCTCAACGGCTATTCGGGCGAGACCTTGGCGGTCGGCGCCGTGCGCCCGCTGGGCAAGACGGGCGTCATGGTGAGCAGCCAGATCCAGCGTCCCGAGGCGCCCGCGGTCAAGGTCGATTGGCGGCTGCGGAACAAGGCCGGGGCCTGGCGCATCCTCGACATCGAGGTCGAGGGGGTCAGCCTGGCGGTGACATACCGGGCCGAGTTCTCCACGGTGATCACCAACGCGGGGGGACGAGTGGAGAGCCTGCTGGAGAAGCTGCGCGAAACGACGAGCCGGACGAAGACCGGCGGGAAGACCTGACCCGCCGACCCTAGCAGATTCACACATCTCCTGGCTCGGGGTTTGAATGGGTTTGTCACCCCCACCCCAGCCCTCCCCCGTCAAGGGGGAGGGAGCAGAGCATTGAAGCCTCTCGCTTTTCGTCCCCTCCCCCCTTGCGGGGGAGGGCCAGGGTGGGGGGTGAAATCTGGCGCGGCGGGCAGTTCCTCGGCCCCCGGTGACCATCTTCGCGACCCGCACACCACCGACATTGCCTCGATCGACACCATGGCCCTGATATCGCTGCAAAAGATGTGTGCACACGGTAGGCCGCCGACCCTGGGTTATTTGGAGCCGCCGCGCCGGTCGAATTCCACGGCAATTGTGACAAACATCACATTCTTTCCCCGCGGATCGCGCTATCCCGATCGTACAGGAAGCGATGTGCCTCTCTCCGCTTCCGGACCGCCACGTGGCCTGCAGCCTGGCGGTTCGAACTTGGCCCCGCCTGATCCTCCCGGATTCGGCGGGGTTTCTGTTTTCGCCCGGCGGGCGGGTGCCGCTCCTCAGAGCTTGTCGCGCAGACTGTAGTAGAGCATGCCGGCGACCAGGCCAGGCCAACGCAGCAAGGTGCCGCCGGGGAAGCCCGGCTTGGGGACCCGCTCGAAGACGTCGAAGCGCTCGGCGGTGCCGGCCACCGCCTCGGCGATCAGCTTGCCGGCCAAGGAGGTGAGCGCCACGCCCTGTCCCGAATAGCCCTGGGCGTAGAAGGTGTCGGGCGCGAGCCGCCCGAAGCAGGGCAGGCGATTGAGCGTGATCGCCAGCGTGCCGCCCCAGGCGTAGTCGATCGCCGTCTCGGCCAGCTGGGGATAGACGCGCAGCATGTATTTGCGCACGAAGCCCTTGAGGTCACGCGGGAAGCGGCTGGAGTAGGTCTCGCCGCCGCCGAACAGCAGGCGCGTGTCCGCCGAGAGCCGGTAGTAGTCGACCACGAACTTGGTGTCCGAGACCGCCACGTCGTCGCGGATCAGCGCGCGGGCGCCCGCTTCACCCAGCGGCGCGGTGGCCAGCACGAAGTTGTTGATCGGCATGATCTTGCCGGCGATGCGCGGCTCCAGCCCGCCGAGATAGCCGTTGCAGGCCAGCACCAGGTAGCGGGCCTTGACGCGCCCGTTGGCTGTGGCGATCACGCTCGGCCCGCCCCCACCGGTGCCGGTCACCCGGCTGTTCTCGAACAGTCTTGCGCCGGCCTCGGCCGCGGCCCGCGCCAGCCCGAGGGCATAGTTGAGCGGATGCAGGTGCCCGGCCCCCTGGTCCAACGTGCCGCCATGGTAGATCGTGGTGCCCAGCATCTCGGCCATCTCCGCGCGCGAAACGGCGCGCAGCTCCCGATAGCCATAGTCGCGTTCCAAGTGCTCCGCGCTCTCCACCAAGTGCCGGACGTCGCCCGGCTTGTAGGCGGCGTTCAGCCCGCCCGCCCTGTAGTCGCAGTCGATCGCGTGGCGCTCGATGCGCTCGCGCACGGTCGCCTTGGCCTCCTCGGCCAGCTCCCAGAGCTGCCGCGCGGCCGCCTGGCCGAGCCGGCGTTCGAGCTCGCATTGCGACTTGCGCTGGCCCGTGTTGAGCTGGCCGCCGTTGCGCCCCGAGGCGCCCCAGCCGATGCGCTCGGCCTCGAGCAGCACCACGTCGTAGTCGCGCTCGGCCAGGTGCAGCGCGGCCGAGAGGCCGGTGTAGCCGCCGCCCACCACGCAGACGTCGCAGGAAAGCTCGCCTTCGAGCCGGGGATGGTCGCTCAGGCCGCGCGCCGTGGCGGCGTAGTAGGAGTCGGGGTGTTCGGATCGGGCCATGGCATTCACCTGAGATCGTCGGTCATCCGGTAGTAGAGCCAGGCGCCGCGCAGGTACCACGGCCGGAGCGCGGCGAAGGGGAAGCGCCGGGCCGGTCCCGCCATGACCGCGGGCAGCGCGCGTTCTTCGCTCTCCGCACCGGCGACCAGGCGCGCCAGGGCCCGGCCGGTCCAGGGCGCGGTGTTCACCCCGTTGGCGTGATAGCCGTAGGCGTACCAGACGCCGGGGTCGTCCTCGAGGCGGCCGACCGCCGGCGTCAGGTCGCGGGTGAAGCAGACCAGCCCGCGCCAGAAGTGGCGGATCGTCACGTCCCGCCAGTGCGGGAAGACCGCGCCCAGCCGGCGCACGATCCAGGCCTTCATCCGCGCGCCGTCCTCCGGCCGCCCGGTGGTGTCGCCCCGGGCGCCGAACAGGAAGCTGCGGTCGGGCAGCAGGCGGTAGTAGAACAGCAGCTGGCGCGTATTGCAGATCGGGTTCTCGGTCCGCCACTTCTGGGCGGCCAGCTCGTCCTCGGTCAGCGGGCGCGTGGTCACGATGTTGGAGAGGGCCGGCAGAACGCGCCCGTCGAAGGCCGGATGCAGCCCCTCGCGGGTGAAGCCGTTGGTCGCGACGATGACGCGGCGCGCGGCGAGGCTTCCGCCGGCCGTGACCAGCCGGTGCCGGCCCTGCGCGCGCTGCCAGTCGAGCACCCGACTGTGCGGATGGAGTTGGGCGCCCCGGCGTTGGGCGGCGCGGCCCAGGCCGATGGCGAACTTGAGCGGGTCGAGCGCAAAGCCCGCGGCCATGTGGAGGGCGCCGAACTGCTCGCTCGAGTCGTAGCCGACCTCGGCGAACTCCTCGCGCCCATAGAGCCTCGTCTCGATGCCGAACAGGCGGGTGAGCGCCTCGGCCTCCTCCTCCAGCTCCCGGAACCGCCCCGGGCCGTGCGCGACGGTCAGGTTGCCCTCGCCGCGGCGCTCGTAGTCGATGCCCTCGTCTTCGCCGAGCGCGCGGACCAGCTCGATGCCGTCGAGCTGGGCGGCGTAGAAGCGCTTGGTCTCGTCCAGGCCGTAGCGCGCGATCATCGCCTGGATCGAGAGCTTACTGGCCGGCAGGCAGCAGAACCCGCCGTTGCGCCCCGAGGCGCCCCAGCCGATGTGGCCGGCCTCGAGCACCCGGACGTCGATGCCGTGGTCGCGCGCCAGATGCAGGGCGGCCGAGAGGCCGGTGTAGCCGCCGCCGATCACCGCGACGTCGCAGCTCTCCTCGGCCTCGAGCGGCCGCAGGCCGTCGGGCGGTGGCGGCGCGCCGGCCTCCCAATAGCTTTCGACCGGCCGCGTATCGTCGTAGACCGAGCTGTGGAAGAGGGTGTGCATGGCAGGCGGCGCGGTGTCGGAGGGCAGACGGCTAGGCGTTCCGGGTCGCGGTTGCTATAGGCTGTCCGGACCCGTCGACAATAGGCGGGGCGCCCAGCCCCGTCCATGCGAATGATCGAGGAGCCGCCATGACCGATCCCCTGCTTGCCACCCCCTCGGGCCGGCCCCGCGCGCGGGCGCTGCCGGTGCCCTTCGACGGTACGCCCGGACCCTTGAACGCGATCACCGACGTGCCCGGCGTCGAGGTCGGCTACTGCACCCTCGTGCGCGGCGAGGGGCCGCTGGTCGTCGGCCGGGGACCGGTGCGCACGGGCGTGACCGCGATCCTGCCGCGCGGGCAGGCCGGCCTCGGCCTGCCGGTCTTCGCCGGCAGCCACGCGCTCAACGGCAACGGCGAGCTGACCGGCACCTTGTGGATCGAGGAGTCCGGCCAGTGCGAAGGGCCGGTCACGATCACCAATACGCATGCCTGCGGCGTGGCGCGCGACGCCACGGCGCGTTGGCTGGTCGAGCGCCACCCAGAGGCTATCGGCGACTGGGGCCTGCCGGTCGCCGGCGAGACCTACGACGGCGAGCTGAACGACATCAACGGCTTCCACGTGACGGCCGAGCACGTCTTCGAGGCGCTCGAGAGCGCGCGGGGCGGGCCGCTCGAGCTGGGCAGCGTCGGCGGCGGCACCGGCATGATCTGCTACGACTTCAAGGGCGGCTCGGGCAGCGCCTCGCGGGCGGTCCCGATCGACGGCGAGTCCTATCTGCTCGGCGCCTTTGTCCAGGCCAACTTCGGCCGCCGGCGCGAGCTGACCGTCGCCGGCGTGCCGGTTGGCCGGCACCTGCCGGGCGGCGAGCTGCGGAGCAAGCCGGCCGGCTCGATCATCGCCGTGATCGCCACCGACGCGCCGCTCCTGCCGCACCAGCTGAAGCGCCTGGCGCGCCGGGTCGGCCTGGGCATCGCGCGCTCAGGCGGCACCGCCCACAACGGCTCGGGCGACATCTTCCTCGCGGTCTCGACCGCCAACCCGGCGGCCTGGGGCACCGGGGGCGGCCCCCAGTCCGCGGCCTTCCTGGCGAACGACCGGCTCGACCCGCTGTTCGAGGCGGTGGTCCAGGCGACCGACGAGGCGGTGATCGACGCCATGGTGGCGAACGAGACCATGGTCGGGCGCGACGGCAACACGGCGCTTGCGCTCCCCCACGACCGGCTGCGCGACCTCCTGGCGCGCTACGGCCGCGGGGCGGAGTAGGCAAGCAATCGCACGAAGCCCGAATCTTCCTCCCCCCTCGCGGGGGAGGACCGAGGAGGGGGGCTGGCTCATTCGATCTGAATGACGCCTCCGAGGCTGGTGCGAGCAGCCTTGTCCACCCCCATCCGAACCTTCCCCCGTCGAGGGGGAAGGTTTTCTTGCCTTTCACCCGATTTCCCTTGCCGGCCAGCCCGGCGCGGTGGCCGCCAGGGACGGATTCCGCTAGGCTCCCGGCCGAGTCGCAACCGTGATCCTCTTCAAGGGAGACCTCTTCCGATGAGCTCCTTCGATGCCGCCGCCGCCCTGGTCGTCCTGGCGGCCCTGCTCGGCTATCTGAACCACCGCTTCATCGGGCTGCAGCAGACCATCGGGCTGACGGTCATGGGCGCCTTGGCCTCGCTCGCCGTGGTCGGCGCCGACGCGCTGGTGCCGGCGGCCGGGCTCGGCCGGGCGGTGCGCGGCTTCCTGGCCGGCATCGACTTCCACGACGCACTGCTGAACGGCATGCTGTCCTTCCTGCTGTTCGCCGGCGCGCTGCACGTCGACCTGGGCAGCCTGCTCAAGCGCAAGGTGGCGGTCTTCGTCATGGCCACCGCCGGCGTGCTGCTCTCGACCGTGATCGTCGCCGCCGGCTTCAAGCTCGCCTCTGCGGCCCTCGGACTCGAGCTGCCCTTCATCTGGTGCCTGGTGTTCGGCGCGCTGATCAGCCCGACCGACCCGGTCGCCGTGCTCGGCATCCTCAAGACCGCCAAGGTGCCGCCGTCGCTCGAGGCCAAGGTGGCCGGCGAGAGTCTGTTCAACGACGGCGTCGGGGTCGTCGTCTTCTCGATCCTGCTGGCCGCGGCGCTGGGCGCCGAGGAATTCTCGCTGGCCCACGCCGCCGAGCTCTTCGCCGTCGAGGCCCTGGGCGGCGCGCTTCTGGGCCTGGTCCTCGGCTGGATCGTCTACCGGGCCATGAAGGCGATCGACGAGCACAATCTGGAGGTCCTTCTGACCCTGGCGCTGGTCATGGGCGGCTATTCCCTGGCCCAGAGCCTGCACGTGAGCGGCCCGGTCGCCATGGCGGTCGCGGGCCTTTTGATCGGCAACCACGGCACGCGCTTTGCCATGAGCGAGCGGACCCGCGAGCACGTCACGCGCTTCTGGTCGCTGCTCGACGAGATCCTGAACGCCGTGCTGTTCCTGCTGATCGGCCTCGAGGTCATCGCCATCGCGCTCGACGCCGGGCACCTGCTGCTCGGCGCCCTGGCCATCGCCATCGTGCTGGCAGCGCGGGCCGCCGCCGTCGGCCTGCCGCTCGCCGTGCTGTCGCGCCTCACCCCCTTCACCAGGGGCGCCTATCCGATCCTGGTCTGGGGCGGCCTGCGCGGCGGCATCTCGATCGCCCTCGCCCTCTCGCTGCCCGAGGGCCCGATCAAGGCGACCGTGCTCACGGCCACCTACGTGGTCGTCGTCTTCTCCGTCGTCGTCCAGGGCGCCACGGTCGGCATCCTGGCGCGGCGCGTGGTGGCGGGCGCCGCCTAGGGCGGGAGGGCCCGCCCAGGGCCGCGACCGCGGCCGCGCGAGCGCGTGCGAGCGAAGCCAAGCGCCCGGATGGGCGCGCCCGGCGTCTGAGGGCTATGGTAGATTCGCGGGGCCGCCAGGGCCCGCCGGAAAAAGCAAACGAGCCCATGCACGGTAAAAAGTCGTTTGATTTCAATAGCTTATGGGGCGCCGGCGGGCAGGGGCGTGGCGTAAGCCATTGAAAAACAAAAGAAATTTACCACAGCCTCCGTTCGCCCGCTTCGGCGGGCGAACGGAGGCTGTGGTGAACCTTGTTGGTTTCCTGCCTAGGCGACGCGGTTCCGCTTTGTTCTTGACAATGGCGTTATAATAGGGTATATATCCTAACATCGGAAAAGGTACGGGGAGAAGGCCATGGAATCCGACGAGTTTCTGGCCGAGGAGGGCGCGCGCGTCGCGAACTGGCTGGACGGCCTGCAGTTCCGCGGGCTCTGCCTGCCGGAGGGCTTGACCGTGGACCAGGCCGCCCGGGAGCGCGACGGCGCGCGCTCGGCGGCGGCGGGCCTCGCCGGCGAAGTGTGGGACGCCGGGGGCACGGGGATCGAGGCGCGGATCCAGGCCGCCCAGTTCGTCTCGGCCCACGCCGC
>Ga0224504_10000198_pt1 | contig 26281 bp, 23 predicted proteins | sample SF_Oct11_sed_USG_3_FD_170160 | JGI IMG/M metagenome (GOLD analysis project Ga0224504, IMG submission 170160) | Sediment microbial communities from San Francisco Bay, California, United States - SF_Oct11_sed_USGS_24 | ecosystem: Environmental > Aquatic > Marine > Sediment | place: USA...
ATCCCTCACGGGTCGCATATAGAATCATGCTGCCATTCGGCGCGAAACTGGGTGACTCATCCAGTACGCCGGGTGTCAAAATACGAACACGCCCAGTATCTGTATCCAACACAGCTATACGATACTCGTTTCCCCGCCCATGTGCCATAGCAATTCGGGTTCCATCGGGAGAAATACTTGCACGTGCGTTGTAATCTCCTTCCAGCGTTATTCGGCTTGGGTTTCCACCGGTTACCGGCACACGATAAATCTGTGGTTTTCCACCCCGATCTGAAGTGAAGTATACCCACTGGCTATCGGGTGACCAGACCGGTTCGGTATCGATGGCCCAGTGCGTGGTCAACTGGGTTTTCTGGCCCGTGGTCAGGTCACGGATATATATTTCAGGGTTGCCCGAAGCGGATAGCGTCATGGCCATGTATCGGCCATCCGGCGAAAATGCCGGTGCGCCATTGATGCCCTTGCCGGAAGACACCAGTTCACGCTGTCCGGTGGCCACGCTCTGAACATAAATAGCCGAGTTACCCTTTTCGAATGATACATAAGCCAGGCGTTGGCCATCGGGTGACCAATTGGGTGACAAAAGCGGTTCGGGTGAACCCACAACAGCCTGCGGGTTAAACCCGTCTGCATCCGCAACGAATAACTGGTAGTTCTGGTCATTTCCTATACCTGTCGCGGAGATGTAGGCGATACGTGTTGAAAATGCGCCTGCTACACCGGTCAGTATTTCATAAATTGCATCCGCCACCCGGTGCGCGCCAAACCGCAGGTCGCCGAATCCAACCGTGGTGATTTGCGACAGCAGTGCCTCCTGCGTGTGCACGTCAAATAACTGGTAGGTGATATCGTAGCCAGTGCCGCCGGCTGCATCCTTAACCTGACCAATGACAATGTAATCAACTTTCAACAGGCGCCAGGTGCCGTAGCGTATCGACTCCGCATCGACCGGCCGGTCTACCATGTCCTCCTCGTCCAGCGGTTCAAACAAACCGGAGCGATACAAATCAGACGACACGATATCTGCCACACCGGTCTGGGGATGGGGGTCCGTGGATTGCCACTGCATTGGGATAACCGCAATCGGAAGTGCACTGGCATTGCCCTGGATTATTTCAATTTCGAGTTTGGCCTGGGCTAATTGTGAAACGAGCAGAAATAGTAGGGTGAAAATTATTTTTCGCATAGTTTAGTCATCGTCATAGGTAAATATAAAGTCAATCTCACGTTCAAATACATCTTCAAAACCGCGGTAAGGTAAAGAACCGGCACGTTCCACAGCGGCTACCAGCGATCGGCGGGTGGCCTCATCAGCATTGCATTTACCTGATATCGCGGCCGAAATTACTTCACCGCCCGGTATTTGCACTATCTTCAATCTGCACCGTAAACCCGGGCGGGCGGTCGGTGGACGGAACCAGTTATTGGTCACCTGTGATTGAATCGCTGCATAATATTCATCGCCCTTTGTCGCTAGCTGACCGGCCCGGAACTCCCTCTGTTCGGCCGCCATTTTTTCTCGCATCTCATTTTCGGCGATTGCCTGGCGCTGGGCATCGGCCTCGGCCTGCCTGCGCGCATCCAGTTGCCTAAGCCGTTCTTCTTCAATCTTACGCTGACGGGCAGCATCTTCGCGTTTTTTACGCATTTGCTCCAGTTCGTCTTTCTGTCTCTTGAGCTGATCCTTTCGATCCTGCTCCTGTTTTTTTCGCAATTCCTGGAGTCTCAAATCTTCCTGGCGCTTTTTCACTGCCAGGTCTTTCTGACGTTTTTTCTCCGCTTCTTCCTTTTCCTGCCTTTCGCGTTCCTGGCGTTCTTTACGCGCCTGGAGTTCCTGTGCACGGCGATCCTTCTCTACTTTCTGGGCGGCCGCTTTTTCTGCTTCCCGTTTTGCCTGCTCGCGGCGCTCCTTGATCGCGCCGGTATCCACGATCACGGCCTCAATGGTCATACCGGTCAATGCAGGTGGCTTGAAAGGTTTCCATGTCATCGTTCCTAAAACAACCATGGCGGCCATCAAGGCATGAACCGCAATGGCCAGCGTGAAGGCTTTGGTTTGTGCCCAAAGTTCGCGCATACCGCTATCAGCCTCCGCCCTGACCTTCCAGGGAATCAAGCGGGTCACTCATCAGACCCACCTTGGTCACACCGGCTTTTTGCAATAACACCATTGCACCATAAATATGTCCATAGCCAACCGCCTCATCACCCGCGACCAGCACCTGGATTTCGGGGTTACGGCGCACGATGGCTGAAACCGTGGTCACCAGTGATTCCGGGTCAATCAGACCACTTGAAACACCATCTACCTCACCACCTGCATTCAGGTACAGATCGCCATTGGTCAAAACTGTGACCACCATCGGCTCTTCGTTCTGCTGACTGTCCAGTGGTTCGGCATCGGCTTTTGGAAGGTCGACTTCAACACCGAGATTTAATAACGGGGCTGTAATCATAAAGATGACAAGCAACACCAACATGACATCGATATAGGGAACCACGTTGATTTCGGCCATCGGCCTGCGTCTGTTACGTTTTGTTCGCATGTTGCCGTAAACCCTCAGCTATCCACCAGCGCATGTGCCTGGCGCTGCAGGATGCTGGAAAACTCTTCAGCGAAATTGTCGTAGCGTGTCTCGAGTCGTTCAACCTGGTTGGAGTAGCGGTTGTAGGCAATCACGGCAGGAATAGCTGCGAACAAACCCATCGCCGTGGCGATCAGGGCTTCTGAGATACCCGGGGCCACCATCGCGATGGTGGCCTGGTTGACATTGGCCAGTTGGTGGAACGAAGTCATGATGCCCCAGACGGTTCCAAACAGGCCGATATAGGGGCTGGTAGAACCCACGGTTGCGAGGTAACTGAGACTGCGTTCCAACCGGTCTGTTTCCCGAACCAAAGCGATACGCATACCACGTTGAGCGGCTTCGACAAGCACGCCCGGGGTCATACGGCCCTGCTCACGCATACGGGTAAAGTCCTTAAATCCGGACTCAAAAATTTGTTCCAAGCCATCGCCGGTGTTATTACGGGAGACCGATTCATATAACTGCGTAAGATCGGTTCCCGACCAGAACCGCTCTTCAAAAGCATCCGCACCTTTCTCTGCTGCTGCAAGCGTCATGCGTTTGCGGAAAATTATCATCCAGGATGACACCGATGCTGCCAACAAAATCAGCATCACGCCTTTTACCATCCAACTGGCATCAAGAATTAACTGCCAGACTTGTAAATCATTTTGCATTATGGGGAGCTCCCGATTTCTGCCCTGATCCATTTGGGCATTCGTGTTGGTTTGAAGTTGTCTGCCCTCAAGCAAACAGCGGTCAATTTGGCAGTTGCCACTTGTTGCTTATCAGAGCAACGAGTCATTTCCTGGTTAAAAGTCATTCTTACGCCGCCGACATCTACATTGGTCACCGTAATATTCAATTCATCATCCAGACGCGCGGCCTGCACAAAATTTATATCCATGTGCCGGATCGCGAAAAGAACATTGTCCTCACTGGCAATTTTTGCCTGGTGAACACCTTTTGCCCGCAACCACTCGGTACGCGCGCGTTCAAAAAAATTCAGATACTGCGAGTGGTAAACCACCCCGCCGGCATCGGTATCTTCCCAGTACACTCTTACTTTCCAGACAAAGGGAATCATATTTGGTTCTTCAAGCCCGAATAATTTATCTAAATATTGTGGTTAATACGTTCTTAAACCCAAATTGGGGTTATTTGCCTGAAAATAAATCGGCATTGCCATTATTGCTATCTCTGCCAGGCTGCTCTAATCCAAAATGCAGGTATGCCTTGGCTGTCACCATCCGACCTCTCGAGGTACGCGTGATATACCCCTGCTGAATCAAGAATGGTTCAAGCACGTCCTCGACGGTTCCACGCTCTTCCGACAATGCTGCTGCGATGCTTTCAATGCCCACCGGGCCACCGTCGAAGTTTTCAATAATCAACCTCAACAGACGCCGATCCATGGTATCAAAACCACTTGCATCCACTTTCAGCATATCCATCGCGCCCATTGCGATCTCGGCGTTGATCATGCCGTCTCCTTTGACCTCGGCGAAATCGCGCACCCGTCTCAACAGGCGGTTTGCAATACGGGGTGTTCCGCGAGCACGGCTTGCGATACCCATAGAGCCTTCTTCATCGCATGGGATATTCAATATACCGGATGAGCGTGTCACTATTTGCTGCAATTCCTTTGGACTATAGAATTCAAGACGCTCAACGATACCAAAACGGTCGCGCAACGGTGAAGTCAATAAACCGGCGCGGGTGGTTGCACCCACCAGCGTAAAACGCGGCAGGTCAATCTTGATGGAACGGGCCGCCGGCCCTTCGCCAATCATGATATCCAGCTGAAAATCTTCCAGTGCCGGATACAGCACCTCTTCAACGACGGGTGACAGACGGTGAATTTCATCTACAAATAAGACGTCACCAGGTTGTAGATTGGTTAGCAAAGCCGCCAGGTCACCGGCGCGTTCCAGCACGGGCCCGGAAGTCTGGCGCAGGTTTACACCCATTTCATTTGCAATGACATGCGCCAACGTGGTTTTACCCAGTCCTGGCGGACCAAAAATCAATACATGATCCAGTGCTTCCTGCCGGCGGCGTGCGGCCTCAAGAAAAATACTCAATTTCTCGCGCATCACCTGCTGACCGATATATTCATCCATGGTCCTGGGCCGCAGGCTGATATCCATGGCCTTGTCAGATGGCGTGTCCACCGGGTTTACAATGCGATCATTTGATTCAACCATTCGGCTTTACCCTGGTTTGCAATGCCTTGCGAATGATCGTCTCGGCATCCATATCGGCCTCGGCCACGAGGCTGACCATGCGACTGACCTCGGCAGGTTTGTAGCCCAGCGATGTTAATGCATGACTCGCCTCGGTAACGGGGTCAGTACTGACCGGCGCGCCACCCGGCATGGAACCGCCAGCGGAACCAATGCTTATGTCCGTCAATTTGTCACGCAATTCCATGATGATACGTTCCGCCGTTTTCTTACCGATACCGGGTACACGTGTCAGAGCAGCCACATCGCCACTGGCAACATAATGAGCCAGCTCCTCGCCACTGGCGCCCGACAAAATAGCCAGCGCCATTTTAGCCCCGATACCACTGATTTTGAGCAGTTTGCGAAATACTTCCCGCTCTTCCAACGAGGCAAACCCGTACAGGGTCTGGCTATCCTGGGAAAAATGGTGATGGATGACAATAGCCACCTGCTTACCATTTTCCGGCAGGTCGGAAAATACACCTGAGGGGGCCTCAATTTCGTAACCGACGCCATTGACGTCAATCACCATATAAGGCGGGTTCTTGACCAGTAAGATACCTGATAAACGTGCAATCATTAGCTTATGCCTGCTGCATCATCGCCATACGGGCGAGCGTTTGTGATGTGTGTTGATGACACAGGGCCACAGCCAAAGCATCTGCCGCGTCGTTCTGAATCGGCTCCTTGATGCCAAGCAACAGACCCACCATGTGTTGGACCTGCCCTTTATCGGCCCCACCGCGACCCACGATAGCCTGCTTAATGGAGCGGGGACTGTATTCAGAAACCGGTAACCCACAAGAAATCGCCGCGCAAACAGCAGCACCGCGAGCCTGGCCCAGCTTGATAGCAGAAGCGGCGTTGTGCGCGACAAAAACCGTCTCAATGGCGGCCTGATCCGGTTGAAACTCCTTGATCAATTCCTGAAGCCCGGAAAATATGATTCCCAGGCGTTCGGTAAACTCACCAGTGCCTGCCTTGATGGCATCGAAATAAACCGGGATTACACGGTCACCAGTAACTTCGATGATCCCCACTCCGGTCATACGTGAACCGGGATCAACACCTAGTATTCTTAAATTTTTCAGCTGTAGGCCTCTTCTGGGATATCGGCATTTGAGAATACGTCCTGGGTATCGTCCAGGTCTTCAAGCGCATCCAGTAGCCGTAAGACTTTTTCACCGGCTTCGACGTCCAGCTCAACTTCAAGACTGGCGCGCATTGTTATTTCGGCATTTTCAGCAGTAAAACCGGCAGCTTCCAGGGCATCTTTTACAGCACTGTACGTCTCGGGTGAAGTAATTACCTCAATGGAGCCGTCATCTTCCATAACAACATCGTCCGCGCCGGCATCCAGCCCGGCATCCATCACACCTTCTTCAGATGTACCGGGTGCAAAATTCAGCACACCGATTTTGGAGAAAAGATAGGCCACCGAACCATCGGTACCCAGGTTACCGCCAAACTTGCTGAATGCATGACGCACTTCGGCAACGGTCCGGTTACGGTTATCGGTCAGACACTCCACCAGCACCGCAACACCGTTGGGCGCATAACCCTCATAGGTGAGCGATTCGTAAGTGACGCCTTCAAGATCGCCGGTGGCCTTTTTGATGCAGCGCTCAATATTATCCTTGGGCATATTGACCGCATTGGCCTTTTCAATGGCGAGTCTCAATGCCGGATTGGTAGCAGGATCCCCGCCTCCTTCACGCGCGGCAACAGATAACACCCTATTGATTTGTGTGAATATCTTACCGCGCTTGGCATCAACCGCCTTTTTGCGATGTTGAATATTTGCCCATTTGGAATGACCTGCCATAAAAACCGCACCTTAATAATTAGAATATGAATTCTCGGGATTTTATCACGAAACCCTGCCAAACCGGGGGCAAAAAAAGGGCGCTTAAGTGTCTTTATTAAACCTGCCGGATAAAAGAAAATGCTCTACCTGCTCCACAACCTCATTTGAGAACAGCATTTCCGAGTGTGACACTTCCATATCAACCGTGTCTTTCAAACCTGCCAGGGCTGTTTCGCTGACGCAGACACTGCCGTCATTTGGCTCGGATTGTTTACCGGCGATCTGCCCAAGCCCCAATTCACGCGTACCACGTATCATGCCTGTTTCGCGGCCTTCGGGCGAGAACTCGAAGCCTTGCAGCAGGTCTTCCCGGGCTTCACCAAAAATATATTTCTGGCCGGGGAGTTTAGACAAACGCTTGACGACATTGCTGCCCTTGATAGGCGTTCCCATCAGGACAACCCTTCCCGGCGGCAGATCATCGTGGCGGCTCAACAGGTTCAAAATAACCAGGCCTCCCATGCTATGGCCAACCAGGTGTAGTTCGCCGGTCTCATGCCGATGTAGAAACTCATGCAATCCATCTGCGTGATCATCGAGACATGCAGAACGTGTAGGGTAGCTGAAAACCCTGACGTGGTGACCACGGGCACGGAGGCGCTTCGCCAGCGACGCCATCATCCAGCCCCGGTTCCACAAACCATGTACAAGTGCGATATCAGCCACGCAATCGCCTCCTTGCCCGGCGGAACGGTTCAATTGAAACCAGTGCCAGTGCCAACCATATACAAATAAAAGCGACCGCATGCCCGCTTGAAAATTGTTCACCGTACAGAAAAACTGCAATCAGGAAACTTATACTCGGGGCGATATACTGGAAAAAGCCCAGGATGGTCAATGGCAGTTTCTGAGCCGCCATGTTGAACCATATCAGTGGCAGCACGGTGATAAACGCTGAACCAATCAACAATGCATCAATACCGCTGGAAACGTTCAGGAATTGCAATTCGGACCGTGATGATAACCACAGCAGGTAGGCCAGTGCCGGCAAATACATGAGCGCGGTTTCCCATAATAAGCCCAGCATCGGCCCGACATTCAGACGTTTACGCAATAACCCATAAACGCCAAACGATACGGCCAGTGCTATTGCTATCCAGGGCGGCCTGCCCAGATACCAGGCGAGGTAAAAGGTACCGGCAGCCGCCACGGTGACCGCAACGACCTTCGTTACACTCAGACGCTCCTTTAAAATCAGGTAGCCCAACAGTACATTGACCAACGGCGTGCCGAAGTAACCCAGGCTCGTATCAAGGATATGATCGTTCGCCACTGCCCAGACAAAAACCACCCAGTTAATTGAGATTACTACACCGGACAAAACCAGCCAGGCAATACTGCTCAGCGGCAAGCGCAACTTTTTCAGAAACTGCCTGCCGTCGCGTATTCCCAGAAAGATTATCAAGAGAGGCACTGACCAGATCACCCGGTGCGCCAAAACCTCCCAGGCCCCAACATCTTGCAAGCCTTTGTAATAAACAGGTACGAGACCCCAGAACCCGAAAGCAGCCAGTGCCGCAATAACACCGCCACGATCCAGTTTCTGTTCTCTTGTGTTCATTAGTAAGGTGCGTTACCTGTAACGCTCCCTACGTAGACTCGCTCTCTGGTTTAGCCACAACACCAATATGCAGTTCCGTCAGCTGGCTATCCGCAATCGGTGACGGTGCATCGGTTAACGGGCACTGCGCGGTCGTGGTCTTCGGAAAAGCGATGACATCACGTATGGATGGCTCACCCGCCATCAACGCAGCGACACGATCAAGACCAAATGCGATACCACCATGAGGCGGGCAACCGTACTTGAGTGCGTCGAGCAGGAAACCAAACTTGGCCTCCGCTTCTTGCTCTCCAATACCGAGCAACTCGAATACCGCCTGCTGCATTTCAGGTTTGTGGATACGGATGGATCCACCACCGATTTCCGCACCATTGAGTACGATGTCATAACCACGGGACAAAGCATTGGCAGCATTGGTCTTCAACTCTTCGGCCGAATCTGACTGTGGTGCGGTAAACGGGTGATGCATGGCCATGAAACGACTGCTATCTTCATCCCATTCAAACATCGGAAAGTCGGTAACCCAAAGCGGCTCCCATCCTTCTTTTGCGAGCTCCAGGTTCTCACCGCAGCGGACCAAAAGATGACCCATAAAGGTACTCGTCATCAACCAGTCACCCGCTCCGAAAAACAGCAGATCGCCGGTTTGTACGCCGGTTACTTCTGCAATGCCGTTCCAGGCCGTGTCATCAAGGAACTTGGCAACCGGTGACTGCAGCCCTGCAATACCGGCATCCAGGTCATTGACCTTTATCCAGGCCAGGCCCCTGGCGCCATAGCGTGCGACAAAAGCTGTATATTCATCAATTTGCTTACGTGAAAATTGTGCGCCGCCGGGTACCCTGAGTACCGCGACCCGCTGCTCATCATTATTGGCCGGACCGGAAAATACTTTAAAGTCCAAATGACGGACATGCTCGTCAACGCTATGAAGGGACATCGGGTAGCGTAAATCCGGTTTGTCTGAGCCGAATTTTTCCATCGCATCACGCCAGGTCATACGTGGGAATGGTTGGGGCAGTTCAACTTCCAGTACATCTTTGAAAACCGCCCGGACAAGATCCTCTGCAGCGGTCTGTACACCGGATTCGTCAACAAAGGACATTTCCATATCCAGCTGGGTAAATTCCGGCTGGCGATCGGCGCGCAGATCCTCGTCACGGAAACAACGGGCAATCTGGTAGTAACGGTCCATACCAGCCATCATCAGTAATTGTTTGAATAACTGGGGTGACTGCGGCAGGGCATAAAACTGCCCGGCCTGTACACGACTGGGCACCAGGTAATCACGCGCACCTTCCGGCGTCGCCTTGGTAAGAATGGGCGTCTCGAATTCCGAAAACCCATGTCCGTCCAAATGTTTATGAATGGCCTGGTTGAGCTTCGAGCGGATACGCATATTATGTTGCATACGCGGCCTGCGTAGATCCAGGTAGCGGTAACGCAAGCGAATTTCTTCGCCGTCATCGTCCGTCATCATCAAGGGCAGCGGCTCGGAAGCGTTCAACAACTCGACCTCTTCTGCAACCAGTTCAATTTTGCCGGTGGCCATGGATTCATTCCATTGACTCTCGGGCCGCAACCGAACTGTGCCTTTTATACGTACACAATACTCATTACGAAGACGTTCGGCATCGGCAAATGCGTCACTTTCAGGCTCGACGACAACCTGGACGATACCGGCATTGTCCCTGAGACCGATAAATATTAATCCACCGAGATCACGCCTGCGGTCCACCCAGCCACACAACGTGACGGCCTGACCTTCGAGTTCTTCATTGATTTCACCGCATAAATGGCTACGCATTGGTCTATTCCTTGCTGGCTGATTTAGCCGTTGATTTGGTTTCGGGCTTGCTAGCGCCGCTTGAAGTGGATGACTTGTCGGAATTCGTGCTGCCTGTATCACCAGATTTCTTGGCTGATGAAGCCTGGGCGGAAGTTCCTTTTTCAGTTGAGTCTGCCAGATTCCGCTTATTATCCTTTTTAAAATCAGTCTCATACCAGCCAGCGCCCTTTAATCGGAACGCAGCGGCAGACACCAGGCGTTTCAGCGCCGGGTTTTTACATTCGGGGCAATCGACCAGATCGCCTTCACTCATCTTCTGAAGTTTTTCCAATCGGTGTTCACACGACTCGCATCGATACTCGTAAATCGGCACTACTTAATTACTCCTGATTGCTAAAAATCCAGACTCAAACACTCGACCGGCAATTATAAACGCTGATGACACCGGATGGCATTAGATGGGGGTTGTTAATTCATTTTTACAGTCGTGCCAACAAATTTCCGCCCCTCAGCGTGCGCAACCTTTGATGCCCCGTAGGGTGTGTTACACGTTTTTTAAAGGGGCGTGGTTTGGTATAGTGAGCACCCTATTCCAATACAGCACGAGACACCCATGAAAACCAAGATTTTTGTTTCTGCAATCCTGCTGGCAGGCCTGCTTACCGCATGTGAAAAAGACACCCCGGCAGTTACTGCAGCGCCGGTTGAAACACCACCCGCTGAGACAACTGTTGCGGCACCGGTTGAGACTGAAACGCCTTCCCGGTTTGATATTTACGCTGAAGTGGGACTGACCACAGATCTCAGCCATTTGAGCGACAACCAAAGACAGATGATCAGTTTGCTGATTGATGCTGCCAAAATCACCGATGATATTTTCTGGCAACAGGTCTGGGGCGATAAAGACGAGCTACTCAACAGCATCGATGATGCCAAAATGAAGCGTTTTGCTTTTTATAACTACGGACCGTGGGATCGACTGGCAGCGGATCAGCCATTTATCGAAAGCTATGGCCCGCGCCCACCCGGTGCCCGGTTTTACCCTGAAGATATGACCAAGGCGGAGTTTGAAGCCTGGCAGCAAGAGGGCAAAGACGAGCAGTATTCATTGGTAAAACGCGATGCCGATGGCGGCCTGATACTGGTACCTTACAGCAAGGCATTTGAGTCTCAGATTGGCGAAATAGCTGATTTACTGATAAAGGCATCTGCATTGGCTGACGACGAGGAGTTCGCAAACTACCTGAAATTGCGTGCCGAGGCCTTGAAAACTGACAACTACCAGGCTTCGGACATGGCCTGGATGGATATGAAAAACAATCCAATTGAATTGGTCATTGGCCCCATCGAAAACTACCAGGATGCCTTGTACGGATACCGTTCGGCCTTTGAAACCTTTGTGCTGATCAAGGACATGGCCTGGAGTGAGCGCCTGGCACGTTTTGCAAAATATATGCCGGAACTTCAGCAGGGCTTACCTGTTGATGAGGCTTACAAGGCGGAAATGCCTGGTTCGGATGCTGATTTGAATGCCTATGATCTCGCCTATTGTGCAGGTGATTGCAATTCCGGTTCTAAAACCATTGCAATCAATCTGCCAAACGATGAAGAAGTGCAACTGGCCAAGGGTACACGCCGTCTGCAAATCAAGAACTCGATGCTGGCCAAGTTCAACCAGATTCTAATGCCAATCACCAATGAACTGATTGCGGAAGATCAGCGTTCCTACGTCACCTTTGACGCATTCTTCGGAAATACCATGTTTCATGAAGTAGCCCATGGACTGGGTATTAAAACCACTCTGGACGGCGCCGGCACGGTACGCCAGGCCCTTAAGGAGCACGCCTCGGCACTCGAAGAAGGCAAGGCCGATATCCTCGGTTTGTACATGGTGCAAAAGCTGCGGGAAAATGGCGAAATTACCGAAGGTGAATTGATGGACAACTACGTTACCTTCCTCGCGGGTATATTCCGGTCTATTCGTTTTGGCGCCAGCAGCGCCCATGGCCGTGCCAATATGATCCGGTTTAATTATTTCAGCGATGCGGGGGCTTTCAGCCGCGACCCGGATACCGGTACCTACCGTGTCAACGTCGCGGAGTTTGAACAGGCCATCAAGGACCTGAGTCGCGATCTGCTGGTTTTACAGGGAAATGGGAATTACGAAGCGGTAGCAACCTTTGTGGCCGAACGCGGTAATGTCAGCCCACAACTGCAGGCTGATCTTAACCGGCTGGACGCACTCAGCATACCAGTGGATATCGTATACCAGCAGGGCAAGGAACAACTCGGCCTGAATTAGTTCATGACTAAACGAATCGTCGTTAAAATTGGCAGCCAGGTCCTCTGTGACCCGGCTGGCAGTCTGAACCGGGATGTACTGGCAAACCTGGTAAACCAACTGACCGGCTTACAGGCTGAAGGCTGGCAGGTGCTGCTGGTTTCATCCGGTGCGGTAGCCGCCGGTAAAGGCCTGGTGTCTGAACAACTCGGGCGTATTGCCGATCCCGTTGCCCGTAAACAGGTTTTGGCAGCCGCCGGACAGGTTCGTCTGATGGAAACCTACCGTGAACTGTTTGCACAGCAGGCTTTGACCATTGCCCAGGTGCTGGCCACCAAGAACGATTTCCAGACACGCCGCCATTATCTGAACATGCGCGGCTGTATCGAAGCATTATTGAAGGCCGGTATCGTTCCTGTCATCAACGAAAATGATGTGGTTTCCGTCACCGAACTGATGTTTACCGACAACGATGAACTGGCAGGATTACTGGCCGGCATGGTCAAGGCCGAAATTCTTTGCCTGCTCAGTACAGTGCCCGGTGTTTATGACGGTGACCCGGATGACCCCGCCACTCAGTGCATTAAGGTCTGGGATGATGATCAGTATCAAATCGACGACATCGTCTCACGCGGCACCTCGGCATTGGGCCGTGGCGGTATGCATAACAAATTGGCCGTTGCCCGAAAGGTGGCCCGTCTCGGTACTGAAGTGGTCATTGCAGACGGCACCGACCCGCAGATCATGAGCAAGATTCTTGGTGAACAGGAAACCGGCACACATTTCCCGGTCATTGGCGAGGCATCACCTGCCAAGAGATGGCTCGCCAGTGCTGATGACCATGCGACCGGTTCGGTCACGGTTAATCAAGGTGCGGAAGATGCCCTTCTCGACAGCAATCGGCTGGCCAGTGTGCTGTTGGTCGGTATTGAGGCCGTGGATGGAGATTTTAGCCGGGGAGACGTTATCCAGATACTCAACGCATCCGGCAAGGTGCTCGGTTGCGGACAGGCACGCTATGATCACAATGATGCTAAAAACCTGATGGGGCAACGGGGTCACAAACCTCTGATCCATTATGATTACCTTTACCTGATGGATTAGGGTTGACACTACACTAGGGAGTCCTTGATGAGAGACCAGCAACAATACCTGGACAAGGGGTTGAACAACGCACGGGAAGCGGCACGTGAACTGGCGCAATGTGACGATGCAACCATCCGGGCCGTACTGGAAACGTTGGCTGATCGCACCATTGGCGCAGAAGAAGAGATTCTAAAAGCCAATCTCAGCGACCTTTCCCGGATGCCGGAATCAGACCCGAAGTACGACCGCCTGCTGCTCAACTCACAACGTCTTGCCGATATTGCACATGATTTACGCTGTGTAGCCGCACTGCCCTCTCCGGTTGGTGAAGTTCTGGAACAGAGGCAATTAGACAACGGTCTTGAATTGAAAAAAGTACGCGTACCCATGGGTGTTATCGCGGTGATTTTCGAGTCTCGCCCAAATGTCACTTTTGACGTGTTTGCACTGTGTCTCAAAACCCTGAATGCCTGTGTTCTGAAAGGCAGTAGCGACGCGCATGACACTAACCTTGTGATCGTCAAAATAATTCATGAAGTGCTGGCCGGTTTTGATATCAACCCGGCTGTGGTGTTTCTGGCCCCGCCTCAACGCGAGTATCTGCCGGACATATTGCAGGCAACAGAAACCATCGATCTGGCCATCCCGCGCGGCTCCAAGGGTCTGATTGATTTTGTACGGGATAACGCTCGGATACCGGTGATAGAAACCGGTGCGGGCATTGTGCATACCTATGTTGACGCAAGCGCTGATCTTGCAAAGGCGAAATCCATCATCACCAACGCAAAGGTTCGTCGAGTAAGTGTATGCAACGCGTTGGATACGCTGATACTGCACTGTGACCTTTTACCGGCGCTGCCCGGGATGATGCAAACGATGGGCGAAGAACATGCAGTTGAAGTATTTGCTGATGAGGATGCCTTTGAGGTCCTGAATGGAAACTATGCTGGCGGCTTGCAACCTGCTTGCGATGAACATTTCGGAACAGAGTTTCTATCCTTGAAAATGTCGATTAAAACCGTTTCCAGTCTTGCTGAGGCTCTTGAACACATCCATCGCTACAGTTCAAAACACTCCGAAGCCATCGTCGCAGAAGACCCTGCTGTCATTGAACAGTTTCTCAACAGCGTTGATGCCGCTGCTGTTTATTCCAATACTTCAACGGCATTTACAGATGGTGGCCAGTTCGGAATGGGTGCCGAAATTGGTATCAGCACCCAGAAGCTGCATGCACGCGGGCCCATGGCATTGCCGGAATTGACCAGTTATAAGTGGGTGGTAAAAGGGTCGGGACAGACCCGAACATAAGCACTCCGAACCCGGATATTGGCACCGTCATCCCCGCGGAAGCGGGGATGACGGTGCTTTCGGTTAAGGTTAGTTCGTAAAACTAAATACCCCATCCTCTACATTGATGTGCACCGTATCACCCGATGAAAAATCTCCGGCCAGTATGCTCTGTGCCAACGGATTTTCGATACTCTGCTGTATCGCCCGTTTCAGAGGCCGCGCACCATATACCGGGTCGAAACCGGCAGTAGCCAGCAGATCGAGTGCCTCATCAGAAATTGCCAACTCCAAGCCGGTATTTTCGAGACGTTTTCTCAGCATACCCAGTTGGATGCCGGCGATCAGGCGAATCTGTGACTGATCGAGCGGGTGGAATACCACCAGGTCGTCAACACGGTTGATGAATTCCGGCCGGAAATGATGACCGACAACCTCCATCACCGCCGACTTCATGGCCTCGTAACCCTCTGACGCCAGGTCCTGTATGCGGTCGGAACCGAGATTGGATGTCATCACGATCACGGTATTGCGAAAATCTACCGTGCGCCCATGGCCGTCGGTCAGACGACCGTCATCAAGCACCTGTAACAGGATGTTGAATACATCCGAATGGGCTTTTTCAACTTCATCCAGCAGAATAACGGAATACGGCCTGCGTCTGACAGCTTCGGTCAGATAACCACCTTCTTCATACCCAACATAACCCGGAGGCGCACCAATAAGACGGGCCACGGAATGTTTTTCCATGAACTCGGACATATCGATGCGCACCATGGCCTCTTCGGTATCAAACATGAATTCCGCCAGTGATTTACACAGCTCTGTTTTACCCACACCGGTAGGACCAAGAAACAAAAATGAACCAATCGGACGGTTCGGATCGGATAAACCTGCCCGGGAGCGACGTATGGCATCTGAAACCGATTTGACCGCTTCATCCTGGCCAATGACACGCTCGTGCAGGGAGGATTCCATACGCAGTAATTTGTCCCGTTCGCCTTCGAGCATGCGCGATACCGGTATACCGGTCCAGCGTGAGACCACTTCTGCAATTTCATCTTCGGTCACTTTGGTACGTAACAATGTAAATTCGGCCTGCTCACCTTTCTCGGCCTGTTTCAGCGCGGCTTCCAACTCCGGAATACGTCCGTACTGTAATTCGGACATACGTGCGAGATCGCTGGCGCGGCGGGCTGTTTCCAACTCGGCACGGGCGCGCTCCAGGTCTTCCTTGATATGGGTTGTGCCCTGTACCGCAGCTTTTTCCGATTTCCAGATTTCTTCAAGATCTGAAAACTTACGTTCCAGTTTTTCGATGGTTTCATTAAGATCGGCCAGACGCTGGACGGAAGCATCATCCTTTTCTTTTTTCAAGGCTTCACGCTGAATTTTCTGCTGGATCAGCCGTCGCTCCAGGCGGTCCAGTTTCTCCGGCTTTGAATCGATCTCCATGCGGATACGCGAGGCCGCTTCGTCCATCAGGTCGATCGCCTTGTCAGGCAGTTGACGGTCGCTGATATAGCGATGCGATAAAGTCGCCGCAGCCACCAGTGCCGGATCGGTGATATCGACACCGTGGTGGACCTCGTAACGTTCCTGCAAACCACGCAGGATGGCAATGGTATCTTCCACCGTCGGTTCGCCTACAAACACTTTCTGAAAACGGCGCTCCAAAGCGGCGTCTTTTTCCATGTACTGCCGGTATTCATCCAGCGTGGTGGCACCGATGCAATGCAATTCACCACGGGCCAGCGCGGGTTTGAGCATATTACCGGCATCCATTGAGCCCTCGGCTTTACCAGCACCAACAATGGTGTGAATTTCATCGATGAACAAGATGACATTGCCTTCCTGTTTGCTAAGGTCGTTCAACAGTGCCTTTAAGCGCTCTTCAAACTCGCCCCTGAATTTCGCACCGGCGATCAAGGCACCCATATCCAGCGAAAGAACACGCTTGTTCTTCAGGCCTTCGGGTACTTCACCGTTGACGATCCGCTGCGCCATACCTTCTACGATGGCGGTTTTACCGACACCAGGCTCACCCATCAACACCGGGTTATTCTTGGTCCTGCGCTGTAATACCTGGATACAACGGCGGATTTCCTCATCCCTGCCGATGACCGGATCCAGTTTTGATTGTTCGGCTCTTTCGGTCAGGTCGATGGTGTACTTCTCCAACGCCTGGCGTGACTCTTCGGCATTGGGGTCATTGACCTGTTCACCACCACGCATTTCGTCAATGGCTTTTTCAATGGCCTCGCGGTTAGCGCCATCCTGTTTCAACAGGTCGGCAATCGCGCCTTTGACATCCATGGCGGCCAATACAAACAACTCACTGGCGATGTACTGGTCATCACGCTTCTGTGCCAGTTTGTCGGTCACGGTTAATATTTTGATGGTGTCATTGGAGAGTGTGATCTCGCCTGCAGCACCGGAAACCCTGGGCAGCGCATCCAGCCGTTCACCCAGTTGAGAGCGCAGGGCATTGACCTTGACACCCGCCTTCGTCAACAGGTGGCGGATCGAGCCACCCTCCTGGTCAAGCAGGGCCACCATGACATGTTCAGGCTCGATCAGTTGGTTGTCCTGTCCAACTGCCAGGCTTTGAGCATCTGCCAGTGCCAACTGGAATTTACTGGTTAGTTTATCCATTCGCATTACATTTTCCTCTGAATATTTGAGCACGTTCGAAGATGTGCTTTGATGAGGAATAGTTGCGGTCTGCGCTATGGTAAATCAAGGGATTGTTGGCTAAGCCTTGGAAAACTAAATATAAGTCTCAGAAAAAGTGTATATTATCTACTGAGGCACTATAAGAATGGACTCTCTTGAAACTGGATACGGATGTTATTAACAGACTCGTTAAACCTGTTCTTAAATAAGAGGAGTCAGTCATGAAAATTAACTCACTACCCGGAATAGCTGTAGTTGGAGGCGGGTTAGCCATAGTTTACGGTGCACTTTTTTTTCTGTTACCTGCATTAGGGGTCGCGGTGTTCAAACACCCAATTGACCAAAAAGCCTTTATCACTTTAAACATCTTAGATAATAAATTGAAAATAAGCGGTACTTCGGGCAAGCGTGGAAAATGTCCACAAGGATCAGAAGAGGGCTGTGTCCAGGTTAAAAAGATCAAAAGGGCACAAATAAAGTTCAACCTGGAAATGCCTGATATGAAAGATTGGGAGTTCAGTAAAATACAGCTGGTTGCCGAGGCATCTGCCAATGCCAAGCTCAACTTTGGTACTCAAGACGGATTCAGTCCCGAAATGATTGCTGACTTTTATGTCAAATTTGGTAGTGATAACAGGCATCCGGATAAAGACGGCATCATCGAACTTAGGGACCTGGACAAGAATGTGTTCACTCTATTTGATCGCAATGACTTTAAACAAACCTACTCCTACCAGATAGAGGCTTGCCCTGCTAACTCTAACGATCCTAATGACTGCAAAAAAATGGATCCCAAGGTTATTAATGAAGGATAACAAGCAAGCTTTAAATTGAGTGGACAGAGTTTGCCTGTGAGCGAGTATCGCTACAAGGCCTTTTTAAGCTATAGCCACCAGGATGAGTCCCTGGCGGCCTGGTTGCACCATGCGTTGGAAACCTACCGGGTTCCGCGGCGCCTGGTAGGGTCCCAGGGTCAATTTGGCTCAGTGCCGGGCAAACTGACCCCGGTTTTCCGGGATCGTGAAGAACTCTCTTCAGCCACCGACCTCAGCGAAAAAATTACAAACGCCCTTGAAGAGTCCGAATCGCTGGTCGTAATCTGCTCGCCTGCTTCTGCCCAGTCACACTGGGTGAACGAGGAAATCCGTCAGTTCAGGGACCTTGGCAGGGAAGACCGGATTTTCTGCTTCATTGTCGATGGCGATCCGCAATCAGTGGTCCCTGGGACTGCCTGTTTCCCGCCTGCATTACTGGAGCATGAAGATGGCTTGAAGCATGAGCCTTTGGCGGCCGATGTACGCAAGTGGGCAGACGGCAAAAACCTGGCGAAACTCAAGTTGGTGGCAGGAATTCTCGGTATCCGGTTGGATGAATTACGCCAAAGGGAACTACAGCGTAAGCGCAAATTTCAGGCCTTGGCCGGTTTCGCAATTGCGACCGTTATCGCACTGGCGGTATTTGCATTTCAAAAAAGCCTGTCAGAACAGCAGGCACGGGAAGCCCGGCAAAAAGACCGTGAAAATGCCGAGTTAATGCTGTCACAATTTATTAAAGCAACAGAAGGCCTTGAGCAGACGGCCGATCTTCAGACCCGCAAAGCCTTTAATGATGTTGCATCGAGTTTTTTGCAAAACCTGAACCCGAATGACCTGACGATCGAGTCAAAACGCAGCCTGGGGAAAATTTTGCAAAAACAGGGAGAGATCAGTTATGGCGAGGGCCATTCCCAACTTGCCTTCAACTTCTTCGACGAGTCAAAAGCTGTTCTACAGAGTATTTACCAGGAGAAACCTCAGGACCAACAAGCCATATTTGACCTGAGCCAGGTGGAATATTACATCGGACATCTGCATTTCATGCAAGAACGTTTTGAGGAAGCATACAACTCATGGTCTGCTTACCGTGATGCAAGTGAGACACTTATCAGTATTGACCCGGAAAACGTGGACTGGGTAATGGAAATGGCATACGCCTTAAGCAATCTCGGACTATTGGAAAAGAAGCGTGATCCACCGGATCGTCAAAGCGCCCTCGAGTATTATCAGGACGCGTTGCACTTTGTTGAACAGGCGACTCTGCTTGATGAAAGCTGGCGATCAGAGATGGCTGATTTCCACGCGGATCTGGCCGATGCACGACTGGATGTCTGCGATCTGCCTGGAGCACTTTTATCGCGTCAACAGGCGGCAGAACTTGCAGTGCAATATTACCTGGCCAACCCGGCTAATAACCGATTGAAGGTCACGCATGCCTATACACTCGCGGGCCTCGCATCTGTTCAGAAAATGACCGGTGCCATTGAGCCAGCCTTAATCAACTTGCAAAAATCCGTGGAACTTTTAAACCAGTTGCACCTGGAAGATCCCACCAAGTTGCAATACCGCTGGAATTTACTGACCAAGTCAGGCCGCGCGGCACACCTGATGTCTCTGAATAACCAACTTGACGAAGCCTGGGACTGGTACCTTCAAATTGAAACCCAGGGGCAACAACTTATTGATGACGACAAGGAGATCACACTAAGGCGAACGAAAGAATACGCTGAACTCCTGATCCATTTTTCGGAAACATCATTTCGCGTTAAAGACAAGCAAAAGGCAGTAAGCCTGCTTGATGAAGCTACACAACACCTGCAAAAGATCCTGGAAACGAATCCGAAGGACCATGATGCAATTTCATTGCTGGTGCTGGTTGATTTTAACCGGTTTGTTCAGAGAGACAGCAAGGGTGCAGTTGAAAGGACCGCTACCCTACCGGTGCCTGCTGAGGGGCCCGGTGCACTGCATAGTTGTAATGAAATTAACCTGTACATCCGCCAGGCGCTGATGTCCGGTGACCTGGATAGCGCAAGGGAATACAGCTTGTTGTTACAGGATAAAGGTTATTACGAGCCCGAATTCATGCAGCTCTGTGCAGGCTATGAGATCTGTGAATAATAATCCTGCCGTCAGTCCGCCCCATTAACCAATAGTTGCAACATTACCCGCTTGTAAACCCGTGATAAGGCTTCGAGATCTTCTACCGGGGTATTTTCATCAATTTTGTGGATGCTCTCATTCAGCAGGCCAAATTCAAGAGTCTCAGTTCCCAGTGGTGCGATGAAGCGCCCGTCCGAGGTGCCTCCCCCGGTGTTTAATTCAGGTTGGATGCCAAGTTCTTCAACGATGGTGTCATTTACAGCAGTACGTAATTTTCCTGCCTTGGATCGAAAGGCTTCACCGGAAACCCGCCAGCTCAAATCGTATCGATCAATACCCTGTTGCTTTAACAGCTCCTCGATTCTTGACCTGATGGTTTCGTTGGGTGAAGCCGGTGAATTGCGAAAATTAAACCAGGCTTCGGCGTGACCAGGAGTGACATTCTCAGCACCGGTACCGGAATGAACATTGGTCACCTGGCAGTGTGTCGGCGGAAAATTCTCATCACCCTGGTCCCATTGCATTTTCGTCAACTCATCCAAAAAGGTCGCTAGACGATGAATCGGGTTATCCAAATCCTGAGGAAAGGCGCTGTGGCCCTGGATACCATGAATGGTTAAACGGGCATGGGTTGAGCCACGCCGGCCAATACGTACCGTGTCACCCAGCCTTGTCCGGCTACTGGGTTCACCCACAACGCAAAATGAAGGCGCACTGTTTCGTTCCCTCAGCACGGCCGCGACACGCTTGACGCCATCAACAGCATCGCCTTCCTCATCACTTGTCAGCAGGATGCCTATCTGTCCCCTGTGAGACGGGTGTTCGCGAACCAGGTCTTCGGCCGCGGTTACCATGGCGGCCACCGCGCCCTTCATATCGGAAGCGCCCCTGCCGTATAAAACACCATTCCTGACTTCGGCCTTGAAAGGCGGTGAGGTCCAGTCCTCCAGGGGGCCGGGTGGAACCACATCGGTATGGCCGAGAAACCACAACGAAGGTTCATCATGTCCAACAGCCTGGCCATGGGTAAACAGTACGTTGCTCACATTTCCAAACGGCATCCATTCAACATCAAAGCCCAGCGGCAACAACCTTTCCGCCAACAAGGACTGACAGCCTGCATCTTCGGGGGTCACCGAAGCCAGTTCAATCAGGGCACGGGTTAATTTCAGTGTTTCACTCATGGTCTATGCCGTGCCGGGTATTATTGACTGGAGTTGGGCCGTGTTAAAGCCGATGGCGATAATCTGATCCGTGACAAATACCGGCCGTTTTATCAGCGTGGGATGCTCCAACAACAGTTCAAGCAGCACTTTACCATCGGACTGGCGTTGTGAATCACTCAATTGCCGCCAGGTCGTGCTGCGGCGGTTAAGCAGTTTTTCTGCAAATTCCGAATCCAGCCAACACTTTACCAGTTCAGCCTGTAATCCATCCGTTCTGAAGTCATGAAACTGATGTTCAACACCCTGTTGATCAAGCCACTTGAGTGCCTTGCGGACCGTGTCGCATTGTTTGATTCCGTAAACGGTTAACATATCAGGATTCCACGCTCGCTCTCAGAAGTTCATTGACGCTGGTCTTCGAGCGCGTTTGCTCATCCACCTGCTTGACGATGATAGCAGCATACAGGGAGTAACTACCGTCTTTGGCGGGCAGGTTGCCGGGCACCACTACTGAGCCGGGCGGTACCCTCCCATACATGATCTCACCACTTTCGCGATCGTAAATCCGCGTGCTCTTGCCAATATAAACACCCATCGAAAGCACACTGCCCTTGCCGATAATCACACCTTCAACCACCTCCGAACGGGCGCCGATGAAGCACTCATCTTCAATGATGGTCGGTGTTGCCTGTAGCGGTTCAAGTACACCGCCGATACCCACTCCGCCTGACAGGTGTACGTGTTCACCGATTTGTGCACATGAACCCACCGTTGCCCAGGTATCAACCATGGAGCGTTCACCTACGTGTGCGCCGATATTGACATAGGATGGCATCAACACGGCGTCGTGCCCGATGAAGGCGCCACGGCGTACCGTGGCAGGTGGAACGATGCGGGCGCCACATGTACTGATATCATCATCAGCGCCCTGTGCCCAACGCAATGGCACCTTGTCATAATAATGTGATGCAGAGCCGTCAATTACCTGGTTGTGACGAACCCGAAAATACAAAAGCACCGCTTTTTTCAACCATTCGTTGACCTGCCAACCACCATCGACGGGTTCCGCCACCCGTAAGCTGCCCTGTTCCAGACCGGAGATGCACGTTTCAATGGCATCGAGAAGTTCTGACCTGGCACTTTCCGGGGTAATGGTTGTACGTTCTTCAAATGCTGCTTCAATTATGTTGCGTTGGTCGCTCATTAGTTTTCTCAAGATCCATTGGCAGGCAATTTTTGCCCCAGGGTATCAGTCAGGGTATTTAGTAAAAGTGCCCGGGTTTCCCGGCTCAAAGGCTCGTTTTGCTTATCGCTTAGTATAAAAGCATCTTCCACCCGGTCACCCATCGTGGTGATTTTCGAGTCATGTATACGAATACCACAGGCGATGAATGCAGCGGAGATGTCGGATAGCAATCCCGGCCGGTCTGAACAAATCAGATCCAACAGGGTTTTTTCACCGCCATGGGCTGCCGAGAAATGAATCTCCGGAACAGTTTTGAATGGCCGTAGTCGACGCGGTAGCCTACGGGTCACCGATTTGGGTGTACTCGCAGCAGCCAGAACCTTGCGTAATCGTGTTTTCAGGCGCTCACAATCGTTACTGTTCAAACTCTCTTCGTTGCTATCCATCAACTGGAACAGGTCGTAGCTTTTACCCGAAGTGGTGGTTCCTACCCGTGCTGAAAGTACATCGAGTCCGATTTCATCAATCACCGTTGTGACGGCAGAAAATAAACCATCGTAATCGGGCGCATGAACCAGCAATTCACTGATGCCCCGATCCGGCACATGACGTATTGCCACCAATACAGGACGATCCGGCGGGGTGTTGAGTATCTTTGACGCAGTCCATTCGAGTTGATCATTAGAGTAACTCAGAAAAATATTCTGCGGCATGCTGGCCCACAATGTGTCGACAGCCTCCAGATCCATCCCTATCGCCAACAGGCGATCACGCACCTCGGTTTTGGATTGTTGAATATGATGTTCGCGATCAAAAATGTTGGAACTGCCCTCAGCCAGCGCCCTTGAGGAGATTGTATACAACTCCCACAAAAGGCTGCCCTTCCAATGGTTCCATAACTTGGGGCTGGTGGCAGCAATGTCGGCCACGGTAACAAGGTACAGATAATCGAGCCTGGTCTGGGTGCCGACCGTTTCACAAAAATTCCTTAGCGTCTCAGGATCAGTAATGTCCCTGCGCTGTGCTGTCTGTGACATCACGAGATGGTTCTCAACAAGCCAGGCCACGCGTTCCGCATGGTCTTCACTCATAGGTAGATTCTTGCAAAAGGTCAGCGCGTCCTGCGCACCTAATGTGGAATGATCACCGTCCCTTCCCTTGGCTATATCATGAAACAAGGCTGCCAGGTACAAGATTTCGGGGTGGTCAATCTGCTGGAAAATATCTTTTGTATGGGGAAAATCCTCCCTGTATTTTCCGTAGGCAAACCTGCGCAGGTTTCTGACCACAAACAAAATATGCTGATCCACCGTATAAGCATGGAACAGGTCAAACTGCATACGGCCTACAATTGTCGCAAATGCAGGGATAAATGCCGCCAGCACGCCATAGCGGTTCATCCGTTGCAGTTGTGTGTACACACCGCTGCTCTGGCAAAACAGCTCAAAGAAATACTCTCTGGCCTGCTGATCCTCACGGAATGATTGATCCACCAGGTACAGGTTATCGCGAATCAGGCGGATCGTTGATGCCCGCACGCCTCTTAAGCGTTCATGCTTGGCCAACAGCACGAACAGTTCCATGATTGCTACCGGACGGCGTCGAAACACATCATCACAGGAAGCTTCAAGAAAACCCTGGGTCATTCTGAAATCTTCACCCAGGTCTTCCGATGGCAGGTTATCCTGTGGGAGTAACTCCTCACTGAACAACTGCAGCAGCATTTCATTGAGCCGCTCATTCTGCATAACCGTGCGGTAATAGCGCTGCATAAATCGCTCGACACCCGCATTGGGGTGCTGCTCAGAATCAGGTTTGTAAAAGTGTTCAGCGATCTGCCGTTGAAACTCGAATAACAGACGGTCTTCCCCGCGCCCGGCAAGCACGTGAAGCGCAAATCGAATTTCCCAGAGGAATGTTCTGCCGTCTTTCAGATCCTGTAGTTCCGACTCGGTCAGAAAACCACGTTCAACCAGGGTATGTAAAGACTGGGTATTGAAATGCCGTTTGGCAACCCAGCCAATCATCTGGATGTCGCGCAGACCACCCGGGCTTTCCTTGATATTGGGCTCCAGGTTGTACGCGGTGTCGTGGTATTGCTGGTGACGCTGCACCTGCTCTTCAAACTTGGCATCAAAAAATTCTGCTGCAGACCAGACCTGGTCAGCTGCAGTTGCGTCAAACATCGCCTGCATCATCTCTTTACTGCCGCTCAGCAAACGACTTTCCATCAGGCTGGTGGCCGTGGCTATTTCCTTTTTCGCCTCGGACACACAGGCTTCAACCGTACGAACACTGTGACCAAGGTAAAACCCGGCATCCCAAAGCAGCGTGACAAACGCTTCGATGGCGAGACGAAGTTCATCTGTGGGTGGTGATTCAGCTAACAGGATCAATAGATCAATATCGGAGTGGGGATGGAGTTCACCACGGCCGAAACCACCGACGGCGACCAGCGAAACATGTTCATCGGCCGGGATCAGCTGTTTCCAGGCAAACAGAATCAACTGATCGGCCACCCAGGCACGTGCCTTGACCAACTGGTTTACGTCTTCAGATGCGTGGAATTTCTCCTGCAAGCACGCATCTGCCTCTGCCAGGCTCTGCTTGAGTATGCGAATGAGTTGAGCGGAGGTCTGCTTACCTGAATACTGGTCCGGAAAGTCCGGACTCAGACAACCGTCGGCAGCAGCAGGTTTCGAAACAGGGCCTCGTAAACGGATTTTCATTTACTTATCCGGCGCGCCACCGACCTAAACCAGGAAAACTGGAATTCAAAGCTCATCGCCCGGCAACCGGGTAAGCACATCGTATCCATCTTCCGTCACTGCCAGCGTGTGTTCCCACTGCGCAGACAGGCTTCGATCCTTGGTATGCACGGTCCAGCCATCAGCCAGCAAACGGGTGTCCTTCTTACCCAAATTGATCATGGGTTCTATGGTAAATACCATACCCGGAACCAGTAACTCACCCACACCCGGACGGCCGTAATGCAAAACTTGCGGGTCTTCATGAAACACCTTACCGATACCGTGACCACAGTAGTCACGGACCACAGAGCAACCCTGCCCCTCTGCATACCGCTGGATAGCATGACCGATATCTCCCAGGCGTAAACCCGGCTTGACCATTTCGATACCGGTGATCATCGCCTTGTGTGCGATCTCACATAAATTCCGAGCCCGTACGGTTGGTTCACCAACCAGGAACATTTTGCTGGTATCACCGTGCCAGCCATCTTTGATTACTGTGATATCAATATTGAGAATATCGCCATTCTTGAGCGTCTTCTTGCCCGGAATACCGTGACAAACCACCTGGTTCAATGAGGTACAAATTGATTTCGGAAAACCCCGGTAGTTTAAAGGTGCGGGAATGGCCTGCTGTTCCTCTGTGATATAGGCGTGACAGATATCATCTAACTCACCGGTGGTTATGCCGGGTCGAACATGTTCACGGATCATTCTCAGAACTTCACCCGCCAAATGCCCTGCAATCCGCATGGCTTCGATCTCTTCCGGTGTTTTTAAAACTATTCCCATCTATTTATTTCCATGACTTCCTGAAATGGTCACGGGTTATTCCCGGTGACCGGCCGAATATTGTACCTGCTGGAACGCAGTTTGTATTAATCACATTGAAAGTAATCGAATTCGCGATTATAGGGAA
>Ga0224504_10000199_pt1 | contig 26248 bp, 19 predicted proteins | sample SF_Oct11_sed_USG_3_FD_170160 | JGI IMG/M metagenome (GOLD analysis project Ga0224504, IMG submission 170160) | Sediment microbial communities from San Francisco Bay, California, United States - SF_Oct11_sed_USGS_24 | ecosystem: Environmental > Aquatic > Marine > Sediment | place: USA...
TGCCGGCGATGTGATGCTCGATCAATACCTGTTCGGTGCGACAAGCCGCATTTCGCCGGAGGCGCCCGTGCCTGTCGTGCACGTGCAGCAGACCGACGACAGGCCTGGTGGGGCGGCGAACGTCGCCGTGAACCTCGCATCGCTGGGTGTCAAGACGCGCCTCATCGGTGCGGTCGGCAATGACCAGGCGGCGAGTACGCTCGAGAGCCTGTTGCAGACGCAGGGTATCGACTGCGATTTCGCGCGCGTGAGCGATCGTCCGACAATTACCAAGACGCGTGTACAAAGCCGCGGTCAGCAGCTCATTCGGCTCGACCAGGAGAATGCCGCCGAACTCAGGGACAGCGCGCTGGTCGAAGCCGTCGGCAGAGCCGCAGCGGGCACTGGCGCCGTCGTGCTTTCCGATTATGGCAAGGGCGCACTGACCGACGTTCGTGCGATGATCGAACTGTGCCGCAAAGCGAGTGTGCCCGTGTTGGTGGACCCGAAAGGGCGCGATTTCGAAAAATATCGCGGCGCGACGCTGCTGACGCCGAACCAGGGCGAGTTCGAAGCCGTAGCCGGGCATTGTGGGAGCGACGCGAAACTCGTGGCGCGAGGCTGGCAAATGGTCGAGGAACTCCAACTGACCGCTTTGCTGGTGACGCGCAGTGAAAAGGGAATGATGCTGCTGGAAACCGGCAGCGAGCCGTTGTTCCTGTCGACACAGGCGCGCGAGGTCTATGACGTTACCGGCGCGGGCGATACCGTCATCGCAACGCTCGCCGGCGCACTGGCGAGCGGCCAGTCCCTCGCAGCGGCGTCGGCATTGGCGAACATTGCGGCGGGCCTCGTCGTTCGCAAGATCGGCGTCGCCACCGTGACGCCCGGCGAGATCCAGGTGGCCCTGCACCAGCGCGGCCAGGGCGGGCGAGGGCTCGTATCCCGCGATGAACTGCTGGTCGTCGTCGGGGAGGCACGTGCTCGCAAGGAGCGCATCGTCATGACGAACGGCTGCTTCGATATTCTGCATGCCGGTCACGTGGCGTATCTCGAGGAGGCCAAGAGCCTCGGCGACCGATTGATCGTCGCGGTTAACGATGACGACTCCGTGCGACGGCTCAAGGGCGAGTCGCGCCCTGTCAACGCGCTCGAAGATCGCATGCTGGTGCTGGCCGGGCTCGCTGCCGTCGACTGGGTGGTCCCGTTTTCCGACGATACACCAGCCGCATTGATCGCAGCCGTGCTACCCGATGTGCTGGTCAAGGGCGGTGATTACCAGCCCGAGCAGATCGCCGGTGGCAAGGAAGTCCTGGAGAACGGCGGTGAGGTCCGGGTGCTGAGTTTCCGCGATGGCCATTCCACGAGCCGCATCATCGACAAGCTCGGCGGCTGAGCGCCGCTGCGCGTTCCGGGCACGGCGTGCGTATATTATACAACCTTCTGACCTATGTACTGTTCCTGCCGTATATCGGCTATTGGCTGGTACGCGGAATTACCAATCGCTCATACCTGCAGCGGATCGGCGAGCGCCTGGGCATCGGCTATCCCCGGCTCGAACGATGCATCTGGATTCACGCGGTTTCGGTAGGAGAGGTCGTTGCGGCCGTACCGCTGATCCGCTCATTGGGCAGGCAATATCCTGACCGGCCAATGCTGGTGACCACGGTCACGCCGACCGGGGCGGCGCGCGTTGCCTCGTTGTTCGGCGACGAGGTGTATCACACCTATATTCCTTTTGAAGCGCCGCACGTAGTCGACCGTTTCTACTCGGCAACGAACCCGGAGATCGCCCTGGTACTCGAAACCGAGATATGGCCGAACCTGTACAGGGGTTGCGGCGTGCGCGACATCCCGCTGGTGCTGGTGAGCGCCCGCATCTCGCCGAATTCCGTGCGCAGCTACCGCCGCCTGTTACCGCTGTTTCGCGAGACGCTGTCGCACGGCATCATCATCGCCGCGCAAAGCGACGCGGACGCAGAGCGTTTCCTGTCGTTGGGCGCCGCGCCGGAACGCACGAGAGTCACCGGCAACATCAAGTTCGATGTCGAGATGCCGCCGGATCTTCCGCTTCGAGGTCGCGAACTGCGCGCGAAGCTGTTCGGAGACCGGCCGGTGTGGATTGCCGCGAGCACGCACGAAGGTGAAGAAGAGATCGTGCTTGCCGCCCACCAGGCCCTGTTGGAAACCTGTCCCGAAGTGCTGCTCGTGCTGGTGCCGCGGCATCCGCAACGATTCCCGGCAGTGCGCGATATGGTCGTGAAGCAGGGAATGAGCGTCGTATCACGAACCGACGGCGAAGCCTGCGACGTGTCCACGCAGGTATTTCTCGGCGACACGATGGGTGAACTGACGCTTTTCTATGCGGCCAGCGACGTTGCCTTCGTCGCCGGAAGCCTCGTCCCCATCGGCGGCCACAACCTGCTGGAGCCCGCGGCACTCGGCTTGCCGCTGCTGAGCGGACCGCACGTGTTCAACGCCCAGGAAATCGCTGACATGTTTGCCGCCAGGGGTGCTTGCAAGCTGGTGCACGATTCCGCAGAGCTGGCCGCAGCAGTTGACAGCCTGTTGTCTGACCCCGGAACGGCAGAGCGCCTGGGCAACGCCGGGCGCGAAATCCTCGAGCGCAATCGTGGTTCGCTGGCGCGACTGATCGCGATGATCGAGCCGCTGATGGAGTGAGCGGTTACTCCGTCTCTTCTTCGGCTTGCTTCCTTGCTTCCTCGGCGAACTGGTCTTCCGGCGGCTTGCGTACGACGAGGAACGGTTCGAGATTCTCGAGGTCCTGCACCTGCAAGGTTCCGGCCGCCTGCTTGAGGCGCATAACGTTCAGGAGATAGTCGTATCTCGCCTGGTAATAGTTGGTGATCGACTGGTACAGGTTACGCTGCGAGAGCAACACGTCCACGATGGTACGCGTACCGACATCGAAGCCGGCCTGAGTTGCATCAAGTGCGGTCCTGGCCGAGGAAACGGCCTGCTCCAGCGCCTCGACACGGCTGATCTCGGCGAGCACGCCGAGGTATGAATCGCGCGTCTGCCGGTCCGTTTCACGCGTGACACGCTGCAGCTGCTCGCGCGACGCTCGATGCAGGTAGATGGCTTCCTTGACGCGCGACGACGTCGTTCCGCCGGCAAAGATCGGCAGGTTGAACTGGATACCGATGCTGTCCCTCCGGAAATCGCTGTCCGCCGGCAGCGGGCCGAAACCATTAAACGTGTCCTGGTCCTGCTTCGAATCCGAGGAGCTGACATTCGCGACGAGATCGACGGTCGGGTAGTGACCATTGCGGCGGAACGATATTTCGTCGCGGGCGAGGGCTTCATCCAGCCGGCTCGAGATCAATGCAAGGTTTTGGCTCATCGCGAGGTCGAGCCAGGCCTGTTCACTCGCCGGGTCGGGGTTCCTTAGCGGGAGGTTTTCAGCAGGTGCCGCGAGGTCCCTGACGAAGGAACCGGTGATTTCGCTGAGCAGGTAACGCGCGGTCGCGAGGGAGCGCTTGGCGGCGATCTCGTTCGCGACCGACTGGTCGTAGGCGGCCTGGGATTCCTGGACATCCGTGATCGCGATGAGCCCGACTTCGAAACGTTGCTTGGCTTGCTCGAGCTGGCGCGCAATTGCATTGCGGTCGGCGTGGATGGCGAGCAGGCGGTCTTCGGCACCCAACACGTTGAAATAGGCCTCGGTCACCCTGACGACGAGGTCCTGCTGCGCGGCTTCACGATCAGCCTCGGCCCGCGCCACGACCTTGTCGGCCTGCCGGAGGCCTACGATCTGGTCCCAGCGAAACAGCGTCTGCCGGAGATTGAACTGCCAGCGTGTCGTCTCGTCCTCGACTTCGGTCTGAAATCCGAACGGCACGACCACGAAATTGCCCGATCCCTCCGGCTGTTCCACAACCGTGTTCTGCACGCCCGAACCCGACGTTTCCGTCTTTGTCCAATCGGCGCCGAAGCCGATCTGAGGCAGCAGCACTCCGCGCGCCTGCGGCTCCGCTTCGAGCGCGGCAAGCCGGCGCGCTTCGGCTTCGTGAATGCGCGGGTCGCTCTGCAATGCCTGCTGGTAGATTTCGAGCAGCGTGGCGGCCTGGCCGGGCGACGATGCTGCGAAAATAGCGGTAGCTAACAGTAATGCCTTGAAAGTCCGAGGGTTTTTCATACTTTTGTATTCCACGAGGTCCGGGGGCAGGGGACTAAATCCAAGTGTTATAGTTTACTATATCACTAAACCAGTTGCGAGAATCAACGTTTTCTACGCTGTCCGACGCCTTCAGGGATGCGAAGTTCGCCCGAATGGTACATCGTTATTGCTACAACATAGATGCAGCTTACGCCCAAGTGGTTTCGTTCGAGCACAAAAAGTTGCCTATTTCAGAACACGAATTGCGGTGGCAACGTACCATGAACGAGGGGGCCGAGAGTCGTTTCGAACAGGTTTTCGCTTCTCCATTCGCTGTCACCGGTACGGCGAACGAGACGGGCTTCCATAACCGGGGGCGATCCGACAACCACGAAGAGGCGACCGCCCGGCCTCAGGGCGTCAGCGAAGCGGGGATCGAACGTCTCGATCGAACCGGTCACTGCAATGGCGTCATAACGATCGTCCGTCAATTCACGGGTTGCGTCCATGGTCCGAAATTCGACGTTTTCCATGCCGATATTTGCAAGCTTGCGCGCCGCGCTGCGGACGAAATCCTCGTGGATGTCCACGCTCGTCAAGGTTCCAGACAGTTTCGCAAGGCAGGCCGTGAGGAAACCGCTGCCGGTGCCGATTTCCAGCACGTGCGCGTTCCTGTCGAGTTCGAGCGCCTGCAAAACGCGGCCTTCCACCGTCGGCGTCATCATGAACTCACCGTGACCGAGCGGGATTTCCGTGTCCGCGAATGCCAGGGACTCGTAAGGCCCTGGCACGAATTCCTCGCGCGGTACGGCGGACAAGACCTCGAGAACGGCCGGATTCAGCACTGTCCAGGCGCGAACCTGCTGGGCAATCATCTGTTGTCGTGCGAAATCGATGTTCATAATTCAGTCGTTTCCAGGAATCCCTGTGTCTTTCAAATCACTGTCGCTTGCCGGTACTCGCATCTACAGCCGCCGAATTATGGTGAATCAAGGCAGTCGGCCTCAGCCACTGGGATATGCTTACTGATGCCTTATCTTACGGCGCTTTCAAGCTCGAAGTCTCGCCTGCGGCGATGACCTTCGAGCGGATAATAATAACAAATGATAGATGAGCGGCATCACATCCGGCACAAGCTGACTGCGCTTGCAGAGGCGCCCCCGAGCCCCGATATTGGCGCCTGAATGGACTCGATGATTCTAATTGTAATCGCGTTGTCGCTGCTATTGGCGGCGGTGATCATCACGGCCGTTATCGCCATGGTCGCCAGACGCCGCCTGCAAATGCGGGTGCGGAGACTGAGTGAGGAGATGGTCGCGGTATCGGCCGATGCCTCGGTCGGTCACAGGCTTGACGTTGGCGAGCACCGCGATACGGCAGACCTCGCGCTCACCATTAATAAACTGTTCGATGCGGTCAGCGAGCGCGATCAGAAGATCCAGGGCCGCGACCGGCTGTTCCGGGATTTCGCGCGCACGCTGCCCGAGATTGTCCTGATTCATGACGAGAAGATTCTGCTGGCCAATGACTCGGCAGCGGCGCTGATCGGGCTGGAACCGGCTCAGCTGGTCGGCCGGGACGTTGTCGATCTCGTCAAACCCGCGTACCGCGCACTGTTCCGCAAGTCCGTGACGCGCCGCCTGGATGGGCAGGATGTGCCGCAGCGGCTCGAGATCCAGCTGATCAACGGCGCGCGGGCCGGGCTCTGGGTCGAGGCGCAGAGTTCATCAATCGAATTTCACGGGCGTCCGGCAATCCTGACGGTGGCACGTGACGTGAGTCACCGCAAGAGCCTCGAGGTTTCGCTGTCGCGCAGCAAGCGGCAGGCGCAATACACGCTGGAGTCGGTTGGCGAAGGCATCATCACCACGGACAACGACGGCCACATCGACTACATGAATCGTGCGGCGGAGACGCTGATCGGCACCAGCCGGGACGATGCCGCCGGGCACAGGATCGGAGAGTTATTCACGCTCGTTGACGATACCGACCGGCGCCCGCTGGGAGATCCGGTCGATCGGTGCCTCGGGATGCGCCGCCGCGTGAACATGGGACGACGGGCAGTCATGGTGACCCAGGACGGCGAGCAGGAGCACTCGGTCGAGCTATCGGCGTCGCCCATCCGCGGTCCGAGCGATAGCATCTCCGGGGCTGTCGTCGTTTTCCATGACGTCGGCGAGCTGCGAGGCCTCACCCGCAAGATGAGCTACCAGGCCACTCACGATCCACTGACGGGCCTGGTCAACCGCCGCGAATTCGAGCGCCGCCTCGACGAGGCAATGGATTCAGCGCACGCCGAGGAGGCCGTGCACATGCTGTTCTACATGGATCTCGATCGCTTCAAGGCAGTCAACGACAGCTGTGGTCATATCGCCGGGGACAACATGCTCCGCGAAGTCGCAACGCTCATAAAGGACCAGGTGCGGGATTCGGACTTCGTCGGGCGCCTCGGTGGCGACGAATTCGGCGCGTTGCTCATCGGCTGCCCGATCGACAAGGCGCGGCAGATCGCGACGGATATCTGCAACGCGGTTGCCGACTATCGTTTCGTATGGAAAGACAAGATTTTCAATATCGGCATATCGATCGGCCTGGTCGAAATCAGTCACATAAGCGGCACCGTCCAGGACGTGATGAGTGCTGCGGACTCGGCTTGCTACGTCGCCAAGCAGGAAGGTCGTGGCAAAGTACATATCTACTCGGCGCGGGACGAAGCGGTCGCGCGGGAGCGCGGCGATATTCGCTGGCTGCGGGAACTGCAGACGGCGCTGCACGAGGACAACTTTGAGCTCGCCATTCAGCCAATCATCGCCATGAGCCGCGAGGCGGACTCCGGGCCGGCCGTCGAGGTCCTTATCAGGCTGCCAGGTCGCGGCAGCGATTCCGATACGGCAGACTTCCTGCGTCCTGCGCAGCGATATCAGCTCATGCCGCAGATCGATCGCTGGGTCGTCAACGCGACACTGAACGCGATCTCCAGCGGCGAACTGAAAATCGCCGGCCACCGCAGCTGCGCCATAAATCTGTCCGGCCAGACCATCGCTGACGACGCGTTCCTCGGATTCGTCGTCGATTCGCTCGATCGAACCGGAGTGGCGCCATCGATGATCTGTTTCGAGGTTACCGAGCGAGCAATTCTCGACAACGTAAAGCAGTCGCAGCGCTTCATAGAAGTGCTCCACGGGATCGGCTGCGAGTTTTCGCTCGACGATTTCGGCAGCGGCATGGGTTCTTTCTCCAGCCTGAAGCACCTGCCGATCGATTACCTCAAGATCGACGGCAAGTACACGCATAATGTGCAGACCGACGAAGTGAACCAGGAGATGGTGGCGGCCATGATCAAACTCGCCCGCACCATGGAATTTCGTGTCGTTGCGGAGCAGGTCGAGCGGCAGGAGGATTTCGACTGGCTGCGAGACGTGGGCGTCGATTACGTGCAGGGCTATTTCGTCGACCGGCCCGTCAACCTGGGCTCGACGGCCACGGCCACGGGCGCGTATCGCGCACTCAATCCGTAGCAGCGCTACTACTACAAGAAAGGCCGCCCGGCGGGCGCCGGGCGGCCTCCTGTTTCAGCGATTACTGCCGATCAGACGAGCAGCGGAACCATCAGCAGTGCGACGATGTTGATGATCTTGATCAGGGGGTTGATGGCAGGGCCCGCCGTATCCTTGTACGGATCGCCCACGGTGTCGCCGGTCACGGCTGCCTTGTGAGCGTCCGAGCCCTTGCCACCGCAATTGCCGTCTTCGATGTACTTCTTGGCGTTGTCCCAGGCGCCGCCGCCTGCTGTCATCGAGATAGCGACGAACAGGCCGGTAACGATCGTGCCGAGGAGCAGGCCACCGAGTGCCTCAACGCCGAGGGTGAAGCCAACGATCAGCGGCACAGCGATCGGCAGCAGAGACGGTACAATCATCTCCCTGATCGCAGCCTTGGTCAGCAGGTCAACCGCCCGACTGTAGTCGGGCTTGCCGGTGCCTTCCATGATGCCTTCGATCTCGCGGAACTGGCGGCGAACTTCTTCAACCACCGCGCCAGCGGCGCGGCCTACGGCTTCCATCGCCATGGCGCCGAACAGGTACGGCACGAGACCGCCAATGAACAGGCCGATGATGACGCGGTAGTCGTTGAGCAGGAACGTGACGTCCTTGCCGGCAGTTGCCAGTGCATTGTTGTAGTCCGCGAACAAGACCAGTGCGGCGAGGCCGGCAGAACCGATGGCGTAACCCTTGGTTACAGCCTTCGTCGTGTTGCCGACAGCGTCGAGCTGGTCCGTAATCTTCCGCACCTCAGGAGGAAGCTCGGCCATCTCGGCAACGCCACCGGCGTTGTCCGTGATCGGGCCAAATGCATCGAGAGCAACGACAACGCCCGTCATCGACAGCATCGTCGTAGCAGCGATGGCGATGTTGTACAGACCGCCCATCGCAACACCCTCTGGAGCCAGCTGGAAAGCGCCCCAGATGCTGGCGCACACAGCCAGAACCGGCAGAGCCGTCGCTTTCATTGAGATGCCGAGGCCAGCGATGATGTTGGTGGCATCACCCGTGAGCGATGCATTGGCGATCGTCCTGACCGGCTTGAAATCCGTGCCCGTGTAGTACTCGGTGATAACAACCATGGCAGCGGTTAGCGCCAGGCCGATCAGCGCGGAGTAGAAGATGTTCATCGCAGCGCCCGTGCTACCCATCATCAGGTCGGTAATGAAGTAGAACGCGATTGCCGCAAGAATTCCGGCAACGATCATGCCCTTGTACAGGGCGCCCATGACCTTGCCACCGTCCGAGGTCTTGACGAAGAACGTGCCGATGATCGACGCGATGATCGAAACCGCACCCAGAACCAGCGGATACAAAACGGCCTCGATGCCATAGGAATCGACGACCAGGCTGCCGAGCAGCATCGTGGCGATAATCGTTACCGCGTAGGTCTCGAACAGGTCGGCTGCCATACCGGCACAGTCACCCACGTTGTCACCCACGTTGTCGGCGATTACGCCGGGGTTACGGGGGTCATCTTCCGGGATACCGGCTTCGACCTTACCGACCAGGTCGGCGCCAACGTCCGCACCCTTGGTGAAGATGCCGCCACCGAGTCGCGCGAAGATCGAGATCAGCGAGCCACCGAACGCAAGCCCAACCAGCGCGTGGATGGCGTGATCGACGGTCGAGCCCATCTTCATCAAGATCATGTAGTAGCCAGCGACACCCAGGAGACCGAGGCCAACCACGAGCATGCCCGTGATGGCGCCACCCTTGAAGGCGACGTTCAGTGCCGGGTTAACACCCTTGGTGGCAGCTTGTGCCGTCCGTGTGTTGGCGCGTACCGACACGAACATGCCGATGTAACCGGCAAGGGCAGAGAAGACAGCGCCGATCACGAAACCGATCGCCGTCGCCCAATCAAGCGCGAATCCAAGAACAACTGCAAGCACGACGCCGACCATACCGATGGTCATGTACTGGCGATCCATGTAGGCCTTAGCGCCTTCCTGAATTGCCGCGCCAATTTCCTGCATACGGCTGTTGCCGGCAGGCTGCTTGAGAATCCACTGTGTAGAGACAATCCCGAACAGGATGGCGAGTACACCAGCACCGATCGAGAGCCACAGGGCCAACTCGTTAGACATCAGATATCTCCTGACTTTGTTACTTTGAGATCAAACGCATTCGGCGGCGCCAGCCCCCAGGGCGAGCGCAAGGAAGCGTTCGATTGTGAAATCCCCCAAAAAGGTTTGTTATTACCGTGTTATTACCGGCTGAACCGGGCGCGCATCATACCACAAATTTTTTGCCTAGCCGCGGCTTTACTGCCTTGGACTTTAGTCGTGCGGTTTTCGGTAAACCATTGATATATGGAGGATAATCTTCGCCCTTGATCAGTGGTTCGAGGTAGCGTCGAGCGGCGGGCGTGATGCCGAAGCCGTCGCTGCTGATGTAGCGCCTGGGTAACATCTTTTCCTTGTTGGCAATGCGGCCCAGCGGCGCCGACTCGATCGTCCAGCGATACGGCTTGTCCGAGACCCGCTTGATGACGGGCAAGACCGCGGTCTTGCCCTGCAGGGCGAATTCTACGGCCGCCTTGCCGACGGCGTAGGCCTGCTTCACGTCGGTATCCGACGCGATATGGCGTGCCGAACGCTGCAGGTAATCGGCAATGGCGTAGTGATACTTGTAGCCGAGGTTTTCCCGCACCATGTTTGCGACTACCGGCGCCACGCCGCCGAGCTGTGCGTGCCCGAACGCATCACGGGTGCCAGCTTCGGCCAGGAACTTGCCGTTGGCGAAGCGAGCGCCCTCGCTGACGACGATGACACAGTAGCTGTAATCGTTTACGCACTGGCGAACCTTCTTCAGGAACCCGCGTTTCTTGAACGGAATTTCCGGGAACAGGATGATGTGAGGCGCGTCGCCTGGCTTCTTGCCCGCAAGTCCGCCTGCTGCGGCGATCCAGCCCGCATGGCGACCCATGACCTCGAGAATGAACACCTTGGTCGAGGTCTTCGCCATCGACAGTACGTCAAGCGCCGCTTCCTGCGTCGATACGGCCACGTACTTGGCTACTGAGCCGAATCCCGGGCAGTTATCGGTCACCGGCAGATCGTTGTCGACGGTCTTCGGGATGCCCAGGCACTGCACCGGGAAGCCCATCTTCCTCGAGATCTGGGAAACCTTGAGGGCGGTGTCCATCGAGTCGTTGCCGCCGTTGTAAAAGAAGTAGCCTATGTCGTGTGCCTGGAACACCTGGATCAGGCGTTCGTATTCCGCCCGGTTCTCCTCGATGCCCTTCAGCTTGTAACGCGCGGAGCCGAATGCACCGCCGGGCGTGTGACGCAGTGCGGCGATCGTGCTGGCGCGCTCCTTGCCGGTATCGATCATGTCCTCGGTGAGCGCCCCGATGATGCCGTTCCGTCCCGCATAGACGTTGGCGATTTGCGCGCGATGTTTTCGGGCGGTTTCGATAACACCGCAGGCCGTGGCGTTAATTACGGCGGTGACGCCACCGGACTGGGCATAGAACGCGTTTCTTCCGGGCATGCTTTGGACACCTCTGGCTTAGGGTCGGGAGGCGCATCAGCATAGCGGAAACGAAAGTCCGTATCACGAGAGCCCGTTTCCCCCGGATGCCTTCTTTAGTCGAATTGACCTTGCAGGCCTTTGGCGGTAGCGTCTCTGAGCGGTCAGGGCATCTGCCTGATTACCCTCATTGAATCGTATCGGAAAAGAAAAATGCGAATTGTTCTGCTGGGCGCACCGGGGTCGGGGAAAGGTACGCAGGCCAAGAGACTGGAAGCCGACAGGGGTATTCCGCAAATATCGACGGGCGACATGCTGCGTGAGGCCGTCGCTGCCGGCACGCGTTTCGGCGCGCAGGCGAAAGAAACCATGTTGGCCGGTCAGCTCGTTTCCGACGACATCGTGCTGGGCATACTCAGCGAGCGACTTACCAGGGCGGACGCGGCCGACGGCTTCATACTCGACGGTTTCCCGCGCACCAGGCAGCAGGCCGCCGACCTCGAGGAATTGCTCGACGAACTGGGCGTTCCGCTGGACGCGGCCGTGCTCATGGATGTCGAATTCGACAGCCTCATGAAACGCCTGACCGGCCGCCGGACCTGCTCGGTGACGGGGAAGCTCCTCAATATCTACTTCTCGCCCCAGGAAGAGATCGACGAATGCCTGAACGCAGGCGGCAAGCTCATACAGCGCGAAGATGACAACGCGGAGACCATCGGCAGCCGCCTGGACGTATACAGGGAGCAAACAGAGCCGGTAGTCGACTATTACCGCGAGCGCGGCAAGCTCAGGACGATCGATGCGGAAGGCGCGATCGACGAGATCTACGAGAGGCTCAGGCAGGCGCTATAGCAGCCGCAGCAACTGTTCGCCGATCAGGTCTCTCCGCCAGCCGAGGAAGACCCGGGAATCCGTCCTGCCCGACTGGATCACGGCCGACAGTTCCTTGCGGGGTGCAACCAGTTCCGGGCTGATTCCGAGCTCGCCCGCGCACCCGGATACCGCCGACTGCATGCTCTTCAGCAGTTTCTTTTGCTTTTCGTTCGGAGCCGGAGGCGGCTGGTATTCGTGATTGTCGTCGGCGGAGCGAGCCACGATAGCCAGCAACTCTTCGCTCGCCCTGTTCACAAGCTTCGGGGGCAGGCCGTCGATGCGCCGGAGGTCGGCCAGCGTATCCGGCAGATTGTACGCGATATCAAGCAGTGCGCTGTCCCGCAGTATCCACTGCCGCGGGCGGTTTTTGCGCGCGGCCTCGGCTTCCCGCCACACTGCGAGGCGTTCCGCCGCCGACCGTCGTCGCCCGCGGAAGTTCCGCGCGCCCTTGAGCCGCTGCACGGCCTGAGATTGGTCGAACGCGTACAGCGACTCGTCCAGGAGCAATGCCGAATCCTGTTCCGCCCAGGACATCCTGCCGGCTTTTTCAAGGCGTTCGCCGAGTCGGTCGTAAGCCGGCAGCAGGTACTCGACGTCCTCCACGGCGTAATGCAACAGCGCATCGGCAAGCGGACGCCTGGACCAGTCCGCTCGCGTGTGGGACTTCGGAATATCGACATCGAACAGTTGCTTGACGAGGCCCGCGTAGCCGATCTGGGGCTGCATGCCGAGTAGCGCTGCCGCGATTTGCGTATCGAACAGCTTCGCCGGCATGGCGCCGGAAGACTGAAAAATCACCTCGATGTCCTGGCGTGCCGAATGGACGACCCAGGTCTTCCTGAACGTCTCGTCCCAGAACTCCTGCATTGGATTTCCTGCCAGCGGGTCGATGCAGTAAACCCGGTCCCGGGCTGCAACCTGCACCAGGCAAAGCTGAGCAAAGAACGTCTTCTCACGCATGAACTCCGTATCGACCCCGAGGAGTGGATAATCGTGGAGTTCGGATGTGATCGAGTCGGGTTTGCTGACGAACGTGAACGCAGTCATTGATGGCCGCAGGCGTGGACTTCGGATCGGCAGATTAACATGCGATGATTGCCTCATCGACGAGATTCGTGCTTACGCCGTGCAGGCATTCATAAAAACGCTGTTCGAGATCCTGATCATACGCAAGGGCCCGGACGAGATTCCGCATTCCTGGTTGCTGCTGAAGGTGGCCACCGCGATGTGGTTTCTGCCGTTGTTCATTGCGGCGGTGGTTGTGCCCGGGTTCGGCGGCGCGGCTGTCGCCGTTTCGGTGGCGGGCTGGGCATTGAGCCTTGCTTGCTACGCATCGATCATCGTACTGGCCGGATTTGGCAGCCGGCTGCTGCAGTCACTCACCGCCATCATCGGCTGCGGCGCGATCATCTTTTTCGCCCAGGTCGGCGGGCTTGTCACATTGTCGCTACTGGTCGGTGCAGCGCTCGCGCAAATCATCGTTTACCTGTTGTTGTTCTGGTCGATCCACGTAAAGGGGCACATCATCTCTCGCGCGATCGACCGTGACTGGTATGTGGGCCTGATCATTGCAATTGCCGTATTCCTTTTACAGTATGCGTTTTCGACGGCAGTTTCCCCCGCATCCTGAGTTCCTGCATGCATATACACATTCTCGGCATCTGTGGCACCTTCATGGGCGGCATTGCGGCGTTGGCCAAGGCCGCTGGCCACGAAGTATCCGGTTGCGATGCCGGCGTCTACCCGCCGATGAGTACGCAGCTGAAGAAGCTCGGCATCGACATCCACGAGGGTTTCGACGCCGACCAGCTGAGGTCGCCGCCGGACTGCGTTGTCGTTGGCAACGTGGTCAGCCGCGGATTCGATGTCGTCGAGGCCATGCTCGATCGCGACATCCCGTACCAGTCGGGACCGCAGTGGCTTGCGGAGCACGTTTTGCGGAAGCAACACGTTTTCGCCGTGGCCGGCACCCACGGCAAGACGACGACGGCGAGCCTGCTGGCCTGGATACTCGAAGATGCGGGCAAGCAGCCTGGATTCCTGATAGGTGGTGTGCCCGCCAACTTCGGCGTGTCGGCGCGTTACGGCAGCGGTGACTGCTTTGTCGTGGAGGCCGACGAGTACGACACGGCGTTCTTCGACAAGCGGGCCAAGTTTGTGCATTACCGGCCGCGTACGGTGATTCTCAACAATCTCGAATACGACCACGCCGATATTTACAGGGATCTCGACGCCATACTGTGGCAGTTCCATCAGTTGCTGCGCACCGTACCGTCGTCGGGTCGCATCGTCATGAACGCGGCCGACGGAAACCTGGCGCGGCTCGTGGAGATGGGCTGCTGGACGCCGCGCGAAACGTTTTCCCTGGAGGAGGGCGCCGAGTGGCGCGCCGAGTTCGTCGACGCAACCGAGCGCCATATTCGCATGCGGGACCCGCGGGGCCGGTCGGCGGAGTCGCGATGGCAGCTCGGCGGTTCGCATAACCTCGAAAATGCGATGGCCGCTGTTGCCGCCGCGCGCTCGGTTGGGGTCGAACTCGAGCAAGCGGTCGAAGCACTGTCGCGATTCGAGGGCGTAAAGCGGCGCATGGAGCGCACGGCAACCGTCGGCGACATCGCGATCTACGACGATTTTGCACATCACCCCACCGCAATCCGGCGCACGATCGCAGCCATGAAGCGGCGTTATCCGGGCAACCGGCTGGTCGTCGCGATCGAACCGCGATCCAATACGATGAAACTCGGCGTACACAATCGCGAACTCGCCGATTCCCTTGAACATGCCGACCTGGTCTGGATGTATCGTCCTGATGAGATGGACGAGGATTTCGATGCGACGCTTGAGCCGTTGGGAAAGAAATTGCGCGTTTTCCGCGACTACGATGAACTCGCCAGCGACATGTCGACGCGGGTGCTCGCCGGTGACCAGGTCGTTTTCATGAGCAACGGGGGGTTCGGCGGCGCGCGGCAGACGCTCACCGCCGTCCTGCAGCGCACGCGCACCGCCTGACGAACGCCCGGTAAGCACCAACGCGACTCCCGACGACTCCCCCTGTTTCGTGCGCGACGCAGCAGGCGCCCGGGTCGTTTGTCTCCCTCATGGCGCACTAGAGTCTGCCGCGTCGGGGAGGCAGGAGTCAGGAGATGTTCGCCGGCTGCGGGTCGCGGAACTATACTTGGGGTGTCTTTGTTTCCCGGTCTGCGTCGTGCGTGTACCTCTATTTCCCCTGAGTACGGTGTTATTTCCCGGCGGACCGCTGCCGCTCAGGATTTTCGAGGCGCGGTACGTGGACATGATCGGACGCTGCATGAAAGACGACAGCCCGTTCGGTGTCGTGTTGATTCGCGAGGGTGACGAAGTCGGGCTGGCCAGGACCTACGATATTGGCACACTGGCGCGGATCGTCGACTGGTATCAGGGCAGCGATGGCCTGCTCGGCGTAACAGCCCGGGGCGAGCAGCGCTTTCGCCTGCTGTCGGCGTTTCGCGAAGCAGACGGACTCAACATTGGCGAAATCGAGGTACTGCCGGAAGAGAGCGAAGTACCGTTGCCCGAGGAGTATCAGCCGATGGCGGCGATCCTGTCCGGGGTCCTCGACGACCTGGGGCGCCTGTACGAGGACCTGGATCGACGGCTCGACGACGCAGGCTGGGTAACCAACCGTTTCGTCGAGATTTTGCCCATCGACCTCGAGGAAAAGCAGCAGTGCCTCGAGCAGTTGGACCCGGCGCAACGCCTGCGGCTCGTGCAGAAAGTCCTGAAGCACGTGCGCGGCCCGCTTGGCGCGGCCTGAGCTTCTATAGCGTCCCGAACACCTTGCGCGCGGCGCCGAGCGTCTGTTCGATCTCGCTCTCGCCGTGGGCCGCCGATACGAAACCGGCCTCGAAAGCCGACGGCGCCAGGTAGACGCCTTCGTCCAGCATGCCGTGGAAGAACGCCCTGAATCGCTCGATATCGGCTGCTGCGACCTGCGCAAAACTGCGCACCGGGCCTGAGTCCGTGAACACGAAACCGAACATCCCGCCCCGCTGCTCGACAGACAGTGCAATACCGGCATCGGCCGCCGCGGCAGCGAGGCCGTCGGTCAGCTGCTTGGTTCGCTCGCCAAGCTGCTCGTAAAAGCCCGCTGCGTCGATGAGTTCCAGCGTCGCCAGTCCGGCTGCCATCGCGACCGGGTTGCCGGACAGTGTTCCGGCCTGGTAGACCGGGCCGTCGGGCGCGATGTCCGCCATGACGTCGGCACGGCCACCGAACGCGGCGGCCGGCATACCGCCTCCCACAACCTTGCCCAGCGTTGTGAGATCGGGTTCGATGCCGAACAAAGCCTGCGCGCCGCCCTTGGCGACGCGAAACCCGGTCATGACTTCATCGAAGATCAGTACGGCGCCGCTGTTGCTGCAGGCGTCTCGCAATGTTTCGAGAAATCCGGGGGCGGGCGGCACCATGTTCATATTGCCCGCGATGGGCTCGACGATGACGCATGCGATGTCGGCGCCGAGTTCGTCGAACGCCTTGCCGATGGCATCGGCATCGTTGAAAGGCAAGGTGATCGTATGGGCAGCGAGTTCGGCGGGCACCCCGGGAGAACTGGGAACGCCCAGCGTTAGCGCGCCCGAGCCGGCCTTTATCAGCAGCGAATCCGAATGGCCGTGATAACAGCCCTCGAACTTGACGATCTTGTCACGGCCGGTGTGTCCGCGGGCGAGGCGTATCGCACTCATCGTCGCTTCGGTGCCCGAGCTCACCATGCGCAGGCGCTCGATCGATGGCATGAGCTCGGTGATCTTCGTGGCAATCCGGGTTTCGAGTACGCAGGGAGCGCCAAAGCTCAAGCCGCGCTGCGCGGTTTCGATAACGGCCTCGAGCACCGCCGGGTGCGCGTGACCCAGAATCATCGGCCCCCACGAGCCGACGTAATCGATAAAGCGACGCCCATCTTCTGACTCGACCCAGGCACCGCTTGCGCTCCTGAAGAAGATCGGCTCCCCGCCGACGCCTGCGAACGCGCGTACCGGCGAATTGACTCCACCCGCAATAACCTCGCGGGCATCTGCATACAAACTCATTCGATTCCTCTCAGCTCGTGCATTTGCAAAATTCTTACGCCGCGTTGCTCCAGCAGTTGCGGCAGACCGTCCTCGCCGACCAGGTGCAAAGCACCGACGACGACCAGGTAATCCTCTCCTTGCTGCAGCAATTCGTCGATCGTGTCCACCCAAAGCCGGTTGCGGTTTGCCACGATTGTGTCGTAAAGCTCCGGGTACCCCGAGACATCCTCGAGCAAGGTCTGTTCGAGGTAGTCAATGTCACCCGAACGCCAGGCCAAAATCAAATCGTCCATGATCTCGCGAATTGTGGCGCTCTCGGTGAGGGTCTGCATCAGGAGCTCTCGCTGCGCGTCAAGCGAGAGCCCGTCGAGATAGGCCAGCTGCTGTTCCACGGACTCGAACCCCAGAATCGCCTTGCCGTCTCTTGTCGCCTTCTGCAACAGGTGCATTTCGACGCCGTAGGACGGGTTGAAGCCAATGCGGGCGAGAGCCAGCTGCTCGATAGTAATTGCCGCGAACCAGGGTTCGGTGCGCTCCAGCATCTCGAGCGGTATGTCCAGTTCGGTCGCCACAGTCATCGCCTCCGCGTAGAGATCGTCACCCATGACGTCGCGCAGCGAGGTCCCATCGTCCAGCATCCCCAGCCGATTGATAGTCGATTGCATCAACAGGGGATCGAGATCGTCCATGTCGAGTTCCATGTACAGCGTCTCTGCATCGTCATAGACGTTGTCGATTACCTGCGGCAGCGGATGATCCTGCGCCCGCAGCAGGTGGACTGAACCGAGGAGGTAGACACGATTGCTGGTTCCCTCGGCCATCCACATCGTGACCGGGTGGCCTGCGGAGTCGGCCAGCGCAAGCGCCGGCAGTAGCCACAGCAAGGCGAGTGCAAATCGCCTAGCCACTTTTCACCCAGATCAGTTCGGCACTGACGCTGCCGTCCGACCGTAGCTCGATGCATCGATAGGCCGGGGGGCTGTCGTCGACCGCGAAATCGTCGACACGTGGCAGGAACTGGCGACACGTAGAGGGCGTGGCAATGAGACGAACACCCTCGTGCCCGGCGTCATAATCCTGGTGCACATGACCGAAAATTGCGACCCGGACACGGCCCGCCGACGCCGCTCGCGCGAGAAATTCATCGCCGTTGTCGAGGCCAACGGAATCGAGCCATTTGCTGTGCATCGGCACGGGTGGATGGTGCAGGCAGATCATGACGTGTTCGGCGCTGCTCGCCGCGATCGTTTCCTCCATGCGGCGCAGTTCCCTTTCCGCGATCTTGCCTCCCGCGCGGCCCGCACTGCAGCTGTCGATACCGACGATCAACCAGTTGCCGGCAGCCAGGGAATCGCAATAGGAGAATGGCGGGTCCGGCAACACGTCGCGCATCAGGTTCCGAACGTCGTGGTTCCCCGGCACGCAAAAGACCGGCAGGTTGAGCGCCGACAGGAGGTCGCGGCAATGGGCGTAGGCGTCTGCCGAGTCATCCTGGATGACGTCGCCGGTCAGGGCGATAAGATCTGCAGCGAAGTCGCCCTGGCGATAATGTTCGATTACCGATTGCAGCGTGTCGTAGGTAACGGCCCCTCGCAGGGAGCCATTCCTGTCGGCAAAGAGATGCGGGTCCGTCAGATGGAGGACCCGCACAGGATCAGCTGAACCGTGAATGTGCCCCGACCTCAAGCCGTTTCGACGAACTGCATGATAGCGGCAGTCCGAGGTCGCGAGCAATCTGCACGCGGCGGCTAATAACGGTAACTGTCAGGCTTGTACGGACCTTCAATTGGCACGCCGATGTAGTCCGCCTGTTCGTCGGAAAGCGGTGTCAGGCGGGCGCCGATTCTACCGAGGTGCAGCCGCGCCACTTTCTCGTCGAGGTGCTTGGGAAGTACGTAGACTTCATTTTCGTACTGGTCGCCGTTCTGCCACAGTTCGATCTGTGCCAGCACCTGGTTGGTGAACGAATTCGACATCACGAAGCTCGGATGGCCTGTTGCACAACCCAGGTTAACGAGGCGGCCTTCAGCAAGCAGGATAATGCGCTTGCCGTCCGGGAAGATCACGTGATCGACCTGTGGCTTGATGTTGTCCCACTCGTGTTTCTTCAGGTACTCGACGTCGATCTCATTGTCAAAATGCCCGATGTTGCAGAGGATCGCTTCGTTCTTCATACGCTCCATGTGCTCGCCGGTAACGACGTGGTAGTTGCCGGTTGCGGTCACGACGATGTCCACCTGGTCGCAAACCTCGTCGAAGCGGACTACGCGGTACCCTTCCATCGAAGCCTGCAGAGCACAGATCGGGTCAATCTCGGTTATCCATACCGTGGCGCCCAGCCCGCGCAGCGACTGTGCGGAACCCTTGCCGACATCGCCGAATCCACATACGACGGCAATCTTGCCGGCGATCATTACGTCGGTGGCCCGCTTGATGCCGTCGACCAGCGACTCGCGGCAGCCGTACAGGTTATCGAACTTGGATTTCGTCACGGAGTCATTGACGTTGAAAGCGGGACAGCCAAGGCTGCCTTCCTTCATCATCTCGTAGAGACGGTGCACGCCAGTGGTCGTCTCTTCCGACAGCCCCTTCACCCCTTTCAGAATGTCCGGGTACTTGTCGTGAATGACGAGTGTCAGGTCCCCGCCGTCATCGAGCAGCATGTTGGGGCGCCAGCCGTCGGGACCATGGATCGTCTGTTCGACGCACCACCAGTACTCCTCTTCGGTTTCACCCTTCCAGGCGAAAACGGGAACGCCCGAGGCCGCGACGGCCGCAGCTGCGTGATCCTGGGTCGAGAATATGTTGCAGGAAGACCAGCGGATCTCCGCGCCGAGCGCTTGCAGTGTTTCGATCAGGACCGCCGTCTGGATCGTCATATGCAGGCAGCCGGCGATCCGCGCACCCTTCAGCGGCTGCTGTTCGGCGTACTCCTCGCGGAGCGCCATCAATCCGGGCATTTCCGTTTCCGCAATCGCGATTTCCTTACGCCCCCAGTCGGCGAGCGTGACGTCCTTGACCTTGTAGTCGGGTGTCTGAATAGCAACGGGTTCGCTGCTCATGGTGATCTCCTGTTAAATGTTTGTCAGGCCGCCGCGGCGCCCTTGAGCGCCTCGGCCTTGTCCGTTTTCTCCCACGGAGCATCGATATCTTCGCGGCCGAAATGGCCATACGCCGCCGTGGCCTTGTAGATGGGGCGAACGAGGCCCAGCATCTTCAGGATGCCGTACGGCCTCAGGTCGAAATGCTCGCGGATCAAATCCGTCAGGCGCGTGTCGGAAATATTGCCGGTGCCGAACGTGAATACGCTGATGGAGGTCGGTTCGGCGACGCCAATCGCATACGATACCTGTACCTCGCAGCGATCGGCGAGGCCGGCCGCGACGATATTCTTTGCAACGTATCGCGCCGCATAGGCCGCCGATCGGTCGACCTTCGACGGGTCTTTGCCAGAGAAGGCTCCGCCGCCGTGACGAGCCATTCCGCCATAGGTATCGACGATGATCTTGCGGCCGGTGAGGCCGGCGTCGCCCATCGGGCCGCCGATCTCGAAACGGCCGGTGGGATTGATGTGGAACTTGGTGTCCTTGCCGATCCATTCCGACGGCAGTACGGGCTTTATGATTTCGTCCATGACGCCTTCCCGGATCTCGCTGTTACTTGCTTCCGGAGCGTGCTGGGTGGACAGCACGACCGCGTCGATCGATACCGGCTTGTTGTCTTCGTACAAGAAAGTCACCTGGCTCTTGGCGTCCGGCCGCAGCCACGGCAGTTTGCCATTCTTGCGAATCTCCGCCTGGCGGCGCACGAGCAGATGAGAGTAGGTAATCGGAGCCGGCATGAGCACGTCGGTCTCGTTGGTGGCGTAACCGAACATCATGCCCTGGTCGCCGGCGCCCTGTTCCTCCGGTGCGCCTCGATCGACACCCTGGGCGATATTGTGTGACTGCTTGCCGATCGCGTTGAGCACGGCACAGGAATGGCCGTCATACCCCATCGAGGAATCCGTATAGCCGATATTGATGATCGTGCCGCGGACGATTTCCTCGAGATCGACCCACGCCGACGTCGTTACCTCGCCAGCGATGATTGCCATCCCCGTCTTGACCAGTGTCTCGCAGGCAACGCGCGCCTTCGGGTCTTCGGCGAGGATTGCGTCGAGAACGGCATCGGAAATCTGGTCGGCAATTTTGTCGGGATGCCCCTCGGAAACGGATTCCGAGGTGAACACGAAGGAGTCACTCATGGGATTTGGTCTTCGGCGATTTTGAAGGGCGGAATTGTACCGCAATGCAAGGCGCTGCGGCCATCCGCGGCATAATTGATGCAATTGGTTACGAATGCGCTGCAATTTGCCCCCGGGGACGGCGGGCACTGCTTGCGGCGCTCGTGAAAAACCCTGAAAATGCGCGGCTCGCGGAACCAAATTTCGCTGCCGATTCATAATAATCGCCGTCAGGCGCAGAAGATCTCGATGTCACAAGAAACCAATCGCGCCGGCCAGCAGGCACGGCGAGACCTTGCGAACGCCATCCGGGCGCTCTCGATGGATGCGGTACAGGCAGCCAACTCCGGGCACCCCGGGGCACCGATGGGCATGGCCGATATCGCGGAGGTGCTCTGGAACGACTATCTGAAGCACAATCCCGCCAATCCGCGCTGGCCGGATCGCGACCGGTTCGTGCTGTCCAACGGTCACGCTTCGATGCTGCTTTACAGCCTGCTGCACCTCACCGGTTACGACGTCAGCATTGACGAACTCCGGAATTTCCGGCAGTTCGGCCAGCGAACGGCCGGTCACCCGGAGTACGAGCCCGAAATGGGTGTGGAGACTACGACCGGCCCCCTTGGCCAGGGCGTCAGCAACGCCGTGGGCATGGCGCTTGCGGAAAAAATGCTCGCCGCCGAATTCAATCGCGACGGCTTTTCGGTGGTCGATCACCGAACCTGGGTGTTCCTCGGTGATGGCTGCCTCATGGAGGGCGTTTCCCACGAAGCATGCTCGCTGGCGGGCACGCTGAAGCTCGGCAAGCTGATCGCCTTCTACGACGACAACGATATCTCCATTGACGGCAACGTCAGCGGCTGGTTCACGGACGATACCCCGGCGCGTTTCGAGAGTTATGGCTGGCAGGTCCTGCGTGACGTGGACGGGCACGATAGCGCGGCGGTCGCCGCTGCCATCGATCAGGCAACCGCGGAAACCGGCAGGCCGTCCCTGATTTGTTGCAAGACGGTGATTGGCTACGGCGCGCCGAACAAGCAGGGTACTGCGTCGACGCACGGGGCACCGCTCGGTGAGGACGAGGTTGCTGCGGCACGCGAGCAACTCGGCTGGAACTATCCGCCGTTCGAAGTTCCGACACCCGTTGCGGCCGCATGGGACGCGCGCGAGCCCGGTGCAGCGAACGAGAAGGCGTGGGCGGAATTACTGGGAGCTTATGCAAGTACGCATCCCGAACTCGCGAGCGAGTTCGGGCGTCGCATCAACGGCGAGTTGCCGCACGACTGGGCCGGCTTTGCCGACGCCGCGATCGCGAAGATCGACGCGGCAGGCGAGGATATGGCGACGCGCAAGGCGTCACTGGTGGCGCTCAATGCTTTCGCCCCCGAACTGCCGGAACTCGCGGGAGGTTCTGCGGACCTGACCGGTTCCAACCTGACGAAGCACGCCGGCTCCAAGGTCATAACGGCCGACGATGCCGGCGGAAATTACATCTACTTCGGCGTGCGCGAATTCGGCATGACCGCGATCTGCAACGGAATGACCCTTCACGGCGGCATCATCCCCTACAGCGGGACGTTCCTCGTGTTTTCCGACTATGCGCGGAATGCGCTGCGCATGGCGGCACTGATGGGGATCCAGCAGATACTCGTTTACACACATGACTCGATCGGGCTCGGCGAAGACGGCCCGACGCACCAGCCGATCGAGCATGTCGGATCGCTGCGGCTGATGCCGAACATGCGCGTCTGGCGTCCCTGCGACACGGTCGAGACCGCGGTGGCATGGCGCGACGCCATCGAGCGCCGTGACGGCCCGACCAGTCTCGTGCTTACCCGACAGGGCGTGCCGCACCAACCGCGCGATGCCGCGCAGATCAGCAACATTGCGCGGGGGGGCTACGTGCTGAGAGATTCGGCCGGCGACCCCGATGCGATACTGATTGCCACAGGATCAGAGGTCGCGCTTGCAGTCGCCGCCGCCGAGCGGCTCGCCGGCGACGGCATCGATGCGCGCGTGGTTTCGATGCCATGCAGCAGCGTATTCGAAAGCCAGGATGCGGAATACAGGGAAGCGGTCTTGCCGGCCGGTGTTTCGGCGCGCGTTGTCGTGGAGGCTGGGGCCACCGGCACCTGGTGGCGCTTTGCGGGGTCCTCCGGCAAGGTCATCGGCATCGATTGCTTCGGCAAATCGGCGCCTGCCGGCGAACTGTTCGAACATTTCGGTTTCTCGGTCGACAACGTCGTCGAAACAACGAAGAGCGTTGTCACGAAATAGATTTTTCATAACTCTGCCGGAATCACAGTCCCCGCGGCTGCCCGGCTAATCGAATAACCAGGAGACAAACATGACGATCAAGGTTGGTATCAACGGCTATGGCCGCATCGGGCGAAATGTCCTGCGTGCGATCCATGAATCGGGCCGCAAGGGAGAATTCGACGTCGTTGCACTCAATGATCTCGGAGATGCTGCGACAAATGCTCACCTGACGCGGCGCGACACCGCGCACGGGCCGTTTCCCGGAACCGTCGAAGTCGATGGCAACGACATCATCGTCAACGGGGATCGAGTTCGCGTTTTCGCCGAGCGCGATCCCGCGAAACTGCCCTGGGGAGAACTCGGCGTCGATGTCGTGTTCGAATGCACGGGGCTGTTTCGCACGGGTGAAACCGCAGGCAAGCACCTCGAGGCCGGCGCGAAGAAGGTGATTCTCTCTGCTCCGGGCGGCGAGGGCATCGACAAGACGATTGTCTACGGTGTCAATCACGACACGCTGACCGCGGACGACGCCATAATCTCCAACGCGTCCTGCACCACCAACTGTCTCGCGCCCCTGGTCAAGCCGCTGCACGAAGTGATCGGCGTGAAGCACGGCATCATGACCACGATACACGCCTACACGAATGACCAGGTGTTGACCGACGTTTATCACAAGGACCTGCGCCGCGCGCGTTCGGCGACGATGTCGCAGATCCCGACGAGTACCGGTGCCGCAAAGGCTGTCGGCCTCGTGCTGCCCGAACTGAACGGCAAACTGGACGGATTCTCGATGCGTGTGCCGACGATCAACGTCTCGGCGGTGGACCTTACCTTCGTCGCGGAGCGTGCGACGAGCATCGACGAGATCAATGAAATTCTGAAGGCGGCCAGCGAGGGCGAACTCAAGGGCGTGCTCGCCTACAACGACGAGCCGCTCGTCTCCATCGACTTCAATCACGACCCGGCGTCATCCACCTACGATGCGGGCCTGACCAAGGTTATCGATGGCACGATGGTCAAGGTGATCTCCTGGTACGACAACGAGTGGGGATTCTCTAACCGCATGCTCGACACAACCGTCGCGCTCGTGAACGCGAAGTAAGCGGTCGCCGCCATGTCTGTGGTTCGAATGTCCGATCTCGAGCTATCCGGCAAGCGAGTTCTGATTCGCCAGGATCTGAACGTGCCGATCGATGGTGGCACGGTAACAAGCGATGCCCGCATTCGTGCCTCGTTGCCGACGATAGAAGCGGCGCTCGATGCGGGTGCCGCGGTCATGCTGATGTCGCACCTGGGTCGGCCGACCGAAGGGCAGCCGGACGACAAGTATTCCCTGCAGCCCGTCGCGGACCGGCTCTCGGAATTGCTTGGCCGGGAAGTACGGCTCGTCAGGGGCTGGATCGACGGTGTCGATGTGTCCCCGGGCGATGTCGTGCTGCTGGAAAACGTCCGCTTCCTGGACGGAGAGAAGGCGTGCGACGAAGACCTGGCACGGAAGATGGCGGCGTTATGCGATGTATTCGTCATGGATGCTTTCGGCACGGCACATCGTGCACAGGCGAGCACCTACGGCGTTGCGGAATACGCACCCGTCGCGTGCGCCGGCCCGCTGCTGGTGGCGGAACTCGAGGCGCTCGGCAAGGCGCTCGATGATCCGGCGCGGCCGCTGGTGGCAATCGTGGGTGGATCGAAAGTATCCACCAAGCTCGACGTGCTCGATGCGCTGGCCGGTATCGTCGATTACCTGATCGTCGGCGGCGGAATTGCCAACACGTTCATCGCCGCTGCCGGACATGAAGTCGGCAAGTCGCTTCACGAAGCCGAAATGCTGGAAACAGCTCGCGGTCTGGCTGCTGGCGGAGAGGGTCGGGCGCAGATCCCGCTACCGACAGACGTCGTCGTCGCCGGGGAATTCGCAAACGTCGAGGGAGCCACGAAGGCGGTGGACGCCGTGTCCAGCGACGAGTTGATCCTCGATATTGGTGCCGAAACCGCGGCGCGTTTCAGCGAGATAATCGCCGACGCGGGGACGGTGATATGGAATGGGCCGGTCGGTGTCTTCGAGTTCGACAACTTCGGTGCCGGCACCGAAGCCCTGGCTGAGGCGATCGCCGAAAGCGACGCTTTCTCGGTCGCCGGTGGCGGCGATACGCTTGCCGCGATCGACAAGTACGGTGTCGCAGACCGGATCTCTTACATATCGACGGGTGGTGGTGCTTTTCTCGAGTTTGTCGAGGGCAAGAAACTACCCGCGGTCGAGGTGCTCGAGCGGCGGGCCGCGGCCTAGGGGGGCCAGGGACCGGTGATCGCCAGTGTCGTTCCGGGATACTGAATATTCACGAACAGCGTCTTGCCATCCGGAGCAAAACACACGCCCGCGAGTTCGGAATTCGAGTACACGTTGTCCGCGAGCTGGTACTGGCTTCCATCTGGTTGGATTCCGACAAGGCCACAGTGACCGGACGTATCCTCGCACACGACCAGGTCGCCCCACGGCGACATCGTAAGGTTGTCAGCGTTGCGCAGCAGGGATTCGTCACCGGCTTCGGCAAGCAAGGTCAGCTGCCCCGGACGTTCCTTTTCTCCATCGTGCCCTTCCAGCGGACTCGGCTGATACATAAAGACCTGTCCCAGGCGCAGCCGGCCGCCAATCGTGCAGGTGAACGCAAACGCATCGCCGGCAACGCACAGGCCTTCGCCGCGGGCGAATGTCGCCGCGCCAGCG
>Ga0224504_10000200_pt1 | contig 26229 bp, 24 predicted proteins | sample SF_Oct11_sed_USG_3_FD_170160 | JGI IMG/M metagenome (GOLD analysis project Ga0224504, IMG submission 170160) | Sediment microbial communities from San Francisco Bay, California, United States - SF_Oct11_sed_USGS_24 | ecosystem: Environmental > Aquatic > Marine > Sediment | place: USA...
GATAACATCGATTTGCACGGCAGGATCAGCCTCGCTGACCGATACCTGGCTACTTGCAAATGCGATCGTATTGTCCGGCAAGCGATTTTCGTAAGCTCTTTGGTCGTCATCCCGAAGCACCACATTAACCACAGCCAGCTCCGATTCTGCAGCATCCGTAAATCGCAACCGTAGCGTCGATTGCTGGTCGGGCTCGCGCCGTGGGTCCGATGCTGTGGTCAGCGTGACGCGCGCACGTTCCTGGCCCCTGGGGAAGACGACAAGACCACCGTTCGAAAATGCATATTGTCCCGAACCCCACGGAGAACGATTACCGCTGAAGCCGACTTCTTCGAGGCGCAGCGTTAATGTTGCGCTCACATCACCTTCGCGTATGAAGTCGACCAGCACAGGATCGCCATCCTCAATCAGTTCGACCTGAGTAGTTTCAGCAACTCTGCCGTCCAGTGAAAATCTCACAATCGTAGTTGGCGGCGGGAGCTTCGAGAAGTCGACGAGGTTCAGTTCCGGTTCGACCGGTACCGGCTCTTCTACAACCTCGGTCGTAACCTCTGCCACATCCTCATCCGCAGGCTCGATTGCCGCTTCGGCAGCAGGCTCGTCGATGATGGTCGGTGCGATCTCCAGTTCTGGTTCAGCAGCGACCTCTTCAATAATCAATTCTTCGTCAGGGTTCGGTCCGGCTACATCGACTATCTCACTGGAGCCCTGTAACTGTTCAAGCCAGGGATCGAGGTAGCCCATCTGCTGCGCACCAATGCCGCCAAGACCCAGGAGCACAACCATAATAGCCAACCACTTTCCGGGTGAACCGCCGTCGTCATCGGTCCCAAATCGCTCCGGTGCCTCGAAACTCACGGTCGTCGCAGTGTCTTCCGCACATTCGTCCAGGGCATCGGTGAACGCCTTGACGGATTCGAAGCGGGTGACCCGGGGATACGACAATGCTTTCTTCAGAACTCTCCACTGTTCATCGTTGATGCCCTGTGGCTTCTGCGGGGTCATTCCTGTCTGCGACGCTTCCGCGGCATTGCGTGGGCCGAATACACGGTAGCCCGCGACCAGTCGGTACAGCAGGCAAGCCAGTGAAAACACATCGTCAGAGGCGACCGGCTCTTCACCACCGAGCACCTGCATACTTGAGTAGGCCGGCGTCAACGCACCCAGGACCCCTGGATCAAAGTCAGTGCCAACCTGTTGCTGCCTGACCCGCGCGACACCAAAATCAAACAGCTTGGCATCTCCGTTCGGCATTACCATGATGTTGCCGGGTTTGATGTCAGCATGAACGATGCCGCAGCGGTGCGCATAATCGAGAGCGTCGCCAACCTGGCGAACGATTCGAAATGCAGCTTCAACATCAATGCTGCGGGCATCAGTCGAATCCAGGATTTCGGCGAGTGTGCGACCCTCGAGCCATTCCAGGATTAAGAAATACAGGTCGTCGTCACGATCGAGGTCGATGAATCGCACGATATTCGGGTGCAAGAGGCAGCGCGTCTTCGCCGCTTCCTGTTGCAGCGCCCGCAGAGCGTGGCCGTCCTCCGCAAGTGCGGGCGACAGGACCTTGATCGCGACGCTGTGCTGCTCCGAACCGGCTTCAGCGAGCCGGCGATCCAGCGCTTTGTAGACCGTGCCCATACTGCCGCCAGACACTTCTTCCTGTAGCAGGAAGCGGTCGCGAAGTACTGAGCCAACCTGCACGCGTGTCGCTGTCTTGTTGAATGGAAGCGCGTCCTTCGGAATAACGGTTGTCGTGCCGAAATCGTCGTCACTTTCGGGTTCTGGTGCGGCCATGCTTTCAACAGGCTCTGCCGGCACCGGGCTCGTCGGTACCTTTTCCGTCACGTAGCGATCGAGCATCGACTTGACCAGCTGGAAGGTCTCCTTGCGCAATTCACCCGCTTCATAGCGCTCCTGCAGAACCCCACGAATTGCGGCCTCGCTGCCACCACCGGACGCCAGCAGCGAACCGATTCCCGCCTGGATGTCGGCGAGCATGTCGACATCGGTCGACGTCGCCTCAAGCCTGTCATCGAAGCTCGATAGCTGATCGGCGAATTGGTCGCGTATTTTTTCGGATTCAGGACTCATGATTTATCGGGCGATTTTACCGGCATTATGTGGCCCGAAACCGGAACTGGTCGTCAAATTACCTTGCCCGGATTGAGGATATTCGAGGGATCCAGCGTTTTTTTGAGCTTTTGCATCAGTTCCAGCTCAGGGCCCCCACGATATTCTCTTAGCCATGCACGTTTGGACCGTCCGACACCATGCTCGGCGCTGAAACTACCACCAAGCTCCTGGACGAGGTCGTATATGCCACGACTGACGCGTTCGCCCTCTGCCGCCCACTCCTGATCGGGCAAATCACGTGGCAAGACCACATTGTAATGCAGGTTTCCGTCACCCACATGGCCAAATGCCACCAGTTTCGCGTCGGCGCGCAGATCGGCCAACAGGTCGTCGCCGCGCGCGAGGAATTCCTGCATCCTGGAGAGCGGTACGGAGATGTCATGCTTTAGCGCCTTGCCATCCTGGCGTTCCGCGTCGGAAATCGAATGGCGAAGACGCCACAGCTCGGCGGACTCTCTCTCGTTCTTGGCGATCACGGCGTCGATCAGCAAGCCGCTTTCGGCGGCGGCAGCCAGTGCATTTTCGAGCACCTCCGCATCGCCCCCGGTTGCTGTCTCGATAAGGACGTACCACGGATACTCGACCTGAAACGGCAGGCTGGCATCTGCAATGAATCGGGTCACGAGACCAAAAACGCGTTGCGAGACGAGCTCGAATGACTCTATGCGGTCGTCAAGTGCCACCTTGAGGTTCCCCAGGAGATCCACTGCCTTGCCGGCATTATCGATGCCAAGCAAGGCCGTCGAAAGCTCTCCCGGATCCGGGAACAAGCGCAGGGAGGCCGCCGTGATAATGCCGAGCGTGCCTTCACTGCCGATGAAGAGTTGCTTGAGATCGTAGCCGGCCGTGTCCTTGCGCAAAGAACGCAGACTGTTAAGCACCGTGCCGTCAGCGAGGACCACCTCAAGGCCCAGAACCAGTGCGCGGGCTGTCCCGTATCGCCCTACATTCATGCCACCGGCGTTCGTCGAAATGTTACCGCCCACCTGGCAGGTGCCCTCCGCGCCGATGCTTAACGGCAGGCAGCGACCGGCCTGTTTTGCGGCCTCCTGAGCATGCGCCAGAATGCAGCCTGCATCGACCTCCATAGAGAAATTTAATGCGTCGACATTCCGCACCCGGTTCATTCGGCCAAGCGAGAGTATGACCTGCGTGCCCGTATCATCAGGGACAGCGCCGCCACACAGGCTGGTGTTACCACCTTGCGGAACGATCGCCACGTTTTCCTCCGCGCAGGCCGTCACGATGGCAGACACTTCTGCTGTCGAACGTGGCATTAACCTCGCCAGCGTGCGGCCCGTGTAAATACCACGCCACTCCGTGAGGTGCGGCTCAAGGTCAGCGGGGTCCGTTGACCAACCGCCGGGGCCTGCGATGGCCTTTAGTCGCTCAAGCAAAGTCGTCATCAAATATCGCCTGCCGCTCGAAAGTATCCCAGTCAATGTTACTGCCGCACATGACAAGCACAACGCGCTTGCCCCGTAATTCTTCGCGAAGTGGGCCCAGCAGGGCTGCGGTACTTGCCGCACACGCGGGTTCCACGGCCAGTTTCATAGCTCGAAACAGAAAACCCATGACGCGACGCATCTGGTCATCGTTTACTAGCACCAGGCGATCCACGTTCTGCTCTGCCAGACCAAACGAGTACGGCATGGCAAACGGTGCACCGAGGCTGTCCGCGATGGTACCGACTCTCTCAATGGCCTGGGGCTTGCCGGCTGCACGACTGCGGTGCATCGAATCGGCACCTTCCGGTTCCACGCCAAAAATTTCGCAGTCCGGACGGAGCTGCTTGACAGCATTGGCTATACCACCGATCAATCCGCCACCGCCGATTGGCACTACCAACGCGTCGAAATCCGTAACCTGCTCGCAAATTTCCAGGCCAACCGTTCCGGTACCCAACGCTATCGATGGACCCTCGAATGGATGCACGAAGAAACGTCCCTCTTCTTCCTGGATACGTTCTGCTTCCTCGAAAGCCTTGTGCGCATCGTCGACGAGAACCACTTCACCGCCATACGCACGACAGCTCGCGATTCTCGACGGATTGGCCGAGCCAATCATGACAACTTTGGCGGTTGTGCCCACGGTTTTCGCGGCGAACGCCGTAGCAATTGCATGATTGCCCGCACTCACAGCGGTGACCCCTGCTTTCAGTTGTTCCTCACTAAGGCCATACAGGGTCGCCAGGGCACCACGCGCCTTGAACGTCCCGGTGCACTGCAGGAACTCCAGTTTCGCGTAAACCTGGGTATCTCCTCCAATCAATGCTTCAATAGCTGCGCAACGAAGCACCGGAGTGAATACCGTCTCCACTTGAAGTTGTCCGCGCAATGCGCGAATTTCCTTGATGTCAGGGCCTTTGACTGTCATTTGTTATGTAAACTAACACAACGTATTTCTACCACTTGCGCTGCATTTAAGAGTTCATTAGGTTGGTGTGAGCGAACTGTGGCAGAGAATCCACGCTTACGAAAGTCGCTGCGGGCAAACTAATGGAATTAGAGGATCTGTCGAAATCCGGGATTCGGCGAATAACCGATTATTCGCCCTACCTGGATCAATTGGCCGGACTGGCTCAATCAATGGGCCTCCGGCAGCGCAGTAACTTGTCACACCTTGAGACTGCGCTGCGCAGCCACTGGTCGCTGGGCCAGAACAGCGTCTTGAGTTGGACGCCGCTCGACCAGGGCGTGCTGATTCTCGTCGTCCCACATTACGCGATCGCCGAGTACACAGCGCCGCGAGCCAATAATCTTCCACCTCTCGTGTCGCCCAGGTTCATTACTGAACTTATTTCCGGCGAGCGGCAACTGACCATTTCCCAAATGCAAAAGGTCGCTCGACTGCTGGATATCGAACCCATCAATATTCACCTGCGCGAACCGTTGGTTGGCAACAAGATTGAAACCCAGATCATTGAAGGAATGATTCGCAAGTTTGGCATCAACTACGTGCCGAGCCGAGCCGTTACCTTGTTCGATATCGTCGGCTTCAGTCTGCTGACACCGTTCGAGCAGATGACCCAGCTAAACAGCCTCGCTTACTCGCTCAATTCGGCACATGCAAAGATGCTCGAGCAAGACGTCAATATCGACTTTGCGCGCTCCTCGAGTGGCGACGGGTTTTACATCTGGAATCGCGACGTGGGTCTCGAGGCCAGCGTGAACCTTTACCATTTCATGCATATCGTGCTCGCGGACAACGCTATCGCGCGCAGCAAGTCTTCCACCAAGGCCGTACCAAGGCTCCGTGCCTGCTTCCATGTCGGCAGCTGCTATGAGTTTCATCAGGCGGAAGGCCTGAACCCCACGACACACGACTTCATCGTTGGCGACGTGACAATCGAACTCGCACGTATGATCGATGCGGCTCTTCCTGGCCAGATCCTCGTTGGCGATTTCATGACCAGCATCGAGTCCCATACGGATACAGGCACCTTGCAGGTCGACCCAAATGTGGATGCCGTCACTTTCCTGGAACGTGCACAGGGCAACTTGTCACAGCTGAGCGGCATGGACCTTTCCGGCGAGCGTGTGACTGCGATCAAGTGCTACCTGACAGGAGAAAATATGGGTGGTGGGCAATTCAATATTCGTCGCCTGACGATCAAGGACAAGCATGGGCTATCGCGCGTGGCCTTTAACGCCAAAGTGAACATCTATCGGGAATCAGCGCAGCCAATTCTTCTGGGTATACAGGATCGGAAGCTTCCCGTAGCCACGCCGGCCTGATCGGAGCCACACCAATGCAAAGATCTATCCGTGACTGGGGCGGCAATCTGGTCGCCTTTGCCGTTGTTATCCTGCTCAACTTTCTCTCGAACGCCCTGCCCATAAACGGGCAGACAATGCCGGAAATTTCTGCCAAGTATCCGTCACTGTTTACACCAGCGGGATTCACGTTTGCTATCTGGGGTGTCATCTACCTGGGACTGCTGGTGTTCGTTATCTGGCAGGCGTTACCTGCACAGCGGTCGAGTGACAAAGTGGCCCGCCTGTCGATCTGGTTCCAGATCAACTGCCTGATGAACGCGGTATGGATAGTCCTGTGGCACTACGACCTCCTGGCTCTCTCGCTGCTGGTCATGCTCGCCATTCTCGGGACGTTGATTCTCATTTACCGCTCGCTTATCGCCACGATCGATACCGCGCCGTTCACAGAACACCTGGTGCTCTACCTGCCATTCAGCCTTTACCTGGGTTGGATAACACTTGCGACGATAGCGAATGTCAGCGTCCTTCAGACCGGCAACGGCTGGGACTACGTCTGGCTGACCGCCGTGCACTGGACGCTTCTCAAACTCGCAGTTGCCGGCGCAATAGGCGCTCACATGGTGCTGAAGTTCCGCGACCCTGTTTTTGGGGTAGTCGTCATCTGGGGGGCTTACGGTATTTCCGTAATGCAGTCCGCAACTCCCTCAGTATCAGGAGCAGCACTGGCGCTGTCACTATTGATGGCACTACTGGTCGGGATCGAATTCCTGACCCGCCTTACCGAAACAGCGAAGAAGAGGAAGTAATATGGCCAACGAGGGCTACCACGAGCCGCTTGAAGAACTCAGCGATGAGACCCGCGACATGCATCGCGCCATTTCGTCCCTGATGGAAGAACTGGAGGCTGTCGACTGGTATAACCAGCGCGTCGACGCCTGCAGAAATGACGAACTACGAGCCATCCTGGCGCACAATCGTGACGAAGAAAAAGAGCATGCGGCCATGGTGCTCGAGTGGATCCGACGTCAGGACCCGACCTTCGATAAAGAGCTGAAGGATTTCCTGTTTACGGAAAAGCCGATCACCCACGCATAGATCGCAGAAAAAAGAACAGCCGCTTACCGTGAGGCAAAGCGGCTGTTCTCTTTAAAAAATTGGTCGGGGCGAGAAGATTCGAACTTCCGACCCCCACAACCCCATTGTGGTGCGCTACCAGGCTGCGCTACGCCCCGACCGTGGCCGGAATGATACGTGCCATCAGGCTATTTGGAAAGGGGGAGTTTTAGCGGCGCAATATCTTAAGAACTTGTTCAAGTTCCATGCGTATCTGCTTGATAATCTGTTGACTTTGCGTCACATCCGACTTGGCATCATCGCCGGTCAGGCGCTGGCGCGCTCCACCGATCGTGAAACCTTCGTCATACAGGAGACTCCTGATCTGGCGAATGATCAAAACGTCCTGACGCTGATAATAGCGGCGGTTGCCCCGGCGCTTTACAGGCTTCAGTTGTGGGAACTCCTGCTCCCAATACCTGAGTACGTGCGGCTTGACCGCACAAAGGTCGCTTACCTCACCAATCGTAAAGTAACGCTTCCCAGGAATTGGAGGTAGTTCGTCGTTATTCCCCGGTTCCAGCATATGCTTCCACTCGGGCCTTTAGTTTTTGTCCTGGTCGAAATGTCACAACGCGGCGTGCGCTGATCGGAATCTCTTCACCCGTTTTCGGGTTTCTTCCCGGACGTTCTTTTTTATCCCGAAGATCAAAATTCCCGAAACCGGAAAGTTTGACTTGCTCCCCAACTGCGAGTGATGCACGCAGCTCCTCAAAATACATGTCCACCAATTCGCGAGCTTCCCTCTTGTTGAGACCCAGCTCATTGAACAACGACTCGGCCATGTCTGCTTTAGTCAGTGCCATAGGGAATCAGTCTCTTAGTTCAGCAGCGAATTTATCTTCTAGTTTAGCGATCGCGGCAGCCATTGCGGTGTCCGCATCGTCGTCAGTAAGGGTGCGCGATGTTTCCTGCAAAATCAAGCCTATTGCGACGCTTTTTCGCCCAGCTTCTATTCTCTCGCCCCTGTATATGTCAAAAATCCTGACATCTCGAATAAGCTCAGGGGAGGCCTCAGCGACGGCATCAACAAGCTCGGCCGCCGAGACTTTGTCGTCGACGATGACCGCAATATCACGACGAATTGCAGGGAACCTGGACACGGGCTCTGCCGACGGCGCCGCTGATGCGAGTGCTTTTGCAGCATCGAGTTCGAAAACGTAAGCCGCTTTCTTCAGGTCATAATCTTTCGCGAGACGCGGATGCAATTTACCAATCACACCGATGACCACGTCACCTCTTAGGATTTCTGCAGCCTGTCCTGGCTGCAACGCCGGACGCTCGGTTGCTGCAAATCGGATGTCGGATACATCGCCAACGAGCGCGAGCAGTGCTTCGACGTCGCTTTTAATATCAAAGAAATCAACAGACTGTGACTTTCTTCCCCATTGCTCAGCAGCAACAGGTCCGGTCGCCAGACCGGAAAAACGCACAACTTCTTCGTGCGCCGCCAACGTACCGTGATACGACCGGCTCGCTTCAAAAAGGCGCACGCGATCTTGCTGGCGTGCCAGGTTTGCGGATGCCGCGGCGACCAGTCCCGGCCACAGCGATGCGCGCATCACCGAGAGCTCCGATGAAATCGGATTGCTCAACACGAGCTCCGAATCGGCGCCCGTGAATTTCTTGTTGGCTTCAGGATCGATGAAACTGTAGGTGACAATCTCCTGGTAATCCCGTCCGATCAGGGTGGCTGCGGCACGCTCAATCTCGATCCGTGACTCTGTCACAGTCTCCAGGGGGGACTGGGCCGATAAAGTCGTCTCCGGGATGGAATCGTAGCCATGAATGCGGGCAACCTCTTCGATCAGGTCCACCTCGTACTCAATATCGAACCGATGGCTCGGCGCAATGATTGCCCAGCCTTCGTCCGTGACCTGCACATCGAGCTGCAAACTCTCGAGAATCCGGGTCACTTCAGCAGCATCGACCTCAAGGCCGAGCAGGTGTGCAAGGCGACTTTTTCGAAGGACGATCGCCTCACGTTTCGGCAGATGTTCTGGCGATGACTCGACGACAAGAGGTCCTGCCTCGCCGCCGGAGATGTCGAGCAACAGTTGCGTCGCCCGATCTACCGCACGACCTTGTCCTTCAGGGTCGACGCCACGCTCGAAACGCAACGACGCGTCTGTGTGCATCCCATAGTTGCGTGCCCTGCCCGCCATGAAATCCGGTGGCCAGAACGCTCCCTCAAAAAAGACATCTGTCGTCCCATCGGACACGGCTGTGCTCAGGCCACCCATGATGCCGGCAATGCCGATCGGGCCGCTGTCATCGGTGATGATCAGGGTGTCGTCACGAAGTTCGACCTCTTTTTCATCAAGCAGCGTGACTTTCTCGCCAGTCTTGGCAAGGCGTGGCCGGATAGGGCCCCGCAAAAGGGCTGCATCGTAGGCATGCAGGGGCTGACCGAGCTCCAGCATGACGTAATTCGTGATATCGACGACCGGAGAGATCCCGCGCAGACCGGCGCGACGCAGACGCTCGACCATCCATACCGGCGATTTCGCCCTCGGGTCGATACCTCGAATAACCCGCCCTGCAAATCGTGGGCAGCCTGCAGGCTCGACCAGTTCGACTGCATGGGCATCCTTGATCGTTGCCTTAACGGCCGGCACGGCCGCATCCTGAAGCGCTGCCCCGGTCAATGCAGCCACATCTCGAGCAATACCCAGCACACTGAAGCAGTCACCGCGATTCGGGGTCAGATCGAGATCGATGACGGCATCCGGCAAGTTGAGAAAATCGACCAGCGGCGCACCGACTTCGGCTTCTGCCGGCAGATCCATGATGCCGTCGGACTCGTCACCGAGCCCGAGTTCTACAGCCGAACACAGCATGCCATTCGACACCACACCGCGAATCTTCGCCTTGCGGAGTTTCATGCCATTGGGGAGTTTCACGCCTGGCTTCGCCAGTGGCGTCTTCATACCTTGCCGAACGTTCGGCGCACCACAGACGATGTCAATGAGTTCAGAGCCACCGTCGGACACCTTGCAGACGCTAAGCTTGTCCGCATCCGGGTGCTTCCCACATTCGACGACTTCGGCAATAACGACATCGGCAATGCCGGCACCTTCGAACTCGATACCGTCGACTTCGTGGCCGAGCATGGTCAGCTGGTGGCCGAGTTCTTCGGTCTTCAGGTCAGGATCGACCCACTCACGTAACCAGGATTCTGCAATCTTCATCGCGCTTACCTGAACTGCTGCAGGAATCGAAGGTCGTTCTCGAAGAACGTTCGAAGGTCGGTTACGCCGTAGCGCAACATGGCCAACCTCTCCACGCCCATGCCAAACGCGTAACCTGTGTATTTCTCGGGATCAACGCCGGCACTCTCGAGTACATTCGGATGGACCATTCCGCAGCCCAGGATTTCAAGCCATTTTCCTTCACCCCAGGAGACATCCACTTCGGCTGACGGCTCCGTAAAAGGAAAGTAGCTGGGGCGGAAACGCAATTCCGCATCGCGCTCAAAGAAAGCCTCAACGAACTGGTGCAGGACAGCTTTCAAATGTGCGAAGCTAATGTGCTCGTCAACGACCAGGCCCTCGACCTGATGAAACATCGGCGTATGCGTCTGATCGGAATCACAGCGGTAGACTCGCCCGGGTGCGATTATCCTGATCGGCGCACCCTCTTTGACCATTGAACGTATCTGCACTGGCGACGTATGCGTGCGCAGCAAGTCGCCACCCGGAAAATAGAACGTGTCATGCATGGCACGCGCCGGGTGGTTGTCAGGGATGTTCAAGGCCGTGAAGTTGTGGAAATCGTCTTCGATTTCAGGACCTGTACGAACGCCGAAACCGGCATTCCTGAAGATCTTTTCGATACGCAGCATGGCTCGCGTAACAGGATGGTAACCACCAATGGATGTACCGCGGCCCGGGAGCGTCACATCGACCGCATCGGCCGCGAGCCTGGTCTCCATCGCCTCTGCTTCAAGCGCGTCACGCCGAGCATTGAGGGCTGCCTGAACGTCCTGTTTGGCTTTATTGATTTCCTGACCGGCCGCCGAACGTTCCTCGGGTGGCAAAGACCCGAGGGTCTTCAGTCGCGCTGTGATCTCGCCTTTTTTGCCAAGAAAGGCCACCCGAACCGCATCCAGTGCGGCGAGGTCTTTCGCTGCATCGATGTCGGACGCAGCCTTGGAAATAAGGTCGCTCAGGGAGGTCATGGCTGTGAGATCGAACCGACCGGACCCTGTCCGGCCGGTTCCATGATCTTAGCTGGCAGCTTGCTGTTCGAGACCTGCCTTGGCGGCTGCAGCGATCGCGCCAAATCCTTCCGGATCGTGGACAGCGATATCAGCCAGGACCTTGCGGTCGACCTCGATCTCAGCTTTGTTCAGGCCGTTAATCAGGCGGCTGTATGACAGACCATGCAGACGTGCGGCAGCGTTGATACGCGTAATCCACAGCGCGCGGAACTGACGTTTGCGCTGACGGCGATCGCGGTATGCGTACTGACCGGCTTTGATAACGGCCTGCTTGGCCGTCTTGAATAGTTTGGAACGCGCGCCGTAATAACCCTTCGCTTTACCGAGGACTTTCTTATGGCGGGCTTTGGCGGTTACGCCACGTTTTACTCGTGCCATTTCTCAATCTCCTCTTAGCTGTACGGAAGCATGCGCTTAACGGACTTCACATCGGCATCTGCGACCTGCAGAGTATTGCCGAGCTGACGCTTACGCTTGGACTTCTTCTTGGTAAGAATGTGATTGAGGTGGGCCTGGGAGCGCTTGAAGCCACCCTTACCCGTTTTGCTGAAGCGCTTGGCCGCGCCCCGGTTGGTCTTCATCTTAGACATTGTGTCTTCCTTTTTAGCCTTGCAACGTGCCTCACCGAGAAAAAACTCGGTTGCCGCGGCAGGCGGATTAATGGTCGATTCGGGCCTCAAGGCCCTCCTGCGATCCGTTACTCTCTTTTTATGCGGTGCGGAGTTCTTACGCCTAGTGCTTCTTCGGCGCAATCACCTGAACCATTTGCCGTCCTTCCATCTGTGGCATCTGTTCAACCGTACCGTACTCTTCCAGGTCATCTCTGACCCTGGCCAGAAGCTGCGCGCCCAATTCCTTGTGCGCCATCTCCCGACCGCGGAATCTCAAGGTGATTTTCGTTTTATCACCGTCCTCAAGAAACTCAATGAGCTTCCTGAGCTTGATCTTGTAATCGCCTTCGTCCGTTCCCGGACGGAATTTGATTTCCTTTATATGAACCTGCTTTTGCTTGCGTTTCGCAGTCTGGTTTTTTTTGTTCTGTTCGAACAGGTACTTACCAAAATCCATAATTCGGCATACAGGCGGGTCCGCCATCGGCGACACTTCGACGAGGTCCAATGCCTCATCCTTGGCCAAATCAATCGCTGCTGCGAGACTCATGACCCCTGCCTGCTCACCATCCGAGCCAATAACCCGCACTTCGGTGGCCTCTATTTCATCATTGCGCCTTACGCGCTTTGTAACTGCGATACCCAAATCCTCCGCAAATTCAAAATCTTAGCCCGCTCCGACCCACGTCAAACAGCCTCAGACACAGCGGGAACGCGATTCTAATAAGCCTGCGCGCAGGAAACAACCTCGGTAACCCGAAAATCTCAAAAAAAACAGGTGCTTTTTCCGTTATCCGGGAGATTGGTGGGCGATGCGGGTTTCGAACCTGCGACCTCCACGATGTCAACGTGGCGCTCTACCCCTGAGCTAATCGCCCGTACTCTCGAAGGGACGCGTAAGATACTGAAGGGCTTGGCCTACTGCAAGGCTTTTCAGCCCGCTTTTGCGCTGCCAATTCCAAGGCCCTGCGCCCGCATCGACTGGATTTCGTCACGCAGCTTCGCGGCTTCCTCAAACTCCAGGTCCCGGGCATGCTTGAGCATCTTCTTTTCGAGCCTGGCGGCCTGTTTGAGCAGCTGCTCGGGGCTCATTACCTCGTAGACGCCCTTTTTATCGCCCAGCTTGCGCCCCGTCCTGCCAGGCACCGGGTAGGCGGCCTCCATGACATCAGACACCTGCTTGATGATGGTCTTTGGCGTGATGCCATGTTCTTCGTTATAGAGCACCTGCGTTGCCCGGCGCCGATCCGTCTCATCCAGAGCTCGGCGCATTGAGCCGGTCACACGATCGGCATAGAGAATGGCGGTGCCGTGGAGGTGGCGAGCCGCGCGCCCAATCGTCTGAATCAGGGACCGCTCCGAGCGCAGGAACCCCTCTTTGTCAGCATCGAGGATCGCTACGAGCGACACCTCGGGCATATCCAGCCCCTCGCGCAGCAGGTTGATGCCTACAAGCACATCAAAAGCCCCGAGCCTCAGGTCCCTGATAATCTCGGTGCGCTCGACGGTGCCAATATCAGAGTGCAGATAGCGCACAGCGATACCGTGTTCGCGCAAATAATCGGTCAGGTCCTCAGCCATGCGCTTGGTCAGTGTCGTAATCAGGACGCGCTCGCCTTCCGCCGTGCGCTTGTTGATCTCAGACAGCACGTCGTCGACCTGGGTTGTGGCCGGACGTACTTCGATGGTCGGGTCGATCAGACCCGTGGGCCTGACAAGCTGTTCGACGATGTTGTCCGAATGCTCTTTCTCATAGTCACCGGGTGTCGCCGAAACATAGATTGTCTGCGGTGACAGCCGCTCGAATTCGTCGAAGCGCAGCGGCCTGTTGTCCAATGCGGACGGCAGTCGAAAGCCAAACTCGACGAGCGTCTCCTTGCGCGAGCGATCACCCTTATACATGGCGCCAAGCTGCGGCACCGTTACATGGCTCTCATCGATGATGAGCATGGCATTATCGGGCACGTAATCGAACAGGCACGGCGGTGGTTCCCCGGTGCTTCTGCCGGACAGATAGCGCGAGTAGTTTTCGATACCCGAGCAGTATCCGAGCTCGCGAATCATCTCTAAATCAAATAAAGTTCTCTGCTCAAGCCTTTGAGCTTCCAGTAGTTTTTCGTGTTTTCTCAGGTACGTAAGCCGATCCTTCAACTCGACCTTGATGTGCTCACAGGCCTCAAGAAGCTTCTCCCGTGGCGTCACATAGTGGGTCTTTGGGAAGACGGTAAAGCGCGGTACCCGGCGGACAACCTCGCCGGTGAGCGGGTCGAAATAAGCTATCGATTCAACTTCGTCATCGAAGAGCTCGATGCGGACCGCATCACGCTCAGACTCCGCCGGGAATACGTCAATAACGTCTCCCCTCACCCGATAGGTTCCCTGCGACAGGTCCAGTTCGTTGCGTGTGTACTGCATCTCCGCCAGCCGCCGGAGAATTGTGCGCTGGTCGATACGATCGCCACGGGTGACATGCAGCACCATGCTGAAATAAGCCTCGGGATCGCCGAGCCCGTAAATAGCCGAGACCGTTGCCACGATGATCGCGTCCGAGCGCTCGATCAGCGCCTTGGTGGCCGACAGTCGCATTTGCTCGATGTGCTGGTTGATCGACGCATCTTTCTCGATAAACGTATCCGAGGACGGCACATACGCTTCTGGCTGGTAGTAGTCGTAGTAGGAAACGAAATACTCCACCGCGTTGTTCGGAAAGAACTCCCGCATTTCCCCATAGAGTTGTGCGGCCAGCGTTTTGTTCGGTGCCAGGATCATCGCCGGACGTTGCGTGCGTTCGATCACGCTCGCGATCGTGTACGTTTTACCGGACCCCGTTACACCCAGCAGCGTCTGCCGCGCGAGCCCGTCATCCAGCCCCTCGGTGAGTCCCGTGATAGCCGCGGGCTGGTCACCCGCAGGCGAGAAATCGGAGGCCAGGTCAAAGCGGTCACGATGTTCCGTTGAGGTATTGGGGAGGTCTGTTGTTTCACGTACCATGGCGCTGCGTATCTGAGGGGCAATCGAGTGATCTTACCAGTTTCCAAACGTATGGCTTCAGTGAAGCCCTCCCCAACCGGTGCCGTCCTGGCGTTGGCGACGGAGTTACGAGCCGCAGGACGTGACGTGATCAGCCTGGGCGCCGGTGAGCCGGATTTCGATACTCCGGCACACATTTGTAAAGCAGCCATCGCGGCCATCAACGGTGGTCAAACCCGCTACACCCCAATTGACGGCACCGCTGCACTGAAGGCCGCTATCCAGGCGAAGCTGGCCCGGGATAATCAGCTGGACTACGAACTGTCGCAGATCGTCGTGACCTGCGGGGCCAAACAGGCATTGTTTAATCTGTGCCTGGCTCTGCTTGATCCGGGCGATGAGGCGATCATCCCCGCCCCTTACTGGGTGTCCTATCCCGATATGGTGCGCCTGGCAGATGCCGAGCCTGTGATCATTGAGACAGGCATCGAACAGCACTTCAAGATCACGCCCGCACAGCTGGCAGCGGCCATCACGGAGCGCACCCGGCTACTCATACTGAACAATCCGTCCAACCCGACCGGTGCGTGTTATGACGAGGCAGAGATGGCCGCACTGGGTGCTGTAATCGAGCAGCATCCTGCCATCGTCGTTCTGTCCGACGACATCTACGAGCATATCCACTGGGCGCCGGACCCGTTTGTCAGTTTCGCGACGGCCTGCCCTTCGCTGATGGAGCGGACGGTCACCACCAATGGCGTGTCGAAGGCCTACGCCATGACGGGTTGGCGAATCGGTTATGCGGCCGGCCCGCAGGAACTGATCAATGCGATGAAGACCATACAGAGCCAGAGCACCACTAACGCCTGCAGTATTTCCCAGGCAGCAGCGGTGGAAGCCCTTAACGGCGACCAGGCGTGCGTGAGTGAGATGGCGTCCGCCTACCATAAACGTCACGACTACTTTGTCGAGGCACTCAACGCCATCGACGGCTTCGAATGTCGCCCCAGCGAGGGGGCGTTTTATGCATTTCCAAAAGTCGAGGGCGTACTGGAAGCCCGGAGCATGAAGGATGACGTCGAGTTAGTGGAGTTCCTGCTCAATGAGGCGGACGTCGCCTGCGTACCAGGCTCGGCCTTCGGCGCTCCCGGTTATGTACGCTTTTCCTTCGCCTGTTCGATGGAAATGCTGGAAGAATCCGTCAGGCGCATAAAACGGGCCGTGATGGCTTGACAAGGGACCGGGGCTAGACGAAAATCGCGGCCCGCGCCTTAGGGTGACGGACTATTCCCCGATAGCTCAGTTGGTAGAGCGATTGACTGTTAATCAATTGGTCCCTGGTTCGAGTCCGGGTCGGGGAGCCAAATTAAGAAAAGCCCGCTTTTTAGCGGGCTTTTTCTTTTCCGGACTGAAGCATCAACCACCGACGCCGAGTTTGCGGTGCTCTTTTTGATGAAAAGTAATGTCCAGAGCAATCTTCATAAGTACCAGGATAATCAGGCCGGCCAATGGCTGCCCAGTCTGGATCAGGAAGAAGCCGCCGAGTATTAGCGCAACGTGAGTGATGGCCATGCGCTTGTACGGTAAGCCCATAGCCTGCATCGGCGAAAGTCTCTCGTACTCACTACGGCCCATGTAATTTTCGATGAACGACCAGCCGTGCGAAATGAACAGCGCCACCAAAGCGACCCAGTTCAGGTTATCCAGGATAAGCCGATAGTAATCCTCCGGCTGGGCGTGGTTACCGGGCCCTTCGAAACTACCTGAGTACATGCCAAACAGCACCATGAAGTGCCCGAACATGAAGCCTCCGTAGTGCACCACGAAGAACAGCGGCAGGAACAAGCCCTCCCTGAGCGTGTCGTTGCTCGCCGCGACAACCAGCCTCGCGATGCCAAACAGTCCGATGATAACGTTCTCGCACCAGAACAGGAGTAACAGGAAGAACACGTCCCAATCCCACAGGAATACGCCCGCCAGCGGCAGCAGGTTTGCAGCGACCAGCAGAATCAGGGACCAGCGACCGGTCATTTGCTCGCCGAAATCTCGATGACGACGTTCCACATGTATTGCACCAGGCTAATGAAGGCTTCTTCCTCGATGCGCTCATTATCGCCATGCGCACCGAAGCCGCTGTTTATTTCCTCAATCGACCGCGCCGGCCCGATGCCATAAGCCTGCACGCCTTTCGCGCGAACCTGCGCCATATCCGTCGCACCGGTTTGCATGATCGGGAGCACGGTCGCGTCCGGATACATTCGTAACGCGACATTCTCCAGCACCTGGAACATCTCGTTATCGATATCGGACGGTGGCGCTGCCGGTCTGTAAATATGTTCGGGAATGATCTCGACCCGCGGATCGTCGATAACCTCTGCGAGCTGCGCGTAGAACTCCTCCACGTTCTCATCAGGCAGCATACGGATATCGATGATTGCCTTAGCCTCCGACGGGATCACGTTGCGCCGAAAACCTGCATTGATAACAGTCGGTACGACCGAGGTACGCGAAATTGAGTAGTGATACGGGAATGTTTCGAGGAAGTGCTGCTGGATCGCGTCACGCTCGTCCTCATTCTCGACGTTCAGATACCGCCATGCGTCTTCTGGCGCGGAGATGTCCGCCATGCGCCGAAAATAGGTCCGCGTTGTGTCGTTGAGGCGCACCTCGGTCTCCCACGCTCCGGCTTTTGCGACCGCGTTTGCAAGGATCGTGACAGCGTTCTCCAGTGTCGGCTTCGAACCGTGCCCTGGCTTGCCGCGCGCCACCAACGTTACACGTCGCGGCATCTTCTCGGTCGTCTCGATACCCACCGTGCTGACCTTCTTGTCCCGAATAACCGACTGGCCACCTTCAGCCAATGCATATTCGGCGGCAATCTTGTCGTAGTGCTGCTCGACCATGAAGTTGATACCAACTTCCGGGGTACCCTCCTCGCCGGCCTCCGCAAGAAAGATGATGTCGCGATCGAGCTCAACGCCGTAGCGCTTGAGGAGCTTGATGATCATCAGCCCTGCGGCAAGATTATCCTTGTCATCGAGGGTACCGCGTCCGTAGATAAAGCCACCCTCACGATTGCCGCTGAATGGATCGGCGTACCATTTCTCAGGTTGGACACCAACAACATCGGTGTGACCCATAATGAGCAGCGGGCGCTTCGAACCATTACCCGAAATTCTGGCAACCAGGTTGCCCCGCGATTCCTCCAGGGCGAAGACTTCGGACTGAATCCCCTCTGCCGCAAGCTCTGCCTGCAGATACGCAACAACCAGGCTCTCGTTACCTGGCGGATTCGTCGTGTTGATCTGCACGAGCTCCACCAGATGCTGGACCGCTTCCTCACCCGTTTCACTCCAATCGATCAGATAGGACTGCTGTGCGGTCGCCGTAGCCATGCCACACAGAAACACCAAGCCGCTGATTATTCTCATATTTTCTTCGCCGTAGAATTCGAATATCAGGTTAGAATAGCCCCTCGGCCGGACAAGAGAAACAAAATTGATTACGTCACTCGTTACAGAACTCAGGCGCCGCAACGTATTTCGCGTGGCGATCGCGTATGCGGTCGTCGCGTGGCTGGTCGCCCAGGTAGCGGAGCTGGCACTCGACAGCTTCGGATCGCCGGACTGGGTCATGAAGACGCTGTTGTTATTTCTTGCCCTCGGGTTGCCGTTTGCCATTATTTTCGCCTGGGCTTTTGAGTTAACGCCCGAGGGAGTAAAGCGAGAAAAAGACGTAGACCGATCGCAATCGATTACCAACCAGACCGGACAAAAGCTCAATACCGTGATTATCGGCTTACTGATCATCGCCCTGGTCGTTGCTGTAGGCATGCATTTCCGGGGCGATAGTCCTGATCCCGTCGATTCGGTCAGCGAGGTTGTGGCCACTTCCGGCAACCAGTCGATCGCGGTGCTGCCGTTCGTCAACATGTCCGACGACCCCGACAACGAATACTTCTCTGACGGGATATCCGAAGAACTACTCAACGTACTCGTCAAAGTCGAAGGACTCCGCGTTGCCTCACGTACCTCGTCTTTCTCTTTCAAGGGGAAAGACACGCCGATACCCGAAATAGCCGATGCACTCAAGGTTGAACACGTCCTTGAAGGAAGCGTACGCAAGGCCGGCGACACCATACGAATCACAGCGCAGTTGATAGACGTCAGGACCGACAGTCACCTTTGGTCGGAAACCTACGACCGGAAGTTCGAAGATATCTTCGTCATCCAGGACGAGATTTCCGCGCATATTGTGGATGCCTTAAAGGTGGCTCTTGGCGCTGGCGAAATCGTGGAAACGGCCAGCAAGCCAACAGACAACCTCGCCGCCTACGAGGATTACCTGAAAGGACGGTATCTTTGGCAACGGCGGGGCGAGGACAATATTCGGACCTCAATCGAGCTTTTCACAAAAGCAACCGAGGCGGATCCCGAGTTTGCCCGCGCATGGTCGAGCCTCGCAGCTGCGCATACAACGTTGCCGGCCTATGCCAATGTCGATAATGCACATCATTATCGGCTGGCCCTCGATCACGCGACGCGGGCATTGCGCCTTGATCCCACGATAGCTGAGGCACATGCTGTATTGGGGGACGTGACGCGCATTGCTGGCACTGATGACCTTTCGCAGGTCGCGCAACACTACATTCGGGCTATCGAACTTGAACCCAAGGTCTCCACCGGCTATCTCTGGTACACCGAGTTTCTCCTGGCCGCAGGCCGCACCACTGCCGCACTGGACAACATCAACATCGCCTTGCAGCTAGACCCGTTTCATCCGGGAACCATGTCGGTCGCTGGGGCCGTTCACATGGCGCTCGGCGATTATTCGAAAGCCGAGGAGTACACAAGATCTGCGATAGACCTCGGCCACCCGTTTGCTGCTTACGACATGTTGGACCTCAGCATCACTCGTGGCGACTACGCCACTGCGAAAGAACTGGCCGACGAACTCCTGGAGGAAGAGGATATCGCTGATTTCAATCTGTATATCGCAGCCCAAACGGATGCATCTTTACGCGACGAGTTTTTCGAGCGGATACAGGAAATCGCACCGGCGAACGATCTATTCCTTGCTCGTGATTTTGTACACTTCGGTCGTCTCGACGAGGCATTCGAAATCCTCGAACACGCACAACTGCTGGGTAACAATTCGTTCTTCCTTTGGGAGCCCAACATGCGCCCGCTCCGACAAGACCCGCGTTTTGTGGGGATCATGATGAACAAGGGTTTTATCGACTACTGGGATAATGCCGGTTGGTCGCCTTTGTGCTCGCGCGACGGCGAGGCCGTTACCTGTAACTAGTCAGCCAGTAAGTCCTTGAGGTGCTTGCGCAAGCGCTCACCCGTGTCCGGATGTTCGAGGCCGTAGGCCACAGTCGCCTGCAGGTAACCCAGCTTGCTGCCACAGTCGTAACGGACTCCAGTAAATGAATACGCGTAGACAGCTGAGTCGTTAAGCAGATCCGCGATACCATCTGTGAGCTGGATTTCGCCGCCGGCACCCCGCCCCGTATTCTCAAGCTTGTCGAAAATTCCCGGCGCCAGCAGATAGCGGCCTACGACAGCCGAGTTTGATGGCGCTTTTTCCGGTGCAGGCTTTTCAACAATCTGCGTTATGCGATTACGATCGGATTCATCGACGGCAACGATGCCGTAGCTCGATGTATCCTCGTGCGGCACCGTCTCAACCGCAATGACACTCCCGCCGTGGTCCTCATACTCGTCAGCCATCTGGGCCAGGCAGCCCGGTTCGCCGGCGATCAAATCGTCGGCAAGGTGTACAAAGAAGGGCTCATTACCTACCGCCGGGCGTGCACAGAGAACGGCATGGCCAAGTCCGAGGGGTTCACCCTGGCGGATATAAATGCACGAGACACCTTTGGGTACGATGCCCTGTATTGACGCCAGCAACTCGTCCTTACCCGACTGGGTCAGGGCTTCTTCAAGCCCGGGGTCGGTATCGAAATGGTCCTCAATGGCACGCTTGGATGCGCCCGTAACGAACACCAGCTTCGTCGCGCCTGCTGCGATCGCCTCTTCCACCGCGTACTGGATGAGCGGCTTATCAACGATCGGCAACATTTCCTTAGGACTTGCCTTGGTGGCAGGCAGGAATCGGGTTCCACGACCCGCCACAGGGAATACAGCTGTTTTGACTTTCTGGCCCACCGGGAGCTCCAACAACGACGCAGGCCCGCATCATAGCGAAATCCAGGTTGCCGAGTCATGACGCTCGTCACGAGAGTCGACGAGAGCCAGGTCCGCCACTTTGCGGACCCGGCCCACTAGCGCCGAAACGATCCTACTTTTTCTGTCCGGAGACCTTGATGTCGGATCGATTCAATTCGACCGTGCGTTCGCCGATGCCCTTCACTAGCGAAAGGTCATCGGCACTTCGGAACGGGCCGTGCTTCTTCCGATACTCGACAATCGCCTTGGCCTTGGAAAGGCCCACGCCCTTCAGTTCGGCCGAGATTGTCTCAGCATCGGCGCTATTGATATCGACCTGTCCGGCCAATGCTGTCAGTGGTGCCATCAGCAGGATTGCTATGGCGGCGGTGCTTAGGATTCTCATTGTCAGCTCCTTCTTTGGTATGAGACCAGGGAGCTTATTGGCAGCGTCGTGCCGCGTCCGTCAGCGAAACAGGGCGGTTTATTTGGTAATGCTGTGCTGCAGCACTGTGTCGAATTGAACGCGCGAAGCTGGCCGCTGTGTTTCCCAGTCCCGGCAGCTCGGGCATTGCCACAGCAGCCGCTGACTCGAAAAACCGCATTCCTGACACTGGTATCGCGGCGTGGCCGCCGCAAGTTTTGACAAAGCCCCTCGGACCCTCGCAAACCTGGAGTCGGTTTCGCCCTTCTCATCGGACAACCGCTGCAATTCCACAAACTCGCCCAGCGTGGGCTCGTTGAGCATGTATTGCTCCACGCATTCATCAATAACCGGTATACCGCCGATGTCGTTGACGATTGCTGTGTAGGCGACCAGCGAAGACATTTCCGGGTTCTTGGCCAGCATGCCTTTGAGCGCGCGCTCGAGCTCATCTACTTCGTTTTCGCGCGTATAGATCGCGACAATCTCCGGCAGGGCCTCGGCAATCAGATAGGTGTTCTCGTCGATAATGCGGTGATACAGCTTGAGCGCCGTCTTGCTGTCATTGGTATCGCGCGCGATATGCGCACGCGTGAGTGCACCGCGCATCGTTCGCGGCCGACCGGCCTGCGCGTTCTTCACATACTGGCGTGCAGACGCGTAGTCGCCTGTTGCCGCTGCGGCCTCAGCCAGCTCGCAATAATAATGTGCGATCTGCAAGGCAAGCGAGCGGCCACCCAGGACCTCCAGGCGTTTGCCCGCCTCGATCGCCTTCTCCCAGTCCCGTTCCTGTTCATAAATGCCGCACAGCGCTTCAATCGCCTGCACCTGGTAGCGGGAACCCTGTGAGAGCCGTGAGAACAGCTTTTCAGCCCGATCCAGCAAGCCCGCCGCCAGGTAGTCCTTCGCCAGCGAATACAGAGCCTGATCTCGCTGCTCCGATGCGAGATCCGGGCGGGCGATGATGTTCTGGTGGATACGAATTGCCCGGTCAACTTCACCGCGACGGCGAAACAGGCTGCCAAGCGCAAAGTGAGTCTCGATCGTCTTGGCATCAACCCGAACCATGCGCAGGAAATGCTCCAGCGCCTGGTCGGTCTGCTCGTTCAACAGAAAATTGAGGCCTTTGAGATAGTCGATGTTCAGCGGCGGTGGCGCGTCCTCTTCATCGCGTTCACCAAATCGCCCGATAACCCAGCCGGCCGCTGCCAGCAACAGGAAAAGGCCTGCAAGTATTAGCGCTTTCTCAGTCGGCATCGCTGAGTGGCAGATTGCGGAGGCTGCTCACCTCGCTTTCGGTGGCGCGCAGTGAACGGCGCAGAATGCGGCGCTCGTTAATGAGCTTTAAGGCAAAGAAACCGAGGCAAAGAATGCCAAACAGCCATCCCAGCGCAAACGTGACCGTAAATGCCAGGGGAATCGAGGTGTGCACCTCAGTGAAGGCCAGATCGATATCAATCATGCCCGTGTTATTTGCGGTGAATGTCGCCATGACGATGACGATGAGAACGATCAGTATCGACAGTCCGATACGTTTCAACATACGTTTGCTCCGCAGATCCGGTAAACCCAAAAGCTATGATGCGGCCTGATGCCGCGACGGATCAACTCTTGATCGGGAAATGCCGGCTTTCGTTTACGCGATCGCGCAGATCCTTGCCCGGCTTGAAATGCGGTACATACTTGCCCGACAAAGCGACCGCTTCACCGGTCTTCGGATTTCGCCCAATACGGGGCGGACGGAAATGCAGGGAGAAACTCCCAAAGCCACGAATCTCGATGCGCTGACCTTTGGCCAGCGAGTCGCTCATCAGGTCAAGCAGATGCTTGACGGCCAGTTCGACATCCTTGGCCGGCAGGTGTTTCTGCTTACGAGAAATGGCTTCTATCAGTTCTGATTTTGTCATTTTACCTTATTCCGTACCGCCGAATTAGCGTAACTCACGGATATTAAAGGCAATAGTAGCCCAGACCAGCCGGTCTGGGCTACCTTTTTTACTTATTATTTGCTTCTGCCGGACATTTTTTCCTTCAGAAGGTCGCCAAGCGTAGTGCCCACAGGCGCTGCGGCGACGTCAGACTTGTAGCTGCTGACCGCCTCCTGCTCATCGTGAACTTCCTTCGCCTTGATCGACAGCTGGATCGAACGGTTCTTGCGATCAACGTTTGTGAACTTGGCCTCAACCTCTTCACCAACCTTGATCATCGTCCGCGCATCCTCAACCCGACCACGGGCCAGCTCGGATGCGCGCAGTGAACCGAAGATTCCATCACCCAAGTCAACCGTTGCCCCACGCGCGTCCACTTCCGTGACCGTGCCCGTGACGATAGAGTTCTTGGGGTTGGCTGCAAGCCAGTTCGAGAACGGATCCTTCTCCATCTGCTTGATGCCGAGCGAGATACGTTCGCGCTCGGAATCGATAGCGAGAACCGCTGCCTCGATCTCCTGACCTTTCTTGTAGTTCCGCACGGCTTCTTCGCCCGGCAGATCCCAGGAAATGTCCGAGAGATGCACGAGACCGTCGATACCGCCGTCGAGGCCGATGAAGATACCGAAGTCCGTGATCGACTTGATCTGGCCGGTAACCTTGTCGTTGCGATTGAAGGTTGAAGAGAACTCAGCCCATGGGTTCGACTTGCACTGTTTGATGCCCAGCGAAATACGACGACGTTCTTCGTCGATCTCGATGACCATAACTTCAACTTCTTCACCAACCGCTACAACCCGAGACGGGTTAACGTTCTTGTTGGTCCAGTCCATTTCAGAAACGTGGACGAGGCCTTCAACGCCGTCTTCGATCTCAACAAAGCAACCGTAGTCCGCAATGTTCGTGACCTTGCCGAAGATACGCGTCTGCGGCGGGTAACGACGAGCGAGATCCTGCCAGGGATCGTCACCGAGTTGCTTCATACCCAGCGATACACGCTGGCGCTCACGATCGAACTTGAGGATCTTGACGTCAATTTCCTGGCCGACTTCGACAACTTCTGAAGGATGCTTGACACGCTTCCAGGCCATATCGGTGATATGCAGGAGACCGTCGATACCGCCGAGGTCGACGAATGCGCCGTAGTCGGTGAGGTTCTTGACGATACCCTTGGCCATGTTGCCTTCCTGCAACTCTTCAAGGAGTTTCTCGCGTTCGGCAGAGTATTCTGTTTCGACAACAGCACGGCGCGATACGACAACGTTGTTCCGCTGCTGGTCGAGCTTGATAACCTTGAATTCAAGGCTCTTGCCTTCGAGGTAGCCTGGGTCACGAACCGGACGAACATCAACAAGCGAGCCCGGCAGAAACGCGCGGACATTGTCGATTTCGACCGTGAAACCACCTTTGACGCGACCATTAATCACGCCTTCGACCACTTCACCTGCCTCGAACGCTTTCTCAAGATCGATCCACGTACGTGCACGGATGGCTTTCTCGCGTGACAGCTTGGTCTCACCGAAGCCGTCTTCCACGGCGTCGAGTGCGACTTCAACTTCCATCCCGACGGTGATGCCACCTTCGTGCTTGTCGTTCTTGAACTGTTCCAGGGGGATAACGGCCTCGGATTTGAGACCTGCACTGACGAGTACAACATCGTCATTTACCGCGACAACGGTGCCGATAATGATGGAACCCGGCTTTATTTGTTGACTGGCAAAACTTTCTTCAAATAATTCAGCAAAACTTTCAGACATGTTATGAAAACCTACGGGAGTATTACTCCCACCCATTTGCGTCGTGTCACATCCTGTGACTGACGGTCATTACAAAAAAGGAGCGAACATCCTGTCCGTTCCTATCCATGAAACTTTCTAAGGTATTTAGAGGTTGGCGACCCAGTCGAGTACAGTTTTTGTCACCGCCTCGATGGACTGGCCCGAGGAATCCAGAATCCTGGCATCCTTCGCAGGCCGCAGCGGAGCTACCGATCGCTCGGAATCCCGCCGGTCACGGTCCTCTATGTCCCGTGAAAGGGCGGCAAGGCTAACATCCAAGCCCTTGTCTTTCAACTGCTTATGGCGCCTTCGGGCCCTCTCCTCGGCACTCGCCGTGAGGAAGATTTTCAGGGATGCCTCCGGGAACACATGCGTGCCCATATCACGCCCATCGGCCACCAGGCCGGGGTGCTGCTGAAATGCCCGCTGGCGCTCAAATAACGCCTGCCGGACAGCCGAAATCTGCGCCACGGTCGAGGCGCCGGCGCCCGTCTCCTCTGTCCGGATCAGCGTCGTGACGTCTTCGTCGCCCAGCCAGATTCGCTCTTCGCCGTCTTCGTCAATGTCAAATCGGGCATCGAGGTCATGGGCCAGTTCCGCGAGTTTCTGGGCATCCTGGAGCGAAATGCCGGATGTTTGGGCAGACAGTGCAACGAGACGGTATAGCGCCCCGCTATCGAGCAAATGATAGCCGAGCGCCTTGGCCACATTGCAGGCGATGGTGCCCTTCCCTGAGCCGCTTGGACCATCGATGGCGATGACCGGGACATTCTGACGGCTAGTCATTCAGGATCTCGATCTCGCCACCTATGGCGGCCACACAATCACAGAAGCCCGGGAAAGACGTGTCAACGTTGTCTACATCGCGAATCATGACCTCATCATCGGCGATTGTGGCTGCCATAGCCAACGCCATTGCCACGCGATGGTCGTGGAAGCTCTCTACCTCGCCACCGGTAAAACGTCCGCCATGCACTACTGCACCGTCTGCTGACTCATCGACCTGAATGCCAAGGCGGCGCATGCCGTCGGCCATGGCCGCAATGCGATCGCTTTCTTTAACCCGCAGCTCACCGATGCCGGAAAATGTGGTTTTGCCACGGGCACACGCCGCGGCAACGAATAGCGCCGGAAACTCGTCGATGGCAAGCGATA
>Ga0224504_10000202_pt1 | contig 26000 bp, 21 predicted proteins | sample SF_Oct11_sed_USG_3_FD_170160 | JGI IMG/M metagenome (GOLD analysis project Ga0224504, IMG submission 170160) | Sediment microbial communities from San Francisco Bay, California, United States - SF_Oct11_sed_USGS_24 | ecosystem: Environmental > Aquatic > Marine > Sediment | place: USA...
CATTAAGCGCTAACCCGTGATAGCTGCAGCCGCGCCGGATGCGTAATCCAACACTGGCGAGTTTGGCGCCGCTCACATAAACGCCTGGTGCGTCGCACCGGCTCTCCGCTGTAATGCCATAATCCGCAACCGTATCGATGACGGTCTGTTCCATGATGGTGACCAGGTCGCGTATGCCGAGTCCGGCTCGTTTAAGGTCGATCAGGGTGTAGGCAATGATCTGTCCTGGTCCGTGATAGGTCACCTGACCGCCGCGATCCACCTGAACAATGGGTATGCTGCCGGGGGCGAGTATATGACTGCGATCACCGGCCAGTCCGAGTGTGAAGACGGGGGGATGCTCTAGCAGCCACAATTCATCGGGCGTGTCGGCATCCCTGTTATCCGTAAACTCGACCATGCGGGCCAATGCGGCTTCGTATTCAGTCAGGCCCAGATTGCGGATAACCAGTGACATGTCGTTCAATGCTCAGGTTTATTTACAGATTATATTTTCAGGCTTCATTACAGGGTCTATCAAATAGGTCTTTTACTACCCGCTTTTTAACAATCGGGCCTTCCAGTAATGAAGAAGCGCTTTCAGTTAGAGCACATACAGGATGCGTTCGCTGTCGGTTAGCGTCAGATAAATACGATCCAGCTGTTCTTTGCTTTGTACATCTACGGTGACAGTGACAGAAAGAAACTTGCCATTTTTGCTGAGTCGGATCGAGACATCTTCTGCTTTGATGTCTTCAACATGCGGACTGATCAGTTGCAAAACATGTGCTTCGAATTCTGATTCATCACGACCCATAATTTTAATGGGGAAGCGGCAGGGGAATTCCAGCAGAGTCTCTTCTTCAGCCATTTTGTGAAGCCTCATAGAGTGCGTTGACGGATCGCCAGACCGGTCCGGGTTGTCCTGTGCCTATGGATTGTCCATCGATGGTGACAACAGGCGCAATGCATTTGGTTGCTCCTGTTAACCAGACTTCGTCAGCAGCCATTAACCGTGTAATCGGGATGGATTCTTCCCGGCAGTCATAACCTTTGCCAGCGGCGAGGTTGATCACTTGATCAGTGGTCGTGCCTGGTAAAACCGCCGTACTGCCGGGCCGGCGAATCAGCTTGCCCTGTTCAACAATGATGACTGAACTGACCGAACCTTCAGTGACCTCATTATCTCTGATCAGAATGGCATCGATGGCGCCGGCTTCTGCAGCCTGATGACGCGCGAGTACATTGGCCAGCAAAGCTGTGGCTTTGATGTCGCAACGGGCCCAGCGTTGATCCGGCAAGGTTATTGCGCTGGCACCGCGCTCATAGTCAATTTCATTGAGTTCGGTGGCCATGGCGAAAACAGTGGGCTGAATTTTTTCTGACCATACATGATCACGCCCTGATTCAGCGCCGCGACTGACCTGAATATAAATCGCGAGTGTACCGCCGCCGTTTTGTTCAGTCAGTGAATGAATAAGAACCGTCCAGTCTTGTTCGGACAGCGGGTTTGGAATGCTGAGTGCTGTAAGACTGCGCTCGAGCCTTGCGATATGCGCTGCTATCAGGTGCGGCTTGCCCTCATAGACGGGGATGACTTCATAAATGGCATCCCCAAATAAAAAACCACGGTCGAGCGGCGAAATCCGCGCCGTTTCCAGGGGTAAATATTCGCCGTTCAGATAGGCCGCAGGGAGTGTTTGAGCCACTTATTCAAACCACAATAAAACGGAGTCTTTGGCGATTTGCCACAATGATCCTTCATTGATCGGAGCCAGGGCAAACAGGTTTGCTTCAGCCAGTATTTCGCTGTTCAGGCTGACTTTGACCTGACCCAGACGGGTTGAGTCATCAACCGGGGCGATGAGTTGCGGGGGAAGGTCCAGATTAGCTTCCAGTTGATCATAACTGCCGCGAGGAATCGTGACATAAAGATCTTGTTGCACGCCTATACCCGTATTTTCGCTCTCACCCTTCCAGACCCGGGCCTCGGCAACTGAACTGCCAGCCGAGTAAAGCAGTCGGGTTTCATAAAAGCGAAAGCCATAGTTCAGAAGGGCTTGAGAATCTTTTGCTCTGGCCGATGAGCTTTTTGTGCCGAGTACGACGGCGATCAACCTCATGTCATCACGTTGTGCGGAAGACACGAGACAATATCCGGCTGCATCCGTCATGCCGGTTTTAATACCATCGACGCTTGGGTCACGCCACAAAAGCGCGTTCCGGTTTTTCTGGGTGATCTTGTTAAATGTGAATTCTTTTTGTGAGTACCAGCGGTAATAACCGGGGAACTCATTAATGATGGCTTTGGCCAGCCGTGCAATATCTGCTGCAGAGGTGTAGTGGTCACTGGCAGGGAGCCCGGTCGAATTCTGATATTGCGTGTTGAACATACCGAGTTCAGCAGCATACTGATTCATCAACTGGGCAAAGGTGGTTTCGGTGCCGGCAATGTATTCAGATAACGCGACGCTGGCATCATTGCCTGACTGCACAATCATGCCCTGCAGCAGATCTTCTACACTGACCCGTGTGCCGACTTCAACGAACATGCGTGACCCGGGGGTGCGCCAGGCTTTCTCGCTGATCAGTACTTCATCATCAAGTCCGATTTGTCCTGTACGGAGCGCGCGAAAGGCCACATAGGCAGTCATTATTTTGGTGATGCTGGCCGGATCCAGGCGCTCGTTTTCATTTTTGGCTGCGAGCACCCGGTCACTTTGGGGGTCGACAAGAATATAGCCGCGCGCACTCAGATCCGGTGCCGTAGGCACAGGTGACTGAGCCTGCACCAGCCCTGAAAACCACAAAACGCAGACGCTGAGCAGCGCCGTGCTGTGGAGTTTAGTCATGTTGAACTCCCGACGGAAAAGCAATAACCCGTGCCAATGATATACCGGTTAATGGGGGGATGTATCAGCCGCCGGCAGCCGGCGCTGATTCTGTAACGAGATGCGTGTCTTTGATTTGCAGTGCGGCCATTTGCCGGACCAGTTCATCAAATTGCTGAACATTGGCAATAGGTCCAATTCTGACGCGATACAGCGTAGCGGTTGGTGTCGTGTCAGTCTGGATCGCAGCGGCGCTATAGCCTTGCTGCTTGAGCCGAGTAACCAGTTGCTCTGCATTGGCGCGATCGCCGAATGCGCCGACCTGCAGGTACATGTTTTCAGCCGGCCCGCCCGCGGTAGCAGTGGATATCCCTGCAGCAGGGTTGGTTTGGCTCGCTAAACGGCCGTCATCCAATGCCACAACTTTTACCATGGCGGTGCCATCGGTAATCATGTCCAGCTTTTGCGCGGCAGCGTAGGACAGGTCAATAATGCGGTTGTCCACAAAAGGCCCGCGATCATTCACTCTAACCACTATGGTGCGGCCATTTTTCAGGTTCGTGACCTTTACCCGGGTTGGCAGCGGCAGTGTCTTGTGCGCGGCTGTCATCGCGTACATGTTGTATTTCTCACCGTTTGAGGTCGAGCGGCCATGAAATTTCTTGCCGTACCATGAAGCCACGCCCCGTTCTTCATAGCCGGCACTGCTGTTCATGACGTAATAGCGTTCGCCAAAGACTTCATAAAAGGCCGGGTTGCCGCGCTTGCTTCTTTTTTGGGAAGACTGCGTTGCTGCCGATGAATCAGCATCATCCCACCGCGTGGCGTTACTGCAGCCCGATAGTGCGATCGCTGTGATTAGAACGAGAAGCGGGGTGAGTCGAAAAACAGCAGCCATCAGTTTTTCACTTCAGTTGAACTTGCAGCGATTGCTGCTTCTGCTGCGGCATCGGCATCGGCCTTTGCCGCTGACAGCGCTTCTGATAATTGAAAGACGGCCAGTGCGTACATGGAACTGCGATTGTAGCGGGTGATCACATAGAAGTTATGAAACCCGATCCAGTATTCAGTATCTGTCTTGCCTTCCAGTGTAATCAGTTGTGAGGCTGTGTCCTCGGTCACGGGAGAATCAAAGAAGAAGCCATCGGTCTGTAGTTCAGCAACTGTTGACGTCATTTTCAGCTTGTTCTCGCCGCGCTTAACGTCACCCTGCACAGCACTGGTGGCGGGCACGGCAACCGGTTGTCCGGACTTCCAGCCATTTTTGACGAAGTAATTGCCGACGCTCATCAGGATGTCATCCCAGTTGCCGAGCAGGTCACGGCGGCCATCCCCGTCACCATCAACCGCGTACGCGCGATAGCTGCTGGGAATAAATTGTGGCGGGCCCATGGCGCCGGCATATGAACCGAGCAATTCAGTGAGTTCGAGTTCCTCTTCGCGAGCCAGCAGGAACACCTCTTCAAGCTGTCCCCGGAAAAACTTTGCGCGCGGCGGGTAATCAAAGCCCAATGTGGCCAGCGCATCGACGACGCGGTAGCTGCCGGTGATACGCCCGTAAAACGTTTCAACGCCAATGATGGCGGCAATGACTTCAGGCGGGACACCGGTTTCAGCCGCTGCATACTCCAGGCTGTCGCCGTGTTCGTTCCAGAATTCGACGCCGGCCGAGATTCTTGCCTCGGTCATGAAGATGTCGCGATATTCATGCCAGGGTCGGGTGCGTTCAGCCGGCCGGCTGATGGCATCCAGAATTTTTTGTTTGGTTTCAGTTTGATCCAGCACGCCTTGTACATAGGTTTCTTCAAAACCATGTTCCTGGGCCAGTTCATTAATGAATGACTGAATTTCATCCCGACTGGTGTCGAGCGCGAGTGCGCTGGAAGAGCTGCTCACCATCAGGATGGTAACGATCAGGACAGGCAAAGGGTGCAACATAGATTTCCGTTTCATCGTGCCAGTAGCTTCCGGTGCGTCTGGATAGACATGAGAATACCGAAACCGGCGAGCAGCGTCACCATCGATGTGCCACCGGCACTGACCAGTGGCAGCGGTACACCGACAACCGGCAACAACCCTGTCACCATCGCAGTGTTAACGAATACATAAAAGAAAAATGTCAGGCTGATGCTGCCGGCAAGGAGACGAGAGAAAGTGTCCTGCGCCATTGCGGCGATGACCAGGCCGCGTCCGACGACAAACAAATAAACCAGAAATATCAGCAGTGCACCCATCAGGCCAAACTCTTCACCGATAACGGCGAAAATGAAATCGGTTGAGCGCTCCGGCAGAAACTCCAGCTGACCCTGACTGCCATTCAACCAGCCCTTGCCAAAAAGTCCGCCGGAACCAATGGCAATTTTTGATTGAATGATGTGATAGCCCGCACCCAGTGGGTCGCTGTCGGGGTTCAGCAAAGTCAGTACCCGCCGCTTCTGATAATCATGCATGACGAAATACCACAGCAGCGGCATCGCGATGAGCGCGCTGGCAATAGCGCCAAAAATATAGCGCGCCCCGATGCCAGCCAGAAATATAACGGCCGCGCCAGACAGCACAATCAGGATTGAAGTACCCAGATCAGGTTGCACGGCAATGAGGCTTACAGGTACAAAAACCACGATCAGGCATACAGTGATCAGCCCCAAAGAGGGAGGCAGGCGTCGGTCATGAAGCAGCCAGGCAAGCATCATGGGCAGTCCGAGCTTCATGATTTCGGAAGGCTGGAAACGAATGCCGATATTGAGCCAGCGCTGGGCACCTTTGCCCACATCGCCGGTTATCAGCACGAGTGCCAGCATGATGACACCGACGGCAAAAACCCACGGAGAGGCGCGACGCAGCCAGTCGGGTGAGATTTGTGCCATGACCAACATCGCCGTGAACGCAACGCCCATGCGCACTATCTGACTGATCAGCAGGTTGGCATTCTGTCCGACCGCGCTGTACAAAGCGGCCAGTCCGATGATCAGAATGGCGATGATGCCGGTCAGCAACACACCATCCAGGTGCAGGCTTCGCAGTAGCAGCGTCATCATGCCCATTGACTGGTGACGGTTATCGGCCAGTGTTGTCACAATATATCCCGCAAATAGGTTTCCATGACCCGGCGTGCAATCGGTGCCGCTGTGCCGCTGCCACTCTCACCGTTTTCTACAATGACTGCAACGGCAATTTGTGGATCTTCCAGCGGGGCAAAGGCAATAAACAGTGCGTGATCGCGCATCCGCTCTTCGAGCTCTTCCGTGTCGTATTCCTGATCCTGCGCGACGGTAAACACCTGTGCGGTTCCGCTTTTCCCGGCCAGCGTAAACGGTGCATCAATACCCACCGCTCTGGCTGTGCCTTGTCGGCCCTGCATTACGGCATTCATTGCGCTGATGATTGCATCCCATTGTCGTTCATCAATAACACCGACGGACTCGAGTGCACTGGTTTCAATATATTCATCGACACCGGTGGCCGGGTTGCTGAAGCCTCTGAGCAGGGTAGGTTCGTATTGCTCGCCCCTTGCGGCAATGATGGCCGTCGCGTGAGCCAGTTGTAGCGGGGTTGTCAGCAGATAACCCTGGCCGATGCCGGTGATCACCGTTTCGCCGGGGAACCAGACCTTGTCACCCTTGTTCCTGAATGAAGCACGCTTCCAGTCGCGCGAAGGCACGAGCCCCGGTTTTTCACCCCCGATGTCGATACCGGTTTTGTCGCCGAGTCCGAAACGGCGCAAAAATGATTCCATCCGGTCAATACCGAGTATGGTCGCCATTTCATAGAAGTAGACATCGCAGGATTGTGCGATCGAATCGCGCATCGTGACCCAGCCATGTCCGCCGCGTTTCCAGTCACGGTAGCGGTGCGTATTGCCCGGCAGTGAAAAATAACCGCCACAAAATCTCGGGTCATCCGGGTCAATGACACCGTAATGCAGTCCTGCCAGTGCAATGATCGGTTTAATCGTGGAACCCGGCGGATAGGTGCCCTGCAGGGCGCGGTTAAATAAGGGTAGGTCCGGGTCTTCCTGCAATGCCCGGTAATCCTTGCGGCTCATGCCGATGCTCAGTGAATTAGGGTCATAGGAAGGCTGGCTCGCGAACACCAGCACTTCACCCGTTTTCGGGTCAATCGCGACGACTGCGCCCCGGCGTCCCTCCAGCGCCTCGTGAGCGACGAGCTGGCTTTCGATGTCCAGTGTCAGTATCAGGTCCTGACCGGCCGTTGCATTTTCGGCACTGAGGTTTTGCATGCTGCGCCCGCGCGCATTTACCAGAACTTCTTCATGGCCGACTTCGCCATGCAGTTCCGGTTCATAGCGACGTTCCAGTGAAATTTTGCCAATTAGCGCCGTCCCGGCATAGTTGCTTTTGTCGATTGTTTGCAGATCGTTGGCGTTGATACCCCCGACATACCCCAACGCATGGGCAACCGCTTCGCCGTAAGGGTAATGGCGGGTCAGGCGCGCCCGAATGTCGACGCCGGGCAGGCGGGGGCGTTCTACTGCAAAGCGCGCCACTTCCGTATCCGTGAGACGGCGGCGTATGGGTATCGAGTCAAAACGTCGATGCTCATCGATCAGTGTTTGCAATGACTCAAGATCATCCGGATCTATCAATTGCAGTTCAGCAAGCCGCAGCAGTGTTGCATGGGTGTCCGGGACTTGTTCGGGTATGAGTTCCAGCTGGTAATTGGGAACGTTCTCAGCCAGCACTGCGCCATTGCGATCGTAAATCAATCCTCTGGTCGGGGGCAGAGGCTGGACGCGAATACGATTACCCTGTGACTGCGCAGAAAAATATTCGTAATCGACAATCTGCAGCTGGCTTAACCTAAGCATCACGACGCTGCTGAGGCCGACGATCAGAACAGCCGAAATAACCGCCCGTTGCACAAACAGACGTTGTTCGGCCCAGTGATCTTTGAGTTTACTCGTCTTTGCCATGTCGCTTTATTAAGAGAAGGATGAGCTGCGATTCTCTATGCGCCGCCTGAATTGATCCATGAGCACCATGACAATTGGCCAGAGCACGCCTCCGACAACGGGTTGCGTCCAACGTGCCAGTCCGGCCGATGGGTTACCGGCAACGCCGTCAATCCAAAACAAAATAAAGGCATTTATCATCAGCAGAGCAAAGACGGACATGGTCAGTTGCCACAGCGGGAAAATGCGAATCTGTAAATGAAAACGCAAGGTCAGGTAACTGATCACACTCAAGGCCAGCGCATTCTGACCGAGTAATTCACCTTGCAGGATGTCTAGTACGAGACCGAGTATCCAGGCGCTGCCGATGCCAAAAGTTCGCGGCCACATCATGACCCAGTAAACAATAACGAGTGCAGCCCATGGCGGACGGAACGGGGTCATCCACTCAGGCAGTGGCAGACTGGTCAGCCCTGCAGCCACGATCAGGACGAGCCATACGGGCCAGCGGGGATTACGATGGCGGCTCATTCGCCGGCCCCGTTGGTTTTACTGTCGATGGCGCTTTCGACCGGTGGTTCAGCTTCCGCAAGTGCCGGTGCGGGCCAGACCATCAGTACTTCTCTAATTCGATTCAGTGAAGCCGCGGGGGTTGCCGTGATGGTCAGGAAGGGTTCGCCGGTATCACCTGTAACTTCAGTGACGACGCCGACCGGATAGCCGGGTGGAAAGGTGCCGCCGAGTCCTGAGGTGACAATGGCATCACCGACGGTGATGTCAGCATTTCTGGGTAGAAAAGGCAGTGACAGCCTTTCAAAGTCGCCGGTGCCAACGGCAATAGTGCGCAACCGGTTGCGCAAAATCTCAACAGGTGTGGCGTGGTCGATATCTGTGATGAGTAGGGCTTCAGCTGAATAAATCTGGTCCCTGACGATTTGGCCGATAATGCCGTCCGCATCGATGAGGGCCTGGCCGACATACAGTTCATCACTGCTGCCGCGGTTAATCGTGATGCGATGCCGAAACGGATTCATATCGACGGACAGTATTTCGCCAATCAGTACCCGCCCGCTGATTTTGGCGGTGGAGTCGAGCAGTCCGCGCAATCTTGCGTTTTCGGCTTCCAATGCAATCTGGCGCTGCAGTCGCGAACGTTGAATCAGGTTCTCATCGCGCAGCCGCCGGTTTTCGACGTGCAGGTCATCACGGGTTGCGGTGGAATCTCTGATCCAGCGAACCAATGCAAAGGGGGCGTCCACCGTTACCCTGATCGGATGCGCGGCCGCAGACATGAGGCGGCGGACATCCCGCAGATGTTCATTGTTGTTGTCGAGCACCATGACCGTGACGGACAGGATGCAGATCACGATGAGTCGCAGGGTGTGACTCGTATCGCGAAACGTGCGTTGATCGCTGTCAGGTGTGCTGAGCGCCATTCACTGCCGGTGTCATGCTGTCGTCCGGAAACAGTCCGGACAAGAATTAAGGGGATTCTAGCGAGAATTGCGTGCTCGCGCGCGCTATAACGGAACTCGAAGCGCCTGAGTTTAGTCCAGACCGAAAACCCCGGGGCCTTGTTCGTCCATGAGTTCGATAACCCGGCCGCCACCGCGGGCAACACAGGTCAGCGGGTCTTCTGCAACAACAACCGGCAAACCGGTTTCTTCCATCAGTAACTTGTCGAGATCGCGCAGCAATGCGCCACCACCGGTTAGCACAATACCTCGTTCAGCAACATCTGCACCCAGCTCCGGAGGTGTTTGCTCCAGAGCGCCTTTTACCGCACCGACGATGCCTTGCAGGGGTTCCTGCAGGGCTTCGAGGATTTCATTGCTGTTCAGGCTGAAGCTGCGGGGCACACCTTCCGACAGGTTGCGTCCCTTGACGGAAAGTTCGAGCACTTCTTCACCCGGGTAGGCTGAACCGATTTCATGCTTGATGCGCTCGGCCGTCGCTTCTCCAATCAAAATGCCATAGTTGCGGCGTACATAATTAATGATGGCTTCATCGAAGCGATCACCGCCGATTCTCACGGAAGAGGCGTAAACAATGCCGTTCAGCGAGATGATCGCTACTTCCGAAGTACCACCGCCGATATCCAGCACCATTGAGCCGCGGGCTTCATGGACCGGCATGCCGGCGCCAATCGCGGCGGCCATGGGTTCTTCAATCAAAAATACTTTACGGGCACCTGCGCCTTCGGCTGATTCGCGGATAGCGCGACGCTCGACCTGCGTAGAGCCGTAAGGCACGCAGATTAAAACCCGGGGGCTGGGGCGGAAATAACGGTTCGGGTGAGTCTTGTGAATGAAATGCTGAAGCATCTTCTCCGTCACGGTGAAATCTGCGATCACACCGTCTTTCAAAGGACGGATGGCCGTGATGTTGCCGGGTGTTCGCCCGAGCATGTTTTTGGCCTCAACACCAACAGCAGCAACGCTTTTACCCCCGCGTCCGGGTTCTTCCCGAATAGCCACGACCGACGGTTCATCAAGCACGATACCGTGCCCGGAGAGATATATAAGAGTGTTGGCTGTTCCAAGATCGATCGACAGATCGTTGGAAAAGTAACCAAGCAAGCGTTTAATCATTGGAAAAACCCGCGGGAAAGAATCCCTAAAACGGCGGCAACTGTAGCAATCAGTGGGATTTTGGGCAACCGCAGATTATCATTGTCGCCCCCGGCTCCCGGCCCTGATGGAATCGCCCCATGGCATTAACGAAACGTGATGTTGAATACATCGCGCATCTTGCGCGTTTGAAGGTCAGTGATGGTGAAATCACTGACTATGTTGAGAAGCTGTCGAGCATCATTGATCTCGTCGCTGAACTCGGCAAGCTTGATACGGCTAACGTAGAGCCCATGGCTCATCCTCTGGAAATGATTCAGCGTCTGCGCGCAGATGAGGTTACAGAAACCGATCAGCGGGACTTGTTCCAGCGTAATTCACAGGCTGTCGGGCAAGGCTTTTATCGTGTGCCTAAAGTAATTGAGTAACAGCATGACGAGACAGACGATTACGGATATCGCCGCTGCGCTTCGGGCGGGTGAGACGACCAGCGTTGCGCTAACCGAGCAGGTGCTCGCGGGCATTGCCGCCGGCGACGGCCCGCTAAATTCTTTTATAACCATAACCGCCGAGCAGGCGCTGGCCTCGGCTGCAACCGCAGATGCAGCATTAGCCGCGGGGAAGGGCGGAGCATTGACCGGTGTTCCGATCGCGCACAAGGATATTTTCTGTACCCGTGACGTGTTGACGACCTGTGGTTCGAAGATGCTTGAGAATTTTGTGCCGCCCTATGATGCAACCGTGGTTGAAAATCTTGCTGCAGCCGGCGTGGTTGTCGTGGGTAAAACCAATATGGATGAATTCGCGATGGGCTCGTCGAATGAGACCAGTTATTTCGGCCCGGTGGCTAACCCTTGGGATACTGAACGTTCTCCGGGTGGTTCATCGGGTGGTTCTGCCGCTGCTGTGTCAGCCGGTCTGGTGCCGGCTGCGACGGGCACGGATACGGGCGGCTCCATTCGTCAGCCGGCCGCTTTAACCGGTATTACAGGCTTTAAGCCCACGTATGGCCGGGTATCCCGCTACGGCATGATCGCCTTCGCCTCGAGTCTGGATCAGGCCGGAACCTTTACGGTAACCGCTGAAGATGCGGCCTTGTTATTGCAGTCGATGGCCGGCTTTGATCCGAAAGACTCCACCTCAGCCCAGCAGGTTGTGCCGGATTACACGGCAGCGCTGAATGCATCAGTGGCTGGCAAGCGTATCGGCGTGCCTAAAGAATTTTTTGATGACGGACTCGATGCAGCCTCAGCGGAGGCTATACGCAGTGCGTTGGCAGAGCTTGAAGGGCTGGGTGCGGTTATTCAGGAAATCACTTTGCCGCATATCGAGGCATCAGTGCCCACCTATTACATTGTTGCACCCGCTGAGTGTTCTTCTAACCTGTCGCGTTTTGATGGTGTCAGGTTTGGATACCGCTGCGAAAATCCGCAGGATCTTGAAGACTTGTATAAGCGCAGTCGTCAGGAAGGATTCGGTGCTGAGGTAAAACGCCGCATCATGACAGGTACCTATGTGCTGTCCGCCGGTTATTACGATGCTTATTATTTGCAGGCACAAAAAGCACGTCAGTTAATTGCTGAGGATTTTCGTGCGGCGTTTTCGGACGTCGACATTATCGCGGGCCCGACGACACCCACCCCGGCCTTTAAGCTCGGTGAGAAAATTGATGACCCTGTGCAAATGTATCTCAATGATATTTATACGATCGGTGTAAACCTCGCGGGCTTGCCGGGTGCTTCTGTACCCTGCGGGTTTTCGGGTGGCTTACCGGTCGGGCTGCAATTGATCGGACCGGCCTTTGGTGAGGCTGCGGTGCTTAATGTGGCACATCAGTACCAACAGAAAACGGACTGGCATCTGCAGGCGCCGGCCCTTGGTAAGGGCCAGAGCGAGGGTGAGGGGTAAGCGGTATGCAATGGGAAACAGTAATAGGGCTGGAAATTCACACTCAGCTGGCCACGCAGAGCAAGATTTTTTCCGGTGCGCCGACCGCCTATGGGGCCGAGCCTAATACCCAGGCCTGTGTTGTTGATCTGGGTTATCCCGGCGTGCTGCCCGTGCTTAATGCCGAGGTTGTGCGCATGGCCGTGCGCTTTGGTCTGGCGATTGATGCCGAGATAACACGCCGTTCAATTTTTGCCCGCAAAAATTATTTCTATCCTGATCTGCCCAAGGGTTATCAGATCAGTCAGCTTGAGTTGCCTATTGTCGGTGTCGGACATGTCGATATCGCGCTCGAAGACGGTTCCCAAAAAACGATTGGCGTGACGCGCGCGCATCTTGAAGAGGATGCCGGCAAGTCTGTCCATGATTTGTTCGAAGGTGAAAGCGGTATTGATCTTAATCGTACCGGTACACCGTTACTCGAGATTGTTTCCGAGCCGGAGATGAGTTCTGCGAAAGAGGCCGTCGCTTACATGCGCAAGGTGCATCAGATCGTGCGTTACATCGGTATATCCGATGGCAACATGCAGGAAGGTTCATTCCGCTGTGATGCTAATGTTTCAGTGCGCCCTGTCGGTCAGGAGGCGCTGGGTACCCGAACCGAGCTCAAAAATCTGAATTCATTCCGCTTTGTTGAACGGGCTATCAACATTGAGATCGAGCGACAGATCGATGTCCTCGAAGAGGGCGGTAAGGTCGTGCAGGAGACCCGCCTTTATGACTCCGATCGCGATGAAACGCGTTCCATGCGTTCAAAAGAAGAGGCTAACGATTACCGCTATTTCCCGGATCCGGATTTATTGCCGGTTGAACTGGAAGACGCTTTTATAGAGGAAGTCCGTGGTGAGTTACCGGAGTTGCCTGATGCCAAGGCGGAGCGTTTTGCATCCGAATACGGTCTCAAGACTGCGGATGTCGAGGTGCTGGTCGTCAATCGAGCGCTCGCCGACTATTTTGAAGAGGTAGCTCAAGCGTCCGGGTCTGCGAAACTGGCGGCGAACTGGGTGATCGGCGAGTTGTCGGGTGCGCTGAATAAGGCGGGAATTGGCATTGAAGACAGTCCGGTTGCAGCAGAGCAATTGGCGGGACTTCTGGCCCGCATCGAGGACAACACGATATCCGGCAAGATCGCCAAGGAAGTGTTCGAGGCGATCTGGGGCGGTGAAGGTGATGCTGATGCGATCATAGAAGCGCGTGGTCTGAAGCAGATCAGCGACAGTGGTGAGTTGGAGGCTATTGTTGACCAGGTGATCGAAAATTGTCCCGAGCAGGTTCAGCAGTATCGGGAAGGTAAGACCAAGGTCATTGGGTTTCTTGTGGGTCAGGTCATGCAAGCGACTCAGGGTAAAGCTAACCCGGGTCAGGTAAATGAGATTCTGCGCGGCAAATTATAAGGTTTGTCGAAAACTATTTTTGTAAATAGTCAGGCACGCAGTGGCTGATTATAGGTTTTAATACAATTTTAAGAATGCGGCGGGCAACGTGCATCGTCGTGAAGCAGTCGCGCGTTTTATATGACCGTCCTGCATTGATGCTGAGGTTAAATTTTGAGCTTATCTGGATTCATGGGTTATTTGCGGTTATCGCTGCGCCTGTTAGCGCTATTTACGGTTGTGCTGGCGGGTGTTGGTTCGATACTCGGTTCGGGGTCTGGTAACGACAATGTCGATTTGCCCTTTGCTATCGATGAAGTCTTCGTCGTTATTGAAGATGACTCTGTAGACATTAGCCTGGAGTTTCTCGGGTTTCTTCGCTTCGGATCACCGGTTAATGACCTGGGTACCGAACCAACCATCATCACGCTTGGTGATGCAACAAATGGCACCGTGGTGCTGGATGGCACGGTCGTCACGTATACGCCAGACCCTGATTACATAGGCATGGATGCATTTGAATATACGATTACCGATTCAAATGAGAATTCAGACACCGGTACGATAACTTTGCTGGTGGGTGTGCCGTTGCTAAGTCCGCAGCGCGTTCTGGTCGACAGCGACAATAATCGCGTTCTTGTGACGGATGACTTGCTTAAGGCTGTTGTCGCATTAGATCTGGATACCGGCGTCGCCAGCTATGTATCTGTTTCGAATGATGGTCAGGCCAATCCTTTCAAGATACCCGCAGGGCTGGCACTGGATACGGCCGGGAATCGCATTCTTGTTGCTGATATTGGTCTTAGGGCCATTGTTGCCGTGAACCCGGATACGGGTACCCGCACAATTTTATCCGATGCTATTACGCCTGATGCGCTCAATACGTTTGTCTCGCCTCATCGTCTTGCCGTTGATGAGGGCAATGGAAGAGTACTGGTTATTGACGGCGGTCAGGACGCAGTAATTGCGGTTGATCTCACGACCGGTGCCCGCACGATTTTCTCGTCACCGGATGTTCCCGATGATGTGAACGCGTTCGTGACACCCACAGAGATCGTTATTGAGGCGGGCAGGAGCCGTGCGCTTGTATCGGATGCAACATTCGCTGATGTGCTGGCTGTTGATCTTGATACCGGAGCGCGAACGATTGTGTCTAATGCTGGTTTAGCCGCGCCGGCGGGTCTTACCCTGGATGCGGATAATGATGATGCGCTGATCATTGATCCCGGGCTTAATTTTCTCATCGATATGCGTCTTGGTGATGGTTTTCTCGATGTTGTTTCCCCGCCTAATTTCTCGTCACAGAGTGATTTGCCTTTTCAATTTCCTGAAGGCGTTTCTCTGGATGCCGCCAATAATCGGGCGCTGGTGACGGATGTCGAGGCTGGCCGTTTGTTAGACGTTAATCTGGTTGACGATGGTAATAATCTGAATGCACCAGATATCGGCGAGCGCCGTTTATTTCCCGATGCGATTCCTGCTGCGGAGGTCAATGCTTTGTTATCACCGCTGGGCATTGCCACAGATGCTGCTGCAGATCGGGTGCTCGTGGTTGATTCGCTTCTTCAGGCGGTTGTTGCGGTTGACGGACAGACGGGTGCCCGCACTATTTTGTCGGACCCGGAAACACCTGATGATGTAAATGTATTGTCCGGCCCGGTCAGTATTGAAGTGGATACAGGCAATAATCAGGCGCTGGTCGTTGATCAGACACTGATTTCCATTACTGCGGTGGATCTCTCTACCGGGGCTCGCATCATATTGTCTGATAATACGACGCCTGATGAGACCCTGCCGTTTACCACGCCTGTTGATGTTGTGATTGATACGGTTGTCGGTGGCAGGGCGCTGGTGACTGATGTTAGCGCGGCTACTTTATTTGCGGTCGATCTGGCGACCGGCGAGCGCAGTGTGGTGTTCGATAATGACACTGATCCTGATATTGACCTCATTGCGCCGGAGCGATTGGTAGTTGATGCGGCCAATAACCGGGCGCTGATTATCGATTCGGGTCGCCAGGGTATTGTTGCAGTGGATCTCATCGGCGATAACCATGAAGTGCTGAGCGACGCTGAAGTTCCGGCTGATCAGGATGTCTTTTTTGCTAATCCGACCGGACTGACGCTCGATGAAATCAATAATCGTGTGCTGGTGTCGGATGCCACGATTCGCGCTGTGGTAGCGGTTGATCTGACCGATGGCACGCGAACGGTGCTTTCATCGTTTACCGAGGGCAACGGTGCGACCTTGCTCGCGCCGGCTGATATGTCGGAAGGTCTTGACGGGGTATCCGTCACGGTTCTTGATAATTCAATTCGCGGCCTTATCGAAGTTGATACGGGTAACGGTGGTCGATCGGTGTTATCACGTTGATGCTTTGCTGATTCGGCATGCGTCGTTTCTTCAATCGTCTTGGGTGTAATCTGGGTCGTCGTCTTGGGCCTGCCTGGATTCAGGTGCTGACGGCGATGATTGCGCTGTTAATTGGTGTCGCAGTTTATTGGTTCGATCGACAGCCGGAGCGTGTTTATTTTATTCCTGATGCCTGGTCGACGGGCGCGTTTAATGGCACGTTCTTCGGTTCCGTTGGTTTATACCTGCCGACTTTTACCCACACGTTTGGATTTTCATTGCTGACGGCTGTTGTTCTCAGGCCGTCGCGCTGGTCGGCCGCGGCCGGCTGTTTGCTGTGGGGAGTGACCGGTTCGCTGTTTGAAGTGGCGCAAACCAATTCGATGGCTTCATGGATTGCGCGCAACCTCCCGGTCTGGTTTAACGACTGGCCTGTGCTCGACAACGCCACGAACTATTTTCTGGCTGGTGCCTTTGATCCGCTGGATCTGTTGTCTGTTTTCCTGGGTGCGCTATTGGCCTGGCGATTGCTCGTCGCAACCAATCGACTCGAACATGAGGCGCAAGGCATCTAATTAATGCTGGCCTGTTGTGCTTTTTGCAGGGTTAATTGCCGATCGCTATTTCGCTGAACCGGATTCGGATTTTAGGGGAGGGTTAATCGGGCTTAGTGCATTTCTCTTTCAAGGGGTCTTTCCGGAGGCCTATCAAGAAGCCTTTTCAGAGGCCTTTTCAGAGGTCTTTTCAGAGGTCTGGCCGAATCTCTTTCCGCGGTACTTTCCGTTGATTTCTCGACGAGGGGCTTTTCCGGCTATTCACTTTAGTGTCTGATCGCGACATTTAGAGTCCTGATTGCTCTCTTTAGAGGATCTTTTTGATTATTAGAGTTTCATGCCCTATTTTGGTGTTCTATTTCGGGCGCTTCCCGCTATGTGATCCGGTGCTCTGGATTAAATATAAAGAATACTTTATATTTCGTTTCCAATGCCGTTCGAAACCACATTGCAGGCTTTAAAGGCTTCTGCTGACCAGACCCGCTTGCGTCTGCTGGCGTTGCTCGCTCATGGCGAGGCCACGGTCGGTGAGCTGCAGGAAATCCTTGAACAGAGTCAGCCCAGAGTTTCCAGGCATCTGCGTTTATTGGATGAGGCAGGGTTGGTCGAAAAATTTCGGGACGGTCATTGGGTCTATTACCGGCTGTCGTCTGCCGATACTTATCGTTCATTTGTGAGTCAGTTGCTGGCGATGTCCGGTGATGATGCAGTCACGGATGATGACCGGGTGGCGTTGAACCAGGTTAAACAGAATCGCGAACGCGATGTTTATAAAGAATCGACACCGGTAACCGCTATGACCAGTCGCCCATCATTGGAGCAATGCGAAGAGGCATTTGAAGAGTGTCTCGGTGGGGGGCAGCTGGGTGACGTGTTGGATATTGGTTGCGGTTCAGGTGCGTTGCTGCGGTTACTGGCCCGGCGTGCGACACGAGCCGTAGGCGTCGATAACGCCAAAAGAATGAGGTTGCTCGCACGTTCGCGTTCGCATCAGGCGGAGTTGTCGAACTGTACCATCCGTGACGGTGACATGAAAAAGCTGCCGTTTGCAGATGATTCGTTTGATGTCGTGTTACTCGATGAAGTGCTTGGTCATTCGAATAATTTATCGGCGAATAATTTATTGAAGGTGCTGACAGAGGCGCAGCGGGTGTTACGGCCGGAAGGTTCGCTGCTGATCATGGATCGTTTGCAGCCTGTAGCGCGTAATCTGACCCCGCAGCAGGGTGAAGCACGCCTGGTCGAGAATCAATTAACAGTCTGTTTGTCGGAATTGGGTTTTAGAGTCACGCACAAAATCTGGTTCCCGGGCAGAATCATGGAATACGCATTGTTTTCGGCGATCGCTGATCGCGCTCAGACCCGAACAGGCCAGGCTGGCATAGACCGGACCAGCATAGATAAGACAAGAGCAGATAAGGCAAGGACAAAAAGGTATGGCTAATTCACCACAGGTGTCGTTTGAGTTTTTCCCCCCGAGTTCACCGGCAATGGAAGAAACGCTCTGGAATTCTATTCAACGACTGGCGCCGCTGAATCCCAGTTTCGTATCGGTGACATATGGCGCGGATGGTTCCACGAGGGATCGCACGCACCGTATCGTCAGCCGGATCAAGGCGGAAACCGGCTTGCGGGCTGCGCCTCATCTGACTTGTGTCGGTGCCACACGTGAAGAAGTAAATGCCATTGCACAGCAATATTGGGACGAAGGTATTACTGACATTGTGGCTCTGCGAGGCGATCCACCTGCAGATACCGAAAAGTATGAGCCCCATCCGGGTGGTTATGAATACGGTGTCGATCTTGTTGCGGGCCTGAAAGAAATTGCAGATTTTGACGTATCTGTGGCGGCTTATCCCGAATTGCACCCGGATGCACCGGATGCCCTGTTTGACCTGGATAATCTCAAGCGCAAACTTGATGCAGGTGCCTCGCGGGCGATCACGCAGTTTTTCTTTGATGTGGATGCGTTTTTGCGCTTCCGCGATTTGTGCTCGACGGCGGGTATTACGGCGCCGATCGTGCCGGGCATTTTGCCGATCACAAAATTTCCACAACTGCTGCGCTTTGCCAACATGTGTGGTGCCAGCGTACCGGCCTGGTTGCACGAGCGCTTTAAAGGGCTCGATGACGATGACCAAACCCGACAGATGATTGCCGCGAACATTGCGATTGAGATGACTGAGCGCATGCAGGCTGAAGGCATAGACGAGTTTCATTTTTATACGCTGAACCGGGCAGAGCTGACGTATGCGATCTGTCATTCATTAGGACTGCGTCCCGAAATGGCTGCAGCAGAAGAGATCGCTAATGGCTGAATCACGTTTTACTCAACTGGCTGAGTTGCTCGACCATCGCATCGTCATTCTCGACGGTGCGATGGGCACGATGATCCAGGGCTATGAACTGGAAGAAGCTGACTATCGGGGCGACCGTTTTGCCGATTCGAAGATCGATCTGAAAGGTAACCATGATCTGCTGACGATCACGCGTCCGGATGTGATCCGTGAAATTCACCGGGCCTTTATGGAGTCCGGTGCAGATGTCATCGAAACAAACACGTTTAATGGTAATGCGCCGGCACTGGCGGATTACGATCTGGAGGAATGCGTCAGCGAGCTCAACCTTGCCGCGGCGAAGCTGGCCCGTGAAGTCGCTGATGAAGTGGCACAGGAAACGGGTTTACCGCGATTTGTTGCCGGCGTGCTCGGGCCAACCAATCGCACGGCGTCGATATCACCTGACGTAAACGATCCCGGTTTTCGCAACATCAGTTTTGATGATCTTGTTGATACCTATACTGAAGCCACGCGTGCACTGCTCGAAGGTGGTTCTGACTTTATTCTGGTCGAAACCATTTTTGACACCCTGAATGCCAAAGCGGCGTTGTACGCGATATTGAAACTCGGCGATGAGCGGGGTGAGAAGATTCCGGTCATGATTTCCGGAACGATTACGGATGCATCCGGTCGCACTCTGTCGGGTCAGACGGTTGAGGCGTTCTGGAATTCGGTCCGTCACGCCGAACCTTTCCTGATTGGTTTGAACTGTGCGCTCGGCGCCGAAGAATTGCGGCCATGGCTGAATGAATTGTCACGGGTGGCCGGAACACGCGTCAGTTGTCACCCCAATGCCGGATTGCCGAACGAGTTTGGCAACTATGATGAATCGCCGGCGGATATGGCAAAAATCATTGGCGATTTTGCCGAGCAGGGTCTCATTAACCTGGTTGGTGGTTGCTGTGGTACCCGCCCTGAACATATTCAGGCCATGGCTGACGTCGTGCAGGGCAAGTCACCGCGTTCGATTCCTGAATTGCCGGTCAAGCTGCGGCTGAGCGGACTGGAGCCGATGAATGTGGGTCCCGAGTCGCTGTTCGTCAATGTGGGTGAACGCACCAACGTTGCAGGTTCGGCTAAGTTCAAACGCCTGATCCTGGAAGACAATTATTCCGAAGCCTTGTCCGTCGCCCTGCAGCAGGTTGAGAGCGGGGCGCAGATTGTCGACGTCAATATGGATGAAGGCATGCTCGACGCCGTGGCTGCGATGGACAAGTTCCTGAAGCTGATCGCATCGGAGCCGGACATTTCGCGCGTGCCGCTCATGGTTGATTCATCACGCTGGGAAGTGCTCGAGACGGGTCTTAAATGTATTCAGGGCAAAGCCGTCGTGAACTCAATCAGTCTCAAGGAAGGGGAAGAACCGTTTCTTGAGCAGGCACGTGAGATTCGCCGCTACGGTGCCGCCGTGATTGTCATGGCGTTTGATCAGGAAGGTCAGGCGGACACGATCGAGCGCCGCTTCTCGATCTGTGAGCGCGCGTATAACTTGCTGGTTAATGAAGTCGGGTTTGCACCCGAAGATATTATTTTTGACCCGAACATTTTTGCCGTCGCTACCGGCATTGAAGAGCACAATGATTACGGTCGCTCCTTCATTGAAGCGACCCGGCAGATCAAGGAAAAGCTGCCGCATGCACTGATCAGTGGTGGCGTCAGTAATGTGTCGTTCTCATTCCGCGGTAACAACCCGGTGCGCGAGGCGATGCATGCGGTGTTCCTGTATCACGCGATTGAGGCCGGCATGGACATGGGTATCGTCAACGCCGGTCAGCTGGCGATCTATGACGACATTCCTGAAGAGCTGCGCGATGTGGTTGAAGACGTCATTCTCAACAGAAGCGACGAGGCGACCGAGCGGTTGCTGGATATTGCCGGCAAGTACCGTGGCGATGGCAGCAGTGCGCCCAAAGTGGTTGATCAGGAATGGCGTTCATGGCCGGTGATCAAGCGCCTTGAGCATGCGTTGGTCAAGGGCATTGATGAATTCATCGTGGCCGATACCGAAGAAGCACGCCAGGAAGCAGAGAAGCCACTGGATATTATCGAAGGTCCGCTGATGGATGGCATGAATGTCGTCGGCGACTTGTTCGGTGCCGGCAAGATGTTTCTGCCGCAGGTTGTGAAGTCGGCACGCGTCATGAAAAAAGCCGTTGCTCATCTGGTGCCCTATATTGAGGCCGAGCAGGGCGGTGAAGTCCGCAAGTTGGCGAAGATCGTCATGGCGACGGTAAAAGGCGATGTCCACGACATCGGCAAGAACATCGTCGGCGTGGTTTTGCAATGTAATAACTTTGAAGTGATTGATCTGGGCGTCATGGTGCCGCTGGATCGCATTCTGGACACGGCACGTCGCGAGGAAGCCGACATCATCGGTTTGTCCGGCCTGATTACGCCGTCACTTGAAGAGATGGTGCAGGTGGCGCGAGAAATGCAGCGGCAGGATATGGTAACGCCGTTATTGATCGGTGGTGCTACGACCTCGCCGGCGCATACCTCGGTCAAAATAGACCCGCAGTACGAAGGTGCGGTGGTGTACGTTAAGGATGCTTCGCGTTCAGTCGGCGTGGCACAGAAGCTGATGAGTAAGACTGACAAGGTCAGTTACATTGAGCAGGTTAAGCAGGATTGTGCCGTGCGCCGTGAACGGCATGCGAATAAGAGCCGCCTGGCACCACAGCTGAGTATTGAACAAGCGCGAGCCAACGGGTTTCGGGTCGCTGCAGACTATGTGCCGCCGGCACCGTCATTCACGGGCAAGCAAACGCTGGATATTCCGCTAACTGATCTTGTGGATTACATCGACTGGATGCCGTTCTTTAATGCCTGGGAATTTCATGGCAAGTTTCCGGCCATTCTCGACGACAAGGTTGTCGGTGAAGCCGCAACTACCTTGTATAAAGACGCCCGCGAGATGCTGGACAAGATTGTCAGCGAACAATGGATGAAGGCCAAAGCCGTGATCGGGTTCTTCCCGGCCCATGCAAAAGGTGATGATGTCTTGGTGTATGGCGACGAGTCACGCGAGATGCCGGTGGCCACGCTTCATCAGTTGCGTCAGCAACGGCAGAAATCAGGTGGTCAGCCGAATTATTGTCTGGCGGATTTCGTTGCATCGCAGTCATCCGGTGCTGCTGATTATGTCGGTGGGTTTGCCGTGACCGCAGGTCTGGGCATGGAACCGTATGTGGCTGCTTTTGAAAAAGCGCATGACGATTACAACGCGATTTTGCTTAAAGCACTGGCTGACCGGTTGGCCGAAGCCTGTGCCGAATACATGCATGTCAGGGTTCGTAAAGAGTTCTGGGGTTATGCGCCTGATGAGGCGCTTGAAAATAATCAATTAATTGCCGAAGACTATCGGGGTATTCGACCGGCGCCGGGTTATCCGGCCTGCCCGGATCACACCGAGAAACAAACGCTGTGGCGGTTGCTCGATGTAGAGCGTGAAACCGGTATTGAACTGACTGAGTCATGTGCGATGTATCCGGCTGCTTCGGTCAGCGGCTGGTATTTCGCGCACCCGGAAGCGAAATACTTTCAGGTTGGCAAAATCGGTCGTGATCAGGCTGAGGACTATGCTCAGCGCAAAGGGTTGTCGCTGGCAACCGTTGAGCGCTGGCTCGCTGCGAATCTTGGTTACGACGCTGCCGCGGCGTAGTTCATAAAAAATCGGTTCGGGAAATATCGGTTCAGGTTTTTCCGCAAACGGGGCAATCGTCCCGTTGCGGGATACCGATCGTTTTGCTGCTGCCTGCCAGTGCGTCATACATCCACAGCTTGCCGTTGAGGTCTGAGTCGAGGCCGAGCAGACATTTGATCGTTTCAGTGGCCATCATGCAGCCGATGGTGCCGACAACCGGCGCTAGGATGCCTTGTCCCGCACAGCTCTCGAGATTTTCATCGGCTTCTGAATACAAGCAGTTGTAACAAGGACCGTTGCCAAGGTCATGCCGGAACAGCGCGAGTTGTCCTTCGAACCGGATGGCTGCACCTGAGATCAATGGCTTGCCGGCCTGCTTACAAACCCGGTTAATCAGTCCTCGGGTGGCAAAGTTATCGGTGCAGTCGAGCACGATGTCCGTGGTTGCGACCGCCTCCAGCAAGGCAGGTTCGGGTAACCGGATATTCAACGTGTCGAGATTAGCGGCCGGGTTGAGTTGTTTCAGACGCCTTGCTGTGACGGCTGTTTTCCATTCACCAATATCGTTTTCTTCAAACAGAATTTGTCGCGGCAGGTTGGTGGCATCGACCTGATCGTGATCGTTCAACATCAGGCGACCGACGCCGGAGTTGGCCACATATAATGCGGCCGCGCTGCCAAGACCGCCGAGACCGATGATCAGCGCATGGCTGTCCGCCAGGCGCTGCTGGCCGGCTTCACCAATCTGGGGCAGGGCGATCTGACGTGCAAAGCGCGTCGCGTTATTTACCAGGGAATCTGCGGGCATAGCGGGATTCTATGCCAGAGTGGCCAAAGACGTCAGTTTCTCTACTGGCCGTCTGCTTAGGTCGTCAGTTTACCTTCGGTGACCCGGCCATGACCCTGCAGATCGCTGTATGCAAAGATAGAGCGGAAGCCCGCTTCGCGCATCAGGATTTCAACCGCTGGTCCCTGTCGATAACCGTGTTCAATTGCCAGCCAGCCATCAGTGAACAGATGCCCGGGTGCCTGTGAAATAATTTTCTTGATGCAATCAAGACCATCCTCACCGGCCCGCAAAGCCAGTGTGGGCTCATGGCGCAATTCAAAGTCATGCACAATGTATTCCATGTCACTGATATAGGGCGGATTGGCCACGATGGTTGAGAATTTTCGGCCTTCCAGAGGTTCAAACCAGTCACCGTGCAGGAATTCGACTTGCGACAAATTAAGTTTCTGCGCGTTATAGCGGGCGATGGTGAGTGCGGCTTCACTGACATCCGTTGCAGTGACATGAATATTGGGTCGTTCGGTTGCAATCGCGAGTGCGACAGCGCCGGTGCCCGTGCCCAGGTCGAGAAAATCAGCGGGCTTGTCGGCCTCAATATGTGTCAGTGCACATTCGACCAGCAGTTCTGTCTCAGGCCGGGGTATTAATGTGTCGCCGGTTACACTCAGGTTGAGTGACCAGAATTCCCGTGAGCCGATTAGTTGCGCAACCGGTTGCCCTTGCTGTCGGCGACGGACCAGATTGATGAATAGCGCGGCCTCTTTGGACTGAACCTCTTCATTAGCACCGCTGATCAGTTGAATACGGGATTTGCGCAGGACATGGCCGAGCAATAGCTCGACATCAAGTCTTGCGGATGCACTGGTGTCTTTAAGTTCGGTCGTACTCTGACGCAACAATTCATTGATCGTCAGTAATCTGATTTCGGGGTCTGTGTGCATGTGCCACCTTATGTTAGGTTGGTTATTATTATCCGGCACCGAAGAGCATTAACATACCGTTTTGCGGGCCTTTGGGCGACCGCTTTAAAACTTAATGAGTAAATTAGGCATGGCTAAGACGGGCAATAAACATAAGTGGGCTACCCGCTGCATACATGACGGCGATACGGTCGATCCGGCGACGGGTGCCGTCATGCCTGCGATTTATACGAGTTCGACCTACGAGAACGCTGCGTTTGGTGAACCGCGTGAATATATCTATTCCCGGGGCGACAATCCGACCCGGGCTGCACTTGAGCGCTGCGCCGCTGAACTGGAGGGCGGTGTGCGCGGGTTTGCCTATGCGTCAGGCATGGCTGCCGTGGCCGCTGTGCTCGATTTATTGCCGGCCAACTCGCATGTGATCGTACCCGTTGAAGTTTATGGCGGAACATTCCGTCTGATGACGGATGTGCGGGCGAAATCGGCCGGACTGGAAGTGTCGTTTGTCGATTTCAGCAGTCCGGAAACGGTTGCTGCTGCCTGCAAGGACAACACGGCGCTCGTCTGGTTTGAGACGCCGACCAACCCATTGCTGAGCATTATCGACATCAAGGCGATTGCTGCGGTTGCTCATCAGCATGGCGCGCTCGTCGCTGTAGACAATACATTCGCAACGCCATTGAATCAGCGCCCGCTCGAACTCGGTTGTGACATCGTTATGCATTCAACGACCAAGTATTTGGGTGGTCATTCTGATGTGCTCGGTGGCCTGAATGTTGTGGCTGATGCTGAGTTGGGTGAGCGATTGTCGGGCGTGACTGCGGTAACCGGCGGTGTCGCGGGGCCGTTTGATGCGTATCTGACGTTTCGCGGTATCAAGACGCTGGAACTGCGCATGGCCCGACATCAGGCTAATGCGCTGGCGATTGCTACCTGGCTGGAAGGCCATGCGCGAGTGAGCCGGGTTATCTACCCGGGACTGCCATCGCATCCGGCGCACGAACTGGCGAGGCAACAGATGGATTCAGGTTATGGCGCCGTCGTGACTTTCGAGCTTGACGGGTCGCAGGCTGATGTTGCCGCCTTCATGAACAAGCTGCAGTTGTTTGCAACGGCCGAAGGTCTGGGCGGGGTTGAAAGTCTCGTCGGCCACCCGCGGACGATGAGTCATTCCCGCGTGCCGGAAGACCAGAAAGATTCACTGGGTCTGGTCGAAAGCCTGGTGCGCTTGTCTGTGGGCATTGAAGATGTTGATGATCTGATCGCCGATCTGGAGCAGGCTTTATAACCACACTGCGTGTTACGTTGATCAAAACCCCGCCCCGGCGGGGTTTTTTATGGGCGCTGCGGGCGCGGATCTGCCGACTGGTTCTCACTATCCAATCGCTCAAATTACGACTTATACGAATGTTTATCAGGGTTCTTTCATGTCAGCATGAACGGTTCAGATTAACCCCCAATAGAAGCTTGCAATGAAAACCAATCGCGATATCTCAGTAGATCAATCAGAAGCCGAAGAAATCAGGCCAAATCAGGACGAGTCTGTGGATCATCACAGCGCGACAGCCGCGCATTTGTTTTCAGAGATGCGTCATGATCCGGAGCAAATCCGGGATCTGTTCAGAGAGGGTAAGTATCCCTATAAAAACCGGATCAAGAAGCAAGCGTATGAAACGCATAAGAAGGAATTGCAAGCCGAGTTACTGAAAGTCCAGAACTGGGTCAAGCAAACCGGGCAGAGAATCGTCGTGATTTTTGAGGGTCGTGATGCGGCCGGCAAGGGCGGC
>Ga0224504_10000203_pt1 | contig 25970 bp, 20 predicted proteins | sample SF_Oct11_sed_USG_3_FD_170160 | JGI IMG/M metagenome (GOLD analysis project Ga0224504, IMG submission 170160) | Sediment microbial communities from San Francisco Bay, California, United States - SF_Oct11_sed_USGS_24 | ecosystem: Environmental > Aquatic > Marine > Sediment | place: USA...
CTGTTTCCGGGCGGAAACAGGAACTGGACTGCGGCGGCTCCAAGGGCAGGGTCGCCGCGGTCATCCACTGCTCGGCCGTACGCGGCTGGCCGTCCACCTTGCTCATGACAAACAAGATGAAGCCGATCTGGGACTGAAAGTCGCCCTTGTCCGGGCCGCCGTCCAGGTAGGCGAGATTGTAGTCGTTGAACACGGTGTCGAACAAAAGGGCGTTCAAGGCCCCCGCCGCGTCCGGGTCCAGAAGTGCCCGGCCCAGGCGGCTGACCCGGTAGGTCCCTTTGAACTTCCTGCCCAGCCCGGCGAGGCCGAGGATGACGTGGAGAAAATCCAGGGGCAGGAAGTCGGCCTCGTTCAAGACCTTCTGGAGCCGCCAGACCCGCTCCGGCTCGAAGTCGGGCCAGCGGAATTCCCGCACCATCCGCTCGACGAACTTCCTACTGAAATTGCCGGTCGCCGTCAGCTTGATGCCGCCTTCGTCGTCCATGCGGCGCAGAATCAGGCGGGCGTGGACGAGAACCAGGGACCGCGACAGCTCCTCGAGCGAGAGCGAATCGTTCAATCGGACCGGTCCGTCCTCGCGCCAGTCGGCTTCGAGCAGGTTCATGATCTGGGCGTGTGTCAGACGGATCATCGGCGCATCCTACGGCGAATCGAGCGGAGGGCCACGTCGGAATCTCGAGGGACGGACAGGCCCTATGAACATCGGCCCGGAGCATGCCTGAAAGCGGATTCATCCTTAGCGGCTCTTAAGCGTTAATCCCGCTGTTACCTTTTCCCGCTAAACTGGTCCCAGAATCGACCTCCGGGCCTTGCGGCCCGGGCCAGGTAGGACCCTAGCGATGTACCTGTCCAAGAGCGGCGACACCTACGTCCTGAAGTGTCACTGCGGACATTACAACCTCTCCTTCTGCGATCATGGCGTCGAGCTGACCGGCACGGTGACCTGCCTCATGTGCGGCGCGCAGGCCGAGTGGCAAGAGCTGCTCACTTCCTGCGGCGTGCGGAGCGCACCCGAGCCGGAGGCGGCGATCCACGTCCTGAAGGCCTGAGGACAAGGGGACGTTCTCGGGGGCACCCGCTCCGAGCCCGCCCCTCGGCCGCCCGTCCAGAATGCGGTTGCCGGGGCCGCGGACGCGGCGTAGATTCCCGCGGCTCTGTCTTGGCGCGGCCCGGGAATCAGCGATGATCAAGGCGGTCACCTTCGACCTTTGGGACACCATCGTCTACGACGATACCGACGAGCCCAAGCGCGCGGCCCAGGGCCTGCGCTCGAAGCGCGACGAGCGCCGCCACCTAGTCTGGCAGGCGCTCGAGCGCATCGCGCCCGTCGACCGGGCGGCGGTGGACATCGCCTACGACGTGGCCGACGCCGCCTTCAACAAGGTCTGGCATGAGCAGCACATCACCTGGACCATCGCCGAGCGCCTCAAGGTCGTCCTGGACGGCCTGGGGCGCGGCCTGCCGGAGGACGACTTCGAGGCCGTCGTCGAGGCCCACGAGGTCATGGAGGTCGAGATCTATCCCGAGGCCATCGAAGGCGTCGGCGAAGCGCTCGAGGCGCTTTCGAAGCGCTACAAGCTCTGCATCGTCTCGGACACCATCGTGACGCCGGGCACCGGCCTGCGCGCCCTGCTCGGCAAACACGGCCTCGCGGACTATTTCTCGGGCTTCGCCTTCTCCGACGAGGTCGGCCGCTCCAAGCCGCACCGCGCCATGTTCGAGGCGGCGGCCCGGCAGCTCGGCGTCGAGTTCTTCCAGATGGTCCACGTCGGCGACCGCGACCACAACGACGTTAAGGGCCCGCAGGCGCTGGGCGCCAAGGCGGTCCTGTTCACCGCCAGCCGCGACAACGATAAGGCGAACACCAGCGCCGACGCGATCTGCGAGCGCCACGCCGACCTGCCGGCCATCGTCGACCGGCTGGCCGGCGGCTAAGGCGGAGCAGGCCTCGATGTCCAGCCCTCGAACGGTCGGCTTCACCCCCCACCCTAGCCCTCCCCCGCAAGGGGGGAGGGGAGATGAAGCCCTGATATCATTTTCCCCTTCCCCCTTGACGGGGGAAGGTCGGGATGGGGGTGGAATTGCGCGCCGCTGTGGGGCGGCGGCTTGAAATGGCGAAGAAACCACGCTTCCTGGTCGTCGACGGCTACGCCCGCGAGGGGCGCGAAGACCTGCAGGCGGGCGGCGCGAGCACGGCGGGCGACCTTTACGAGCGGATGCTGAAGGCCTGCACCCCGGGCGGCGCCGAGGTCGACATCGTCACTCCGGCCGACCCGGACTCGGCGCTGCCCAAGGGCGCGGCGATCGGGCAGTACGCCGGCATTGCCTGGACCGGCTCCAGCCTGACGATCTATGCCGACGACCCCAAGGTGACGCCGCAGATCGAATTCGCCAAGGCGGCCTTCGAGGCCAAGGTGCCCGGCTTCGGCAGCTGCTGGGCGGCGCAGATCGCCGTGGTCGCGGCCGGCGGCCACTGCGCGGCCAACCCCAAGGGCCGCGAGATGGGCCTGGCGCGCAAGATCGCGCTGACCCACGAGGGCCGGGCCCACCCGCTCTACCACGGCAAGAAGTCCGTCTTCGACGCCTTCATCAGCCACGACGACGAGATCACGCACCTGCCGCCGGGCGGCGTGCTGCTCGCCTCGAACCGCCACACCCACATGCAGTCCGTCGCCGTCACCCACAACGGCGGCCAGTTCTGGGGCCTGCAGTACCACCCGGAATACGACCTGCACGAGTTGGCGCGGCTCTGCTATTGCCGCAAGCAGAAGCTGACCGAGAAGGGCTTCTTCCAGGACGTGGAGGCCGCCCAGGACTTCGTCGACAAGCTCGAAGCGCTGCACCAGGACCCGGGCCGCAAGGACCTCGCCTGGCTGCTCGGCATCGACGAGGACGTGATGAACGCCGACATTCGCCGGGCCGAGGTGCGCAACTGGATCGAGCAGCTCGTCCTGCCCAGCCTGCGGCATTAGGCGCCATCGACGCCCCTGCTCATGGTTCGACAGGCTCACCATGAGGACCTTTTGTGGGGGCAGGCGACACCGGAGGACCTCATCCTGAGCCTGTCGAAGGACGAGGTCCGGGCCACCGCATTGAGCGCTCGAGGAGCCGCGACATGACCCTACCGCCGCCGCGCGCTTGGCAGAGGATGTTGAGCGGGCGCCGGCTCGACCTCTTGGACCCCTCGCCGCTCGACGTCGAGATCGAGGACATCGCCCATGGGCTCAGCCGGGTCGCGCGCTGGAACGGCCAGACCGGCGGCCAGTGGGCCTTCACCGTGGCCCAGCACTCCCTGCTGGTCGAGGCGCTGGTCGGCAACTTCCGGCCCAAGGCGCCCGATACCTGGCGCCTCGCCGCCCTGCTGCACGACGCGCCGGAATACGTCATCGGCGACCTGATCACCCCTTTCAAGAACGCGGTCGGCCTCGACTACCGGGCCTTGGAGCGCCGGCTGCTCCAGGCCATCCACATCCGCTTCGCCCTGCCCGCCGAACCGCCGAAGGCGGCCACAACGCTCATCAAGCGCGCGGATAGGACAGCGGCCTACCTGGAGGCGACCCAGCTCGCCGGCTTCGCCGCCCCCGAGGCCCGGCGCTTCTTCGGCAGCCCCCGCGGCCTCGACGAGATCACCCTCGCGCCCTGGCCCCCCGCCGAGGCCAAGGTGCGGTTCCTGGAGCGCTACGAAGCGCTGTCGGCGGTCACCAAAACCGCCTGAACGACGCGCGAAAAGGCCCCGGCCCCCAACAGGGGCATTCGAGCCCATGCAAAGGCGTTTTCCGCGGCTTGCGGGCGCCGCGGCTCCGGCCAAATGCCGCCGCACGCGATCGTGATGGGGATTTGAACCGCCGTTAAGGCCTTTCGAACCGCCGCTCGGCTAGCATGGCGGGGCACACGATCAATGTCCCGACCGGGACCCGGGGGACCCATGCGAGGCAACATCGGACAGTCCGCCAAGGGCCGAGCCAGCATCGGCCACCTGCGCCGCCACTGGCACGCCGAGGTGCCGATCGGCGCCTGGCCGGTCGTGGTGACCCATAAGGGCAGTCTCTTCGCCGGGCTGTTCATCACCGTCTTCGGCACGGTCTGGGGCGGGTTTCCGGTCTTCGGCATGATGCAGCACGGCGCGCCGGACCTGGACCGGCCCGAGAATTGGCTGTTCCTGCTGTTCCCCGTCATCGGCGTCGGCATCGTGCTCTATGGCCTGCACCGGCTGCTCTGGCGCAAGACCGTGACCCTCGACGGGTTGTTCGTCGCGGTCGCCGAGCGCGGCCTCTTCGGCGCGAGGTCCTGGCAGGAGCCCCTCACGGGCTATCGCGGCGTGCTCAGCCGCTCGCGCCGGGTCCATACAAAGAACAGCAACTACACGCTCTATCTGGTTGAGCTCCTGCACAGAGACTCCAAGCGGACGATCAACCTCTACACCGCGCGCCGCCGGGAGAGCTGGCGCGCCAAGTGGGAGGCCTACGCCCGCTGGCTGAAGCTGCCGGCGCTGGAGCAGGACGAGGGCAGCGTGGTGGCGCGCGACGTCGAGGACCTGGACAAGCCGGTCGCCGAGCTGATCGACGAGGGCAAGGTCGCGGTCGACTACGATGCCCTGAAGCAGCGCGCGGAGGGCCTGGCGGTCGACATCGAGGGCGACGCCGTCGTGGCGACCCGTACCCGGCCGCAGGTCTCGCTCCTCGGCATGCTGCTGTTCCTCGCCTTCCCGGCGGTCTTCGTCTATGTCGGCTTCTTCCTGGGCGAGGGCGACGCCGTGGACCGAATCGGCCGCCTTGTGGTCGGCGCCATGGGTGTCTTCTTCGGGGTGTCGATCCTGGCCGGCTTGGTCTGGGACCGTTTGACGCGTCGGCGCCTGCGCATCGCCCCGGACCGGCTCACCGTCACCGCCGTCGGCCCCTGGGGCGAGAGCCGGGGCCGCTCGCTCGACGCCGGCGAGATCGAGGGCGTCAGGGTCGGCCGCGAGCACGAGAACCGCCGTCCCGCGGTCCTGATCCAAGGCGACCGGCAGACGCTCGCCTTCGGCCGCGGCCTGCCCGAGGCCTCGCTCGAGTTCCTGCGTAACGCCGTCCTGGCCAAGATCGCCAAGCACCACAGCCGCGGCCTCTGAAACCTTACGGCGCCTGGGGCGAGCACCCTGCCACGGACGCATAGGTGCAGTGCAAAATAAGCGGGCCCGGAGATTGACCTAGATCACGGACGCCCGGGTCGAATCGTGCTCTTCCACAAGGATCTACTGTGGATTTTCGAACCTGAGGTGGTTTGATGTTTGCGTATGGTACACGTCCTAATGCGTGTGGGCGCAGTGCCCTTTTCCCCTTTGGGGGACACACCAGACGTAACTCCGAACCCAGGCTGCGCTGACCCGGACCCTGTCGGGGTCAGGCAGTGTCGGACGGGTTCGGGTCTTTGGAACGGCGGCCGGCTTATCGGTGACCGTTCCCCCTGACCGAGAGGAGGAGTTGCATGTACGGGAAAGCTCGAGGAGAGCCCCTTTGGCGGCCGGCCGCTCTGCCGGCGGCCATCGTGGCCTTGGCCTTCGCCCTGGCCAGTCCGGTCCCGCGAACGCGGCGGCCTTGACAGCCCCGGAGGCGTCGGAGGCCAAGGCCTCGTCCAGCACTACGGACCACAGCAAGCTGGAAGCCCTCGACAAGGACTTCCAGACCGGACCCGAGGTGACCAAGGCCTGCCTCACCTGCCACACCGAGGCGGCCGACCAGATCCACAAGACCAAGCACTGGACCTGGGAGTTCGTCAGCCCCGAGACCGGGCAACGGCTCGGCAAGAGGAACATCATCAACAACTTCTGCGTCGCGGTGTCCTCCAACGAGCCGCGCTGCACCAGCTGCCACATCGGCTACGGCTGGAAGGACGGCAATTTCGACTTCGCCTCCAAGGAGAACGTCGACTGTCTCGTCTGCCACGACACCACGGGCAGCTACAAGAAATTCCCCACCGGCGCCGGCCACCCCAACTATGCGTCCAAGGAATGGCCGCCCAAGTCGGGCAAGATGCGCCCGCCGGTCGACCTCAAGAAGGTCGCCCAGAATGTCGGGCCGACCAGCCGTCAGACCTGCGGCGCCTGCCACTTCTACGGCGGCGGCGGCAATGCCGTGAAGCACGGCGACATCGACAGCTCGCTCGGCAAGCCGGACAAGGATCTGGACGTTCACATGGACGCCGAGGGCCTCGACTTCGCCTGCTCGACCTGCCACCGCACCGACGCCCACGCGATCCAGGGTAGCCGCTACACCACGGTCGCGGCCGACACGGACGGCATGGTCGTCCCCGGCAAGGGCAACGACGAGCGGGCGACCTGCCGGTCGTGCCACGGCGAGCGTCCCATGAAGGACGAGAAGCTGAACGACCACACCGACGTGGTCGCCTGCCAGACCTGCCACATCCCAGCCTTCGCGCGCGGCGGCATCGCCACCAAGATGTGGTGGGACTGGTCCAAGGCGGGCCGAAAGATCGACGGCAAGCCGGTCGTCAAGAACGGCAAGGGCGAGGTTGTCCACAGCATGAAGAAGGGGCAGTTCGCCTGGGCCGAGAACGTCGTACCGGAGTACCGCTGGTTCAACGGCGAGATTTCGTACACCGAGCTGGGCGACCGGGTCGACCCGGAGACCGGAGTCGAGATCAACAGCTTCGGCGGGTCGGCCGACGACGGCAAGTCGCGCATCTGGCCGTTCAAGGTCTTCAAGGGCATCCAGCCCTACGACGCGGGCACCGATATCCTCGCCGTGCCGCACCTCTTCGGCAAGGACCCCGACGCCTACTGGAAGTCCTACGACTGGAACCGGGCGCTCAGCGCCGGCATGCAGTCGGTCGGCTACTCCTACAGCGGCGAGCTGGGGTTCATCGAGAGCGAGATGTCCTGGCCGATCACCCACATGGTGGCGTCCAAGGACGACGCCATCGCGTGCGACGGATGCCATGCCCGCGAGGGACGCCTTAAGGATGTCGCCGGCATCTACATGCCGGGGCGCGACAGCCTCAAGCCGGTCGACCTGGCCGGATGGGCCCTCGTTTCGCTGGTTCTCGCCGGGATCCTGATCCACGGCGTCGTCCGTGTGTTTTCCGCCATCAAGAGGAGCTAGAACCATGTCCCGCATCTATCTTTTCAAGCGCTTCGAGCGGTTCTGGCACTGGGCGCAGGCGGCCCTGATCCTCACCATGATGCTGACGGGCTTCGAGATCCACGGCGTCTACACCCTGCTCGGGTTCGAGACCGCGGTGAGCACCCATACCACCACGGCCTGGGCGCTGATCGGGCTCTGGGCTTTCGCTATCTTCTGGCACTTCACCACGGGGGAATGGAAGCAGTACATCCCCTCGGACAAGCCAGGTCGGATCTTCGCCATGGCCAAGTTCTACGCCTGGGGCGTCTTCACGGGCGATCCGCACCCCTACAAGGCGACCCCGGAACGCAAGCACAACCCCATGCAGCGCCTGACTTATCTGGGGATCAAGCTGGCGGTGAACCCGCTCATCTGGATCACGGGCCTGCTCTACCTGTTCTACAACTCCTGGGGCGGGGTCCTTGCCGGCGCCGACCTGCAGATCGTCGCGGTTTTGCACACGGTGGGCGCGTTCCTGATGCTGGCCTTCCTCGTCGCGCACCTCTACCTGATCACAATGGGAGAAACCCTGTTCGCCCAGCTGAAGGCGATGATCACCGGCTGGGAGGAAGTGAAGGAATAGCACGCTCCCGCGCCGTCCGTTCATGGCCGGGCCCTCGGGCCCGGCCTTTTCTTTGCCTCGCGACAGGCCGCGGTTCCGCCCAGACAGGGCCGGGTTCGGCCGGCTGAAAGCGCGTCGCGCGCTCCATGTGGCCTTATGGTTAACGGATCGTGACCCGCAGGGCGCCCTCCAAGGAAACCCGCGGCCGAGTGGGCGACCGGCGATGACGCTGGGATCACGCCCGGTTTGGTAAAGAGAGTCTTAACGGGGGTGGAAAAGTGTTAACCGGGAAGTGAGCAAGGAACCTTGGCCATGAAGTGGTTGCTGGATCAGATCTACGGGGCGAACGCCATGGGGGACCCCTACTACGAGTTCTTCGTGGACGCGTCGGCCCTGATCCCCTGGTGGTACCCGACCCTGGTGTTCGGGATCGCCGCCTTGATGGTGACGGCGCGCTGGCACGCGCGGACGCAGTACCGGCGCAAGGCGGCCCTGGCCGCGGTGCGCGTGCGCAAGCGGACCCTACGCCGCATTTCCTAGCCGGGCAGGCCCGCGGTGCGCCTTCAGGCGGCGATCCGGAGGCCCAGGTAGGGCAGCTGGAAACCGAGGATGATCGCACCGCAGGCGATCGCAACGCCGTAGGGCACCCTTTCGCCCTTCACCAGGATCCGCGGCAGCGAACCCCCGTCCGGCGCCGCGCGAACGGCCGGCAGGCGCGCGATCACGATACGCAGGACCAGCAGCAGCAGCGCCAAGGCCCCACCGGCCAGCGCGACCACCAAGACGAACTGCGCCAGGTAGGCGAAACCCGTCCAGAGCGACACGGCGGTCATCAGCTTGACGTCGCCGGCGCCGAGCAAGCCCCGGGCAAAGAGCACCACGCCGACCGCCAGCACGCTGAGCCCCGCCCCAACGTGCGAGAGCCAATCGACCTCGACCGGCAGCAGGAGCGCCGTCGGAACGAACAGCAGCAGCAGCGCGGCACTGACCCAGTTCGGGATCTTGAACTTCCAGACGTCCGTGGCGGCCGCCGCGGCGAGCAGCAGGACATAGAGCGCGAAGGCGCCGTGCGCCACAATCTGCAGATCGGATTCTTCCATGGCGGCCTCTCCTCGGCCGGGCGGCGGCGGCCTGCTTGCCTCGCCACGCGCGGCCTCGGACGGATTATTGCCGCCTATTCTAAAGAAATCCTGAGTTCGGGCATACCGGCACCCGGCGGCAGGCCCATCCGCCGGAAAAGCTCGCCCGCTTCCGTGTCCACCTCGCCGGATCGCCGGGACTTACCCCGCGCATCGAGTATGCGGGCCTGGATCGAGAGCGAGCGGGCCAGTTCGAAGTGAAGGCCGAGGCCGCGCTGGGCCGCCACCGCCCGGTCGATCACCCGCTCGGCGCGCCCGAGGTCGCGTCCCTTCGGCCGGGCGAGCGCCACCGCGAGCGTCCGCGCGGCGATCGAGCCGGCCCAGGGCTGATTGGTCTCGGCCGCCAGGGACAGGGCCTCGCGGGTCAGACCGGAGGCAAGGCGTTCCTGGCCGGGCTGGCATGCGCTCTCGGCCAGCCCGGCCTCGAAGAACGCCAGCAGGAATCGGGTGCCGAGCCGTTTCGCCATGGCGGCGGCACGGTTCAGCTCGCGACGCGCCGCCTTGCGCCGCCCCCCGGCCAGCAAGGCGAGGCCGCGAAAGCCGCAGAGCACGTAAAGGCGCAGCAGGTCGCCCCGCGCCTCGGCGATCTCAAGCGCTCGCGCGAAGCTCTCCAGCGCCGCGCCGGCCTGCCCGCACCAGAGCCGGACCAGGCCCTGCGCCTCGAAGGCGCCGGCCAGGAAATCCGGACGGCGCGACTCCCCGGCGAGCCTGACGGCCCGCGTACAGTCCTCGTGCGCTTCGGCGAATTCGCCCGCCGTGGCCCGCGCCAGGCCGAGCAGGGCGCTGGCCCGCGCCGCCTCGGCCGGCGGGCCCACCGTGCCGTTGTCCTGCGCCCTTGCGGCCAAGTAACCGGCCAGCCGATCTCCGGGCGCGGCGATCAGGTGCAGCCGCGCGATGAAGCGCTCGCTGTCCAGCCAGGCGCCCTCGTCGCCGGCCAGCGCCGCCAGGGCCAGACCGCGTCGGGCGCAGTCCCAGGCGACCGCTTCCTCGCCGCCGCGCTGGTGGGCCCGGGAGCGCGCAATCAGGACCTCGGCCTGCCGTCTCGAGTCCGCAAGACCTTGGGCCAGGGGCTCGGCCGCCTCGAGCGCGGAGCGCGCACCGACCGGATCGTCACTGTCCTCGGCACAGACGGTGAGCGCGAGATACAGGTCGAGCGCCGAGGACGAGTCCTCGCCGGAGTTGTCCGCGTCCCGCAGAATCGTCCGGCCCTCTTCGAGGATGCACCGGGCCGCCAGCCGCGCGCCTCGGTTCATCTCGAGCCGCGCGGCCTGCACCAGGGCCGCCAGCGCGTCCTGCCGCCGGTCCGCCTCGGCGAGCCGGCCGGCGAGCACCCGGTAATGGGCCGCCAGGGCCTCGGCCTGCAGCTGCTCGACCGTCTCGGCGGGCAGCCGGCTCGGCGCCGGCCCGGCCCGGCCCCGCGGCACAGCGAGTCCGGGGCGCTCTACGGGTTCCTCCCCGGCCGAGGCCTGGTCGTGGATGCTCTGATAGAGCCGCGTAGTCTCCCGGTCCGGCAAGACGCCCAGCTCGCGGTTCAAGACCTCGCGGCACTCGCGATATTGGGCCAGGGCCGAGGCGCGCAAGCCGTTTTCGGCATAGAGCCGCATCAGTCGCCGGTGAATGTCCTCGCGGAACGGATCGATCGCCAAGATCCGCCGGGCGGTCGCGGCCGCGCCCTCCAGGTCTTGCGCGCCTTCCTGATGGGCGAGCAGGGCGGCCATCGCCCGCAGGGCGAGATCGCGCAGCCGGCCGCGCGTGACGGCCAGCCAGTCCTCGAACTCCGGCGCATCGAGACGCAGCCCGGCCAGGAACTCGCCGCCACAGAGCGACACGGCCGAGGCCAGCGACCGTGGCGAACCGTCGTCCGTGAGCCGCGCCAACTCGAGGGCGTCGACCAGAACCGCGCCGGGTTCCAGCGACACCGTCTGGTCGGTCACGCGAAGGACCGGCGTCTCGCAGCGGTGCAAGGTCCTGCCCAGGGCCAGCAGCACCTGACGCAGGCTCTGCCGGGCGCGCGGCTGTGCGAAGTCGCCCCAGAGCAGCGCGGCCAGCGTCTCGCGCGGGGCGCTCTGGCCCGCCGAAACGGCCAGATAGGCGAGCAGGGCCTCGGCCTTGCGCAAAGACACGGGAATCGGCCGGCCATATTCGTCTTCCAGCCGAAAGCCGCCGAACAGCCGAAGACGAATGCCGCCGGCCGTGCCGAGCATCGCGTCCAGCCCGACCTCGCCGTGGCCGGTCATCGGCCCGAACCGCCGCTCGGACGCCGGCGGGCCGGTCCGGTAATCGACGCGTTGGCGCCTGCCGCGACAACGGCGCGCGGAAAGTAGAGATCGACGCGGGTCCCCTCACCGTCCCCCGCTGTGATCTCAATCCGCCCGCCCGATTGGCTCACAAAACCGTGGACCGTGCTGAGGCCGAGCCCGAGATGCACCGCCTCAGACTTGGTGGTGAAGAACGGGTTGAGGGCGCGCTCGGCGAATTCGGGCGGCATGCCGGGCCCGGTGTCCCGTACCGACAAGCGGACGTAGTCGGCCTGGAGCGGGCCCTCCCGGCCAGGGTCCGCGTTCGCGATCTCCAGGGTCAGATGCCCGCCCTCCGGCATGGCGTCGCAGGCGTTCCGGGCCAGCTCGCCGAGCGCGGCGGCGAACCCGTCCCGGTCGATCTGGACGGGCCACAGGCCGGCGCCGGCGACGACCTCGACCCCGACGGTGGCCGGGAAGGCGTAGTCGCCGGTCTGTACGACTTCCGCAACCGCCGCGTTGAGGTCGAGCCGCTTCGGCAGGAGCCGCTGGCGCTGTGCGACCGCCCGCAGCTTGCCCAGCAGACTGTTGATCTCGCTTCCGTCCGGGCCGGCGGACTGTCCGGCGACCTGGCTTCTCTCCATCGCCCCGGCACGCAGGCTGACCACCTTACCGTCGCCCGGCCCGACCCCGACCGACTCCGGATCCAGATAGAGCCGGTCGCACAGCCCCGCGAAGGCCTGCGACATTTGGGTCAGGTGCGCCGCGGCGGCCCGCCTGCCCTCGCGCCGTTTCAACTCCGTGACGTCGTGGAAGTGGCAGGTGGTCCCGCCCCCTTCGGCCCGGGCCTCGGCCAGCAGAACCCACCGCGACCCGCGCAGCCGCTGCTCGTGAAGGCCGCCGCCGGCCGCGTGCCATTCCAGGCGGTCGCGGACCCATGAGTGGATCCGATAGAGGGTGTCCTTGGGCAGAAGCTGCCGGGCCATCTGCCACTGGATTTCCTCGTAGCGCGAGCCTGGCACGAAGAACGCCGCGAGTTCGGGGAACAGGCGGCCGATCGTCCGGTTCGCGGACAGCAGCCGGTCGCCGGCGTCGAACACCAGAACGCCCGCCGGCGACGACTCCAACGAATCCGTGGACCCCGCTTCCGAACGCCGCGACAGCTCTTCGGCCGTTTCCCTCTCGCCGCGCCATTTCTCGCCCAGCGCCAGCGCAAGCTGCCGGATTTCCACGGAGTGGAACGGCTTCTGCACATAATAGAGTCGATCCGCCGGCGGCACGCGCGCGCTCAGTTCGAGCGCATCGATATCCAGCGCGGCGGTGACGATCACGATGTGCAGCTTCGGGTCCAAGGCGCGCATCCGTGCGACGGCCTCCAGCCCCTCGGCGCCGCGTGGGTCCACGAAGGCAAGTGCGAAGGGCCGCTGCTGTCCGGTCGCGCGCTCGATGGCCTCGGCGGCCTCCGCAACCTCGCAACAGGCCGCAAGCTCGACATCGGGAAGGCCTTCGTGGCAAACCGCCGATGCGAAAAAATCGAGCTCGGGGTCCGCGTAGCCTCCCGCAGCGGCCTTCTCCGACCCGGCGCAGAGCGCCAAACGGTAGTCGTCTATCAGGCCCGGCTCGCCGTCGACCACCAGAATCCGGACCGTTCCGTGTCCCGCCATGATCCTCTGTGCCCTTCCTGTCGAGATCCGATCTTCCCGATGCGCCTCTTCCGGGCCACCACCGCGTCGTTTCTCACGGCTACGGAGAAGTCGGTATTAAGCAATATAGCCTATATACTACAATAACCAAAGGCAAGTATTAATTATTCATTAACCATTATTATTAACTATTCTGTGCAAAACAGCCCGTTTCCTGGGAAATATTGCCCGCAATTTGATTGGGTTCTTGGAAGTTGGAATACAGAGCGGCCTGCAGCTCTCTCGGCTGCTGGAGATTGCGCCCTGGAGCTATCTTACGACCTCGTACAAGCGATACGGGCCGGCCAGCTCTGCCGGCACCTGGACCGGGCGCAGCCAGGCCGGCACCTGGCCCTGGGAGAGACGACCGACAAAGGTGGACCCGCTCTTGAGCGCTGCCTGGACGAGGGCCGGACCGTCGGGGCAGAACAAGACCAGCTCCACACCCCGCCGATCGATCAACCGGCGGCTGGTGGCATCGTCGCGCGCGCCAAAGATCCCGTCGCCGTCGATCAGGCCGGTCACGTTGCGGTGGTAGGGCGAGGCGACCACGGAATGAGGCGTGCGGTACAGCAGTTCGGGCCCGTAGTTGAAGTGCGCGAGGACGACGCGCGGGCGGTCGCCGAGCCCCTGGGGCTGACCGAGCAGGGCATAGGCGTTCTCCAGATGGCAGCGCGTCCGCACCGTGGACGCCTTGATCGGACCCGACAGCGCCGCCCCCAGTGCGATGAATCCCGTGAGCAGGCCGAGCATCAGGCCGGCGCGTAGCACAACCCGCGCGGGTGCCAGGTTCATTCGTTCGGACAGCTTCAGCAGGCGGCCCAACAACTCCGCCAGGACGATCGCGAGCAGGACCTCGGTAAAGGGGGCAAAACGCAGCATAGCCAGCGCCAGGGGCAGGAAACTCGCTACGCAGACCGCGAGGTAAAGCCAGCCGTCCCGGTTTGCCGGGTTGCGCTCGCGCAGCAGCAGGACGGCGAGGAACGGCACGCATACGACCGCCGGCCCGAGGAACGTCAGGAAACGCCCCAGGGAACGGGCGTCGCTCGGCCACAGCGGCTTCAACTCGTTCACGAGATCCAGGATCACCGGGCCGAGCCGCGGGTCCAGGTCTACCGCGGGGCCGCCGAAGAACTTGGGATACGCCAGGTAGAGCACCGCGCCCGCGGCAACGGCGCCGAGGGCCGCGACGGCCGCCCGGCGGGGAACATCCCGCGCATCGAGGCCCCGCCACTCCAGCGCGCGAACGACCGCCCAGAAAGCGAGCGCCAAGAGGGCGACGGCAAGGTGCGCAATCGAAATACGGTCGTACTCCTCGACCAGATAATGGGCCGGCGGGCGTTCGACCGCTATGGCGAATGCGACCATCGCGCTCAGGCCGAGGGCGTGCCACAGGTTCTTGCGCGCGCGGTCGCCGGCACGCCACAGCCAGGTCGCCGTCAGGGCCGCGAAACTGGCCGCAAGCAGGAGCAGCGCCTCCATACTGAGCCACAGCGCGAAGCCCAAGGCCGCGCCGGCGGCCCAGGCCAGCCGGGCCTCGAAGGGCCGCATCACGAGCCGCAGAGTCAGACCGACCGACAGCACGAAGGCCAGGCTGATCAGCATGTGGTGATCGGCGCGGCCGAGGAGCCCCGTGCTGATCAAGGGCGCCTGCACGAAGATCGCCAAGACGAGCAGGCAACGGCGCCAGCGGTCGAGCAGCGGCACCGCCGCCCAGACAAGGGTCAGCACCATGGCCAGCTGGAGCAGCGGGGAGAAGGCCGCGGCCCACCAGAACAGGCCTTTCTGGAAACCAAGCCAGGGCGAGAGTGCCCAGCCGCCCGCCAGCAGTAGCAGATCCATCGGCCGGGTCCAGTGCAGCTCCGTGCCATAGGGCGCGTTGCTGCGCTCTATGGTCCCGTCGAACCAAACCCCGGTCTCGTACAGCTCGGTGACGCGGACCAGGCGCATATATCCGTCGGTGCCGTAAAGCTGTCCATCGAATACCGCGGTCACCCCCGTGCCGATGACCAGGGCGTGGATCAGGAGGCCCAACCCGAGCGCCAGCAGATAGGGGAGCGCCTCCTGCCACGCGCCCTGGCCGCCAAGCTTGGCGCCGCCTCCCCGGGCATCGGGGCGAATGTCCAGAGAGGCGCCAAAGCTCATGACCGCTGTTTCCGTTTTGCTCGAAGTCGCGGGGCGGGTACTGGCCCGAAAGGCCCGGAGCCCGACAAGATCGCCCAAAGGACTGAAAAAACGCTAAATACTCGTTTCCGGTCAGCGTGGGGCGCCGGGCGAGGCGCCACCGGGCAGCTCGACCGGGTGCGGCCAGGGCGTCACAGGGACACCAGACTATGGGCTTATGTTTACGGTCACCCTGCCGGCCCGCTTCGGCACAATCGGGGGCGATCTCGGCTGCGACGTTTAGGATTCCGTCAATAGGCTTGCCCGGGTGACGGGGACTCCCCTAGAATCTTAACGTTATTCAATACTTTATCAACCGATCGGTCCTATTCTGCGGCTTCGGATCGATCGCGACCCCGGTGGGCTTCCCCATGCTCTACACACCCCTGTCAGATGACCGGTCTGACAGTCCCGACTACGAGTTGACGGTCCTCATGCCGTGTCTCGACGAGGCCGAGACGATCGGCCTCTGCATCGAGAAAGCGATGGCCTATATCGCGAGCCGGAACATCGTCGGCGAGGTATTGATCGCAGACAACGGAAGCACCGACGGCTCCCAGGACATCGCCAGGAAGTTGGGGGCCCGGGTGGTCCCGGTGCCGGAAAAGGGCTACGGCAGCGCACTTATGGGCGGCATCGCGACGGCGCGGGGCCGCTTCGTCATCATGGGTGACGCCGACGACAGCTACGATTTCAGTGCGTTGGACGCCTACCTGGAGAAGCTGCGCGACGGCCAGGACCTGGTGATGGGCAACCGTTTCATGGGCGGCATCGCGCCCGGCGCCATGCCGCCGCTGCACCGCTATCTTGGCAACCCGATCTTGAGCGGGATCGGGCGCCTCTTCTTCAAGGTGCCGATCGGCGATTTCCATTGCGGGCTGCGCGGGTTCAACCGTGCGGAGATCGCCCGCTTGGACCTGAACACCACCGGCATGGAGTTCGCCAGCGAGATGGTGGTCAAGGCGGGCCTACGAAACCTGCGCATCGCCGAGGTCCCGACCACCCTATCGCCCGACGGGCGCAGCAGGCCGCCCCACCTGCGCAGCTGGCGCGACGGCTGGCGGCACCTCCGGTTCCTGCTGTTGTTCAGTCCGCGCTGGCTGTTCCTCTATCCGGGCGGCCTGCTTATGCTGGTCGGCTTGGCCGCCATGCTCTGGCTCGCGGCCGGTCCCCGCAGCGTGGGCAGCCTCGTGCTCGACGTGAATACGCTGGTCTACGCGGCCGCCGCCCTGATTTGCGGTTTCCAGGCCGTGACCTTCGCCGTCTTCGCCAAGGTCTTCGCCATCAATGCCAGACTGCTGCCGCCCGACCCGCGGATCGCGTCGCTTACCCGCCTGTTCTCCATGGAGGTCGGCATCGTGTTGGGCGGCTTGCTGTTGGTCGCCGGCCTGGCCGCCTCGGCCTATGCCGTCGGGTTCTGGGGCCGGGCCTCCTTCGGGCCGCTCGACCCGGCCGTCTCGCTGCGCATCGTGGTGCCGGCAGTGACCGCGCTGGTGCTCGGATTGCAGACCGCCTTCGCCAGCTTCTTCCTGAGCGTTCTCGGGCTGAAGACCAAATGACCGTCATAGCCGCGCTTCACCAGGATCTGGTCTTCAACCGCCGCGTCCGGGTTCTGAGCGAAGCGCTGTCCCGCCTGCTGCCCCAAGGCGCCACGGTGCTCGACGTCGGCTGCGGCAACGGACTGATCGCCCATCTGCTCGGCGAGCAACGGCCGGACCTCGCCCTTTCCGGCATCGACGTCCTGGTCCGCCCCGAGACCCATATCCCGGTCGAGATCTTCGACGGCCAGCGCATTCCCCGCGCCGACCAGAGCGTGGACGTCGTGATGTTCGTCGACGTGCTGCACCACACCGATGATCCCGAAGCGCTTCTGCGCGAGGCCGCCCGGGTCGCGCGCAGGGCGATCGTGCTGAAGGACCACACACGCGACGGGTTCCTGGCCGGGCCCACGCTGCGCTTCATGGACTGGGTGGGCAACGCGCATCACGGCGTGCGTCTGCCCTACAACTACTGGCCGGAACGCGATTGGCGCGTGGCCTTCGGGCGCCTGGGCCTGAAACCCGTCGAATGGAAGGATCGGTTGAACCTCTATCCTGGGCCCGCGGGCTGGCTGTTCGACCGATCGCTCCACTTCGTTGCGCGCCTGGAACATGCCTGATCCCGGACAGAGCCGCGCGGACAGGGTTTTTCTTGTCCTGTTCTTCCTGGCGATCCTCTGCTTCTACGGCGTCTTTGCCTACACCAACTATGCCGGCGCCGAAGGCCTGCACGACAACGAGGGGATCTTGCTCGGGCGGGACTTCGTGGTGTTCTGGAGCGCCTCGGTACTCGCGCTGGACGGCCAGATATCCCAGATTTTCGATTTCGCGGCGTTTCACGCCGCGCAAGAACGGCTGATCGGCGGCGAGGTGCCGCTCTATCCCTGGCTTTATCCGCCCCACGCCCTGTTCACCATCCTGCCGCTCGGCCTGTTGCCGTTCCTGTGGTCCTACCTGCTCTGGTCGGTCGCGACCTTGGCGCTCTACCTCTGGGCCGCGGTCGGGCGGTCCTGGAGGACCCTCCGCGGCCTGGTCCTGGTCCTGGCGCCGGCCAGCTTCGTGAACGCCGTCATGGGCCAGAACGGGTTCCTGAGCGCCGCGCTCCTGGTCGGCGGCCTGCGGCTGCTCGACAGCCGTCCAATTCTGGCCGGCGTGCTGCTGGGCCTGCTGTGTTTCAAGCCACAGCTCGGGCTGCTCATCCCGGTCGCGCTCGTGGCGGCCCGGCTTTGGCGGCCATTCCTCAGCGCCTCGGCAACGGTGGTGGCAGTGCTCGCGCTCAGCCTCGCAGCGTTCGACCCGGAGAGCTGGTCGTCCTTCTTCGAGATGAGCACGGTCTATCAGGCCAGGACCCTGAGCGACGATCGCGGCTGGCTTCTGAACATTGTGACCTCGCCCTTCATGAGCATGGGTTTACTGGGTTTCGGCGCAACGGCGCGCGGCGTCATACAAGCGTTCTTTACCCTGACCGCAATGCTCGCGGTCTATGTCACCTTCAGGAAGGCCGGCGGCAGGAACCTCCAGATCGCCGTGCTTCTGGCGGCCGTGCTCCTGGCCAGCCCCTATGGCTACAACTACGACCTGACCCTGGTCAGCGTCGCGGTTCTCTTGGCCTTCGAGCACGCAACGCGGACCGGTTTCCTGCCGGGCGAGCGGCTTCTCCTGGCCGTGGCCTGGCTGCTCCCCCTTTTGGTCGTGGCCGGCAACGTCAGAGGCATACCGGTCGCACCGCCGGTCCTCGCCCTGCTGTTCGCAGTCCTCTTGATCCGGACGAACGGCTGGTCGCTGCACCTCGGCGGTGCGAGGCGGGCGGCCTCCCCTTGACCCTGGTTACCGGCCGCGCCAGACCGGTGGGCGCTTCTCGGCGAAGGCGCGCGGGCCCTCGCGCGCGTCCTCGGAATCGAGCATTCGCTGATAGGCCTCGAACCTGCCGTCGTCGATCCCCGCCATGCTTTCGGCGAACGTCAGGGTCTCCGTCCGCCGGGCCAGCTCCTTGATGGCGGAGACCGAGAGCGGCGCGCCGGCGACGATCAGTTCCGCCCACTCCCGGGCCTTGGCCATGAGATTGCCCGCGGGCACGACGGCGTTGACCAGTCCCCAACGCCCCGCCTCGGCGGCGTCCATGCGCCGTCCGGTCAGCAGCAGGTCGAGCGCCACCGCCCGCGGGATGAAGCGCGGCAGCAGTATGGTCGCAACGTCGGCCACGACCCCGACCAGGGTCTCGGGCAGGGCGAACTCGACGTGCTCGGCGGCGACCCTGAGATCAGCCGCCAACGCCAGCTCGAAGCCACCGCCGATGGCCAGACCGTTGACCGCCGCGATGACCGGCTTGTCGAGGCGCATGATCTGCTGGATCCCCGCGAAGCCGCCCGGCCCGAAGTCGGTGTCGACGTCCTCGCCGCCGGCCGCCGCCTTGAGGTCCCAGCCGGCCGAGAAGAAGCGCTCGCCGGCACTGGTCACGATCGCCACGCGCAGATCCGGATCCTCCGAGAAGTGCCGGAAGATCTCTCCCAGCCGGTGGCTGGTCGCCACGTCTATAGCGTTGGCCTTGGGACGGTCGAGGGTGATCTCCAGCACCCCGCCGCGGCGTTCGCTGCGCACCGCTTCGCTCATGCTCGGTTCCTTTCAGTTCAGTCGTCCTGCTGTCGGATCAGGGCGTCCGCTGCCACGACCCCGGCGCCCTTCGCCAACACCATCAGCGGATTGATATCCAGCTCGAGCAGGGTGTCGCGGTTCGCCTCGGCATAGGCCGCCACCGCCTGCATGGCATCGACGACGGCCTCGCGGTCACCCGCCGGGCGGCCCCGGAAGCCGTCGAGCAGCCGCGCTGCCTCGAGCGAGTCGAGCGCCGCGGCGAAGTCGTCTCGTCGGCCAGGCAGCAGGATCGTCCGGCTGTCGCGCGCGATCTCGACTTCGACCCCGCCGGCGCCCACGACCAGCGCCAGTCCGAACTGCGGATCGCGCGTGACGCCGACGATCAGCTCCAGCACCGCCCCCTCGACCATGCGCTCGACCAAGACACGCCGGGCCGCCCCCGGCAACCCCGTGAGGGCTGCGGCGATGCGCGCGACCGCCGCCTCGACCTCGGCCTCGCTCGTCAAGCCGAGCGCCACCGCGCCCGCCTCGGTCTTGTGCACGATCCGCGCATCGAGCGCCTTGACCGCGACCGGGAAGCCGAGCGCGCGGGCCGCAGAGGGGCACTCGGCGGCCGCGACCGCCCGCCCCTCGGGAACGGTCAGGCCGGCGGCCGCGAGCACCTCCTTGCCCTCCCATTCGTCCAGGGTCCGTGCCGGTCCGTCACGGTCCGCCTGCCGCGGCACCACGAGCCGGGCGGCCTGCGCCGGATCGATGCGGGCGCGCTGCTCGCTGTAGTGGGCCGAAGCGGCGATGGCGGCAACCGCCTCGTCGAGACCCTGCATCGGCGCGGCACCATTGGCGGCGCCGCGCAGGCGCACCTCTTCGGGCAGGAGCTCGGGCAGCGTGCTGGTGGCGGCCAACCGCCGGCCCTGCGCCTTGCCGGCCGTGACGAAAGCCTCGAAGGCGGCATGCCACCCGTCGCGGCCCGGCGTATCCGGGCGCGGGTAGTCGAGCAACAGCATGGCTACGTCGTAGGGGCCCGCCATCATCGTCCCGAAACAGCGCTCGAGCGCCGCCGCGTCGCCCCAGACCGAGGTGTTGTAGTCGAAAGGGTTGGAGAGGGTGACGAAGTCCGGCAACTGGACCGCCAGCTCGGCCCGCTGCGTTTCGGTCAGGTCGGGCAGCTCAAGCCGGTGGCGCGCCGCGAGGTCGGCCAGCAGCGCGGCCTCCCCGCCCGAGCAGCACAGCACGCCCAGGCGCCGCCCCGGCAGCGGCCCCACGACGTGCAGGAACTTGAGCGTTTCGAGCAGCGCGCTGAGCGACGGCGCCCGGACGACGCCGAGCCGCTCGAACAGCGCCTGATAGAGCGCGTCGGAGCCGACCAGCGAGCTGGTGTGGCTGAGCGCGATCCGCGCGCCGATGTCCGAGCTTCCGACCTTGAGGGCGACCACGGGCACGCCTTTTTCGAGCGCCGCGGCGGCCGCGCGCGCGAAGCCCGCGACGTCGACGAGCCCTTCGACATAGAGGCCGATCGCGGTGACCCGCGGATCCTCGACCAGCGTCGCCACGAGATCGCTGAAGCCGAGGCAGGCCTGATTGCCGACGCTGACGACATAGGCGATCGGCAGGGACCGCTGCTCCATGGTCAGGTTCAGGCTGATGTTGCCGCTTTGGCTGATGATAGCGACGCCGCGTTCGGTCGGCCGTCCGCCGTGGCCCTCCGACCACAGCACCGCGCCGTCGAGGTAGTTCAGCAGGCCGTAGCAGTTCGGCCCCACGACCGCCATCTCGCCGGCAGCCTCGACGAGTTCCGCCTGCAGGCGGGCGCCCTCGGCGCCGCGCTCGGCGAAGCCGGCGGCATAGCAGATCGCCCCGCCGGCGCCGCGCCGGGCGAGCTGGCCAACGACCTCGACCGTGGCCTCGCGGTTGACTGCGACGAAGGCGGCGTCCGGGGCCTCTGGCAGGTCCGCGATCGAAGGGAAGCAGGGGCGGCCCTCGACGTCGGCGCGCCGCGGATGGACCGGCCAGATCTCGCCCTCGAACCCGAATTCGACGCACTGGCGCAGCGAGATCGCGGCGTCCTCGCCGCCCACGAAGGCAACGTGGCGCGGGGCGAGCAGGCGCTTCAGGTTCCGCCGCCGGCGCAAGGCCGCCGGATCGGCGCCGGGTCCGCTGCCGGCCTCGGGTCCGGGCGGCGCCACGGTCAGCCCTCGTGTGGGCGCAGGAGGGCGCGCGAGATGATGTGGCGCTGGATCTCGCTGGTCCCTTCCCAGATCCGCTCGACCCTGGAGTCCCGCCACAAGCGCTCGAGCGGCAACTCGGCCATCAGGCCCATGCCGCCGTAGATCTGCAGCGCTTCGTCGGTAACGCGGCTCAGCACCTCCGTGGCGTGCAGCTTGGCGATCGCGGCGTCGCTGTCGGTCATGGTGCCCTGGTCGAGCTTCCAGGCCGCCTTGAAGGTCAAGAGCTCGGCTGCCTCGATGCCGACCGTCATGTCGGCGAGCTTGAAGGAGGTGCCCTGGAACTTGCCGATGGTCTGGCCGAACTGCTTGCGGCCGGCGGCCCACTCGACCGCCATCTCCATGGCCCGCCGGGCGCGGCCGACGCAGATGGCGGCGACCTGGAGGCGGGTCGCGGCGAGCCATTCGTTGGCCACGTCGAAGCCCTTGTGCTCCTCGCCCAGGACCTGGGACAGCGGCACGCGGCAGTCGTCGAAATTGAGGATGCAGTTGTGATAGCCGCGGAGCGAGACGCTCCGATAGCCGGGACGCACCTCGAAGCCCGGCGTGCCCTTGTCGATCAGGAAGGCGGTGATCTTCTTGCGCGGGCCGCGCGGACCCGCCTCCTCGCCGCTGGCCGCGAAGAGGATCACGTAGTCGGCCAGGTCCGCGTGGCTGATGAAATGCTTGGTGCCGTTGATCACGTAGTCGTCGCCGTCGCGCTCGGCCCGGCACTTCATGGAGCGCAGGTCGGAGCCGGCCCCCGGCTCGGTCATGGCCAAGCACTCCAGGCGCTCGCCGCGGACGGTCGGCAGCAGGTAGGACTCGGCCTGCTCGGGCGTGCAGGCGCGCAGAATGTTGCTCGACCGCGCCACGATGTACTGGAGCGCGTAGGAGGCGCGGCCCAGTTCGCGGTCGAGCAGGGCCATGCTGACGTTGTCGAGGCCGCCGCCGCCCAGCTCCTCGGGCATGTTGGCGGCGTAGAAGCCCAGTTCGATGGCCCGCCGCTTGATCTGTTCGATCAGTTCCGGGCGTACCGCGCCGGCCTCCTCGACCTCCTCCTCGTAGGGGTAGAGCTCCTGCTCGACGAAGGCGCGCAGGCTCTCGACGAGCATCTGCTGTTCGGTGGAAAGCGCGAAATCCATGGCGACCTCTTGGCTCAGCTCTGGGGTCCGACTGACATCCGCCGTCCCGCCTGCTCGGGCGCGGGCAGGTCTCGGTGCACGGCCCAGACCGCCGCCAGGGCCTCGTGGACCTCGGGCGCGATCGGCGCTGTCTTGGCGGCGTTCATGTCCACGTGCAGCAGCATCTGCTCGGTCGTGGCGAGCAGCGCGCCGGTCCGACCGTGGAACATCGCGTGAAAGAAATGCAGACGCTTCTCGTCGAGGCCGAGAAGCTGGGTCGTGAAGCTGAGCGGTTCGCCGGTCGAGGCCTCGCGGAGGAAGTTGATGTGGCTCTCCACCGTATAGAACGAGTGCCCAGCGGCGCGATAGGCCTCGTCGATGCCGACGTAGCGGAACAGCGCGTCCGAGGCCCAGCCGAAGGCGGTCAGGAAACAGGCCTCGCTCATGTGGCCGTTGTAGTCGACCCACTCGGGCAGCACGGTGCAGCTGTAGAGGGCCAGCGGCGCCGGCACCTCGGCGCCCATCTCCCAGCGGGCGAACGCCTGACCGCCCAGGCGCCGCGCTTCGTCCGCGGCCAGCGTCTGGCCGGCGCCGACGTCGTGGCCGCGCAGCGCCTGCATGATCGCGATCAGGCAGTCGTCACGCAGGCGCTCGAGCTCCTGGATCGAGCGTCCGGCAGCCTGGCGCCGGGTGCCCTCGACCATGCGCTCGATCAGCGTATCGTTGAGCTCGGGCGCCACCAGCTTGGTCCAGGGCAGCTTGAGCGCGGGGCCGAACTGCTCCAGCATGTGGCGCAGGCCGCCCTCGCCGCCGGCCAGGTGGAAGGTCAGGCAGGTACCCATGATGGCCCAGCGCAGCCCGGGGCCGTAGCTGATCGCATCGTCGATCTCATCGGTGCTGGCCACGCCATCGTTGACCAGGTGCAGGATCTCGCGCCAGACGGCCTCCTGCAGGCGGTCGGAGATGTAGCCGTCGATCTCGTTGCGCACCTCGAGCGCATGCATGCCGAGCGACCTGTAGAACGCCATGGCCCGCGCCACCGCCTGCGGGTCGCTTAGCGCGCCGCCCAGCACCTCGACCAGGGGCAGGAGGTAGACCGGATTGAAGGGATGGCCGATCACGACGCGCCCGGGATGACGGCAGTCGGCCTGAATGCGGCTCGGCAACAAACCCGAGGAGCTGGAGGCGATGACCACCTGTTCCGGCGCCGCGGCATCGAGTTGCGCGAGCAGGCGCCGCTTCAGGTCTTCGCGCTCGGGCGCGCTCTCCTGGACGAAGTCCGCCCCGGCGCAGGCGTCTTCCGGTGTTGCCGCGAAGCTCAGCCGCGCCGGATCCGCGCCGGGCCAGAGCCCCAGCTTGGCGACCGCCGGCCAGGCGTTGTCGACAGCGGCCCGTAGCTTCGCCTCGGCGTCCGGGCCCGGGTCCCAGGCCGCCACGTCCAGGCCGTGGCCGAGACAGCGCGCCGCCCAGCCGGCGCCGATCACCCCGGTGCCGATCACGGCGACCTTGCGCACCTCCGCCGCCGCCGCTTCCGCCATCGTCATCTCCCCTGCTTCCGACCGGACGATTTCCGGAACGCGCAAACGCTAGCGCAGCCCCGCCCGGACGGTTGACCCCCGGCGACCGGTTCTTGAACGAATCCGCCGTCTGGTTCCGATCCGAGGCATTGGGCTACTATGGCGCAGCCGTCCGCCGCTGCCAAAGGAGCAACGCAATGATCGCCGTGATCTTCGAAGTGGTGCCCCACGAGGGCAAGGCGCAGCAGTACTTCGACCTGGCCGCAGGCCTGCGCGAGGAGCTGCAGCGGGTCGACGGCTTCGTCTCGGTCGAGCGCTTCCACAGCGTGACGACCGAGGGCAAGTACGTGTCGCTGTCGTTCTGGCGCGACGCCGCGGCCGTCGAGGCCTGGTTCTCCAACCCCAACCACAAGAGTGCCCAGGCCGAAGGCCGGCGCGCCATCTTCCGGGACTATCGCATCCGCGTCGCAGAGGTGTTCCGCGACTACGACATGGCCTCCGGCCGCGCCGAGGCCTGACCCGGGCCCTGAGCCGGCCCCTCAGCCGGCACCTGGCCGCGCGGCGGGAACACGAAGCGCTGGTAGAAGTAGACGATGCCGAACAGGCCGAGCGCCAGCCCCGCGACGGAGAGCACGCGCAGGAAGTCGGTGAGCTCCGCCGTGTCGAAGAGGAGCACCTTGCCGACCACGATGAAGAGGACGGCGAGGGAGGCGTAGCGCAGGCTGGAGAACCCCTTCCAGATACCGAGCCCCAAGAGCACGAGCGCGTAGCAGAGCCAGACGACCGAGTAGGTGTAGAACTCCGGATCGCCGGTCGGCCCGACGCCGAGCACCGGCCCGTGGAAGGCCCGGCGCACCTCGAGCGAGAGATACACGAAGACCAGCACGAGCCCATAGACCGCCGCGGCCATGGCAGGTCGCTGATGGCCGCTGCGCCGCAGCTCCCACGCGAAGAGGAAGGCGAAGATCGCGGGCGCCAGATAGGCGAGCGACAGCAGGTTCACGACCGGCCAGTCGCCCACGGGGTCGGAGGACCACAGCGGGTTGGAGGCCAGCAGCTGGAACAGCGGCGTGTGAACCGCCGCGAGACCGGCCAGCAGGCGCCAGCCCCAGAGCAGCGGCCTGCGACCGCTCAGCCGGTAGAGTCTGAGCCAGCCGTAGGCCAGCGCCAGCCATGCGATCGTCTGCAGCGACTGCTCCGCCAGGTCGTAGCGCGGGGCCGTGAGCGAGCCGGCCACGAGGGTGCGGATCTCGAGCGAGACGAACAGCCAGACGAAGGCCAGCGTACCCCCCTCGAGCACCATGACCAGAAGGTCATCCTCGCTGCGCCGGAAGCGCGAGGCGGCCCACCAGAACGCGACGGCCGGGACGCCGTACCCATAGAGGACCCAGTTGAAGCCCGGCAGGCCGCCGAGCGGATAGTCGAGGACGTTGTAGTTCAACACCAGGCGCGCCAGGACCATGCCGGCCAGGACCAGCGCGACATACCTGAGCGGCCTCACGGACAGGCGGTCGTGGATCCAGGCGAGCGCCGGCAGCTGCAGCGACAGGGCGACCGTGAGCCAGGCCTGCTCGAGCGCCATGGCGAAGGCCAAGCTGAGCGCTGCGACCGTGGCCGCGGCATAGGCGGCCAGCGCGAGGTCGCCGTCCCTGGGGAGCGGCCGGCGCCGGATCCAGCCCGCCGCGACGAGGTTGAGCCCGGCCAGGGCGACGGCCACGGCCGACCACTTGAGGTCCAGGCCGAAGTCGACGATGCGCCAGTAGGCGACCGCCAGCAGCGCGAGGGGGGTGACCGCCGAGACGCCGGCCCAGATCGCCGGACGGCGGCTGCCGGCGAGCGCGAGAAAGCCGGCCAGCGCGAAGAGCGCGCCGAAGATCAGCGCCACCACGACGAAGGCCGACAGCTCGGGCGGCAGTACCGGCCCGAGGGTGCCGCTGTACTCCTCGCCCAGGTACTCGTGCAGCGGCAGGGGCCGGGTGACCATACGGGGCAGGTGCCAGACCGCGATCAGCGCGACGGTGAGCGCCGCCGCCACGATCGCCAGCGCATCGAACACCGCCTCGCGGTAGCCGGCGGCGAGGAACAAGGACGCCAGCG
>Ga0224504_10000204_pt1 | contig 25969 bp, 69 predicted proteins | sample SF_Oct11_sed_USG_3_FD_170160 | JGI IMG/M metagenome (GOLD analysis project Ga0224504, IMG submission 170160) | Sediment microbial communities from San Francisco Bay, California, United States - SF_Oct11_sed_USGS_24 | ecosystem: Environmental > Aquatic > Marine > Sediment | place: USA...
CCACGAACTTGACTCCAAACAACCTGATCACCAACCAGACTCCAAGCCCGATTATAGACCTGACCCCCAATCCTAACCTGATCCCTAACCTGATCCCAAACCTGATCATGAACCTGACGCCAAACCTGATCCCTAATTGTATTATTGTCATGCCAATTAGTTTTCATCGAACCTCCCATCGCACATCAAATTCCAATCACACAAGGTTTGTATCCATGTGTCACCCATTATGGCATCGTATTGTGACTCGAGTATAACACCTGTGATCTCATCTTTCCAGCTCTGATCTTGCAATAGTAGCCGCATATTCAAACCACTAAGAGTATATTTGTGCATAATCGAGAGTTTATAGAAGTCATAGACACCGGTTTCCCCATCAGACATGCACTCATTATCATGAGGAATTTGCCTACAGTGTTCAAGTTCATGAGCTATAACGACGTGTTTTGAATACTCAGGCTCATTAAAAAACCTTTCATAAACCCTAATTTCACAATAAGACCCATCAGGTTCACCCCTAGCATCAGCTACGATGCTTATATTCGTAGCATGAGCGGCACCTATGTTGATAATATTCAACTCTGTCGGCAACCTATAAGGATAGTTCTCTAGGTACTCTTCAAGGCCGTCATCTATTCCGTGCCCAGCATATCCATGGTAAAACGTGTTTGCTGGCTGGGAGTTTTGACCGCAACCTACTAAAATTAATAAAAATAAAATCTTTTTCATCTAACAAACCTCCAAACATGACTACCAACCTGACCCCAAATCTGACTCAAAATCTGACTCAAAATCTGATTCCATTGAACCTTATTCCAAGCATAATCCCTGAGTTCCTGTTTATTTGTTAGCCAATTAGTTTTCATTTGAGGTACTCCCAAATCTGATCATCAACCTGACGCCAAATCTGCTCCCTAACCTGTCGCCAAGCGAGATTCCGCATAAAATGTCTCAGTGGTACCCAAACCCGATCCCAGGCTGAATTCCTGAGTTCGTCTTTGTTTTCTTGCCAATTAGTCTTCATTTGAAATTCTTTCTGCAATATAGTCCCAAACCAGACGCCAAGGTTGACGCCAAACCTGATTCAAAATCTGACCAAAAACCTGATCGTTGGTGTGTACAACCCTATCCCTGAGTTCTGCCCTATTTCTCATCCAATTAGTTTTCATACTAACCCCTAAGAAATGCAATAGTTTCCTTAGCATCCTTAATTGAGTCAGCCCACTGTGGGATACTACCAATACCCTCACCTGTAATCCAGAAATCCAAAGAGGTGATTCCAGCCCAGATATTACACTTTTTGTACTGAGCAACTACGTAATAAGTCTGCCCAAAAATAGTTTTAATAATCATTAATCCCTTTCTCCCTTTTTCACCACGTATGTTATCATTACAGTAAATTGCATACGTCTATCTAAGGTTGTTTGTAGTTGCTGGTCTACAACCATAATCCCACCAGAACTCAAAAAATCATTTATTTGCTTTTCGAGACTGTCACATGTCGTATCATGGAATATTTTAACTCTCATAACCCTTTCCTCCTTAGTTATATCTTCTTATCGGCTTAAACCACAAAACCTTTAATAAAAAATGTAATAGGTTTAATTAATCAAAAATTCTTTTCGATAGGCTAAAACTATCAAACCCCTAGGAAGAAAACTGTTTGTAATAGGCTAGAGCTATGATGCCTACAACCCTAATAGGCTTTCCCTATCAAAACCCAAAAACCTTAATATTTATAATAGATAAAGGAGGAATCCCCATGATAAAGAACACCATATTTCGAGTCCAGTATGCTATTGAATACACTAAGGAAAAACTAGCTAATTTCTTATATATGACAGGTTGGCACTGCAATTCGCTATATTGGGCGTCCTGGCACGCATTCAATAAGACCTTCCTCCGGCCTAAGCCCTTAGAATCACAACACAAAACCTCTAATCTCCCTAAGGAGTACAACCGATATACCGTGATCCTGACCCCTGATGGCCAAAAAATGCTCGAGGATATAGCCCGTATTAATAATCATTTGAATGGTGTGAAGTATAGTCATCAACAATGGATAGCGGCAGTGATCAACACTCAGCTCTCGAGAGAGCACAAAACCGCCTTAGAGCTGCAAGCCTCTATAGACTCGAGCAAGCGTAAGGATCATCTAAAGGTCATCAAATAAGAAGACTCGGAAAATTCGGAGGTTAGTCTGATGAGCAACTTGGGTGTGTGTATGTGGATCAACTCGTTCTAGAGCCTGACTCCAAGCGTAAACCCTGAGTTTTTTGTAGTTTTCATTCCAGTTAGTTTTCATTCCGTATCAAGTCCTTGACCTGCATTCTAAGTTGATTCCAGATATGACCTCCAACCTGGACCCAGACACCCCATCTTGCCCAAAGCTCGTCTTTATTTTCTATCCAATTAGTTTTCATTTGAGAAATCTCCAAAACTGATTCCAAACCTGATTATTAACCTGATCCCAAACCTGATCATGAATCGGAGCACGGATATGATCATAATCAAGAACTTGGATATACCTTCTAAGCTGCCATTTATTTTCTTTCCAGTTAGTTGCCTTGTTTTGCTGTGTGTCTATTAGCTTTCTTAATCTCTAGGATTTCTTGGGCTAATTCCTCGTCGTTTCCAACGAAAGATACTTCCAGTATCCCCTTAAGACTAATCATTTTAGTTTCATATAAAGCAATAATTGCGTTCTGCAGGTGATCGTGTATTTTTCTCATAATGTTATTCCTCCCTTTGTGGTTCATTGTCGTCTGGGTATTCTGACCAATGCCTTCTGTTTTCGTAAAGATCCATATTTTCTTTTTCTTCGTATTCTCTGGGATCCATTTTTAACTCCTTATTTTATTTAGCGTCGATTGTCATAGCTGCTTTTTTCCAGTCTACTTTGACAATCCATTGGTCATTTTCATATAGCTCGATCTTGCTTGAGGATTCGGTTAAAGTTTGTATCTATAATGTATGTAATTTTCATGTCTTAACTCCTTGTGTATTGCTGCTTACAAATACCTCATCGGCCAGAACTAAGAGAAACTTAAGCTATTTCCAAATTAGTTTTCATTCAGAAACCCCCAAACGCAACAACCCCAATCTGAGCGTAAATATGATCATTAATTGAATCCTGATATGAAGCCCAGTGCGAGCGTCGGCTTTGCCTATCAATTGAATCCAGCTATCTCTTGCTAGTTCGTCTTTATTTTCTAGCCAATTAGTTTTCATAAGTTTTCTCTTGGATGTGCTCGTTTACAGCACCCATGACTTGTATGCGGATTTGATCGCCTATATCATCTGCCAACATTGCCCATGCCAAAAGGGAGGTGTGCTTCCACGCTTCTAGCCAATTAGTTTTCACTGACATGCCTCCAAACTTGAGTCCCAGCTTGGCGCCAAACCTGATTAAAAACCTGACGCCAAATCTGTCTATATGATTTAAGCTGTTTTCGAATCTGATCTCGCACTCGATAGCTGAACTCTATTCTGTATTCTTCCCAGTTAGTCTTCACTGTCGTATATTTCCTTGAAGCAGGTAGTACGCCCATTTTTGATAATGATTTCATAGCAATCCTTAGGTAAGTCTGGGTGATCCTTGGCCTGGTACCCTGAATAAAACCCTAAACCAAACACGATTGCAAAAACTATTTCAAGACCCATAGCACACTCCTATTACTTTTTTGCACAGAAAAACCCCTAAGCCATTATGGTGAGAGCGTTTTCTGTGCCAGAAAGTTGCTCTTAATGTTTTAGTTTTATCAGGATCATATCCAAAACTGGCACAAAGGACAAAGCCTTGGGCAACTAAAGCTCTTCGTGCGTCGTCTCGAGTTGCATAGTTATCGACGTAGATTTCTCGAGTCACCCCGTACTCATTTACATCCATTGTACAACCCATAACCATTAATACGGCTAACGCTATTAATGTTTTTCTAAGCATTGATATATCCTTTTATTAATCTGACCACCAACCTATAGCCAAACCAGACCTGCCAATAAACTAGATCATCAACCTGTTCCTCAATCTGCTCACTGAGTTCTGCTCTGATTTCTTTCCAATTAGTTTTCATCTAAAAAACTCACCCGATCAATCTGATTAGCAACCGAAAGCCATACGGCTGTTGTGATTCGACTATGCCTGAGCTGGGGTGCAGCGTCGAGCAGACCCCAAGAGTTATCCCTAAAGTTTCTTTTGTATTCACTCCAGTTAGTTTCCACGGTACTCGCCATAGATTAAATCCGAGAAAAATATCTGGAGTTTGTTGCACTTAAAGTATTCGCGCTTTACAAACACCCAACCATGCCCATTGCGCCCAATATCTTTGGTGCATCGAGCTGTGACGACTTCTTCCACCCCAATACCTGGTGTCCAGGAGATAAACTTACTAGCATCTTTATACCCAAAATGACGTGCTATGAATAGTGCGTCATTGGTGATTGGAATAATGGAAAGCCCTAGTAATATCAACAAAACTTCTTTCATCTACGGTACTCCTTATTTGATTTTTCTGATAGGTTTAAACTCATTCGCCCAAAAAAACCAGTCTTTTACGATGGTTCTGGAGTTTATAGTTAGCGCTCCAACGGGTACTATTGCAGATTCAGATACACCTGCAAAATATCTGGGTTGTCTTTCAAAGTGTACTTCAGCAGTAATAATAGCACCCTTATTAAAGTTCAGGTACTGATCGGTCATGCACTCAAATTCAATAATTTCTTTCATTACAGCTCCTTATTTACTTTCATATGAACTACACCATCGTATAGTCTGTGTTTCAAGGGAAAAGTGCAAATGTAATTACCACCGGCTAGCTTTTCAACGTCATATTTAAGACCTTGAGCGTGTGTGATTAGGTTGTTGCTTTGGATAAAAGCTATACACCTGTTTTCTAGGTCTGTTAGCTGATCATCACTGGTAATAAGCGAGAGTGTGTTTGCTATTGGTAGAGCGAGTAATCCTACGCCCAACACTATTAAAACGATTTTGCTCACGAAAACCTCCTTAAGTTGATGCTATAAATGAAAAAAACCTTTTTAAAGCCCAAAAGCTATGTCTTAGGGGTAGACTAACTTGATTGGTTTCGGGATGTAGTTCGACACTTATCCCATAGCACTTAAAGTAATCCTTAAGCATATCCCAGGCATCTGCTCGAGACTTGCCCTGAGTCATCGCATCGAGATAAGGTACCTCAATCGACCAGTGTTTCCCATGCTTACGAACACTAACGTCGTACTTCAATATAAAACCTCCTTGGTTGTTTTGCTTATCGGTATAGTTCGTGTATTACTTTAGCTCTTGTTTTCTTGCCAATTAGTTTTCATCTATATACCACCTAGCCCGATTTCGAACCTGAACCTGATCCCAAATCTGATCATAAATCCGATCCCACTGAACTTGATTCCAAAGATTACTCCTGAGTTCTTCTTTGTTTTCTTTCCAGTTAGTTTTCATTTGATCACACAAAATTGTCTGCGATCTAAACGAGTTGCCCAGCCTGCACCCTGGAAGTCCGTGAAGATCTTGGTGCGAGTAACGTTGCCCTTCATGTCTAGGCAGGTCATAGTCCTTATGCTCGCACAAGAAGTGCAAACCAAAGCTAGTAGTAAGTATTTCATGCTTTATCCTTTGTGATAGTCAACTATGTGAAGCCAAGCCTCAATTAGAACCTGCCGAAAAAGCTGACTATAAAGCTGATTCCATTGAACTTGATTCCAGGGACAGTCCCTAAGTTCTCTTTTATTTTCAAACCAATTAGTTTTCATCTAGGTAATCCCAAATATGATCATCAATACGCTCCCTGATCTGTATGCAGGTTTGATGCCACACCCGAGCTTCAGCTTGAGTACGAAGTTGACCCCAAACCTGACTCCTGAGAACTATCCTGTATTCTGTCCAGTTAGTTTCCACGCTGCCCTCAGTTTGAATAGTATGTCATGATTGCGGTACCTAGCATTACTAGCGCCAGCCCAACCCACTGCTTCGGATTAAGCTTGGCGCCAAATAGAACTATAGGTATGCCTAGGTAGTACACATTCACTGCGATGTCCCACCAATAACCGAACACTATTAAATGCTCAGGTTGATTAAAGTTTTTAATAATACGGGCTTGCAGTATCGTACCTAGTATTGATACCCCCACAAACCAATAAACGAAAGATGGGTGGGTTTTCCAGGTAGGATGATAATACAACACCCAATAGGTAAATGAAACCACCAGTGCTGCGCCAATTGTAAACCAAGGAATATTCATAGACTACTAAACCGATTCCATAGCTCAACCCAAATCCGATCCCTAATTGGCATTATTTGGGTTGATAAATCTGCCCTAACAAAGCGATTGCTTTGGTTCCAGCCATGGCTGAATGGGTAGATCTTTTTCTTCATTGCAAACCAATTAGTTTTCATTTGAGAAGTCTCCAAACATGCCAATAAATCTCATTCCCAACCCGATTCCGAATCTGTCGCTGAATCTGATTCGACATCTCGTCTTGATTTTCTTCCCAGTTAATTACCACCACTTCAGTCCCATTTTACGCAACCGTCTCATATCTCGGTGATATTTATACCAGTTGATTAGTTTCTGGATCATATTACTTTCCCCTATTACGGGCTTTTTCTTGGCGATAGAATGCTGCGATTTTGTCGTGCAGAAATGCCATAGCTAATTCTGGTGAGCGAGCTATTCCAGTAATTGTTTGGCTTGCGATCATAGTAGATGCTGTGTGGAAGACCCCGTATTTGTTTTCTTCTAGGTCTGTAGTGATACTTAAGTTTTGCATGACTAACCTTTCTTATTGTTTAATAACGCTTATCACATTTCCTTACTGGTGACACCACGCCAACACATCATTCACCTGATGCCTTCTTTGGATGAGAGTGCTCGAGTTCAGCTAAGAGTACCTGGAATAGATTTTCTCTTCTCGAGATAATATCGAGGGCTTTAGTGGTTTCATCTTTGGTTAACAGCAGGTCTTTCTCGAGCTGCTTAATACCTCGTACTATTAAATTAATATCTTGCATAACTTACCTCCTGTTTTGTTGAAAATATTCCCAAACTGGATCTCCCACCTGTTGCCAAATTTGATGACGAACATCATCAAAACTGTCAGTCGAAATACCCCTACCTAAAATGCTTTTTGAGTCACCCCAATTAGTTTTCATTTAGGTACTCCTCGACCAGAAAACAAACCTGCCACCAAATCTGGTCACAAACCTGATCCCGCATCTGCAACCAGGTTAGCCCGTCGAGTTCTTCTTGGTTTTTAGACCAATTAGTTTTCATACTCTCGCTGCTCCCAAATCTGATCACAAACCTGTCTACAACCCTGAATCCAAACCTGATCCCAGACCTGCCAATAAATATGATCCCGAACCTGATCCCTAACCTGTTGTTTAAATTTTGTTTTGGTTTCACCCCAATTAGCTTTCATTCTTAAGCTGCTCCCAGACTTGCTCAAAATACTCTGACGCCACGCTATTCATATTGTGGCTCAGTAGGTATTCATAAACGCTTTTACCAGGTAATGGCTTTGTTACCATATCTTCGAGAGTTAGGCCGAGATCGATATCCTGGTTCAATCCTACTAGCTTATATGACATTGCCACATCCATCCGACTATCTCGGAGCTTATTGGAATGAGCTTTTTTGATAGTGTCGAGATTGCAATACACGTTTTGTAGACTTCCCCACTCTTTGATCAACTTCGCTGCACCCTTAGGTCCAATACCCTTAGCTCCTGGAACGCAATCAGCTGTGTCACCCATGAGAGCCAAAATACTACGTACCTTATCGGGTGTGCAGTCGAATTTCTTTAGCACTTCTTGCTCGTTCGCAATAATATACCCTCCGCCATTTTGCGGTATGTACATACTTGTAGTTGGACTGATGAGCTGCATAAAGTCCTTATCGCTCGAGACGATCATGCAATCGACCTGATCCGAGTACTGCTTAACCAAGCTCCCTACAATATCATCAGCTTCTTGGCTTGGAGCAGAAATCATTGGAATCCCCAACATTTGGTAGAACTTGTCTATTTCGGGGTATTGCTTGACGAGGTTGACTGGCTTTTCACTGCGATTGGATTTATAAAGCGCGTACATATCCTTGCGCCAAGATGTCCCATCGGATGACTCTTTGGCTGCCACAATGTAGTCGGGCTTGTTGTCTTTCAGGATAGTCAAAAGAAACCCTGCGACACCAAACAATGCACTTGTTGGCTCACCTCGTTCGTTTTGCAACCCATACTTCTCGAATGCCCAATACATTCGGTGTGTTATACTCATATAGTCGATAATGTAAAGTTTTTTACGCAATGTTATTACTCCTTTTCCTGAAAAAACCAAACCTGCCAAAAAATCCGATCCCCAACCTGATTCCGAATCTGGTCCCAAGTCTGCCAATAAACCCGACCTCCAGTCTGCATCCAAATCTGACCCCAAAGTATTACGCTATTTTCATCCCAATTAGTTTTCATCGCTAAACTCTTCTGAAGGAAGATGGTTTGCGGTAAAAATCTTAGTAATTACTACGGTAGTAGCGGCAGTGACGATGAAGTTGATTAAGATAGCTGCAATTAAGACCATGTCTTCCTCCTTTGTTCAGTATTTCTTATCGGTCAGAAGAAAGCAGATCTTTAATCTTTTTTTGCGAGGTGTGTGGTTAGATTATTTATGATGGCAATTATTTGAGATGCGCCTTTTTTGTAGACTGGATGTTGCCATACATCACGGTCCCAAAGCAGGTTAGTTGTGCTCCAGTTAGCTTCGTAGTATAGGTTTGCCCAATTAGTTTTCAAGTCCCATAGCCCTTATAGTAAAACGACCATCCACTAGCTCGAAAACCGAACTACGTACCTGTCGCGCAATATGGTTAATAATCACCTGGCTAACCCGAGGTCGGATTTCCTTCCAGAGCGAATAGCAGGCTAAGTGCTTGTATTCCATCCAATTAGTCTTCATCTGAGAAATCTCCAAATCTGACCCCAAACATGACTACAAACCTGGCGCCAAGCCTGCCAATAAATCTCATTCCCAACCCGACGCCAATCCGACCTGCGAACTCCAGACCCAACCTGATGATTCCTGAGTTCTTCTTTATTTTCTATCCAATTAGTTTTCATCACTAAACTCTTCACTATAAAATCTCATCATCTAACATATAGGAAATAATGGATTGGTTAGTCTCTGCTTCGCTAGGCAAAACAGGTATTCCGTCGATTTTGAATTCGATCCATTCTTCAACGGAAAGCGGAATGTCGTCAGGTGCTTCATCCCGAACAAGATCCCAATATTTAATATATTTCTTCCAATTGTTAGCCGATATCCATTCAGGCTTAGTTGCTAACATATGTTTTCTGTTGAGTTTAGTCATTGACGCGTCTCTCTTTCTAAAGGTTACAATTCGACTCTTTCCTTCATTTCAACCCCCAACAAAACTGCCGCCAGCCTTGCCAGTAAATTTCATCAGTAACCCGATCCCAATCCTGATAGTGACCACGATTCCTGAGTTTTGTCTTATTTTCTAGCCAATTAGTTTTCACGACTATGCCCTACTGTTGAAACCTCGCATTCTTCTTGGGTATCGTAGGGTCCGATAATACCCTCACCTTCCATAGCCCAATACATACCCCAAAGTAAGCAGATAAACCTACCATGATGGCACTTAAGGATAAGAAATCTTGGATCTCTTTTGTCTCGTTGACTATACGGCTGGCGTCTAGCGATTAAGTAGGTTCTAGCTGTACGATCTCCTGGTCTTCTCATGGCTGGTACACCAAGCTGTACGCTTCTGCTATTTTGGCAGCCTTTTCCATGAACTTGGAAGTAAACTCTTCATTAGTGAGCGGAACATTTACTCCGTTTTCCATTTTTGAAATCAGGCTGTCGTGCAACATCTCGAGTTCTTTAAGCATTCTGACTTGAATTGGCTTGATGGGAGTATATAGTCCGTCATTAGATAGGCGAATCATCGGCAGTGCCGTACCAAGCCCACCTTCGCATATTGGGAACCTGTCATCAATCAGATGACCTAATGCACACTTACAATCATCGAAACCGCGAAGCTGGCCTATTAGCTTTCCGTTTTGTATAGCGAAGCTCGGACGCCCTTGCTCGAATATTCCATTAACAGATCTATAAAAAAGCTTTGAAGTATCCAAAACTCTTTCCTCCTATTCAATCACTACTGAGTCGTTGTCTGTATTATACCAAACCATATCAAAGATGCAATCTTCGTAATCTACGACTTCGCACTTTGGGTTAAACTTTTGGAGTTTTTCGATAAGTTCTTCAACGGTCATCAAATACCCTTTCGGCATTGCTGGAGTTCGGAGTGTACCTTTTTGCACTCTTTAAGCAGCATATGGTAGCCCTTCTGGCACCTGAGCGCTCCTATGCGCCACAAAGTTGTTGTTCTTCGCTCATCCCAGATGTCTTGTTTATGCAGGTATTCGTGCAATTTATACCCAGCGATAGATGCCCAACTGGTACAAACAAGTAAGGCACATGCCCAATATAAATTTCTCATCACCACTCCTTTAGGAAGTTAAGGTTTTTGTCTCTTTTACCATCTTTAAATTCTTGAATGATTCTGGCTAGGTTTTGTTTATCCATACTGTTGCGCAGGCATTTATCCCCCAGGAATATACCGTAACCGTCAACATCTTTGTGGCAATAACAACTGCAAGATCGACAATTTTCTTGGCAGCACCCCCAGCATCTAGATCCCTGCACCTTACAAGACTTGATCACATAAAGCCTGTCTTTAATATCAATCACTTTACTCATTTTGTGTAAACCTTGTTAAGCCACTCAACCAGTCTCATAGCTTCTTCGTAGTTGAGATAGGTATCGGGTAATTTAAGTCCACCGAACTCTTCATCGAAAGTATCTGTGATGATTTCAATACTATTGAATGGCGATCTGGGTAGTTGTTTCTTAAGTTCATCCCTATGGGATCTTACCGCTTTGCGGAACTCGCGTATGTTCATTTGTTTGATCTTTTTAGTAAATGTATGCCTAAAAGCACTCCAAAAATGAAAGTGACCATATCGGTGCATATCGCAAAAGCCCATGCTTCCGTTGGCATCTTTATAATACCTAGCACTGTTAATATTATTAGCACTAGTGTTTGCATATCGAACTCCTATCTGTCAATATAGCCTCTCAGCTGTTTAAGTTTTTCATCACGTTCGTACTGCGAAGCAGCATACACCTTGCCGTTCTCTTCGTAAGTACGCCAGTTTTTTGTTTCGTCTTGGTAGGTGATATAATGAGTGTATTCACCTGTATTGGTATTACATCCTATTTTTGGCTTAAATCTCAAAACCCTATCTCCTAATATATCGTACTAATGCTATCCTAAACGGCAACATAGCTATTCGGATGTGGCTATGGCGGTAACCCATATACTGCGCCCACCCCAGACTGCTGATGTTTTTTCTAGTTTCTTCCCAGTTAGTTTTCATCAACAACACTCCAAAAAAGATTACAAACCCGAATCGAAATTTGAACATAAACCTGTCTATAAATCTGACGACCTGTGCTCCAAACCTTTGCCCAAGCATGGTACCTAAGTTTTGCTTTGTTTTCTTGCCAGTTAGTTTTCATCAATACTCCAAAAATGAGCAAAAACCTGTCTATAGGTCTGTCTATAAACCTGTCTGTAAATCTGACTGCAAACGCGAAAAACCTTATTCCAAGCATGATCCCTGAATTCTACTTTGTTTTCTAGCCAATTAGTTTTCATTGGTCAATCTTTGAGTTTCTCTTTTAATCCTAGCATTTAATCTTTCTATGCCCTCCTTGACGTACTCCGTGCGCTCCTTGACGAACTTAGCACTAACTGGTTCGCCAAGCTGTAATAGAATATCTTGCTCTAATTTAATATTATTACGCCTGGTTGTAAGGTAACTTATACATGCCAAATCATCTACAATACCGCCACTAAAACAGTCGTCCGTGTCATAAAAGATATTAGAAATTGCCTTAAGCAGGCTGGCCTGTTCAGCTGCGCTGTATTGAGAGGCAAACTGTTTTATCCCTTTGATGTCTTTTTCCTTAATGAGTTCTGCAAGTTGTGTTGTGTTCATGGGTTCTCCTTTGTTTTGAAGGGGTTACATACAACCCCCTATCGGCTAGAATGGCCGAAAGCTTTAGGTGTTTTTGTATTTACCTATCAAAGACTCGAGTTGCTGCTCAGTAACTGGTTTCATCTTCCATGCATCTACGCCAACATGGATCATCTTATTGCATATTTTTTCTGAAGAGTGAGTGTGCCCATGAAGCAACCATCCACCATTATCAATTGGCCTTTTGGAAAGGTACCGCACCTTTCGGGCTTTTTCACGTAAGAGTACTTGGCGCCACAACGGCACAGGAAGCGGTTGATATGGGTAGTGCGATAACTTGATGTATTGCCCGAGCCGCTTAATTACAGCTTCTTCCATACAGACATGAAAGCCCATTTTGATCATAGTCCCAGGCTTGTAGTCGTGATTACCCCGAATCAAAACCCTGACACCCTTGAGCTGGCCAATCACCTCTTTGGCGATCTTATAATCGAAAGCTATATCACCCAAGAAGTAGCCGACTGTGTTTTCATCAGCTACAGCATTATAGTTGGTGATCAGCTTATGGTGCATCTCATCCAGGTTCTGACACCCTTCTCTTTCAGCGAACTTCAAAATGTTTTTGTGGGCGATATGCCAATCGCTTGTGAATATGTATTTCACCTACTCGACTCCCTGATTATGACTGCGACTATTAGCCATGTGATTGGGTGTAAGCTGGCATGCTTAACAACCCACTTCAGATTAGCTTGGTTTAAGATTGCAGTAAATATACCTCAACTCCTTGTAATTACTATATTTTGGCTCAGTAGTCAATCCTGATCCTAATCTTTCTATCGGAAGAAACCTCTTGGAACTTTAACTATGATTTGCCCAAAATGCCATGTTGGATACATGATCCTGCACCTGCCAGACCCTGATTGGCGGAAATGCGGTATTTGTGGGTTCTGTATAAAGGATACTCAAGATGAATTGGATAGCCAAGCTTTTCAGAAAACCTCAACCACCGACCCTAAGACTAGTTAATCCGACTCCAATCGTGGACCAAAAGCCCATGGGTTTCGGTAAGTCTAAACAAGTATTCGCTCCAGTGGAAATTGAATGTGAATGCGATACCTGTGGCAATGAGTGGGTTGAGATCACCAAAGAACCCCTTAAATATAACGAATACCGTGTCTACGAAAAGTGTTCGTGCTGTATGTCATTTAAGTCGTAATATCATCCGAGCATGAAATTGTGTGTTCATCTGAATCTGCTCGTACATATCAAAATCACTGTCCCGAAAAACCACATGAATAGCAATAAACTCTTCTAGATCATCCTTATAAGGTACAGAAAACCCATGCCAATTAGTTTTCATTAAAGGGCTTCCTTATCAAGGCACCGTACATATCCCGAAGCTTATCAGATCTCCTAAAATTCTGGTGACACCGAGAGGTGTAATCGCCATAAGACCATGGAAAATCCTTGATGTAATCTCCTAACCAAGCCATATACACTGGATAGCAAGACCCTTTACTAAATTGACGAAACCCTAAATCGACCATCATCTCTTCAGCTTCGCCAATATGCTTGGCGTACACTCTTACAAATTGATTCCCAGCCTTAAAGACATAGAAGCGATATAAAGGGCGTAGCTGGGATCGTGCTGCCTGCCTTTTTAGTAGAAACTCTGCTTTATCCACCATTTTTCTCCCTCAAGGCTTTTTTAACCCTTAGTAGGTGAGCCTTTGTTTTTCTTTCTAGAACGAATCTTTCTGCCTCTGGTATTTCATTCATTACGTCTAGTAATAAATCCAGGCATTTTTCAAAGCTTTTAGCTCCTGTTAAGGCTTGCTTGTGTTGCTTTTTCATCTCAGCCTTAAGTGCTTGTTCTCGCACATTTATTGGGATTCTCATAGCTTCCTCCTAGTTACACCTTCTTATCGGCTAAAACTTGGGCAAACTTTATCACCTTTTCCCTTATTCACCTATTATCTTGAGCACCTGCTTGCAAAGAACCCTTAGTTCATTCTTAACACCTTCATCCATCTGCTTAATGCCCTGTTTGGCTATATGACCTAGCATTAGTCGTACTGACTTAAGTGCCTTAAATGATGAATTATAAACAGTTTGGTCGTCTTTGTTGCGTTGAGCTGTGCGGACCATTCTTTTCATAGATCGATTATCAACCTGGATGCCATTACGCTCCCTAAAGCTTTTACAGGCTATTGCTTTCCTGGCAGTAGAGTAGTCTTGGGAAGTAAAGCTTTCTTTGTTTTTTAGATCGCTGTTGAGTATTACCGTCTCGTAAAGCCTAACCCATTCGAGTAGTGTATCCCTATTAATGCCTACCTCTCGAGCGAATCTGGTATAGGTGTATTGATCTTTTGGAGTGCGACCACCAGTACCTGGAGTGCATACCTTATGCGCTACCCTGGCAATATTAAACTGAGAAGTCCTGACATAGATAATATGCTTTTTGGCGTACTCGACTGCCTCTTCCCAGGTTAATGTGCTGAGCCAAACCTGCTTAACTTCTTCTGCGCTCATTTTATGTAACACTCCCAATCGTACTCTTCATGAAAGGACTTTTTATATTGTGTGGCGGCACCCTGGCATTGATCCTTTGATGTGTATGGACCACCGTACCTCCAGGTATCCTCCGAAGCACTTACCCCATAAGGGTACGCCACAAAAAACCACTCTTCAGTTTTTTGAAGATTGTATAACCCAGCTGCAACTATCACGAAAAATAAAAACTTCATTACTTCAGCTCCTTATCGAAAAGGTATAAGTATGTGGTCATTGCGATTATGGTAGCCAGCACTGCTGCCATCGGCCTCTCAGTTTCTGGAGTGACTATTACCCCTACAACCGAACTACAAACTACACTCACCAAAAGCGCTACGCTCGATAGCTTTCTCATCACAGTACTCCTTTAATCTCGAGCATTCTACGCACCTCACCAGCATTAACGTAAGGTTTTTGACCTCCTGGTGGGTACAATAACGGGCAACCTAGAGCTGTATCATCGATATAGATATGACCAAACACCTTTGGCGTTGTGGTCCACTCCGCCTGGTCTGGGTTTTCATTTACTGCGTCGCATACCACACCACGCTTTGCAAGCCATTTTACTGCTGCTTCCAGGGTGTGTGTATCTCGCATAGTTAACAAGATAATACGATGCCCAGCTTCTTGAAGATCCTTAACCAACTCTAGCATACCAGGTACAGGATATCCAATGTGCGGATATTCATGTATAGCTAAGGTGCCATCGAAATCTATGCAAATATCTAGTTTGTCCATCAGAAACCCTCCCAAATTATATCTTCTTATCGGGTGTAATCCGAGTAAACTTGAGCCTATAACCTAACAAGAAGATATAATTAGGTATTATCTATCCTATTAATTTACCTTGATTGCCATCACTGCTACCAACACCTCGAGAGATCCGAAACTGCTTACCAGCAGCATGTCCGTCATTTTGTGCAGCATCATTACTGCGAATTGTCTTTCGTTGTCGATTCATACCACTCACGCGCTCTGTTAGAGCAGGGTCTGTTTGCAAGACCATCATCTTACCAGCAGCTTCGCTTTCCTTCCTAACAACCATTGCCTGAGCTTCTTCTAGCTGCTCGATCAAACCTCGAGTGAATCCTAGATAGAATGCTTGACGGTGTGCTGCCTTAGCACCAGTTTCGGCTTTGTAGCTTTTCCACAACTGAGGCATACTGCGCATAAGGTATGCACCTACATACAGAGCTGTTTGAACATTAGTCTCTTCACCGTAAACCTTCCCGAATACTTGAAGCTTACCTGTGATTCTGCTCTTATGAGTCCAGACCGCCACAAAAAAACATCGCTTGAGGATTTCCATAACAAACTTAGCTTCAACCGGAGTGCGCCCAGCCTCGAACAATGAATCGGTTTCGTAGGTATTATTCTGGAGATCTGCACTGGTTAGGTTGTACTTAGTCATGATTTCAGTAGCCCTCTTGGCTGCGAGTTCAGCTTCGTGCTGGTTATCGCTATTAGCTAAATCGAGCAGTTTTTTAATCTTATCTGATACTTTTTTGTTAATCATGGCTTTCCTCCCAAGTTATATCTTCTTATCGGGTGTAGTCCAGGTCAGCTTTAATTTTTTCTGATTTATTTAATGATTTCCCACACTGCTGGTTTCCATTTTGAAGACGTTTTAGCATTCCTGAACCGCTTCTTTGTTGTGTAAAAGTAAGCGTCAAGAGTGTCTTTTCTGAGTGCGCCAGTCTCGATTCCTATCTGGTAGTTATAAGCACCAAATGAGTGTTTTAGATCTGAATCAATAAAAATATAATGACCACCCCTGTCTTCTGGACCAACCCAGTCGTAGCACACAATAGCTGTATTACCTCGATTAAGGATTTGTTCTAGTTTTTTAATCGAAGATTGTTTGTACAATTTGTATTTTATTTGATAGGCATTAAGCATTCGTCGCAGGTCATAGCAATTTGTGCCATCATCGTAACCGAGCTTTGTAAAGGTCGGTAACTCCTCCCTATAGGAGACGGAATAGCCCAGCCATTTAAGTGCATTAATGATTGCGACAGGTCCGCATGAAGAGGCATGCTGCTGCTCTGTGATAAATCTTGCCATTATTTACCCTTTATGTGTTCATACCCAGGTCGCGTAACCGCCCGTTTTTGGTAGTACTTTAGCGTATCAATGCACAACCACACAGCAAACACCCCACAAGCGATCCTGAATAAATTACAAGCCATTTCTCTGATCCTCTGGAATATTGGCTTTCAAAGCCCTGATCAAGAGCTTGAGTTTAGGTATATTAAGCAGTGGATACCCCTCGCTCGATACCTGGACCAAACCATTTTCGTGGCGGTATACTTTCACGTAATCGTCTTTTGCGACCTTGCATTTAATTATCATCGTGCTCAACCTCTTTCCATGCTAAAAATGTACGACATATCAATTCACCGAGATTTTCCGAATACACTGAAAAGTGCTGATTACAGCCAGTCCATCTATCCGCAAAATTATCCCAATAAACGCTAACCTGGTTACAAGATAATTCCTTAAGCAGCTCTTCACAGGCGTTTAGGTCTGTGGTGTATGATGGTAATGGTTCTGGGATCGGTGTGTCGATCATCCAGTCAGCTGCCTTGTTTCGAGTAACTGTGTACCCCAAAGCTTCTGCTACAAGCTTATTTAAATTCAATCTCGACCTCCGTATTCGATCTCTCTGATGATTTCCCAGTTAGTTGCACGAACATGATTATAAACCTCTTCCTGGATCGACTCAACGTTTTTCCAGTTGCGACTGGTATGCCAAAATTCATTCCAAGCACTTCTGCGGATATCATTGTAAGTCTCCAGCCAGTTAGTTTTCATTATTCAATCTCCGTACAATAATTGTAACCATTGACATACATAAAAGATTTACACGGTACATGCTGTAAGTCAACCGAATTACAAAGCAAGTTCCTAAACCCCTTAGTATCGGGGTTGGTTTTGTCGCAAGTGATGGTGCCACCAACCCTAACCCATTGGTTGGATTTTGATGGCAGCTTCTTTGGGGTTAGTAAGGAGATATGCACATTCCTTTGTGGTTCCCAAAGATGGTAAGAATGTTGATCATCGACGGTATCATATGATACCACTATCAACCAGATTTTTGCAAAAGTGAATTTCATCCGACCTCCTAAAACCCTTATCGGCTGTGTTGACTTAAAACTTTAATTTAGGTACACTGTTTTTTTGATTAGGAGGTTTGTCGTTGAATAAAAACTGGAAGCAGAATAGGGATTTAATGAGGTATGTTGGTGTGTCAGCTCCAGCTGGAGCGGTTCAAATTAACGTAGCGATTGCTAGTCTTAATATACGATTCAATCTGGATAGGCAAATTAGACATGAAGCTTAACTGGAAGGACTGGCAGCTAAAAGCCCTAGAGCAAGCATGGAACCCCATCTATATGGAATCCCACCCATGTCGCAGGACGCAGATTATCTATCTTAATATCAGCTCGCAGGTTTATCCTTGTAGGCTTATGGTTGAGAGCGGCAATTAAACAAAGATACAGGCCAAAGCAGCACACAATAAGCTATGTATAAAACCAGTACACTGTACTTATGCTTTTTGACTACTCTTTTCTCCCAGAATCTTTTTAGGTGATGGAAACCTGTAACCAGCCGACAAATCAGCCAAAATGATCCCAGACTAAGCCATACCTGCACTAGCTCAATCACGTTTTCTCACTTTTCTTGAGGTCGGCCATTAGGGCGTTTATCTTCTCGAGTGCTGTTTTGATATTCTGCATGCGTTCACTAAAAGCTTCTGTCTTATCTCGGTTGAGGTGAGGGCTACCTGTTACCTTTCCGTTAAGATGACTGATATGTAATGGCATGCGACCGCGACTTAGTTCACGTTCTTCTTTTTTCTGCTTTAGGGAAATAACATTGCTCATTTCGACTCCTACTTAGCGATCCAGTATTTTTTAGAGCTTGGGTCAAAACTATAGCTTTGATTAGCTATAGCATCCTCTTTACTAACCTCTTGCCATTTACCAATATGATCAGACTTATCACCATAATGTAGATGGGTGTCACCATTCGGGTGAATGCTGAGTGTTGATTCTTGGTTAAACTGAGAGGCTATTTTGTCAACTAGTGGTTTGTGATGGTCACCCTCAAAAGCTAATGATCTTTCAGGCTTACCTTGGTAAGAGCTGTATAGCTCCTTGAATGGAACCTTTTGATCCTTAAGCTGCTGCATCATGGCATAATGTCTTTTGATATTTTCAATATCTGTTTTAACATCATTAGACGTACCGGTTTGGTACACTGACACGATATGCATCGGGCTATCCTTAATCACTTCCTTAATCCTTTTTTTTGGGGTCGTCGTCGGGTTGAGACACTTCGGTAGACATGAGTCCACAAAACATGGACCATAGTATCACCATTGGTAGGGCTATGTCATTTGGTAAATTAGATTCACCAATAAAAATTGCACCCACTATAGCACACAAAAGGCCAATCACATCAAAGCTTACCTTCACAATACACCTCCAAAAAAAAGGGCTTACGCCCTTTGATTAATCAACAACTCTCACTTCTTCCATACGGTCATAGTCGTACTCGAGGGCGATACCTACTTCGTAGATGCCAGGAGGGACTGCAACAGCAGCATGGTCGGTTTGAGTTTCCGTGCTTGGCTTCAGGTCATACTGAGTGCCATGGAAAAGAACGGCACCATCAGTACCAACTACGACGAACTTTTGCGTGTCGGGTGTGATTGCCTGAGATCCATCTTCTCTGAGAGAGATAGTTCCGGTGTCGAAAACCTTCACATCAGCTTCTGGAGCGAAGCGGTGGAATTTTCCGTGAGTTTCGGAAGGCTGAACAATCTTGTCTTCGATGAGTGTCAAGTTGACATTCTTGGGAAGAGCTGCGATTGGCTTGAGGGTTACATCACCTTGGGTGAATCGTACATTGCGGTTCATAAAAACCTCCTAAGTAATTAAGTAAGCGATCTAAGAATACTATCGGCTAATGATAGTTGAAACTTTAGTTTTTTTCCAGTATTTCTTTGCCATACTTGGCTTTAATTTTCCGTAATTTAACATGAACTGGCTTTAGGTTTTCCAAATCCTTTTTAAGCATACCATCAGTCGCCTTAAGGTCAATCAAGTATTGGTAGTCTGCCGACAGATAAGCATGGCATTCATCCAATAAGATCTGCTCATCACTAGAATACCCCCAATCAATTAGGGATGATTTCAATCCAGCAAGGTTGGCTTTGGCCAGCAAACTATCAACTTCCTTCTTGTATTCAGGGTTGACGTAATATAAAGCATGGCAGATTTCATGATCCAGGGCACCTCTAGGGTCGGTATCACCTTCTCCGAAAGTCCCGATAACATAAAATCGGCCACTCTTAGCCCTAAGAGCTTCCACAATATCCCTCTCTTCGGGTTGAAGAGGGTCAAATAAGCCCTTATTGAAGGGTTCGAGTACCCATGAAGGGAAGTTATAACCCGACCAATCAGCTGGCAGCACACTTCCACCAAAGTAAGTAAAAGAGCCTTTCTTATCACAATAGGCTTGTTTTAGTTGTCCGAGTGTAAAAACCTTCCCTCGTATCTCTTCAAAGGGAGATTCATAATGCTCTTGGAATCTACACATAATCCGCCCTAGCTCTTTCTTTGAGTCATGCTTGATGTGTATTATTGTTGGACTGATATGAGTGATTCGTAAGCTCATTTTCTGGCCTTTCTACTTATTATAACGCCAAATTATTGATGGCGCTATTGTATTGAGTATGTAATTTGGTAACAACAACCATTGATTGGTGTTGATCACATAGATCAATAGACACACCTCACCACCAATCCACAACAACAAAAACAACTTATTGTAGTTACAGGACTTTTCTTTCCAGGCTGAGTAGGCAGCAGGTATGGCACAAACTGCCAGCATTACAGAACCTATCCATCCAATTAGTTCAATGAAGTTCACTCGGTCACCTCTTCAATAGACAATATCTTGCCACCGTTCTCGATGTCTATCATTTTTTCAACCAAGCTTTTATCTTCCCAGAGCCATCCTGTTAGGACAATAGAAAGCTCTGTTCCTCGAGCCGAAAGACACTCGAACCTGCGCTTTTTCAAGATTACTCCTAGTGAAGGTATATTGGGTTTTCGGTTGTCTGACTCACCTGTACCTTCATAGAAAGTTCCAGGTTTTCGATAGCTAAATCTATCGCTTCGATTGGGTTTACGCCTTGCTCAACTAATATTCGAATTCTGTTCAATACAGAAATCGCCCACGCTTCTCTTGCTAGTTTACGCATAGTACACTCCGTTAATTGATTATTTGCCAGTTAGCGTTCCACTCTTTTCTAGAAACCTTGATACGGTGTGTGTACCCTAAGGGGTATAACACCCCCTTAGTAGGACTCCACTTGTACCAGCAAAGTTTTAAGCTCAATCTGTCACCCTTCTCGATATAGAAAGACTTTAAGATTTCTACACAAGTAGAGCGACAGTTTTTGTGCTTACGGAAGCGCATTTACGTCCTAACCATCGGAGGTAAGTAAGTATTACCAGTCTGGTTTTCTTTGTGCATCAACGCTTCATTGACTGTTGAGATTGTTGGAGGAACACCTTCAACATGCTTCTCACCTTTAGAAGGGCAAGTCATCTCGAGGTAAACCCTGCGGTTTTCCTGAATGAAAAGCTCTACTAGTCGGTAGTTGCTAGTCACCTCAACGTAGTTGTCAGCATAGAACTGCTCGAGTCCTGGACCTGGAGGAGGTAGCTGCAACTCTTCGCCCTTGGGCGTGTGATAGCTAGTGAAGCTATCTTCATCTAAAACCTTGTAATCACAAAGTTCTAGGACGTTTTCCGAACCCATCATTTTGATGACTTCAGCACGAAGGTCAGTGTTGTCGATGCCAAAGATATTCTTTGGTGTAAGTTTTTCTGGCTCGGTTACGATCCACTCAGTATCAGAAGTGAGCTGGATTCCACCGATTGCGTAGATACCTTCGCCATCAGCAAACTCAACTGCCTTTCCACCTGGATTGTGCAAAACACCTATTTCACCTGTGATGAAGTTAGAGTTTTTACGTGGAGTTGTGACGATCCTAGTCGGCTTGTGGCAGAAGATCAAGGCATCGTCAGAGATCCAAAACCAAGATGCCATAGTGGCTAGGTTATACAAGTGAATCCACTTCTCTTTTGGGAGATCGAGCTTACTCTGCTCTTCCTTGGCCTTGGCAGCCTGTAGCCAGTGGATATCAAACTGACCGTAGAAGGCATTATTCAGATTGATTCCATCGCTGGAGTGAGCCTTGATAGCAGCCATAGGGCTATCATATTCGAAAACGTGATCTACAGCAGGCTTGCCGTAAACTGCACGCAAAGCGTTAACTTCATTGATGATTTCTTCCCTGTTTCCACGCTTAGTGGAAAGGCCGATCTCAACACCTTCTAAGATGTAATCCCTGTCTGTCTTCTTTGTCATAAAAAGCTCCTCGTTAGTTGTTAAAAGACTTGTCGGTTGTTTTGTAGAAAAACTTAAGTACCCCTGATAATATCTGGATAACTTGTTTGTGCGTCATCACCTAAGTACTTCATTTTATCGATATAATGAGGTCCAAACCATTCGAGCACTCCTTCGCGCACAGTGCGATAGCCTAGTTCCCATATCTTGGACATATGTTCTCGGGCTTTGTTCATGTCGCAAACTTCATACTCGAAAATTCGACCATCCTTAAAATAAACCACAATAAGCCTTTGCTTTGGTCGGACTGTTGGGATTGTTACTTCATTTGGATCAACTTGCATACTTCAACTCCTTATTAGTGCAACTGTAAATTATATGCTTTGATTATATTCATTAGATGCTCTGATTGAAACAAAGCATCTGAAAGTGCATTATGAGCCGAACCTTCACGAACAGGCTTTAAAGCTGGGTCTGGATACATCTGATACATAGTACGAAAATCTCTGTACTTACCCCAGTGATTCATTGGGTGTTGAGGTAAAGAGCCGAGCATGTATTTGAGTATCGGGAAGTCGAAACTAGCACCCTTTGCCCAGATTGTTTGGTAGTTATTCAAGAACTGTGCCGTATGCTGTACGGTAGCAGCCAGCGATACTTCGTTGGTAAGCTGTGACTTAAAGAGCGATAGGTCTTGAGTACTCCACCACCGTAAAGTGTCACCATTAATCTTACTACCCTGAGCGAGCTGGTCATCAATCGAGATACCTTCAATATTGATAAACTCTTTCGGGTCTTCGATATTTACGATAGCTAAGCTAGTAATGACCGCCTGACTGCTATTACCAATGGTTTCTAGGTCTAACATGTAATGCATTATTCTTTAATCCTTTCGTAGCCTTTTTCTCGAAGGTGTTTAGCTAAGTCAGTAGTTTCATCGAAAGTGATAACCCCTAACCAGCGACCATACTTGCCTTGGCCTTTGTAGGTACTGATCACAATATTGGGATCTCCCTGGATAAAAAGATCTACTAAGTACTGCTTGCACTCTAATCCTAGTAGTTTTTCTTCAGGGGTTTGATCATCGCGCAAGGTTGTCTCATACACGTTAATCCCATAAAGACGAACTCTTTGCTGGACCTGAATACCAAACCCAAGATCAATCAAACAATCCAAGGTGTCACCGTCTACTACATTGACAACTGTTGCTTTATAGTTATACACTAATCCACCTTTCCGAGTAAGTGATCTAGCCATTGACTGGCATGCTGCAAATATCTGCGCTCAACTTTGGTAACTGCTTTAGCAATAGACTTCTCTTTAGTCAAGGTAAGTTTATTGATTTGTTGCTTTAGCTTAGAAACCGTTTGCTTTTGGAAATCCAAGTCGCCTTCTAAATGCTTAACCGTAAGGCATAGGTTGTCTTTAGTGTGGCGAAGCTCTTTTAACTCCTCGAGAGAAGTATTATGCAAGACCCTGTAATGACCAGCTTCCCGACTCGCTGCTGCGAGTTCTTTCTTTAGTTGGATATTCTCTTTTTTTAGCTGTTTTGCGGCTAATAGAAGAGCAACACAAAAACCTGCCATTATGAATGTAATTATTAATAAGAATTCTGTCATGTTCAAACTTCTCCTAAATTCATACGTTTTGTAATAACCTTTGCTCGAGCATCGGTATCGAACAATAAAGCACTTGCGCTAGGCATCATCGTACCTGCATGAGTTGAAAAATGTGGCACACCTTCAAAGGGGTTGTACCTAATAACCTTATCGCCAGGCTTTGGTGTTGGGTTTGCCTTGTTGGCTGTAATAGGATCATACCCATGCAATTCACCATCATAGAAAGCGTGGACATTCCGTCTACCCTGATCTACTGCACGCTTCATGCCAGCAACGCTAATCTTTTCTTTAGCATCATGAATAATAACTCGATGAGCGTGATCAAAAACTCTTTTGGTTTTGTAGTCCATAATAGACCAACACTTGCGAGTTAGATTGTAGTAAATCCGAACCTTCACACCCTTCTCCTTATTTAAGTGATTCAAAATCTGAACAGTAAACCATTAAACTTCTCTCCATGGCATCGTACTCTGCATCTGTATAGCCAGAACTTTGACCCTTGCGGTACTTTTTGTTAGCCTCGAAGCACTTTTTGTATAGCGAGGAGATACATACAGCAATGGCGCCCTCTTCCGTTGGATTAAAGAGGTCTACTCCACCTGCAACGATCTGCATCGCTTTTTTGAGCGTTTGTTGTCGAGGGTGTTTGTTGATAACGTAAGCCTTATCTTCCATACTCGACCTCTTCAGCTCGCTCTTCTTCACAGTCATCACACAAATCTCCGTGATAACCAACCTTAGTTAAAATTGGCTTAGTGCAATCTACACACACGCTTTGAGGGTTACCATTAGGAGTAAACCCAACACGCAAATTAGGAAACCGCCTGCTCCCCCTTCTTGTTCGTAACTGCATTGTAACCTCTCTTCCTGTTCTCGAAAGTCCATGACTTTTCTCCCATGATTTGTTATTCTTATCGGCAGTTGAACAAAGAACTTAAATTAAAAAAGTAAAAAAAATCCACTTTTTATAAAAGATAAATTATTTCGACAGGTTATAGGCCGATAAAAGTCCTAATCTTAATGCTGACCTATCTTTGCTTGAGGCATTTATGAGCGATAAAACCAAAGACGACCTATTACGCCACTTTTCTAGCTTCCTAGAGGGACCGAATTTCGATGCCTTGGTATCTACTTTGGCTGATGAGTCCGAGAAGCTAGAAAATCTATCCATTGCTGTTACAGATCAGTTAACGATTTCAACAGCTTCTGGCGCTTATCTAGACAAAAAACTTTCAGATGTAGGTATTACTAGACCTCCTGAACTAGGCATGAGCGACTTCTCTTTCCGAGAAATGGGTATCGCCATTACCGCTCGAAAGCAAATCCCAATCCTAATTCACAAAATCCTTGAAACCTTTTACGGCACTGCTGCTGTACGAGCTTACACAACCTCAACTCGAGCTGAGCCATACAACCTGGACGAGGGTATGGAATTACTCTTAGCACTCGAGGATGATGTGCAGATCGAGGTTGCATTTCAGGCATCCGACTTTATTGATATCAATGCAGCAACAGCTGCCGAAGTTTCTGCTGTAATTACTAGGGTGTTACGCACTAGAGGGTACGAAGGATTCGCTCAAGCAGAGACTGATGTGACTACGAACCAGACCTTTATACGGGTGTTTGGCGGTGCATCGGGTCCATATTCTAGTATTGTTATTCTGGGCGGTGAAGCTCAGACAAAGTTTAGATTTCCAGTAATCCGACCGACAGAGGTTACTCCAGCAGATACCTCTTGGCAAGTCACCAGAACTGTTGGTACAACTCTGAGATTTCGATGGAATGGCAATTCCAAACCAGCTCTCGAGCAAGTTAAGCCTGGCGACAGGGTTATGATTTATGGCACCAACTTTAAGACTTTTGAGCTAGATGGCACTTTTACTATTACCGATGTAAGGCCAGCCGTTACTGGACCGGATTTAGATGCTGGCTGGTTCGAGATAGATAACCCAGCTTTTGGTGGATTGAAGTCCACCACTCCTGGCCAACCGCCAGCTCCAAACGTGCCACCTGATACATTTTTCTCTTTTAATCCTATTCAGTTAAGTAATGATGACCTGGTTTTCATGCTTGCAAAAAGATCACTTCCTAATTCGAAGTCTCGCTATGCCTTAGCTTATGAAACCGGTGGATCTAATTTGAAGATTTACTTACCAGCGACTACTGGAGTTGTATCAAGAACTCTGCCAGGTGGGTCATACCTACACGTTGGTAAAGATGACGCTACGTTCAATGGATCATTTGGAAATGCCCAGCAAGGTATAGATGACACCAATGGTCAAGAAGTAACCGAGGTG
>Ga0224504_10000205_pt1 | contig 25928 bp, 17 predicted proteins | sample SF_Oct11_sed_USG_3_FD_170160 | JGI IMG/M metagenome (GOLD analysis project Ga0224504, IMG submission 170160) | Sediment microbial communities from San Francisco Bay, California, United States - SF_Oct11_sed_USGS_24 | ecosystem: Environmental > Aquatic > Marine > Sediment | place: USA...
ATGGCTACGCCGGTAACCGCAACAACTTCTATATCTTCCGCCCGAAAAAGTCCGGCCGGTTCTATTTCACACCCTGGGGGCCTGATTCGGCGTTTGCCGACCCGGGTCCATTCATACATGTTCCTGTGCCAAAATCGTTCAAGGCCCGGGGTTACTTGTGCGAAAGGTTGTGGCAACTGCCTGAAGTACGGGAACGTTACCGCAAGGAGATGCAACGGCTGCTGAATGACGTCTGGGATGAGAAAAAGATGCTGGCCCAGTTGCAGCAAGTGCGCACCATGACCAAGCCTTACAGTACGGTGCAGGACTCGGCTGTGGACCAGGCAGCCCTTTCGATCTCCGAATTCATAGGGGCCCGCCGCGGCGAGGTGCAGGCCGAGCTCGACGCACCCGCCACCGACTGGCCTGACCTGGGCGCCAAGTTCAAACCCGGAGCGGGTAAAGCCATGGTGGTCAAGGGTGCGTTCAAGGGCGTGTTCACCGAGCCGGGCAAAGACGAGGCGCCCGGGGGCGATTCCGCACTGTTTGCCTCGATCCCCGACAGCCTGCTGGGCACCGGGGAAGCCAACATCACATTCATGATCGAGGACGAAACTTACAAGCCGTTCACGCGGTATGGCGTGCGCACCACGCCCGGCAACCCGGACTTTATCCGCAAGGATTACCCGGTGATCGAGCTGATCGCCAGTTCGGACTCCGGTCACCCGCCCTGGCGGCTGTTATTGATCCTGGATCCCTACCAGGTGGCCGTGGGCAAAAACCAGCTGGACATCGACCATTTCACGGTCTGGGCCCAGCTGACCCAGGGCGAACCCGGCTCGGAACACGCCCAGACAACCGCCTTCGGTATCAGCGGCTCACTGGAACTGGACGAGTTCTCCCGTCAGCCCGGCGCCCCCGTTTCGGGGCGCTTCGAGCTGAACATGGGCGCGTTCAAAGAGGCCAGGGACTGAACGGCAGAAAGAAATCAACCTGCAGCAGACAACGCCTGGTCCAGGTCTTCAATGATGTCTTCTATGTCCTCGATACCGATGCACAGGCGGATCATGTCCGGTGTTACGCCCGCCGACTTCAGCTCCTCTTCGGAAAGCTGCCGGTGGGTGGTGGACGCCGGATGCGCTGCCAGCGACTTGACGTCGCCGATGTTGACGAGCCGCAAAAACATCTGCAATGCATCGTAGAATTTCACCCCGGCGTCGTAGCCGCCCTTGATCCCGAAGGTCAATAACGCAGACGGCCGGCCCCTGGTGTATTTCTGCGCCAGTTCGTAATAGGGGGAATCCGGCAGGCCGGCGTAACTGACCCAATCAACCGCTGGGTGCTCCTGCAGGTGTCTCGCGACCGCGATGGCGTTGTCACAATGCCGCTCCATTCTCAGCGGCAGCGTCTGCATACCTTGCAGAATCTGGAAAGCGTTCATCGGGCTGAGCGCAGATCCCGTGTTACGCAAGGGAACCGTGCGAACCCGGCCGATGTAGGCGGCCGCCCCCAATGCCTCGGTATAGACCACGCCGTGATAAGACTCTTCCGGTGTCGTCAGCATGTGGAACTTGTCCGGGTAGTCCGCCCAGGGGAACTCGCCGCCATCCACGATTACCCCGCCCAGCGAATTACCGTGCCCACCCATGTACTTGGTCAGCGAATTGACCACGATATCCGCGCCCCAGTGGATGGGCTTGCAGAGCGCGGGGGTCGCTACCGTATTGTCAACGATCAACGGAACGCCGTGAGCATGCGCCATATCGGCCAGCGCCTCCAGGTCAACGATGTTTCCGGCGGGATTTCCGATGGTTTCACAGAAAACGGCCGTGGTCTTGTCGTCGATCAGCGACTGCATGGCCTCGACGCTGTCGTCGGCGCCAAAGCGCACTTCGATGCCCTGCCTGGGCAGCATGTGCTTGAACAGGGTATAGCTGCCGCCGTAAAGCATCGGGACCGAGACGATGTTGTTCCCCTGCTCGGCGATATTGAGGATGGAATAGTTGATCGCAGCGCTGCCGGCGCTCAGGCAAAGTCCTGCAATGCCGCCCTCCAGTTCAGCACAACGCTGCTCCAGCACACCCGTGGTGGGGTTCATGATCCGGGTATAGATGTTGCCGGGCACCGCCAGGTTGAACAGGTCGGCGCCGTGTTGCGCGTCGTCAAACTCATACGCGACGGTCTGGTAGATCGGCACGGCAGTGGCGTGGGTCTCGGGGTCGGATTTGAATCCGGCGTGAATGGCGAGTGTCTGGTCTTTCATCAAAGCTCCTTGTTGATATCAAATTCTGGATTACTGACAGATAAAATCGTCACCCGGCAGGGGCTGACACTGGGCAGGCCAGCCCACTTCGCGCCAGTATTCGGGCAGTCGCAAATCTTCCAGGAAAGTCTTGCTGCGCGGGTCAGCGCGCCATTTTGACGTGAGTTCAGGAGAAATAATGGGCGCCTGCAGGTTCATCGTGGCGCCGATGGCCCACTCTGGCCACACAGCGAGGTCCGCATTGACCGCCTCCAGCCACTCATCGTAGCGGTTATCAAGCAGAAACAATGCGCTGTATGCAGACATCGCTGCTTTCACTTCATCCGTCAATTCATCCCGGGGGCCGGAAAACCAGTCGACCGTAATAAGGGCAGCAGCGGGAGATGCCGTTTCCGGATTCATGCCCGCGGCAAAACGCCGGGCTTCGTCGTACTTCTCATACTGCAACAGCTGGAACAGCTTCAAGGTTTGCGCGTTACCCAGTTCCGGGCTGATTTCCAGGATCTGGTCGACATACTGGTCCCGCAGCTCGAAATTTCCCAACATATCCTGCAGGTTGGCCATGTTCATCAGGAAAATCGGAACACGCGGGTCCAACTCGATCATCCGGTTTGCGACCTGCAAGGCTTTTTCAATCCGCCACGAATAGGTCAGGAACGCCGAGTAATCCTCCATCAGGTCGGTGGAATCCGGGTCGAGCTGAAGCGCCCGCTGGTAATGCTCCTCCGCCCGCTGCCATTGCAGCCCGAAGAACAGGTTATTGCCCAGGGCATGCAGGGCCGTTGGCAGGTTGGGGTCCAATTCAAGGGCCTTTTCAGCAGCCGCCATGCTTTTTGAGCCGACATTACCCATCCGCTCAGCCTGCTCCGGGGAAACATAATTGATCACCACGTTGTAGCTGTGGGCGAGCCCTGCCCAGGCGGGCGCGAACTCCGGGTCGATGGCCAGCGCCTGTTCGAACAGATCGATGGCCTCGACCACGCCCCCGCCACGCTGGCGAAAAAGGGTCCGGGCACGCAGGTACAGGTCATAGACCTCGGGATTGACCGTCCTGAACGGCTGGGTGGACTGCGCGGCGGAAATACCAAGCGACACTTGAAGTGCGCCGGCGATCTGGCTGGCGATGTCGTCCTGGATGGCGAATATATTCTCCAGTTTGCGGTCGTACGCCTCCGACCACAGGTGAAATCCGTCATCGGCACGGATCAACTGGGCGGTGATCCTCACCTGGTCGCCGGCCTTGCGCACGCTGCCTTCAAGAATGTTGTTCACACCCAGTGTTCGAGCGATTTCACGAACATCCTGGTTCTGTCCCTTGAAAGAAAACGCCGATGTGCGGGCTGCGACCTGCAACTCGCGGATGCCGGCCAGTCGATTGAGGATCTCTTCGGTGATCCCGTCGCTGAAGTATTCCTGCTCCTGGTCAGAGCTCATGTTGACGAAAGGCAGCACAGCGATGGTGACCGGGCCGACCGGATCAGATGAAACCTGTGGGGTCACTGATTCCGCAGTGGCACTGACTGCAGGCGCCTGTTCTGATCCAGCCGGACTTCCGGTAAACCGCTCGACCAGCAGCAGGACCACCGCAAGGGACAGGAACACGATGATGGCGCGATCCAGTTTGCGGCCGGTTTGCGGTGCAATGGACCGGGTACGGTCGATCTGTGATTCGCGCTTTATGCCGTCCGGCGTGACCTCGTAGATCCATGACACCACCAGCGCGATGGCCAGCCCGGCCAGCGCCGCCAGGAAGAACACCTGCAGGATCCAGTCCGGGGCCCCGATGACTTCCAGCGCAAAGTCGATAATCTGCAACAGGACCCATGCGCCGAGCACGTAGGCAAGGCCAACGCGAAACACGTTGCGGCGTTTCAGTTCCTGGAAAAAGCTCATCTGGCGGTGATCGTCCCCGTCTGCACGAGGGCTATTCTGCCACAGTACGTACCAAAGGCCTTTGTCTTTGTGGTTTAAACGACCCGAAGCTTCAGGACCGTGCCCAGACTTCCTGTCCTGCCACGAAGGTGCGCTGTACGATCAAATCGTGGTCCAGTACCACGAAATCGGCCGCGCAGCCTGGCGCGATCTGGCCGCGCTGGTCATGAATGCCCAGGAACCGGGCAGGGGCGGCGCTCGCCATGATAGATACTTCCGGCAAGCCACAACCGGTAATCCGGACCGTATTGCGCACGGCAGTGGACATGTCCAGCGCGGTGCCCGCCAGTGTCCCGTCGACATCCGTGCACACACCGCCCTTCACCGTGACCTGGCTTCCAAGCATGGTGAATTCCGAAATCGGCGAGCCGACCGGTGGCATGGCATCCGTCACCAGCATCAGCTTTTCCGGACCCTTGCAGCGATAGGCGATACGAACCGATGCCGGCGATACATGGTAGCGGTCGACGATGATGCCGCACCAGGCCTCGTCGCTGTCCAGCGCCGCACCGACCACGCCGGATTCCCGGGCCAACAACTGCGACATCGCGTTATACAGGTGCGTGAATCCGCGTAGTCCTTCACCGATGGCTTCCCTGACCTGATCGTAGCCTGCATTGCTGTGCCCGGCACATACCAGGAAGCCCTTGTCGCTCAGCTCACGGACCATGCCGGGTTCCATTGTTTCCGGCGCAACGGTTAGCAGGCTGCAACCGTTCTCAAGGGGCTCCAGCTGCTCGATCAGCTCAGCGGTCAGTTTGCGCAGCTTGCTGGCGTCGTGAACGCCCCGACGCTCCTCGCACAGGAACGGCCCTTCAATATGAATGCCCAGGACACCCGGAACACCCGTGTCGATAGCTTCAGCAACCGCAGCTAAGCCCTGATAAATTACTTCCAGGTCATCGCTGATCAGGGTGGGCAGCAGTCCGGTCGTGCCAAATTGCTGATGCGCTTCGGCGATGGTGCGAATACCCGCAACGCTGGGTGTTTCGTTGAACAGCACACCTCCGCCGCCATTGACCTGGGTATCGATAAATCCGGGCAGCAGACAGCCACCGGCAAGATCCACGATTTCCGCCCTCGCGGGTAACGCGCCGTGATCGGCCTGCACTCCGGAGATTCGGCCGTCCCGTACCGATACGGCCAGGCCTTCCTGGAGTCGCCCCTCTGCCAGCACTTTGCCATTCACATAAACAGTTTCAGCCACGGAGTAATCCTTCCGGCCCCTACAGGGTCGATGTCACTTTGTTCAGAAAAGGCGGATTGTCGGGATCCAGGCCCAGTCGCACGGAAAGCTCATTGGCCATGCGGTAGAAGCCCTGGATTCGCAGGATGGGCTCGATGACGGGATGCCCCTGCGGCGCCGGCAGGTTGATGGCGTCTTTGTGCTGTACGCCTGCGGTAATCAGCTTTACATCGCGACGCGCCAGGTCATCTACCAGTTCGGAAATTCCAGCATGACATGCGTCATTCTGCGCCAGTACCAGCACCGGAAAACCGCTGCGGGCTATGGTTACCGGCCCGTGCAACACTTCGGCCGAGCTGAAAGCCTCGGCGTGCAATCCGCAAACTTCCTTCAGCTTGAGTGCCGCTTCATAGGCAATCCCCAGGCCCAGGCCGCGACCCAGCACGAACAGGTCCTGGGTGCCGGCGATGGTCTCTACCGCGGACGACCAGTCGCTTTCCCATGCCTGTTGCAGCAATTCGGGCGCCTGATGCAGGGCGGTCTTGAGTTCATTATCCTCCAGCCAATGGCTGAGAATCTGCAGCACCGCGGTCAGTGATCCGATAAATGACTTGGTCGCAGCCACACTTGTTTCGGGTCCTGCACGGAGCTCCACGACCTCGTGGGCCAAGTTGGCCAGCGGCGAATCGGCTACGTTCACCAGGACCACGACAAAGGCCCCGGCCTCGCGGGCGGCTTCGGCAACAGCCAGCAGATCCGGGCTGGCGCCAGATTGCGAAATCAGCAGGCAAACGCTTCGGTCCAGGCACATTTTTGTTCCGTACACGGACACGACAGAGGGGCCCGAAGAGGAAGTGACCAGGCCGGTGTGCGTTTCCAGCAAATACTTGGCATAACAAGCTGCATGATCGGAACTTCCACGGGCCACCGTGGTAATGAATCGGGGGTTCAGCTCCCGCAATTTACGACCGATGCGCGCTACCGCTTCAGCATTAAGGTCCAGTTGTCGCTGCACCGTGCCGGCGGCCTCGGCAGCCTCCCGGAACATACGCGTGGATGTTGCTTCAATCATCATGCGCAGCCGTTAGTTTGAAACGCTCAATTCGGCGACGAAGTCGTAGGTATCACCCCGGTACCAGGACTGCGAAAACTCGATAGCCACACCGTTATTGTTGAAGCCCAGTCGCTCGACCAGCAGGCCGGCGTCTCCTGCCATTGCACCCAGTAAGTCGGCCTGGTCCTCGTTCAGGATCAGGGCGCTCAGCCGTTGCAACGCCCGTACGGGCCGGTTTCCTGTCTCCTTCAAAGCCGCATACAGCGAATGTTGCACGGCATCTATAGAATGCAGGCATTCGGCGAGAATCGTTGTATTCTCAATCGACATGGGCGAGTCATCCGCCAGCCGCAAGCGACTGAAGCGGTAAACCGCGGTGCCCGGGCTGGCCCGCAAGGCAAGCGCTTCTTCCGGCCGCACCTTACCTTCCGAACGGCTGATCCACCGGCTACTCGCCGTCATGCCGCGGGACGCCATTTCCTCAGTGAATGACGTCAGCTGCGCAAAGTTTTTCTCGACCTTGGACCGGACAAAATTGCCCGAACCATGATGGGTGTCGAGAACATGCTCGGCGACCAGGCCACTGATGGCCTTGCGGATCGTGATCCGTGATACGCCGAACAGCTCGGCCAACTCACGTTCTGGCGGTAGCGCATCGTTCGGTTTCAGCACGCGGCTGGCGATGGCTTCGCGTATGGCGTTTTGCACCTGGCGGTACAAGGGTTGACGGCCGTCCTTGCCCAGCGGATGGAATACGCCTGACAAAGAAGCGGTTGGTATTGTTTCTGATTCATCTCTCACAGACATACTATAACCAATATAGAACCAATAAAGCCAACGTTAAATTTGCGTTTTTTTGTAAATAATTATTTATATCTTTTATATCAATTACCTATATGATTTCTTGATAATTTTTTGCTTTTTATGCTGGAAATTGGTCTTAATTGGTAATATAGTGACCTTCATTGGTAATGACCAATATGTGATCCAATAGAGGTCTTATGCATAAACCCATAGAGAAGGCGCACATTATGAAGCTGAAATCTACAACCGTATTAAGCACCGCGATCGCCCTGGCACTCTACGCCAACATGGGGATGTTGCTGGCGCAGGACGCCACTGAGGATGAGAACCAACAGGACGCTACCGAACAGGAGTATGAAAACGTCCTTGAAGAAGTCATGGTTACCGGCATCCGGGGGAGCCTCCAGCGTTCCCTGGTGACCAAACGCGATTCCGACTCACTGGTGGAAGTTATTTCCGCTGAAGACATCGGCAAGATGCCGGACCGGAACATTGCTGACTCATTGCAGCGTGTCCCGGGCGTGACCATCAGTGCCGCGAGCGCCAACGAAGGCGCATTCGACGAAAATGACCGCGTCAGCATGCGCGGCACCAGCCCAAGCTACACACAGACCCTGATCAACGGCCACAACATCGCTTCGGGCGACTGGTTCGTGCTGAACCAGACCGGCACCGTCGGCCGCAGCGTCAGCTACTCACTGCTGCCCTCCGAGCTGGTCGAGCAGATCATCGTGCGCAAAGCCTACGAGGCGAAACTGGTCGAAGGCGGTATCACCGGCAGCGTCGATATCGTCACGCACAGCCCGCTCAACTTCGATGCCGGCATCACGTTCAATGGTAATGTCGGCCTGGTCTATGCAGACCTGCCCGAAGAAACGGACCCGCAGTTGTCCGCCCTGTTCAACTGGAAAAATGAAAACGCCACTTTCGGCCTGATGGTTCAGGCTTTTGCCCAGAAACGTCACCTGCGTCGTGACGGGCAGGAATTGCTCGGTTACAACGTGATGTCCGGGGACGATGCGGCGGCTCAAGCCTATCCTGAGCTCGAAGGCGTACTCTACCCCACGCTGATCGGCTCCGCTCTGTTCGAGCAGAAACGTGAGCGCACCGGCGGTCAGATCACCATGGAATTTGCACCGTTGGACAACCTGACCATCGTACTGGATGCTTTCAAGTCCAAGCTCAAGGCCAGCAACTACAACAGGAACTACATGTTGTGGGGCGCCCGCACCATCCAGGGTGGCGCCGTGCCTGATTCAGATTACGTGGTTCGGGACAACACCCTGGTGGAGGCCAACTTCACCGCGGATCCGACCAAGCAATACGGCATCTACGACCAGATCTCCCGCCCCGGGGACAGGTCTATGTCCAAGTACTTCAGTGCTGATGTCGAGTGGAACGTCAATCAGTTATGGACCACGTGGGTCCAGGCCGGCACTTCCAAGGGTTACGGCAGAACGCCTACCCAGGACGTTGCAGAATGGGATCTCGGCCTGGGCACAGGCGCAGCCTGGCAGTTGAACGGCGTTGGCGCCGCCGACTGGAACCTGGGCAGCACCGACACATCGCAGCCGGGCACCCCGCTTGAAGACGTCAAGCTTGACTGGATCTTCGGCTACCAGGACGTCGACGTCGAAGACAAGGAAAAATGGGCGCAGTGGGACAACAACCTGGTACTGGACAAAGGTGTTCTGTCTTCAATGGACTTTGGTCTGCGCTGGTCGGAGCATGAGCGCAACCTGGATCAGGTTACGGCCCAGGGTCCTGGCTGCATCGACTCCAGCGGTAACGTGGTTGGGTTCGACTGGAGCCAACAGTTCTTCTGCCCGGAAGGCACCCGCTCACCGTTTGATCCGGCCAATTGGCCCAGCGGATATGACCACTATCCCGGAAATTTCGGTAACGGACTCGGCGGCGACTTCCCGACGGACATCTGGTATTACTCGGAAGATCAGCTTGCGGTTTACAACGAGATGACCAATCGCGATCCGGTCAGCCGTTTCTACTACCCCGCTGTGTACGGCCTGAAAGAGAACTCCAATGCAGCCTACGTACAGTTGAATTTCCACGCTGATCGCTGGACCGGTAACCTTGGTCTGCGTTACGTTAAAACCAAGGAAGACGTGACCAACTATGTCAACGCCAGTGCGGAAGACCCGGACGCCATCACCACTTCGGCCTTCGGACCGTATAAAGCGGTGCAGACCAAGAACACTTACAATGACTGGCTGCCCACATTCAACGTTCGTTACGAGCTGAACGACAAAATGGACCTGCGGTTCGCCGCTACCCGCTCGCTGGGACGCCCGGACTACTCCGCCCTGGCGGGCTCAGTCAGCCTGCTGCCCCCTGCAGTTGAAGGCGGAGTCGGCAGCGGTTCAGGCGGCAACCCCGATCTGAAGCCCATCAAGTCGACCAACATCGACCTGACCTGGGAATGGTATTTTGCTGACCGGGCGTTGTTGTCAGCCAGTATCTTCTACATGGATATTGACGACTACATTTCCCTTGGACAGGAAACGAGAAGCATCTTTACGATCGACGAACAACACCCGGAAGGGCAGTTCGTGGATTACCTGCTGACCGTTCCGGTCAACTCCTCCGCCGACGTGACGGGCTTCGAAATCGCCTGGCAGCAGCCGATCGGAGAGAACTGGGGCTTCATGGCGAACTACTCCTATGCAGACGGCGACACCGATGACGGAACGCCCATGCTGGGTACTTCGAAGCATACCTATAACCTCGGCGGCTACTTCGAAACCGACAGGTTTTCAGCCCGGGTTGCGTACAACTACCGCTCGGACTTCTACAGCGGCCTGGACCGGGCGACGGCATTCTTCCAGGATGACGTCAGCAGTCTTGACGCTTCGCTGGGATTCATCATCAACGAGTATTTCACTATCTCTGTTGATGGCCGTAACCTTACCGATGAAAAGATCAAGTACTTCGCCGACAGCAGGGAGCGCCCCCGCTCGATCTACAAGAACGGCCGCCAGTACTATCTAAACCTGAGGTTTTACTTCTAATTACATGGTGTAGCTTTATTTGTGCCCGTGGGCCCGTGTTATGCGGGCCCTTTTTTTACCACTTTTGTTAGGATGCTGATGATGCGTTTCCTGATCGCCCTGCTGTACCTGGCTGCTGCAACTCCCGCTTTTGCGGAATTCGCGCTGCTGCCTGAGCCACTTCTGGTCGAAGACCGCGACGCTGGAATCAGCCTGCGAAACGGTGACTCGATGGCAGTTGAAGGCGGCGGCGCATTGGACGAGGCGGCGTGGATCGCCAGCCTGGTCCGTGAGCACACCGGGCTGTCTATCAGCGCCGAAGCATCAAGCGACGAGAACGCGAAGATCAGGATTACAAGGCCAGATGCTTCACAGTTGGAAGAAGCCTTTGAAGAGGCTGGCCTGGCCAGGCCCGGTCGAATCCAGGAGGCGTACCGCCTGCGGATCGGCCCGGACGGCATAGTGCTGGACAGTGGCGGGCCGGCAGGCCGGTTTTACGGCCTGACCACGCTGTGGCAGATTCTGACCGCCGACAGGAATACTCCCGGCAACCTGCCGGGCCTCGACGTTTTCGATGCGCCGGAATTTCCCTGGCGTGGCCTGATGCTGGACTCTGCACGCCACATGCAATCGGTCGGATTCATCAAACGCTACCTGGACTGGATGTCGCTGCACAAACTGAACGTATTTCACTGGCACCTCACCGACGACCAGGCCTGGCGCCTTGAGATCAAGGCCTGGCCGAAGCTTGCAAAAGTGGGAGGCTACCGGGTGCCGGCAGGCGCGGCGCCCGCAGCGGACATCGATCCGGAAACTGGCAAGCCGAGGCTATATGGCGGCTATTACTCTCAGGAAGATGTCATTGAGATAGTCCGCCACGCAACCGCGCGCCATATCACCGTGGTGCCTGAAATCGATGTCCCCGGCCACGCCACGGCGGCAATTGCAGCTTACCCGGAACTGGGAGTCGATGGTTTCAAGGTTGAAAGCGTATCGGCCGACTGGGGGATCTTCGACAATGTATTCAACCTCGAAGAATCCACTTTTGAATTTCTCGAGACTGTACTGGCTGAGGTGGTCAGTCTCTTTCCATCCACGTTCATCCACCTGGGCGGTGACGAAGTCAGTCTTGATCAGTGGCAATCTTCCAAGCGGATCGCACTGCGGATGGAAGAATTGGGAATCAAAGACTTCCAGTCGCTGCAAAATTACTACGTAGAACGGCTTCAAATTTTTCTTGACCAACACGACCGGCGTGTGATCGGTTGGGACGAGATCCTGGAAAGCGACCTGCCTCCGCGCGCGGCAGTCATGTCCTGGCGCGGAATCGAGGGAGCGGTGGAGGCAGCGGAAAAAGGTCACCAGGCCGTGCTGTCGCCGGCCCCTGTCCTCTACCTGGACCACATTCAGACCTCCGCTGCAGACGCTCCACCTGGACGCGGCGGCGTAATTACGACTCGTGATATCTATGAATTCGATGTTCTTCCCGAAACGCTTGCCGAGAACAGAGAATACCTTCTGGGCGTGCAGGCAAACCTCTGGACCGAGCATGTCCGCACCGAGGACCGTGCAGCTTACATGACCTGGCCAAGGGCGGTTGCCGTGTCCGAACTTGGCTGGAGCGCTCCGGGTACACGTAACTGGGACAGATTTGCCGCCAGGCTGCCGGCGCATGTCACGCGACTGCAAAAGCTCGGGATACCCGCCGCGACCGATGAGAATGCCTTGTACGGAAAGACACTCCCCGGCCCGACTGATCCCGCAGAAGGCCCAGTCCGGCGCGAAGACAGGGAACTGGAGCTGTGCTCGAGCGCCATCGTGCTGGCACTCGAAGATGACGCCCCGTTGCAGGGAGCAAAGGCTTCTTTCCTGGTGGATATCCAGAACCCCTGCTGGATCTGGCGTAACGCCGACCTGGCCGGGGTCGCTTCAATATCGGCTTCGGTTGGTCAACTGCCGTTCAATTTCCAGATTGGAGACGCAATCAACTCCGTCGTGGTGGAGTCGCCAGCGGCCGGCGCTGAAGCGTTACTGGTGAAGCTCGGAGCGTGTGACGGCCCGGTGATTGCCACACTCCCCCTCGCGCCAGCAATACATGAACAGGCGGTCACCAGGCTACCCGCAGCCGCTATCGAAGCAGGCAGCGTACTGCCGGAAGAAGCCGACCTTTGCTTCATTTTCACCCGAAAAGGTTATGAGCCGATATGGGCCATCGACTGGGTCCAGTTGGAGCGGGAGGGCAACTGATGGCAGACCCAGGGAACAAGTTGACCGTCGGGTCACCACTAAGTGGCTGGTGCGCCTCGCTTGAAGACAGTCCGGACCCTGTGTTCAGCGGCCGGATACTGGGTGACGGTGTGTCCATAGACCCGACCGCTGGCGAAGTCAGGGCCCCATTCGACGGTGAAGTGCTGACCGTGCCGGATAGCCGGCATGCAATCAACCTGCGGGCAGACAACGGGGCGGAGTTCCTGGTACACGTCGGCATCGACAGTGTCGGTATGAATGGTGAGGGTTTTGAGGCCCTGGTACAGGCCGGCGACCGGGTGGAGCACGGCCAGTTGCTGCTCACCTTCGACCTGGAAAAAGTGATGCGCGGCGCCTCCAGCCTGAGAACACCCGTGCTGCTGCTGCAGTCCGACCGGTTCAGCATTGAGGGTCTGCGCCCTGACGGCCCGGTCGGGTTTGGCGATGTGCTGTTCGAAGTAGAGTCCCGGCAGCAGGATGAACGGCAACAGGAAACGGAATCGGCCGGGGACGGTCCGGCGATTTCACGAACCGTTGCCGTTGGACTGGAACACGGCATCCATGCACGGCCGGCAGCGGCCCTGATCGAAAAAATCAAGCCGCTGAATGCTGAAGTGAGCTGCGAGCACGGTGACCGTCCCCCGGCAAATGCCCGCAGCGCGGTCGCCCTGATGTCCCTGGATGTGAATTACGGCAGTCGTATTACGGTCAGCGCCAGCGGGCCTGATGCGGAAGAGGCGATGGATCGGGTTATAGCAGCGCTGCACCCCCTGGATGACTCGGCCGTCCAGGCGTTGCAGGAACATGCTGGCGTCCCTGAACCCGTCACGGCCCGGAACCTTCCGGATTCGCTGACCGAAGGGGCCGTGATCAAAGCCCAGTGTGCCAGCCCCGGCCTGGCCCGCGGAGCAGCTTTTGTGCTGAATTCCGCAGAAGAACTCCCCGATTACTCTGCGGGCAATGCCACAGAAGAAAAGGCTGCGCTGAATGAAGCGCTGGACAAGGTTCACCAGCACCTGGGGCGCCTGGCGAAAGGCGAAGGCACCGGTGCCGAGATTGCAGCCGCCCACCTGGCCTTGCTGGACGATCCGATGGTCACCGGACCGGCATGGCAGCACATAGCACACGGGGAAAGCGCCCCGCTGGCATGGAAGAAGTCGATCGGCCAGGCAATTGACTCCCTCGGCCAGGCCGCTGATCCCCGGATCAGGGAGCGCGCGGACGACCTGCGGGATATAGATCTTCGGGTGCAACGTGCCCTGGCCGGACAGGATCCTGACCAGGGCCTCGACATTCCGGACGACAGTATCGTCATCGCCGACAACTTGCTGCCTTCCCAATTGATGGAACTCGACCGGGACCGCGTGCGTGGAATTTGCCTCGCGGCCGGCGGCACCACCTCCCACGTCGCCATCCTGGCTATTTCGTTGGAACTTCCGATGCTGGTGGCGGCAGGGCCTGAACTGCTGTCAATTTCCAATGGCAGCGCCTTGCTGCTGGACGGGGAACTGGGCGAGATCGTTTATTGCCCGGACGAGGACAGCGCCACTAACTTCGAAAACCGCCTGGCCCGGGACCGGGCGCAGCGGCAGTCAGAGCAGGAAGCCGCGTATGATGAGTGCCGCACCCGGGATGGTGCGCTGATCCATGTCCTGGCAAATATCGGCTCCGTCCAGGATGCCCTGGCCGCGGTCAATGCCGGAGCGGAGGGCTGTGGCCTGCTGCGCACCGAATTCGCCTTCATGGATAGGAACCGTGCGCCAGACGCCGCAGAGCAACTGGCCATCTACTCACAGATTTCAGACGTTCTTGGAGCACGCCCGCTGGTCATACGCACGCTGGACGCGGGCGGTGACAAACCGATTCCGTACATTGATCAACCGGCCGAGGAAAACCCGGCGCTGGGCGTGCGTGGTATCCGCCTGAGCCTGGAAAATGAATCGCTGCTCGATTGCCAGTTACAAGCGCTGGTTGACCTGGACCATTCTGTACCGTTGCAAGTGATGATCCCGATGATCACATCGGTTCACGAGGTGCGGGCAGTGCGGCAGCGCATGGAAGCGCTCAGCGAACGACGCCCTGATGGCACCACGATTCGGCTGGGGGTAATGATCGAGACACCGGCGGCAGCCCTGATTGCCGATCGCCTGGCGGCAGAAGTCGATTTCTTTTCGATCGGCACCAACGACCTGACCCAGTACACACTGTGCATGGACCGCGGCGAGCCGCGGCTTGCCGGGCGACTGGATGTACTGCATCCGGCAGTTCTCAGGATGATAAAGCTGACGGTAGACGCGGCGTGCGCCGCCGGCATACCGGTCACCGTTTGCGGGGGCGCGGCCGGGGATCCAATGGCCGCGCCGGTGTTGCTCGGCCTGGGCGTGCGGGAACTTTCAATGCCGGGCAGCCTGATCGCAAGGCAGAAGGCCCGCTTGCGCAAGCTGAGCCTGGAAACCTGCGAAAGCCTCGCCGAACGCGCGCTGGGCATGGAATCCGCCCGAGAGGTCAGGTCCATGATGCGTGAATTTATACTGGCGCCCACAATGCAGAAAAACGGGGAAAAGATATGAAAAAATTTTTTCCAGCCATTCAGAAACTCGGCCGCTCACTCATGCTGCCCATCGCGGTGCTGCCGGTGGCGGGCCTGCTGTTGCGCCTGGGCCAGCCCGACCTGCTGGACATGCCTTACGTTGCAGCGGCGGGAAATGCGGTATTTGCCAACCTGGGGCTGCTGTTTGCCATCGGGGTTGCCGTGGGGCTTGCCCGTGGCAATAACGGGGCCGCAGGCCTGGCCGCCGTGGTAGCCTACCTGGTCACTACCGAGGGCGCCAAACTGCTGATTGCCGTGCCAGATGCGGAACTGGCAGAAGCCAGTGGCCGCATGGCCGAACTGCTGAGCAGTGCTTACAAAGACGCCGCCATCGCCAAGCTGAGCGTACCCGCCGGTCTGATCTGCGGCATCATGGCCGGGGCTTTCTACAACCGATTCAGCGACATACGGCTGCCGGATTACCTGGCCTTCTTCGCCGGCCGCCGCTTCGTTCCTATTGTCAGCGGATTCACCGCGTTATTGCTGGCCGCAGTATTCGGTTTCGGCTGGCCAGTACTGGAATCCGGCATGAACGCGCTCAGCGAAGGCGTGGTCCAGGCAGGTGGTGTCGGCCTGTTCATCTACGGCCTGCTCAACCGGTTGCTGATCATCACGGGCCTGCACCACATATTGAACAACATCGCCTGGTTCATCGTGGGAGATTATGAGGGCTATACCGGGGATCTGCGGCGGTTCTTCGCCGGCGATCCGACCGCTGGTGCCTTCATGACCGGATTTTTCCCGGTGATGATGTTCGGCCTGCCGGCAGCCTGCCTGGCGATGTACCATTGCGCCCGGAAAAACCAGCGCAAAGCCGTGGGTGGACTGCTGCTGTCCATGGGTCTGACCTCGTTTTTGACCGGCATCACCGAACCGATCGAGTTCACTTTCATGTTCCTCGCCCCGGCGCTGTACGCGATTCACGCCGGACTGACCGGCGTGTCGATGGCGGTGATGGACTGGCTGGGCGCGCGCCAGGGTTTCGGCTTTTCCGCCGGCCTGTTCGATTACGTGCTGAATTATTCCCGTGCAACCAAACCGCTTCTTGTCCTTGCTTTCGGCGCCGTGTATTTCGTTATTTACTACTTCCTGTTCCGCTGGTTTATTGTGCGGTTCAACGTACCCACGCCCGGGCGGAGCGAGGCAGGGTCTGCAAATACAATCGTTGCGGAAGCCGGAAGTGACGAAGAGGCTGCCGGACTGATCACCGCGCTGGGCGGAGCCGATAACCTGGTGGAAATCGACGCCTGTACCACTCGCCTGAGATTGAGAATCAGGGACCAGGACCTGGTGGATGAGGTTTCCCTCAAGTCCCTGGGTGCCTCCGGTATTTTGCGCCCGACAGCTGAGACGCTGCAGGTGGTGATCGGCCTGCGCGCAGACGAAATCGCCAGCAATATGCAGAAACTCGCCGGCACCGCCCGGCCTGCTTCCGAATCGGGGGGTTCTCCGTCAACTCACCGGACAGCCGTGAAAACGGGAGTTATGCCGGCTTCACTGGCGGGGTCCTTGCTGACTGCGCTGGGTGGCGCCGGAAACGTCAGGCAGGTCGAAGCTTTTGGCCCCCGCTTGTCACTGTTGCTCGACAAGCCGGAATCCATCGAGGTCAGTGCACTGAAATCGGACGGTTTCCGGGGGTGCGTAGATCTCGGTGGCGGCAGGGTCCAGGTGCTCGCCGATGGTGACCTGGAACGGGTGGCTCAGGAACTGAAGAACATGCTGTAAGGTGAATCCGGCTTGGCCAATGGGTATCTGGAAGACGGCCGGCATCAGCTGGCCTGCCGCCATTCCCCGGGCTCAAGGTCACCCAGGCTCCAGTCACCTACCCTTACCCGTATCAAGCGTAAAGTCGGAATTCCAACAGCTGCCGTCATCCGCCGCACCTGCCGGTTGCGGCCCTCACTGATGGTCAGCTCGATCCAGCTTGTCGGAATGGCGGCCCGGTAGCGGATCGGGGGGTCACGCGGCCACAGGTCAGCCGGCTCATCGATCAGCGTAACTTTTGCCGGACGCGTTTCGCCATCTTTCAGGACGACGCCTCCGCGTAATTGCTCCAACGCCCCCGGGGAACGTTTACCCTCGACCTGGGCCAGGTAGGTTTTCTCCAACTTGAATCGCGGATGGGTAATCTGTTGCACCAGTTTACCGCTGTCGCTCAGCACCAACAGGCCCTCGGAGTCATAGTCCAGGCGGCCGGCCACGCGAAGGGACGAATCATCGAAGTAGCGGCTCAGGGTGACCTTGTCGCCGCTTTCGCGAAATTGTGACATGACCCGGTAGGGTTTGTTGAACAAAACAATTTTTGGCACCGGACTACTCTGCCAACTCTTCAGGGAGGTCTGAGGGAATGTCCCGGAATAAATTTTTCATGTCCTCATTATCGCGGCACCGCTCCAACCCCACAATCGATACCGACATGCACTAATATCTACACCATGTCTGGCTGCTCTGCATTGGTCGCGTGACCGAAATCTTCACTCAAAACCAGGAATTACTCTGGATCCTCACGGTATTCCTGGACCTTGGGTTCGCCATCCTCTGCTACCGCCTGTTCGGCCGCACCGGGCTGTACGGCGTGGTGATCTTCAGCCTGCTGCTGGCCAACATCATGGGGCCGAAGCTGACGGTGGTATGGGGGCTACAGACCAGCATGGGCGTGATCCTTTACTCCAGCATTTTCTTCGCCACTGACCTGCTCAGCGAAAAATACGGGCAGAAAGAAGCGCAAAAGGCCGTCATGCTCGGTTTTTTTGTCAGTGTCGCGTTGGTTGTGATGACGCAGATCAGCATGCTGTACCTGCCCTCCACCCTGCCACAGACTTCCGTTTTCGCGCGGTCGGTGCACGAGGCGACGGTGACGCTGTTCGACTACACGCCGCGCTTCGTGTTCGGGTCCCTGCTGGCCTACCTGATCAGCCAGTCTTTTGATGTCTGGGTGTTCCACAAGATTCGCAATGCCACCAACGGCCGGTATCTGTGGCTTCGCAACACGGGTTCCACCCTGCTCTCACAGGCCATTGATACGCTGATTTACGGGCTGGTGGTGTGGTGGGGGCTGGTGGACCTGGTCACCGCATTGCAACTGGCCGGTGCCAAGTACATCTTCAAATTCGTGATCGCGGTGGTCGACACGCCGTTCATTTACCTGGCTTGCCGCTGGAAGGTGCGCCCGGAACCTTCGTCCGGACGCACCGCTTGATTCAGGGCGTATACCAGATAGGCGACGTGTAGGCCCGTTCCTGGCCCGTTGTTTCGGCTTCCGGCGGCAGGTCGATGCCATACCGGAACGCGTCATAGACCACCCAGCGCGGCGTAGGAATCTCAAGCACCCGGGCGTAGTAAAACGCTTTCAGTTTCGGATCGAAGTCCGGATCAGTCCAGACCGTGCCCAGCTCGGAAGCGCCAATCGTATTGCTCCAGTTGGCCGAATCGATGTCCACCGTATTGCCCACCGGGGGTAATTTGCCGTTACCGTCCTGTTCGCGATCGCCTGACCAGGCCACGTCATAAACCTTCTCATGCGTATTCCCCTTCGCATCCAGCCAGCCCTTGACGATCTGGATGCGATCAAGATTGGCGCCAATCGGGTCCCGCAAAGCGTAAACCATGAATGTGGGTGCACCATCACCATCGTTAGCCGGCAAATCACCGCCCATCGGTACGCCCTTTTCATAGCCCCGGAAGGCCGGCGCCCGGCTGTTGAAGTCCTCAGCGACAAAGTCCCAGCCGCCAAAGAACCGCACCATCATGCGCGGACCCGTGGTGCCATAGACTTCCTTGCGTTTCATTGCGTCCCAGATGGCGGCGCGGGTATTTTCTTTGGCCCAGACACCGGTATAACCGGAAGAAACCAGCTTGTAGCCCTCAATCACCCCATTTTCGTTCTTCATGAACGCATGCTGCATCCGATTTGGGCTGGGCTCGGCATTGGTGGCTTTGCCAAAAAAATTCTCTTCTTCAGCTGTCGACAGCGCGGTATGGCTATCGGTGGAACCGATCATGCCGAACTTGTACGGATTGGTTCCCAGTTTTTCCTCCAGCACCAGACCGTTTTTCAGGGCTTCGCGAGCGTACTCGTATTGCAGCATGTCGTCCTGTTTCACCGCAGAAACATCCAGGTTACCGACATCCCAGGTCTCGTAATCGGCAAACTCATCGTCCGGCGACAACAGGGGGTGAGTTTCGCCGTCACCCTTGATCTGCGTTACTTCGTACATGGGTTCCCAGCGGGCCCGCAATTCAACATAGTTCCGGTCGATTTTCTTGCCGGTGAACTGTTTGTCCATCGGGAACATGATGCCGTTTGACAGGTTGCCGTTATGGGCCAGTGCCAGCGCCGAGCCGCCGGTTTTGGTCTCGTAATTCTCCAGATAGGCATAAAGATCCAGCGGGTCTATCGAACCGACCGGTTCCTGCGTGGTGTAAGGCACAACCTGGCCGGCCTTGTCACGACCTTCACGGAATATGACGTTGCGGTGCAGGTTGTTTCCCATATACAACGAGGTCCACTCGAAACCGATGAAAGTAGTGAAGGTTCCCGGGTCGTTAAACCGTTCCGCTGCATCCACCACCTTGTCCCAGATCGTGCGGTAGGTTTTCCCGCCGGGTGAGTATTCAGCCATCATTTCCGGGTCGATCTTGCCCTGGGAAAATGTGCCGATCAGCGACAGAGCGGCCTGGGCAGAGGCTTCACCACCCTTCTGCAAGCCTTCGTACCAGGGCTTGGCCTGGTCGAATTTGAGAATGGCCGGATTTCCTGCAGCCAGGTCGTTGAAGAAACCCATACCGTCGGAGTGGTCGGCAATCACCAGCCAGTCGAGCGGCCGTCCCAGCCGGACCGGCTGACCGGTACTGGCGACGACTTCGTCGCCGCGGGCAAACTCATAGGCATCATCCAGCCCCAGGCGCGCGCCGAACAGGCCAGCATCCATCGACAGCCCGGTGTGCAGATGGGTATCACCCCAGAAGACCTGGTCCGGGAAGCTTCGCTCGGCATATGGAGAATAGGCTTTGCCTGGATAGAGGTTGGAAAGGGATTCTTTGGACGGCGTGATCTGGGCGTTTGCCGCGGCGCAAACCGCCAGCGACAGGGCGGCACAAAGTACGCCTGTTTTCGAAATCTGGAACATGACGGAATCTCCTGAAGCGAGAGAAAAACCGGCGCAGCCGGTAAACCAAGAGCTCACCCACCAGAATACGCCTGCCAGGTGGGAAATTAAAGCAGCAACAACCGCCTTATGGACGTGCCCTATTTCGCCGCGAACTGATGAACCCGAACCACGGACCCAGCAGTGCAAACACGAACCCCGACCAGGGAACAATTCTTTCCGGCACCAGCGAAGCCATAACGATGGATAAGGCTCCGATCACTGCTGCACCCAGCCATAGCACTTGAATGGTTCGGGTGTCGTGCAGTTCGGCGCTATTCAGCCGTAATTCGTGTTCCAGCGAGGCGACGTAGCGATACATCGACACAAAAACCAGGCAGAGGGCGACGAAGCCAATTCCCAGGAATATGAACATGAATCTCAGTTCTTCAAGTAAATCAATCGTGAAGTTCGACGGAAGATAACCGCCGGTGAACCACGAAAACATACCACCAGCCATGACCCTCATGGGATATACGTAGATCAGGACGACAATCAGCAGGGCTGCACTGAGCATCACTGTTTTGCTTGTATCCAGCCCAAATCGCCGGCTCCAGAGATTGTGCGTATGCCAGATCCACACCAACTGGATGACCGCTACGATAAAAGCCGGAATGCTCTTGATGGCCAGGACCATTTCCTTAAAGTTGGTGGGAATGGCGTCGAAGGAAATCACCAGCATGGTGACCGCAAAGGCAAATGCTGCGTCAACGAACACTTCGATGCGGGTCATCTCCAGGCCGCGCATGCGAAAAACGCCCTCTACCGGACAACTGTCAACGAATTCCTGGGTCAATGGCGTCATGATCGATGGTCATTGTGCCACAGGACCGGAACAGGCTGTTGTCCCGGAAGTCATGCGGTGAACCGTACTGATATCAGCCCAGTCCGAATCCATCCCCGGCTCTTCTGAGCTACAATTTCTCTATGAAAACCTCAGCCATTTTATCCCTGTTCATCGCCCTGCCCCTGTTTGCCGAAGAAACGTCCGTCAGCCGCTTATCCCAGGTCAGGGATTCCTATCCCCAGCTGTCGCCCGACGGCAGCCAGATCGTTTTCCAGTCCAATCGCAATGGCACTAACCAGGTCTGGCTGATGAACCGGGATGGTTCCGGCCTGGTACAAATTACCGATGTGCCAGGGGAGGGCGCTGAAACGCCGGTCTGGTCGCCGGATGGCGAGTGGATTGCCTACGCAGCGTACCTGGGTGAAAACAACAACGATGTGTTCGTGATGAAACGGGACGGGACCGGTAACCGGCAGATCACCTCGGGGCCGGGTTACGATGGCCATCCCCACTGGTCCGCAGACGGCCAGCGCATCGTGATCAATTCGGACCGGGATACCCCTGATCACTCGGTCCCATGGAATCGCCGCTTTCATGATATCTGGTCTATCCGACCGGATGGCAGTGATGCCCGTAAACACACCCATTGCGAGGGGGTGTGCACCTTCGGCAGTTTTTCTCCGGACGGTAAGCAGTTGCTCTTCCGCAAAGTGGATGTTGCCCAGGGCCTGAACTGGGCGCTTGAGGTCATCGAAAAGAACTCTGAAATCTACATCTCGGATCTCGATGGCAACAATGCCCGGGTGCTGGCATCGCACCCGGCCTTCGACGGCTGGCCTTTGTGGTCGCCGGATGGGGCGTGGATCGTATTTGCCTCCAACCGGGCCGGACCCGCCTTGACGGGTCAGTTGTGGATGGTCAAACCCGACGGTCAGGACCTGAGGCAGGTCACCCACGGCGATTGGGGCCACGCCCAGCCTGCCTTTACAGCAGACGGTAAAGCCCTGACGGCATATCGTTTCCAGGAATTCACAGATCATGAGTACGGCGGCATCGCTATATTTTCTTTATCATCTTTCTCTCACTGATTAAAACGTGATATTTGCGTGATTACTCACACATATGTTATGCTTTGATCATGGATACCCACAAAAGCAAGGAACAACAACTCGCGCTGGCGTTTGCTACCGCGTGGCACCGCCTGGAAAAGCGCCTGGATGGCAGCCTCGGCGCCATTCGCGGTATCAGCCTGGCTGAATACCGATTGCTGCGAGCACTGGCGGATGCACCCAGCGCCTGGGCCAGCCGGGTGGACCTGGCTCAAACCGTGGGGCTGACGCCCTCCGGTGTGACCCGGGCACTCCGCCCGATGGAAAAGCTGGGGATGGTATCAACCGCGAAGAGTAAACGGGATGCACGACTGGCCCTGGCCACCCTGACACCGGCCGGTAAAGAACTGGTGGAAGACGCCGCCACCGTCGTTAACGACGTCATGACTTCAGTGATCGAGCGCTCTCCCCGCGCCCAGGCGCAATTGAACGAGGTGATCGAATGGCTCGAGGAGTTTGGCCGCTAAGCGGCAATGGCTATTCGATCCGGTCGAGGATGGCCTGAAATCGCGGCAGCTGCCTGAGAGAATCCAGGTCGCTGTCAGTTTCCAGCCAGGCTTTATCGCCCCAGCCTTTGTCCACGGCGCGCTCCAGCAATTCCAGTGCCTTGTCGACGTCGCCTGCGTGCGTATAAAAGCAAGCGACATTATACAACACAACGGGTTCGTCCTGGTCCTGACCCAGAGCCCGTTCGGCCAGTTCATAGCCTTTTTCGAACTCACCCACACAACACAGATTCTGCGCGCAGGAATAAAGCGCCCGGGTATCGTGCGGATTCATTTCAAGGTGCTTCTGGAGTGCACTCAAAGCCTGCAGCCTGACCTTCATTTCATCGTGTTTGCGGTTCAGGGACGCGTAGCACTGGGCCATGAACAGCGGCGCGGCATAATCTGCCGGATTCACTTCCATGGCGCGCCTATAGTGCTCTATCGCCTGCTCGAACTTGCCTTGCGAAGATTTTGCCAGGCCCGAGTAATAGTGCGCTTCCCACAGTTTCGGGTTCAGCCGGAAGGCTTCCTTGAACTCGGTCTCGGCCTCTTCATATCGCTCGTTGATGAACAGTGAAAGGCCTCTCGAAGCGTGCGCTTCCGCCGAATCGGGGTCCAGCTCCACCGCACGTTTGCTGGCTTCCTCGGCCTTCGCCAGGTTTTCCGCCGAGGCATCAGCGTAGCGATACAGGTGGGAATAAGCGTCTGCCATGCCGGCATAGGCCAGGGCGTATTTCTCATCCAGGTCGATGGCCTGCTGGTACATGCGAATGGCATGTTCATAATCGCGCTGCGACATCGAATACATGAAGCTGCGGCCGCGCAAATAATGATCGTAAGCATCGGCATCGGAAGTGGCGACGAACTGGATGGACCGCCGTTCCTTGGGCGTCAGCGTCATTTTCAGGGCGTCCACGATACTCTGCGCGATATCATCCTGAATCGCAAAAACGTCCTTGAACTCGCGGTCATAGGTTTCAGACCACAGGTGCTTGTCTGAAACCGCATCGATCAACTGCGCGGTAATCCGGACACGACCGCCGGCCTGTCGAACACTGCCTTCGAGCACGGTCGCGACATCCAGTTCACTGGCTACCGTGGGAATGTTGACTTCCTTGCCCTTGAATACAAAAGAAGAGGTGCGCGAGGCGACTTTAAGCTGGGGCAGTTTCACCAGCAGGTTGAGAATCTCTTCGGCGATGCCATCGCTGAAATACTCATTCTCCGTGTCGCCGCTCATGTTCACGAACGGCAGAACTGCGATCGAATGTTCATCCACCGGGGCACTTTTCCGGACGGCTACCGGCTCGGGTTCCGATTCTGGAACAGGTTGATCCGAGGGCTCGGCAATTTCAACTTTACCCGCTGCAACCGGGGACTCAGCCTCATCAGGGCCGGTGCGGGTAACTCCACCGGGCCCGAGATCAAAGGCCCAGGCCATCACCACCGCGATTGGAAACCCCAATGCCACCAGCACAATAACCAGCGTGGGTGCCCACTCCGGCAAATTCAGGCCAGGCAGAACCGTTGATGACACCTCAATCACGATCCAGCCGACGATGGCATAGAGCGCAATGACCCGAAACACCCGGCGACGCTTTAATTCTGCAATGAACCCTGAAATGGCTAACTCCTTGTTTCGCCAAACCCCGTAAGGTGATGAATGTACCACAAAGCCCGCAACTGCAACGGTGACGGGCATATTTTGCCACAACAGTCATTCTCATCTGTTAATTTATAGGATCAAAGTTTACGCGTCCGGGAGACTGACATGTCAAAACACACCGAAAAAGAAACCCTGGGAAACTCCATTGACCAGGACCGCAGAACGCTGCTGGCTGCAGCCGGAGCAGGGGTGTTGACTGCCACTTTCGGCGGAGCGTCATTGGCCGCGGCTGGCAAGTCCCTGCGCTGGGGCATCGTCGGTACCGGCGGCATTGCCAACTCCATGGCGCCACGGATCACGCAGGCAGATCATGCCAAACTGGCCGCTGTTTCCAGCCGCCGGATGGAAAGCGCCGAAGCATTCGCCGGCAAGCACTCGGTCGGCAAAGCTTTCGATTCATGGGCAGACATGCTGGCCTGGGACGGTGTCGATGCCATCTACATCGCCACCCCCACCAGTGTGCGCGAGGAAATAGGAATTGCGGCCGCCAACGCGGGCAAGCACGTGCTGGGCGAAAAGCCCTTCGCCAACCTGGCGTCACTGCAGCGCATCACTGCGGCCTGTCGCGATAATGGCGTGGGTTTCATGGACGGTACGCATTTCCCGCACCACCCGCGCACCGCGCAAATCAAGGCGGTGATGGCTGACAAGGTAGGCTGGCCGTGGTCGGTAGCGTCTGCTTTCCAATTCGGGCTGACCGATATGAACAACATCCGGATGAATCCGAAGCTGGAGCCTTACGGAGCAATCGGCGACGCCGGGTGGTACAACATGCGGGCGGCAGCAGAGTACATGCCGATGAACCTGGAAATCGCTTCTGTCGACGCCTATCTGCGGCGAGGTAAAACCGGGGCTGCCGTCAGCGGCAGCGGTGTGATCGTTTTTGAAGACGGATCCACCACCACCTGGAACTGTGGTTTCGAATCCGGCGCGGGCATCATGGACCTGCGCATTTCCGGCGCCAGCGGCGTGATCAAGCTGGACGACTTCCTGTCACAGCGACGCGAAGACAATGCCGGCGTTTACGAATACCGCTCCGGCTGGGGAAATTCCGAAGAAGTGGTGATCGCTTCGGACAAGCCGGGCTCGGCGATGATGTTCCAGGACTTCGCGGGCATGGTGCAAGACCCCGAATGGCGGGAAGCCAGCATCGCGGTCAGTGAGCGCACCCAATACCTGCTGGACGCGATCTGGAATAGTGCAGTGGGAAATGAGTAAACTTAACGCTTAAGTTCGGGCAGCTTTTCCCACTCTTCTTCAGAAATTCCATTCCCCGGAAACCCGGGGTTCTTGAAGGGCCAGTCGGACGCCAGCCAGCTTTTGACGGCATCCGCCAATTCGGTTTCCATGCCGCTGGCCAGTTCGCTTTGCCTGGCCCAGAGATAAACTTCGGCATCAAAGCCTTCTTTGCGGGTAGGGTAAATATAGACACAGCCCAGCACCCGTGATTCGTCCAGGGCCACCACGGTGTAGGCAAAGGAACGGCGGCGCTGGAACTCTTTCTGATGCCAACCCAGGTCGATCAGGTTCTGTTCCAGCGTCAGGCCCTCGGGCCAGCCGGGGCCCCAGATATCATTCAGGTGTTGCTTGCTGCTCATCACGGCATCGTAATCTTTGACCACGTCGTTGACCGTCAGCATGCGCAGGCGGAAGCGCTCTGTTTCCAGGGTT
>Ga0224504_10000206_pt1 | contig 25919 bp, 17 predicted proteins | sample SF_Oct11_sed_USG_3_FD_170160 | JGI IMG/M metagenome (GOLD analysis project Ga0224504, IMG submission 170160) | Sediment microbial communities from San Francisco Bay, California, United States - SF_Oct11_sed_USGS_24 | ecosystem: Environmental > Aquatic > Marine > Sediment | place: USA...
TGAGACAGACGTCATCAAGGCTCACCTGGGCGGCTCGGGAATAATTGGTACCGCGCTGGGAGTCTTCTCTCCCGGTACCGCCTATGTACTGTTGCATCACTACATGGGTGATGTCGATGGCAATGTTGGGTCCTGGGGCGTTGCCCGTGGTGGTATGGGCGCCGTGTCTGGTGCGCTGGCCAAATCCTTCCAGGCCTTCGGTGGTGAGATCATCTGCGATGCGGATGTCGACCGGATTGTAGTCAGGGGCGGGAAAGCTACCGGTGTAGCGCTTAAAAATGGCGACGAATACCACGCCGACGTGGTGGTTTCCAACCTGGACCCCAAGCGTACTTTTCTGGATGTGATGGATGCGCAGGATTTGCCCGCGGAAGTGGTGAGCAAGGCGGAGAATTTTAAAATCCGCGGCTCCTCTGGCAAGCTCAACATTGCCCTGGATGGCCTGCCGACGTTTCACGGCCTGGACAAGAGCAGCCCGTTAATGCTGGGCGATATGCACTTTTCTGATTCGCTGGAGCGCATCGAACGCGCCTATGACGACTGGAAAGATGGCACCTGGTCCAAAGACCCCTATGTCGATATGTTGATCCCGACCCAGACCGATCCTTCGATGGCGCCTCCGGGCAAGCATATGATGACTGTGTTCGTGCAGTACGCGCCGCCAAAAATCAACGGTGGCGAGTGGACGGACGCGGATAAAGACGGCTTTGAAAAGTCGGTCATCGACCAGATAGCGGCACATAGCCCGGATTTCAAGGATCTGATTCTGCACTGTGAAACCCGCACGCCGCGGGAGATTGAGGCGGAAGTCGGTCTTACCGAGGGTAATATCTTCCAGGGGGAACTGACCTTTGACCAGTTGTTGTTCAACAGGCCCTTTCCAGGTTATGCCCAGTACCGGGGGCCGGTGCAGGGCATGTATATGTGCGGTTCCGGAACGCATCCCGGGGGCGGCGTGATGGCCGCGCCAGGGGCCAATGCGGCGCGGGAGATCCTCCACGATTTGCGCAAACCCAGCACAGTGCCTGGAGGCTACGCCGATGACTGACACCTATGATGTGGTATTGGTGGGTGCGGGCCACAACGGCCTGGTGTGTGCAACATACCTGGCCAGGGCGGGCAGGAAGGTGCTGGTGCTGGAGGCCAACACCGAGCCCGGCGGGTGTGCCGCGACGCGGGAGTTCGCCCCGGGTTATTCGGTATCTGCCTGCGCCCAATGGCTCAACCAGTTGCATCCGACGGTCGCCCGCGATCTCGCTTTGGAAAATCATGGCCTGCAATGGGCAGCCCGGCAGCTGGCTTCGATCTCGCTGGACGTGGATGGGCAGCACCTGACCCAGCGGGGTGACTATGTTGAGGGTGGCAATATCACTGCGGCGGATAGTGCGGCCTTCCGTAAATTTCATGCCAAAACCACCAGGTACGCGAAGTTACTGGCCAGGGCGTTCGAGGCTCGCGCCCCGAAATTGGTTGAGTCGAACCTGACAGACCGGCTGACACTGATCAAGTTGGGCCTGGGGCTGAAGATGATGGGTAGGGATGATATGAGCGACTTGATGCGCATCATCCTGATCAATATGTATGACGTGATGGAGGAAAACTTCGACAACGCTCAGCTCAAGGGGCTGCTGAGCCTGGACAGCCTGCTCGGTTCCCACATGGGGCCGCGTACCCCGAGTACCGTATTTGGTTATCTGTACCGTCGGGTGGGCGAAGTGTTTGGCCACGCCGGTCATGCCCAGGTGAAGGGTGGTATGGGCGCCCTGGGGCGGGCCATGGCGGCCAGTGCGCGGGCGGCCGGAGTAGAAATTCGCCTGAGTTCTGCGGTCGCCAGCATAGATGTTGATGCGGGTCGGGTGACCGGCGTGACGCTGGCAGATGGGGAGCAGATCAGTGCGGGGATTGTGGTGTCCAATGCCGACCCGATAACGACTTTTGAACGACTGGTTGGTTTGCGCAACCTTGAAACGGATACCGCGCGACGGGTCAGCCAGATCAGGTGCACCGGCGGCACCGCCAAGTTGCACCTGGCGCTGAACGGCCTCCCCGCATTCACCGGGCTGCAGGAGCGGCAACTGGGTCAGCGTCTGGTGATTGCACCCGATATGAACTACATCGAACGCGCCTTCAATGCGGTCAAATACAAGGAATATTCCACGGCGCCGGCCCTGGATATCAGTATTCCCACTGTGCACGATGCCGGGCTGGCGCCAGCCGGTGCTCACGTGCTGTCTGCCATCGTGCAGTTCGCGCCCTATGCGCCACAGGGTGGGTGGGAAGCTCACCGGGAGACCTTTACCCAACTGGTGGTGGAGTGTATCGCCAGGTACGCCCCGGGAATCGAGCAGCAAATCGTAGCCAGTGAATTGCTCACTCCGGCTGATCTGGAGCGGGATTACGGCATGACCGGGGGTCACTGGCATCACGGCGAGCTGGGCATGGATCAGGTACTGATGATGCGGCCGTTTCCGGGCGCGACGCAATATAATGCGGCGTTTGACGGCTTGTATCTGTGTGGCGCGGGCGCCCATCCCGGCGGTGGGGTAATGGGACTGGCCGGACGCAATGCGGCGCGGGAAATAATCAAGCGGGGGGCAGCGGCATGACCACAGGAAGCGATGACACCATGATGCTCACCACGCCCTTTCATTCCAGGATTGCGGCGGCATGTGAGCTGAACTGTTGGGGCGACTGGATGGGCTACACCACGCCCAACGCCTATACCGATGTTGAGCTGGAGTATTTTGCCGTGCGCAACGCCGCCGGCGTGTTCGACCTCACGCCGATGAACAAGTACCGCATTACCGGGACCGATGCTGAAGCCTACCTGAATCGCCTGGTGACTCGAGATGTCAGCAAAATTGGCGTTGGGCGGGTTGGCTATACAGTTTGGTGCGATGAGGCCGGCCAGGTTATGGACGATGGCACTATTTTCCATCTGGCAGAAAACGACTATCGCATCTGCGCTTATGCGCGCGCCACTGACTGGTTGCACTGGTCGGCCCTGGGCTTTGATGTAACCATTGAAGACGAAACTGCCGAAGTGGCCGCCCTGGCGGTGCAGGGTCCAACCTCCTGCGCGGCTCTGACTGCCATGGGGCTGGTGGGGCTGGATCAGCTCAAGCCCTTTGGTTTGACTGAGTTTGATTTCGAAGGAGAGCCCCTGGTGGTCAGCCGCACCGGGTTCACCGGTGACCTCGGCTATGAGTTATGGATAGCACCACACAAAGCCGAGGCTTTGTGGGATCGACTGTTCGAAAGCGGCGAGCCCTACCTCATCAAGCCCTTCGGCACACATGCGTTGGAAATGGCCAGGATCGAGGCGGGCTTCCTGCAGGCGGGTGTGGACTTTATGCCTGCTGAAGAGGTGGTTCGCAACGGGCGCTCGCGCTCGCCGTTTGAGCTTGGCCTGGGCTGGTTGGTCGATATGGACAAGTCGGTGTTTAACGGGCGTCGAGCCTTGCAGCAGGAGTTGGCCCGGGGATCCCGCTATCGTTTTGCTATCCTGGATGTCGATGGCAACAAACCGGCGAACCACTCTTTTATTCTCAAGGGCAATAAACAGGTTGGCACGGTAACCTCAGCTGCCTGGTGCCCGACTGCCAAGTCGAATGTAGCCTTCGCCCAGATTGAGATGCCTTACGGGGCCGTGGGGGAGGAACTGGTGGCCGAGATCTACTACCAGCGGGAGCTGCACTGGACCCGGGTGCTGGCACCGTGCAAGGTGATCGATGCCCCGGTATTCAGTCACCCGCGTCGTCGCGCCACGCCCCCCGGCAATTTCTAGTAGGCAATGAATAGTCCCCGCCGACTCGATCCGCTGTTGAAACCGCGCTCGATTGCGGTGGTAGGGGCCAGTGCCCGCCCGGGTTCGCCCGGCAACGAGGTGCTGGTCAACTTGCGCAAGGGCAGTTTTGCAGGAGACCTCTTCGCGGTAAATCCCGGCAGCGATTCCATTGACGGGCTTGCTTGCTACCCCAGTCTTTCGGCCCTGCCGTTGGTGCCACAACATGTGGTGTTCGCAGTGAGTGATGCCCGTGTAGAAGCCTGTCTCGACGAGGCGATAGCGTTGGGTGTGCCGGCGGCCACTATTTTCTCATCCCTGCAGCTGCAACAGGACCGGTCACCGCCTTTGCGCAGGCGAGTGCGGGATAAAGCCCTGGCCGCGGGTCTGCTGTTACACGGCGGCAACTGTATGGGCTTTTTCAATTTCCATGACGGGGTGTGGATCTCCGGTTTCGACACCCGCGCCCACAATGCTGCAGGTAACGTGGCGCTGTTGAGTCAATCGGGTGCGGGCATGTCAGGTATTCTGGATTGCGAGGAGCGCCTGGCGTTCAGTTTTGCCGCGTCTACCGGTCAGGAATTGTGCCTGGCCATGGAAGATTATCTCGATTATGTGCTGGACCTGCCGGAAACACGGGTGGTTGGCCTGTTTCTGGAGACCAGTCGCCACCCGGCCAAATTTATCGCCGCCCTGGACAAGGCGCGACAACGGGAAGTCCCCATCGTCGTTATCAAAGTGGGCAAGAGTGACCTGGCCGCGCAGCTGGCCGTTTCCCACAGCGGCGCGCTGGTCGGCAGCGATGCGAGTTACCAGGCCGTGTTCGACCGCTACGGTGTGCAGCGGGTGGATGATATGACGCAGCTGGCCACCGCGTTAATTATGTTTGCCCAACCCTGCCCTGTGGCAGGCGGTGGGTTGGTATGTCTGCACGACTCGGGTGGAGAGCGCCAGTTGGCCATAGATCTGGCGGAGCAATTGCAGGTGCCCCTGACTGAGCTGGAGCCATCTACTGTAGAGCGACTGGAGCCGCTGCTGGATGATGGACTACCCGCGGTCAACCCGCTGGATGCCTGGGGTAGTGGTGGTGCAGGCGCCTCGCAAACCATGTCTGAGTGCTTTACTGCGATACTCTCTGACCCGGGTGCGGCGCTGGGGGCGGTGATCCACGATCGGGCACCCGGTGGCGAGATCTACCCTTCCTATGTTGAGTATTTGCGAGCTGCGCAGTTGGCCACGGGTAAGCCGGCTTTCCTGGTGGCAAATCACCAGGGTTCGGGCGGTGACCCCCGCGTAGTGCAGGCGACCGCGCAGGGCACACCCGTGCTCGATGGCTTGCGTGAGTTCCTGGTGGGCGCCCGCTGCATGTTGTCCTGGCGTAACTTTATGGCGCAAGCTGATGCATCTGCATTGCCCGGGCTGGATGCCGGCAAGCTCGCCCGTTGGCGCGAGCTGTTGCGGGCGGGGCAGCCCCTGTCCGAGGCGGTGGCGGGGGATCTGTTGCGTGACTTTGATATTCCCGTTGCCACCGGCGTCTCTATTGCCGATGCCGAGCAGCTTGGCGCACTGTCCGGGCAATTACGTTACCCGGTAGTGCTGAAAACCGCGATGCCGGGTATCGAGCACAAGTCTGAGGTAGGCGGGGTAATACTGGGTCTGGCCAGTTTTGATGAACTTCAGGCGGCTTACAAGCAACTTGCGGCGCGCCTGGGTCCCCGTGCTCTGATCGTGCCCATGATTGAGGGGGCTGGCGTAGAGATGATCCTGGGAGTTGCCCGGGATGCGCAGTTTGGCCCGGTGGTGCTGCTGGGCCTGGGGGGGATACACACCGAAATTGTGCGGGACGTGGCAGTGTTGTTGCCTCCCTTCAGTCCGGCCCGGGCGCGCCAGGCTGTGGATGGCCTGCAAATGCGCAAGCTGTTGGGTGAGCTGCGGGGCCGGCCTGGGCTGGCAATAGACCAATATTGTGACATGGCATCGCGCCTGTCGGTGCTGGCAGTCGCGCTGGCGGACTGTATCGCCGAGGTTGATATAAACCCCGTGAGGTTGATGGTAGATGAATGTATTGGACTGGATGCTTTGATCGTGCCCGGGAATCCGGGATAGCGTAGAGCGCCATTATGAGGTGAATGATGCAAGTAGCAACGCAGGGTGAGCTGGACGCATTTATTGCACAGTATCCGGATATTCAAATGCTGGAAGTGTTGATGCCGGATATGAACGGCATTTTTCGCTGCAAGCGTATTCACCGCAGCGAATTCCAGGCCCTGATCAGCGGCTCACTGAAAAGTGTGGCCAGCCAACCACTGGTTACCACCATGGGCGAGTACAGCGACGAGGTCGACCCAAAGTTGGTGGCAGGTGAGCCAGACAAGAAACTGCTGCCAATTGCCGGTTCCTTCGCCCCGATACCGTGGCTGACGTCCCCGACCGGCCAGGTGATTGCATCTCTGGGCGAGATGGATGGCGGGCCGGCATGGGTCGATCCACGCAATGTACTGACGCGCGTACTGCAAAGCTTTGCCGAGTCGGGTCTTACGCCGGTGGTCGCTACCGAAATGGAGTTCTACCTGGTGGCCCCCGGAGATGGCGTGGTGCCCGTGCCACTTTTGGGGCGTATTCCCGGGACCGGCATGCAGCAACAGGGTATTCAGTACGCAATGGCCGAAGACTTGTGGGAGCACGACGCCTTTCTCAACGACGTGAGGACTGTCTGTGAGTTGCAGGGCGTGCCCCTTACCACTATTCACTGCGAGTTTGCGCCGGGTCAGTGGGAAATTAATACCCATCATGTGCGCGATCCCCTGGTCGCCTGCGATCATGCACTTTTGCTGAAGCGAATTGTAAAGGGTGTCGCGCTCAAGCACGGCATCTCGGCGACCTTTATGGCTAAACCTTTTGCCGCCAGCGCTGGCTGTGGCATGCATATTCACGCCAGCCTGTACGATGCGGATTCTGTCAACGTGTTCAGCGATAGTCGCAGTGAGCAGACGCCGGCGATTTCCGACACGTTGCGTCACGCGATTGGCGGTATGGCACATACCATGCCTGCCGCGATGGCGATTTTTGCGCCGAATGCCAATTCTTATCGGCGTTTTGTCCCGGGAACCTATGTGCCCATGTCGCCCTGTTGGGGCTACAATCATCGCGATGTAAGTTTGCGCATTCCCGTTTCCAATCTTGATAATCGCCGTGTGGAGCACCGGGTGGCGGGCGCTGATGCCAATCCCTATCTGGTGGTCGCGGCGATACTGGCAGGTATGCATTATGGCATCACTCATGGATGCGAACCGGGTCCCATGGTGCCTGAAAATACGTTGCTTCCTGAGCAGCAGGCCGTATTGCCCAATCGTTGGGAATATGCGCTGGATGAGTTTGCCCGGTCGGCAGTACTGCAGGATTACCTGGGCAGTTCTTACTGCAGTGTATTCCAGACTATGCGTGGCGCTGAATGTGATGCCTTTCACGCGCGGATTTCCAATCTCGACTACGAGTGGTATTTGCGCGCCGTGTAAAAGCCCGCCGTTACGCCGGAGGCATTGTATGGTCATATAGTAAACTATATGATCATTTAGTGAGCTGTAGTATAATCTCCGCATGGCGATCTGCCGGGCTTGTACGCCAAAGAACTACCGGATAAATAGATGAAATTTATAGCTACCGACGTAGATGACTCAATTGAAAAAATTGCGTCAATGGTCAAGGCCGAACAGGCCCGGCCAGATTATGCGATAGACTCGTATTTCTATCGCTCACATCTGGTGTATGAAAAAGAGCTGGAAAATCTGGTGTTTCGCAGTTGGTTGTACGCCGGTCATGTGTCGGAAGTGCCCAACCCGGGTGACTACCTGCTGTTTGATATCGGTGAAGACTCAGTGATTATCGTGCGCGATAAAGCGGGAGAGGTGCAGGCGCTGATGAATGTCTGTCGCCATCGCGGCGCCAGGGTGTGTGAAGCGCAGTCCGGGAACCGCAAGACCTTCGTGTGTCCCTATCATGGCTGGGTTTACAACACCGATGGAAGTCTGAAGGCGGCCCGTGAGATGGAGGCCCGAGCGGACTTTGATGTTACCGATTACGGTCTGAAAAAAGCGCGTATCCTGGTCTATATGGGCCTGATATTTATAAATTGTGATCCACACGCTGCAGATTTTCTGGGGCCTCTATCGAATCTGGCTCAGCCACTGGGTGCTTATGACCTGGAGCATGCAAAGGTCGCTCACAAGCATACCTACAAGGTGGATGCCAACTGGAAACTGGTGCTGGAAAATTATCTGGAGTGTTATCACTGTGCCACATCCCATCGTGCCTATGCGCGCATGCACACCCTTAAGGACCCTGATGCCAAGGTTTCGGGTATTGTGCAGGCGATGCTGGATCGCACTGAACAGGTGACCGGGGTGGAGGGCATGGGAAAAGAATTTTATGGGATCTATATGAATGCCGCGGGTTTTGGCGCTTGCGCTTATACCAGTCGCTACGGGTTGTTCGATGGCTACCTTACCGGTAGCGAAGACGGCCAGCCAGTGGCTCCGCTAATGGGCAAAATACAGGGTTATGATGGCGGTGCCGGTGATTTCCAGATGGGGCCGCTTTCCTTCATGCTCAACTATCCAGACCACTGTGTTTTATATCGCTTTATACCTCGTGGCCTGACCTCCACTGACATGGAGGTGGTCTGGTTTGTTAATGGCGATGCGAAGGAGGGCGTTGATTACGACAGGGATAGATTGACGTGGCTATGGCATAACACGACGCTGGAGGATGAGTTCATCATCAGTCGCAACAGTGAGGGCGTGAACTCCCGGTTTTTCGAGCCGGGCCCATACCATCCGGAATTCGAGGCGACACTGCAGGAATTCATCTGTTGGTACCTGAATACCATGTCCCATGCGGCTAAAAACCGGTAATGAACTATCGCGAGCAGTTTAATCGTCACCTGTTGCACCCCTGGGGTGACCTGCCGGCTCTTGGTGAAGATGCGTCAACCCCGATAATCGTGCGTGGAGAGGGCGCTTATATCTACGATGAGCAGGGCCAGCGCCTGCTGGATGGTCCTGCGGGTATGTGGTGTATGCAGACCGGCTACGGGCGGCAGGAGATCGCAGATGCCGTATCGGCACAGATCATGCAACTTGGTTATGCCACTGCCTTCACCGTTATCCATCCCAAGGAATTGGAGCTGGCGACTCGCATAGCGGCTCACACCCCTGGTGACCTGAATCGAATATTCTTCACTACTGGCGGTTCAACCGCAGTCGATTCAGCACTTCGCCTTTGCCAGCTCGCGAACAATATCAAGGGTCGTCCGCAACGCAAGCACATATTGTCTCGTGACCATGCCTATCACGGTAGCACTTTTCTCTCTGCGTCGGTTACCGGTAAGGAACGCGATAAGACGGCCATGGATACCTGGCAGGAGTATGTACATTTTCTCAGTGCGCCCTGTCAGTACTACCACGACCTGGAGATGAGCGAGCAGGATTTCTGTAATTTTTTGATTGCCGAGCTGGAGGCGAAAATCCTGGAGCTTGGACCGGAAAATATCATGTGTTTTATCGCCGAGCCGGTACTGGGTTCTGGTGGTGTTATTGTGCCGCCGCAGGATTACAACCGCCGTTGCTGGGAGACGGTAAAGCAGTATGACATCGTCTATATTGCCGACGAAGTGGTCACCGCCTTTGGTCGGCTGGGACACTGGTTTGCTTCCCGGGAAGTGTTTGACGTCGAGCCCGATATCATTACCTTCGCCAAGGGAGTGACCTCAGGCTATATACCATTGGGCGGCTTTGCCGTTTCGGATCGCTTTCTTGCGGAAATCTCCGGGGACAATGCGCATGGGAATATCTACTCCAATGGGTACACCTGGTCCGGGAACCCTGTGGCCTGCGCGGCGGCTTTGGCGAGTTGGGATATTATCGAGCGGGAGGATCTCCTGGCCCATGTGCGGGAGGTGGGGCCGTATTTCCAGGCGCAGCTGCGTACTTTGCTGGATATCCCTTTGGTTGCGGATGTTCGCGGTATCGGTTTGATGGCGGCGATAGAGATGCGTGTGGAAAATGATGCGCACGGCGATAAGTTGTTGGCGCAGGATTATGCAATTGGTGAGTTGGTGGATAATTACTGCCACCAATTTGGGCTGTTGGTGCGGCCATTGATCAACGTCTGTATTATGTCGCCTCCGCTGATTATTACGGTGGAGCAGATCGATGACATGGTGTTGGCGCTGCGCAAGGCGCTGCTGTTGGCTCAGGCCGACCTGCAGGGCACCGGTACCGTATTGCCCGATTGAGTTATCCGGATCAGTACGGCCTTATTACAATTCCAGCGAGTACTTGAAAAAACTGGCTTCGCGTTCATACCCCAGTTCTTCGTATAGCGCCTGCGCGCTGTAGTTGTCGATAGCGGTCTCAAGATCGATGCGACAGGCGCGGGTTTGACGCGCCATTTTCTCCGCGCGAATCATCAGGGCTCTGCCTACGCCGCGCTGCCGTGCAGATTGATCCACATAGAGGTCATACAGGGTCCACAGAGGCGCTGCCGCTACCGAGCACCAACCCGGATAAAGCTGCACGAAGCCCAGGGCCTGGTCAGTGCTATCCAGTGCCAGAAATATCACCGAGCGATCCTTGCGGATATTGTCTCCAATAAACTTTCGCGCCAGCTTGGGATCTGCCGGCTCCTGGTAGAACTGGCGATACAGGTCGAACAATTGACTGGTCGCTGCCAATTGCGTTTTGTCGGCACGCACAATGCGTAGCGATTTATCCTGCAAAGTCAACATCTCGCCGCGTGCTGCTGATTGGTTTGGCGCTGCAAAAGCCCAGGGAAATACACTCGCCAGAAAGGAGAGATACAAAAAGCGTGCGTCATCCCGGTCGTAGTCGCTGCCGGCATAGAGGATTTCCTGCCAGATTTCATCAACAAGTCCCTGCACTGAGTTGGCCATGGCGCGCGCATTCATGTAGTGCTGTTTTCCCCCAAGATGAATGAGTTCATCGCACAGCCCTAGTGTGATCGCGAATATTTTCTTGTCCTGGGCCCCGCAGATACGTTTGTAGTCGACCCGGGCTCTCGCCTCAGAGGCGAAGGCAAACCACACGGCCATTTTGCGAGGCTCTGTTATATCCGGATCCAGCGATGCCTCAAACAGCGCCGTCATGCGTCTTGCCGGATCTGTGCCCGCTTGTTTCAGTGCCTTGTCTATGCTCTGCTCAAACTCTTCGGCGAGGAAAGTGAGGGTCTCCAGCAGCAGCGCTTCCTTGCTGGAAAAGTGAAAATTAACTGACCCCGCAGTCAGGCCTGCGACGCTGGCAATCTTCGCCAGGGTCAGCTTTGAAAGACCGTGCTCGGAGATTGCGCTCATAGTGGCATCTATCAACAGGCGTCGCCGTTCTGCGTGTATGGCCTGGTTAATCCCGGATTTTTTTTCATTCATGCTTGAAACCCTTTGGGCCTGATTGCTAGCTCGAAACTCTTGGAACTGTGCATTCAAAGTGGCATTATATGCACATTCAAAAAATTAAATATAGATATAGAAAAGAGTGTTTTTATGACATCTGCAGAGCAGCATTGCCCTTCCTATTACGCGGCAACGTGTAATGATGATGCCGTGTATCCCCCGCTGCGCGGAGATCACCGGGCGGATGTTTGTGTGATTGGAGCGGGGTTCACCGGCATCGCAACAGCGCTGACGCTGGCCGAACGCGGCTACAAGGTCATCGTACTGGAACAGAACCGTGTCAGCTGGGGTGCCTCGGGGCGCAACGGCGGCCAGATGATTGGCGGCATGTGCGGCGAGGCTACCCTGAGGAAAACCTGGGGTGATACCCACGCTGATTTGCTGTTCGATCTGGGCTACCGCGGGCACGATATTATTGCCGAGCGCGTGAAGAAATACGCCATCGACTGTGACTTGAAATACGGTTATATGGATGTGGCGCTTAAACCGCGTCAGCTGGACGACCAGCAGGCCTGGTACGAGTCACTGTGCGCCCGCGGCATGGAGGATCAGCTGCGATTGGTGCCCTCCCGGGAGTTGCCACAGTTACTGGGTACGGACAAATACCTGGGCGGACTGATTAATAATCGCAACGGCCACCTGCATCCATTGAATCTGTGCCTGGGCGAGGCCCGCGCCGCCGCCGGCCTGGGCGTTGCCATACACGAGGGCAGCAAAGTGACAGGTATTACCTACGGCGCCCTGCCTGTGGTGACCGCGGAGCAAGGCAGGGTGACCGCAGATTTTGTTGTTTTGGCCGGGAATGCCTATCAGCACCTGGAGCAGAAGGCATTGTCAGGCCAGGTCTTTCCTGCGGGCAGTTATATTCTGGCCACAGAGCCCTTGAGCGAAGCCGAGGTTAAGGAAATCAATCCTCTGGACCTTGCGGTTTGTGACCAGAATGAGGTTTTGGATTATTTCCGCCTGTCGGCGGACCGTCGCATGCTGTTTGGTGGCCGCTGTAATTACTCGGGCCGGGAGCCCAGGAGTATCGAAGGCTCCATGGTGCCGCGCATGCGCAAGATCTATCCTCAGCTGGCGAGCAAGCGCGTGGATTATGCCTGGGGTGGAAAGATTGGCATTGTGGTTAATCGCGTGCCGCTGCTGGGTCGTATTGGCGGCAATGTGTTTTATTCCATGGGCTACAGTGGTCATGGCGTGAACATGACGCACGCCTGCGGCGAAATCATGGCAGATGCGGTGGCCGGAACGTTTGAACGCATGGACGTATTTGCCGGCGTGCCGCATCGCAAAATACCCTTCGGCCAGAAGTTTGGCGGTCAGATGGTTGCATTGGGTATGCTTTATTACCGTCTTCGCGATATGCTCTGATTTAATTACAAATGGGGCGACAGCCCAACAAGGACACTCTACCGATGAATGATCTACACCGATTACCCAGCTATACGCTGGTCATATCGTGCCCGGACAAAGTGGGGATTGTGGCGGCGGTTGCCCAGTTCGTTGCGCAGCGCAGCGGATCTCTGCTTGAATCCAATCACCATACGGATGTGGAACAGGGTTGGTTCTACATGCGCAACGTTATCAGTGCCGAGTCGCTGGCTGTTAGTCTGGCACAGTTTCGGGAGGAGTTCGCTCCCCTGGCGCTGGAGTTCGATATGCAGTGGCATGTGCGCGACAACGCTGATTTGCAGCGCGTTGTGGTGATGGCCAGCCATGCCTCACACTGCCTGGCGGATATTCTGCACCGGTGGAAAAGCGGTGAGCTACCCTGCCAGATTCCCTGCGTCATCTCCAACCACGAAAACCTGCGCAGCATGGTTGAGTGGCACGGTATACCCTTTCACTATGTGCCGGTACCCAAGGAGGACAAGTCTGCAGCGTTTGAAAAGGTTACCGATATTGTCAGGCGGCATCAGGCCGACACCGTGGTACTGGCGCGCTATATGCAAATCATTCCTCCGTCAATATGTGATGAGTTTGCCGGGCGACTTATCAATATCCACCATAGTTTCCTGCCATCGTTTATAGGGGCCAACCCCTACCAGAAAGCCTACGACCGCGGTGTGAAACTTATTGGTGCCACCTGCCACTATGTGACCGAGGACCTGGATGAGGGACCCATCATCGAGCAGGATGTAATCAGGGTGAACCATAGCTGTGACAAAGACGACATGGTGCGGCTCGGTCGGGATGTGGAGCAAGCGGTTTTGTCACGGGGTTTGCGTCATCACCTGGAAGACCGGGTCATAGTGCGCGGGAACAAGACGGTGGTGTTTTCCTCATGAACTATAAGCTGCCTGGCGATAAATCACGTGCCCTGCTGTCCCGGGGGCTACCACACATGCGAAACGGCTTGCGCTACCAGGCGGCCAGCGAAAAAAGTGCCGCAAAAGGTTTTAAGGCCCCGGCACAGATGATAGTGGGCCGGGCCGAGGGCGATTACGTCTGGGACCTTGACGGTAACCGCTTTATCGATTTACAGAACGGTTGGGCCACCAATCCCTTAGGGCACTGTCATCCCGAGATTATCGAGGCGGTACACCTGGCCCATAAGCAGTATGGCTTCCAATGGGAGCATCCCCTGCGCATCGAGCTGGCAGAGCAACTGGCGCAGTTGATGCCTGGTAAGGCCTTGCCCCGGTTCAGTTTTGAAGTGTCGGGCACCGAGGCGGCGGAGTCGGCAATTCACCTGGCGCTGTGTTATACCAGGCGTCGCTATATCATCAGCTTCAGCTCCTGCTTTCACGGCGAGGGTCTGGGAACCAAGGTGGTGAGCGCCTACAACAGCGACAATAACCTGTATATGGAGGCATGGGCCGGTGGCGTTCTCAAGGCCCCTTACCCGTATTCCGAAAATATTCCTGCCGGAATGACCCAGGAGCAGTACGTGGATTACTGCCTGTGGTACCTGGAAACTCATATCACCGAGTTTGTGGTGCCGGCGGAAAATATTGCGGCGATCCTCATTGAGCCTGGTCTGGCGGAGGGAGGTAACTGGATACCCAGTGTGTCCTTCATGCAGGGCATACGCCGTATTTGCGATCAGAATGACTGGCTGATGATAGCGGATGAGGTGCTCACCGGCGTGGGTCGAACCGGCAAGATGTGGGCGGTGGAACACTACGGTGTGATACCGGATATCCTGGTGGCGGGCAAGCACCTCTCAGGTGGCATAGAAGCCTGCGCCGGCGTTGCCGCGCGGGATGAAATCCTCGGCGATAATCCACGCGCCACGGCCGGCAGTACCTTTGCCGGGACCCCTGGAGGTTGCGCGGCTGCGCTAAAAACACTGGAGATATTCGAGCGCGATAACATTCTGCAGCAGTCCATGGCACTGGGTGAATTAGCGGCGCAGCGTATGAATGATTGGGGGTCCCGTTATGAAATAGTGGGGCAGGTGCGTACCCTGGGGTTGTTGATGGGGGTTTCGTTCCGGGCGCCTGAAGGGGTGGCGGAGGATTTCCATGTTGCCCGGTCAGTGCGCGACGCCATGTTGCGGCGCGGAGTATGGGCGATCTGTGACAATGAAGCGCAAGTGCGCATGTATCCAGCGCTCAATATGGCGCCGGATGTTCTGCGGCAGGGCCTGGACCTGATGGAAGAAGCCATCGATGAGGTGCAACGCAAGGGGGTTACCGCGGGCGACTACCCGCCCATGCCCAGTGGCAATGTGGGTTTCTAGGCACTGGTAGAATCAGCAATCTGGCGGTGGTGTCGCCCTGGCACGCTCTGGTGACCAGAACGGCCTGGTAACGCGGGTACAGCGTGCGACGTTACGATGCCAGCGCAATTCCTTTTCATAATAGACTTCCGCCCAGATTTCACTATCAACGTATTTCCCATCCACCAGGCCGTAAGCGATATTGGCCTTCACCACCGGCGACCACATGGCGGAGGTGACATAGCCGATTTCCTGGGTACACTTTTTATTGCTGTACAGAATGCTGTTGACGGCCGGTTTGTTGCCCTCGATATCCAGCTTCAACAGGCGGCGGTAGTTGCCGGACTCCTTGGCTTCCAGTAACGCCGCTCTGCCGTTGAAGTGGCTTTTCTTGAAATTGATAATCCAGCCCAGGCCCAGTTCCAGCGGCGAGTGGTCATTATGCAAATCCACCGTGTGCAAGGAGCCATGAAAGTCCACATCCGGCGCGAGAAAACCCGCTTCCAGTCGCGCCATATCCAGTGATTCATCACCCAGGGGCTGTATGCCGTAAAGCTTTCCTTTGCTGAACAGTTCGTCCCATAGCTGCAGCGCATGCCGGGGCTCCAGCCAAAGCTCGTAACCCAGGTCGCCGGTATAACCCGTGCGGGAAATTGTGATTTCTCCATCTGCATAGGGGAAAGCTACAATCTGGAACGGCTTGCACTGCTCAATACCGGTAAAGCCCATGGCCTTCAGCAGGGCGCAGGAGGTGGGGCCCTGCAGCGCCAGTGCCGCCAGCTCATCGCTGATATCAGTAATCTCGACGTGCTCAAAACCTACCGCGCTGAGCTGGAACCAGTCGAAACAGGGATCTGCACAGCACACCATAAATTCATCATCGGCCAGGCGGAACAGGGTGCCATCGTCAACCACGCGCCCGGCATCGGTGCACCAGACGTTGTAGGCCACCGTGTGCAGCGCCTGTGCGGAGACATCGCGAGTGACCATGCGATCCAGCATCGCCTCCACATCCGCGCCTTTAAAGCGATATTTACGCATGGGCGAGACATCGAACACGGCGCAGGTGTTGCGCGTGGCGAAGTACTCCAGGTGGGCATCGGCGTAGTAAACCGCTGAGGCGTAGCCATTCCATTCAATCCATTGCTGGTTGAGATTGAGTTCGCTGATGCGGCTGTAAAAGGGAGACTGCAGCAGACCGGGACGAACGTGCTCTATATCCTCGGCAGCTTGTAGATGGGCAGTGAGAGGCATGTTTACTTTTCCTCCAGAATGGCGCGAGCGGCGTTGGCGCCCGCGGCGCCCATGATGCCGCCGCCGGGATGTGCGCCGGCACCGCACAGGTAGAAGCCTGGCACAGGTGTTTTATACTGTGATGCGCCGTAGGTCGGGCGATTCATCCACCAGTTATCGATAGCGAACTCCGCGTGATGCCAGTGGCCGCCGGTGACCCGAAATTGTTGCTCCAGATCTACCGGGGTTAACAGCTCGGTGGCGACAACTTGCGAGCGAATACCGGGGGCGTAGCGTTCCAGGGTGTTCAGGGCATTGTCCAGAAACCTCTCTCTTTGCGCCTCCCAGCCACCCTTGAGATTGTAGGGCGCGTATTGCACCTGGGCTGACAGAACGTGTTTTCCCCGTGGCGCCAGGCTGTTGTCGTGCACTGTCGGTACCACTACTTCCATGGGAAGTTCTTCTGCAAAATCACCGTACTTGGCGTAGTCGTAGGCATTTTCAATAGCCTGCATGGAGGGGGCAAGAATCATCCTGTCGCCCGGAGTTGCCAGGCCGGTAAAGTCCGGTAATTCATCCAGGCCCAGATGCAGCTTGGCGACAAATCCGTCGGTGCGCAGGCGGTTGATGCGGTGGGTAAACTGTGTCTCCAGGTGCTTCGCCCCCAGGAGTTTGAAGAAACTGGTTTTGGGGTCTGCGTTGGATACGATGGTGTGTGCGCAAAACAGCTCTCCGTTTGCAAGCTCCACGCCGGTGGCCTGGCTGCCATCCACGATTACCCTGGTGACCGCGCAACCGGTGCGCAATTCTGCGCCCTTGCTGCTGGCAGACGCGGCCAGCGCATCAATCAGTCCACCCACACCGCCGGCAGGCAACGGCAGCTCGCCACCGAAATCCCCGCTCATACGATACAGCAGAGGGAGTACCGCGTTGTTGGGAGAGCGCGGGGCCAGTTTGCTGCCCACGTTGGCATCCCAGCTAAGCGCCGCCTTGAGTAATTCGCTGTCAAAATGTTCGTCCATCAGGTCCCTGGCGGGCAGGGTGATCATGCGCATCATCTCGCGCATATCTTCCTTGCCCAGGGCGCGCAGTTTCCAGGCGAACTGCCCCAGGGTAGTAATGTCCTGCAGGCCGCCGCTGCCAGCCATGGGTGGGCGCTTGTGCCAGAATGAATTGATTGCAGCGGCGAACTTGTTCATGCGCTGCAGGTAATCTGGGTAAGCCGCGGTATCCCCGGCAGGCGCCCCGTGCAATTCACCATTGGCCACGGTGATGTGTGCACCGCTGTCCGACATGGCGACGGTGGCCAGAGATTCCTGCGCCAGAGAGAAGCCGTGGCGCTGCAACTCCAGGTCCTCCACCAGGCGCCCGGTCAATTGTGGCAGTGTATGGGCGACCGAGGCGCAAAAATCGGGTGCAAACTCCCGTGTAGCCCCGAGGCCGCCTAACTGCGCAGCTGCCTCCAGTACCATTACCTTGCGCCCTGCCTTGGCCAGATAACCGGCGCAGGCGAGTCCATTGTGGCCGCCACCGATGATAATGACATCATATTGCTTACTCATCGACATCGTCCTGCGGCACTATGTTGGGCCGCTTCAAATCGAGCAGTATTTCCCGGGCGGAGTTGGCGCCGCAGGCGGAAGAAACGCCCCCGCCAGGATGCGTCCCCGACCCACACATATACATGCCTTTTACTGGCCCGCGGTACTGGGAGTAGCCGGGGAAAGGTCGGTTGAACATGAGCTGGTCTATGGTCAGTTCTCCCTGAAAAATATTACCTTCGGTCAGGCCGATCTCATTTTCGATTTCAAAAGGGGTGCGCACTTCCATGTGGGCGATCAGGTCGCGGAAGTTGGGTGAATAGTTGCAGATCTGGTCGATGACCGTTTTGCCAAAGGCATCGCGCTTTTCTGGCGTCCAGCCTCCCTCCACTTCAGCGGGGCAGTACTGGATAAAACAGGACACAAAATAATTTCCAGGGGCGGCGAGGGTCGGGTCCCACATTGAGGATTGTGTCATTTCGATAAAGGGATCATCCGACCAGCGCCCGTGCTTCCAGCAATCGTAGGCGCGTTCCATTCTCTCCATTGAATCCAGGAACTGGAAGGAACCGTTACGTAGTTTGTGGCCTTGTGGCAGTGATGGATAATCGGGCATGCCGGTGAGGGCGATATTGACCTTGCCGGATGAACCACGGATTTTAAAGTTCTCGGCTTTTTTGTGCAGGTCCGCGGGAATATCGTTCTTATCCATGATGACAGTAAAAGTGCGCTTGGGGTCCAGGTTGGATACCACGATATCGGCGTATATCTCATCACCATTGTCCAGCGCCACGCCAGTCGCACGATTATTCCTGACGATAATTTTATCGACAGGTGCGCTGGTGCGGATCTCGCCGCCGTGTTCCTGCAGGGCCCCGGCGATGGCGTTGGAGATGGCGCCCATGCCGCCGCGGGCCAGGCCCCAGGCCCCTACCGCGCCGTCAACGTCACCCATGACGTGGTGTAGCAGAACATAGGCGGTGCCCGGAGAATAGACCCCCAGCGCGGTACCGATGATGCTGCTTGTCGCGTACAGGGTCTTCACCAGGTCGCTTTCGAAATATTCGTCCAGGAAATCTCCGGCGCTCATGGTCATGAAACGAATAAACTCATAGACCTGCTCTTCGCCCATGTTGGCGAACTTTTTCGCCATGAAAATCATTTCTCCCAGATCCCTGGGCTTGAGCGACGTTGGGTCAGCCGGTGTGCGCAGCAGAAAGTGGCGGATCAGCTTGGCATAGCGCATCAGGTCCGATTCATAGCGATGCATGGCATCCGCATCGCGCAGTGAGTGGCGCTTGATCTCCCGGTACTGCATGGCGTGATCGCCATACTCGGCAATGTAGTCACCGGTGCGGGTGAAATTGGTGGTGCCGGAGTAAGGCACAATCATCAGGCCGTGACGGGTCAGGTCCAGGTCGCGGTGTATGGACTGGCGTAACAGGCTGCAGACATAAGAGCAATTGGAGTACAGCCAGCCCTCGTGCAGTTCCCGACTTACCGCGGCGCCGCCGATGTAATCGTTTTTTTCCACGACGAGAACATCCAACCCGGACTTTGCCAGGTAGGCCGCATTGGTCAGGCCATTGTGTCCCGCGCCAATGACTATGGCATCGTACCGGTTCTTCATGTTTGGGTTGGAAACTCCGCAGCTGCCGCAAATCAAGAGCATAGAGCCTGAACGCTGGATTGTGCAGAGCCGATAGGGGACAATTGGGGGATAAAAACGGACAACAAGGCGGCCTAAAATGACCCTGATGGCTGGCGATACGTCAACTGCTCATGGTGGCAAACGACAGTTGCTGAACAGTTACGAGATAAGGCTGATGGCGCGTGACCTGGTCGATCAACAGGGTGTGAGCCTGGAGGAACTGATCACCGGAACCGGTGTGTCGTCGCGCTTGCTGGATAACCCGGCCCAACGCCTGACCCTGGCGCAGGAACTGCAGCTGTATACGCGTATTGCCCAATACAACACCGACCCCTTACTGGGCCTGCGCACCGGCGCACGACTGTCCCTACCCAACTATGGCATGCTCGGTCACGCGATGATGGGCGCCACTACGTTCAACGAAGCCTTACAGTTGCTGAATGAGTTTGCGCCCCTGGTGAGTTGGGCTTCGCACAGCAGGCTGACGTCAGAATCACTGGCCGGCGCACCCTGTAAGTGCCTGACAATATTTCCCACTGCAGTACATGCCGAGGCACAGGCACTGGAAATAGAAAGTACCTTTGCTTCACTGCACACGCTTTTTAACGACCTGGTGGGCGAGCCTGTGCAGTTTGCGGCGGTGCTGATGTCCCACCAGAATCGGGCCCTCGATGACATCGCTTATCGAGAGGTTTTTGGCTGCCCTGTCGCTTTTGGCCAGGGGCGCAACGCCCTGTTGCTGTCCCGGGATCTATTGTCCCGGCGCCTGCCGCATCCCCAGCCTGAGTACAGTCAGCTGTTCCGTGACCTGTGTCGCCAGAGTATTTCGGCTCTGGCGCAGGACCGGGGCCTGGCAGGGACCATAAAGAGCCTGATACAGGTGGGTGAGGGCTCGGTGCCAACCCTGGAGCAGGTGGCGTCACATTTTAACCTTAGCTCGCGGACCCTGCGCCGGCATCTGCAGGCGCGGGGGCTGTCTTACCAGGGCTTGTTGGATGAAGTCCGCTATGAAGAGGCGCGCCGTTACCTGACGTCCACTGAGCTGGGAGTGGACAGTATTGCCAGGCTGCTGGGCTATGCGGAGGCGCGCAGTTTTCGTACTGCATTTAAACGCTGGGCGGGCATGCCGCCTGTTGCTTATCGAACGCGGTTTCGCGGCTAGGGTGACATTATCAGCGCTGATGCAGCGCAAATTTTGTTTTTCGCCACCATTATTCTGTCACTTCGATAGCGATCAACAGGTCATCGGCGGCGACCTGGTTGCCAACCTGCGCCAGTACCTCCTTCACCTCTCCAGCGGCCTCCGCCACGATTTCGTAATGCATTTTCATCGCTTCCAGTACGGCCAGGGTTTCTCCCTGCTCCACGGTGTCCCCCGCGGTCACCCGTACTTCCAGCAGCAGACCGTGCATGGGTGCAATGACGCTGCCGCTACCCCCGGCCTGGTCCTGCACGCCATCCAGGCGAATCGTGTCGCGGTACTGGGCAGCGCGCCCGTCGATGGACAGGTACAGCTTGCCCACTTCTGGCAAGTGGAAGCGGGCGATATGCTGGCTGTCATCGATGCCCACGTGCGCCGTGCTGCCCTCCAGGGATAACAGTTCGACAACTGCCGATTCGCTGGCGTCGAACACCCGATAGCGCGAATTACCCAGCGGCATTACCGACAGGTCGTGCACCGTCTCACCGTGTCTGTATTGCTTGCGCGATATCAGCGGGCTGGCGCTGGCCCAGTCGCGCAGTTGCGGTGCCACCAGTACACTGCTGCTATAGAGATCAGCGTGCTGCAGTGCCAGTTCAATCACAGCCGCTACCGCGCTGTCTGAGAAGGCGGGTTGTGGATCGGCAATCTCGCCCTCGGCAAATTCTTCGGCGATAAACGCCGTGGTGGCCTGTCCCGCGGCAAAGCATTCTTTTTCCAGGCAGGCGACCAGGAAGTCCCGGTTGTGTCGTGTGCCAAACAATACCGTTTCCTTGAGCGCCTCGATCAGGCGCAGCCTGGCAATCTCCCGGGTGGGGCCACTGGCGATAATCTTGGCCACCATCGGGTCATAGAAAGGGGAAATCTCCTGGCCGGTACAAATGCCGCTGTCCACGCGGATGCCGGTGCCGCCGGGGGGTGACCACAGGTCCACCGGGCCGGAAGTTGGCAGGAAATCCTGGGTGGGATCCTCCGTGTACAGGCGTACCTCGATGGCGTGGCCTTCTAGTTTGATGTCTTCCTGGGTCAGGCCCAGCGGCTCGCCCTGGGCGACCTGCAGTTGCAGTGCCACCAGGTCCAGTCCGGTGATCAATTCGGTAACCGGGTGTTCTACCTGCAGGCGCGTGTTCATTTCCAGAAAATAAAATTTTCCGCTTTCGTCCAGCAGGAACTCCACAGTTCCCGCGCCGCGATAATTGATGCTCTGGGCCGCGGCTACCGCTGCGGCGCCCATTGCCGCGCGCAGTTCTTCTGTCATTACCGGACAGGGCGCCTCTTCCACCACCTTCTGGTGGCGGCGCTGCACCGAACAGTCGCGCTCACCCAGGTGAATGGTGTTGCCCTGGGTATCGGCAAATACCTGCACCTCCACATGGCGCGGCCGGATAATGGCCTTTTCCAGAATAAGCTCGCCGCTGCCGAAGGCGGATTGGGCCTCTGCCCTGGCCAGGTCGATCGCATTGGCCAGCTCAGCGCTGTCGTGAACCAGGCGCATGCCGCGGCCACCGCCGCCCGCGGCAGCTTTTACCATCAGTGGTGGGGCAATCCTGTCACCCTCTGCCAGCAGTACCTCGTCGCTCTGGTCCGCGCCCTCGTAGCCGGGAACACAGGGCACCTGGGCTGCAATCATGCGGCGCTTGGCCTCGGCTTTGTTACCCATCAGGTGGATGGCATCCGGGCTGGGACCGACAAAGACCAGCCCGGCATCTTCCACCGCCCTGGCGAAATCTGCGTTTTCACTGAGAAAACCGTAGCCCGGGTGAATGGCTTCGGCGCCACTGGCCCGGGCCGCCTGGAGAATCTTTTCCTGCACCAGGTAGGACTCATTGACCGGACTGGGGCCGATACAGACCGCCTCGTCTGCCATTAGCACGTGGGGTGCCTTGGCATCAGCCTCGGAGTACACCGCCACGGTGCGATACCCCAGGGCCTTGGCGGTGCGGATCACCCGGCAGGCGATTTCGCCGCGGTTGGCCACCAGTATGCTGGTAAATCTTGTCATCGGTATCTCCAGAACTTATTCAGTGGCCCAGGATGGCTTACGTTTCTCCACGAAGGCGGCCACGCCCTCGCGCCCCTCATCACTGAGCATGCAGGAGGCGAAACCGCGGGAGGCGAAATCAAGCGCCTCGGGGCGTGGTCGGCGGGTGGTTTCGAACACAATGCTCTTGGTGACCGCGTTGGCCGTGGGTGCACACAGGGCGATCTGCTCCAGTACCTGCGCGCATCTGGCTTCCATGTCGGCACTGTCTTCGGCGAGGATGTGGCCAATACCGTAGTGCACCGCTTCCTCGCCCTTGAAACGCGCGCCGGTCAGCATCAGGCGCCGGGCCTGGGTCAGGCCAACGCGCTCGGTAACAAAGGGGGCGATTTGCGCCGGGGGAATCCCCAGGCTGGTTTCGCTGAGGCGGAATTTTGCCTCGCGGGTGACAATAGTGACATCGCCAACGCAGGCCAGGCCCAGGCCGCCGCCGATGGCCGCGCCCTCCACCAGAATGATAACGGCCTGGGGCTGCTCATTGAGTTTGATCATCAGGTCGCCGAAGTTGCGGTTGCCGCGGGCCACATCTTCTTCTGTCGGTGCGCCACCCTGCAGGCCTGATTTAAAGCCCTTGATGTCGCCGCCGGCGCAAAAGAAGCCGTCCTTGCCGCGCAGGATGATAGTGCGCAGGCTGCGGTCGTCGCGGGTGGCATCCAGTACCGCGCCGAGTTCGTCGACCATGTCGCCGGACAGGGCGTTTTTGGCCTCGGGCCGATTGAACCAGATAGTCAGAACGCTGCCCTGGCGTTCCAGGATCAGGTCTTTGGTTTCCGGTAGTGCTGTCATGTCAGTTTCTCCAAATAATCGTGTTGCTCACGCCGTTTTACATCCGCGCTATGCCGAAGCTGTTCGGGCGCACTGTGCGGTGTCGCGTCTCCCACACGGTCTCCAGCAGGAAGCCCAGGGTCTTGCGTGTATCGCGCGGGTCTATCATGCCGTCATCCATCATGTGGCCCGAGGTATAAAAGGCGCCGGCCTGGCTGTCGAACATGTTGGCCAGGTACGCTTCCTGCTTGGCCAGGACATCTTCGTCGGGTTCCTGCCCCATGGCGGTGGCCTTGCCCCGCGCGACCATGGACATGGTCTTGGCGGCCTGCTCGCCGCCCATCACCCCGGTGCGTGCATTGGGGAAGGTGTACAGGAAGTCCGGGTCGAAGTGGCGGCCACACATGCCGTAGTTGCCGGCACCGAAACTGGCGCCGGTCATCAGGGTAATGCGCGGTACTTCCAGATTGCGCACGGCCTGGATCATCTTGGAGCCGTGCTTGATCATGCCGGCACGCTCGGATTTGGTACCCACGATATAGCCGGTGGTGTTCTGCAGGAACAGCATCGGGATGTTGGCCTGGTCGCACAGTTGCAGGAAATGCGTAGCCTTGTTCGCGCCATCGGGATCGATGGGGCCGTTGTTGCCGATGATGCCGCAGGGCAAGCCGAAGATATCTGCCTGCAGACACACCGTGGCTGAGCCGTAGCGCGGCTGGAAGTCCATGAAGTCGGAGCCGTCCACCACCCGCGCCACCAGCTCCCGCATGTCGTAGGGGTTGCGGTAGTCGCAGGGGATCACACCGGCCAGCTCGTCTGCATCATAGAGGGGCTCACGGTAACTGCGTCGTTTGGGTGTGGCGCAGTCCTTGTTCCACTGCAGACGATGCATCAGCTCGCGGCACATCTGCACCCCCTGGCCATCGTTTTCCGCCAGATATTCAGCCAGCCCGGAAACGCTGGCGTGCATCTCGGCGCCGCCCAGTTCTTCCTCGGTGGCTATTTCCCCGGTCGCCGCCTTGAGTAACGGCGGTCCGGCCAGGAAGGCGCGACCGTTACCCTTCACGGCGATTACATAGTCGCTGAGTCCTGGCATATAGGCACCGCCGGCGGTGGACGAGCCGTGCAGAATAGAAATAACCGGGATGCCGGCCTTGCTGAGTTTGGCCAGGTTGCCAAACAGGGCGCCGCCCTGGGAGAAACCTTCTACCGTGTAATTGAGCAGGTCGCCACCGGCGCTCTCTACCAGGTGCACAAAGGGCAGTTTCTGCTGCAGGGCAATCTCCTCAGCGCGGCGCACGCGGTAGCCACCTGCAGTGGTCAGGGAGCCGGCCTGGATGCCGCTGTCATCGACGACTACCATGCAGCGCACCCCGGCGATAAAGCCGATGCCGGAAATAATGGTGGAGCCGGGGATGGATTTATCCGGGTCGTCCGTATCCAGCAGGTAGCCGGCAAGATTGCCAACGGTCATGAACGGCATGCCGGGGTCCAGCAGTCGCGCCAGCCGTTCCCGTGGGGTCAACTGGCCGCGGGCTTCGAAGCGGGGCTTGCGCTTTTCGGAAATCATCGCACCGCGGCCGTTCAGCTCCTGCAGCTTGTTGATTTGCGCCAGCATCTCCTCGCGATTTTTGCGAAAGCCGTCGGAGTGGGTGTTGATCCTGGAATTAAATACGGTCATAGAAGCGTCTCCGCGATGGCGGCCGGAACCGGCACGGGGGTGGATAACAGTAACTGCGCATAGCCCTTGCCCTGGGGGTCATTGCGGATGCTGGCAACACCGCCGCCGCCCAGTACATCGTGCAGCAGGAAGTTGATGGCATTGGCACCGGGCAGCAGGAAGCGCTCCACATTGCCGGCCGCGGTGTCTTCGAGGAAGTGGGCGAAGCGTTCGGTGACGGTCTGTTCGCTCAGCGCGGCCCAGATATAGGGCAGGTATTGCGGCTGCCGGGCGATGATGCCGATATTGGCCTTGCTGCCCTTGTCGCCGCTGCGACCCCAGGCCAGGGCGACCAGGGGTACGGCTACCATGTCCGGTGCATTTTCTGTCACAGGGTTTGCCGGTCGTGTAATTGCACTGGCATCCAGCGCTTTGCCCCGGGTCTCATCGCAGGCGATCTTGTCGTCACCTATCTGGATGCTGACCTGCAGCCTGGCCCTGGCGATGGTAAAGGAGAACAGGCGCACCACCGGGGAGGGACTGGGCCGGCTGCCGGCAAAACCGCTCAGTCCGGGCGGGGTGGCCAGGCCAAGGCCCACGGCCTCCTTGAGCATAATGCCAATGCCCATGGATTCCGGGTGCTTGGCTGCGATTTTCATCGCGACCTCGCGACTGCCGGAAATTTCCCTGAAGGCGCCGTACTGGCTTTCAGCCCCGATCAACTCGATGCTGGTCTCACTGAAGTCGGGCAGGCCGAAGGCCTTGAACACTCTGCGCGATGCCTCAAACACGGCTTCTCCCAGGGCGCGGGCCTTTTTCTCTGCATCGATTCCGTAGAAGGTCATATAAGTGCCGCCGCGAAACTGATCGGCATAGGTGGCGCTGACCTTGTAGGTATCAGGAGCGGGGCGGCCCCT